>Ga0065711_1045737_pt1 | contig 13289 bp, 5 predicted proteins | sample Hoacrofraction12_FD_59098 | JGI IMG/M metagenome (GOLD analysis project Ga0065711, IMG submission 59098) | Hoatzin crop microbial communities from Cojedes, Venezuela - Epithelial fraction 12 v2 (version 2) | ecosystem: Host-associated > Birds > Digestive system > Esophagus > Crop | place...
GGGGGGGGTTGGTGGCTTTTTATTTGGTGTGGTGTGTTGTTTTGTTATGATGTTTGGGTTTTTTTTTAACCTGATGCTATGTCATCTAAGTCAGGCAGCAAACTGTTTCTCTGGAGATCTATAAAAGGATCCAAAAGGACCAGCTGGAAAGGCTTCATACTGTGCATTGTTGAGAAGCGTTGCGTTTGTCTACATTTAGGTTGTTGAAGTAAAAAGCATTTAGTAGACATTTCACTGATCTGAAGGAAAATGAAACACTTCAGTAAAAGCAATGCCAGTATCTGCACTGCCTTGGTGGGGTTGCCATGACATCTGCACATGTACTTCTCTGTCTTTAAATGGATTATTTTGGAAATTTCTTAAAATGACTATTCTAGTTTGAGAACTAAGGTAATGCTAGAGCTGAAGCTACAATCTGGAACTCAAGAAGATCCCAAGTCACCCTAGTTATGATCAATACTTCTGGCAGGCTATGTTTGTAATGTAATTGATTGGTTTTTAGTCTAGAACTTGATGCTGCATTGATTTTCAAGCCACACCATTAAATTATATTTTTTGAAAGGAAAATATATACTAAGCTTACAAAACTGATTTATTTTTATCCTTTTAGATAAAACTGAGTTTTCTAGCATGTAGTGGTACAGCAGCAAATTTATTTGCTGGTACAGCAGCAAATTTATTGCCTGGGGCAGTTTTAGACTATCCAGAACTTTGTCACTGGGAAAGATACAGCTGGATTTTCCATGTGTGTTAGCAGGACTGTGCAAGTTTTGATAGTTTTGCCTCTCTGTTACTTACTTTAGCTCACACTTCGAGGCGTGTAGACTCTCCTCATGGACTAGAATGTTTCAATGTGAAATCAAAGTCACCGTGAAATGCATTTCTCGTAGAAACTGGTGGGTAGGAGAAACACCTATGCACAGAATCCATAAAGTTAAGGATAGGATAGATGCTTCTAATACCTGTGGATTTCTATGAATCAGTAGCTGCCATCCTGTCTTAAGTCCTTCTTCATTTACTCTTGAAGGCTTGTTCTTGGACTTAATCACACTTTTTCTTAAAGCATAGTCATATTAGAGAGATTAAAAACTTTTTACAATCTCAGCTAATTGAACGGGAGGATAGTTAATGAGAAAAAAACAAAAATGCAACACAGTTGTTTACCATTTACTTACAACTCAGTTGGACTTTAGGCAACAAAGTATTGCAGAAGCAGCCCACGTCCTAGAACCAAGCCAACATTTTGAACATAATCTCGTAGTGGGGCTCTCTCCTGGGAACAGATGATCTGCTTTGCTCTGGAGACTGACACATCTGAATCTTCTGGCTTATTGACTCCACTGCTGGGAACGAGCAGTTGTAATGGATGGTCAGGGCTCAGGAGCCAAGCCTTTTGCCATGTGATTCCACGGGACAGGAAGGTTTGGGAGGTGATCTTCGGTGATATGTTTGTGCTTTTGAGTGCCTGCTTTGGAACTGTCCTCTAAACCTCAAGTAGGGTAGCGTTTGAGGTGCTTCAGTAGGACTGCCCCAGAAACCTCTGTTCCCTGCTTCTGGTGGCACACCAACAACAAGCAGGGCTGGTGCAGGAGTTAGGTCCTGGAGTTACTTAATTCTACAGGAGTCGGAGCAGACTGAATGAAGGTTTTAATGAAGTGTTGGCTAGCTTGATAAAAGGAAACACAGCTGAAATACTAGAAAAGGGTGTCTTCTGTCACCTAACTACTCCAGTACAAAACAAGCAACAGAGGGGTATTCTGTAAGAGGGTGGAGGTAAATGCACACTTTAATGATTACCTGCTGTCTTGAATGAACTCTCTACTTCAATGTCAGCTTGCCCATGGCAGCACAGAGGCTTCCTAAAGCGGAACAGACATTATACACAACATCACAAAGCTGAGGGGCAAGCTTCTGAAAGTAGCTCAGCTCATGTTGTATCTTTTGCATACAGAAGAGCCTTCTGCTAATTCTGGCATCTCATTAGAAAACATTGCCCTACTTTTCTGTAACCTGCAGCTCAAAACGCTCTCAAACTGACATGCCTTCTGCATGGAATTGGAGGGCAAGCAGTGATAGTAGTTAGAGATCTTCTGTTTTGGAAACAAAATTACAGCCCTACAAGTAGTATCCAAGGAAGCTTGCATGCCTGTAAACGAGCTTGGGAAGTGGAAGTGCTGCCACTGATTCTGTAGGAGAGAGGAAAAAAAATGAGAAAGGGAAATATGATGGAAGATTCCAGAGGGAGTCCCTTGAAAGCATGTGATTCCAAATCTTGTTCCACAGACAGACTTCTCTTGTGTTTTGCTTCTTTTGTAGCTACTTATTTGCCTGTTTTTTTTCTCATTTTCCTTTCCAGTCCCATCCAATCTAACCTCCCTGAATTAAAAGTCATGATGACTGCTGTGTACTGCTGTATGTTACTACTTATTGTAAACTCAAAAAAAAGATGGGATTGTCTTTTAAAATGTTTTGTCTAAACAAGTCAGTTTTCCAATTTCCATTTGTTACACCTTTCCACATATAAAAGATGGAAGGATATATCTGAAACGCTTTTACAGATTCATCCCTACATAGTGCTGACTTGGTCATCAAGATCAGTTAGCACTGTCCACAAAGAGAAAGAAGCAGCTTTTAGCTTGTACAGTGGGAGAAAGAGAAAGAAATCTGCTGTTTTAGACAGCCAGAGGCAGGTAAGAAGATAAAACGAAAGATCCTGGAGGATCTGTAGGGGTTCTGACATGGCCACTGTGAGCTCTCAAGAATGAGGAGGCCAGGGAAGATATGTTGGCATTTTTCTCCTGGGTGTTTATATTTATGGTGCTAGCTAAGGGATGGGGCACTTCCCAGTACTTGTATCAAACATGAGCATCTTTTTGCTACCATTGTTGCAGGTTCATGGGAGTAGGTGATCTGAGAGGGCAGCAGGAACTCAGTACTTAAGAAACAATGAGTAAGTTGTTCGTGAGATTGCGAAGTGATGTCAGGGAATTGCATTGCTTCTGAAATTGCCCAAAGCAACTGCAAGGTCCCCTTTCTTAGAAAGATAAGGAAGTATGACAGTGATGCTAAAATGAGTACTGGAGTCTGCTCAGCTGAAGGACACTTTCTAAGTCCACAGCCCTGCATCAGGAGAACCTAATGCATAGCTTGCTGAGCATCCTGCTGGCCAAAATATACCTGGGTCTCATGAATACCGGATTTAATAATGGTGTAAGGGGAATGTTTTGGCAAACAAGTGACTAAAGCAAATGAACAAAAACAACTGGCAGATTATATTACAATCTCAGTCCTGTAATTTCAGGGACATATACAGATCCCCAGGAGCTTTGTTGACTTTGAGTATGATTCATTCCAAACAAACCAAACCCCCCAAAATACACATCCAGTTTTCAGGCAGCCAGACTTAAGTTTCTTCGCTGGTCAATGGAGAGTGATCGCCTTCTCCAACTTTAGAAAGAGGGTGTTAGGCTTCATTCTACAGTGGTCTTAAACAGGGATGTTGAAATCACCTCCATAAAATTATATTGTCTTCAACTGACAATAAAGGGAGATGATGTGACTAGCATAGACTCTTACACAGTAAATGTTAGGCAAGAGGAATTACAGCCCTTTGATTTAGCAGATCTCTTTTTTCTGTTTCTCCAGTGGTGCTGCTGACACTGTTGACCAGCAGTATGCTTAAAAGAATTTACTTGAACATGTTCAGGGAAGATGGAATCCTCATCTTCTATAAACTTCACGTTCTCCACAAGATAGCAGTGGTGCTACTTCTTTAAAGTATTCCGTGGAAAGAATTATGTTTTTTGGCATATTTCTTTTAATAGAATGTATTAGAACTGTCTCTTTTTTTTCCTGCTGTATATTGGTCATAGTAAAGACTAAAATGGAAGTAGCAGACTTGAGCAGAATAAAATCAGAAGGCTTTTGTAGTTTTCTGACTGAAGTGCATTTTGGCATTGGAAAATGGGGAAAAAAAGAAACTTGGATTTACTTCACTCAACAGTTAAGCTTCAAAGGCTTACAAGGCAGAGAAAAATCTGCATGACTGGCTCTTTGGCATAGAGGAAAGATATTAAAGGTTGATGTTAGTGCTTTGTACAGCATCTTAGTACAGCTGCATGGCAAAGTTTATAAATGGTTGAGACACCTTCCTAGACTTCTGTAGTCATCTTCGTATATTGTGCGATATTTGTTCTACCAGGCACTATGTATTAATTTTTCTCTCTCACAGTTCAGGGTACTTGTTTGGAAACACTTCAAAGTTACCCCAATTACAGTAATTCTTCAAGACAAAGAGGCTAGTTTGATTAAAGATTCATGTTGGGTTTTTTGGTGTGGTGTTTTTTTTTTTTTTCTGAAGAAGAAAGTTAAAAAGCAGCTCTCCTGCTATCTTAACAATGACCCTTCTATTGTCAAGTATCTAAAGATTACATATCCCCTGCTTGGTCACATTTAATATTCTCTCCTAGGTCCTTTGTACACTGTATATTTGCAGTTCATTAATATATGTGGTGGGTTGACCCTGGCTGGCAGCTAAGCTGCTACCCTGCAGTGGGATAGGAGACAGAATTGGAAAAGTAGAAATAAGGAGAACTCATAGCTCATGTTAAAGGAAGTCTAATAATGAAGGGAAAAAACCCCACCACCAAGTGATGCAGAGGCAATCACCACCTTCCACCAGATGAGTGATGCCTAGGCAGTAGCTACTTTGGAAAAACTCCCCCCCAGTTTTATTGCTGAGAGTGACGTTATATGGCATGTAGTATTCCTCTGGTCAGTTGGGTCAGCTGTTCTGGTTGTCCCTCCTCCCAGCCTCTTGCCTATCTATCGCCAGCCTACTTGTTGGGGGACACAGTGAAAAAACAGAGGAGGTCTTGATGCTGTGTAAGCATTGTTCGGCCATAGCTAAAACATTGGTATGTCATCAACACTTCTTTGGTCAAAAATCTAACCCGTGGCACCATACAGGCTGCAGTGATGAAAATTTACTCCATCCTAACCATTCCAAGTGCAATGTACCATCTGAGCTAATGCTGCAATCATTTTAGCAGCAGTCTGTTGTTAGTTACCAGCAATCAGTTTTAGCAGTTAGGAAAATATACAGTTACTAAACCTAACTTCACAATATCCTATGAAGCATCATCAGCAAAGTCAGGGAAGTTTAGAGTCACCTTGATACTTATCTTTCTCACTCTTCAATTATCGAAAAGAAGTCTACTAGAAAGCCAACTTCTCCCATAACCACCAAGTCTGGTATTTTATTTCAGATCATGTATCCCCAAACTTTAAAATGTGTTAAGGGGAAATATTCCTGAAAAAACAGTTTTCATGTCAGTAAAAGTCTTGATTTGTTAGGTTTTATTAGTTTGTGAAGAAGAGCTGAACATTCAGCATTGATTAAATCTGCTGGTTCACAAATAAATTTTATACAAACTTCCTTGTGATTTGGTGGGAATTGGAAAAGGGACATTTATCTGCAGTACCTGAAGGGACTTTTTAAAATGTGACAGAAGATAAGTACGTAAGCACCTTGCAAGAGGCTGTAGCTGCTCCATTTGGTTGTTTTTTATTCTTTGACAGAAGCTACTAAAACAAATCACCAGTGTCCAAGTGGTAATTACAGTTAGACTTCTTTGTTCTCGGTCAAAAGTGATTTGTCATTAAGCAGAATCAAAGGCTGCCATTTAGTTCAAGTACAGGCAAAATGTGCTTGTATAATAAGCTGCACTCCCTCATATTTTAGGTTGTCTTTAATCATGTTGTGAAATCTAGATTCATAAAGGCACACACACAATAGAGAATTGGAGTATTAGCATTCTTTGTTCTTAAATTACAATTACATACCATTGTTTCCTTTTGATTCACTAGAAGTGATTAAGTCTGTCGTACTGGTGGCCAATCCCCAGACCCAGCTTGTGCTGCTACTTACTTCAGAAATATGTTTTACAACAGACTTTAGAGTAGCTATAAAGAAACAAAAATCATCACTCAATTATTACAACAGAAAAATCTTGGCATAGGAGCGCCAAGAGCTGAATTATATTTACACAGGTGTACACCTTGATAATGCTCTTTGCTTTGGTTGAATGAGACTAGGTTTTCATTGGTGGAACAAAAAAAAAAGCTTTACTCAGTGAGACAAATTCACAATGATTCCATTTGTTCCAGATGTGTTCCAAGCAAACTGAGGAACACTGTTGAGAAGTGCAATTTGCAAGCTTGAATTAAATTTCTAACTCATATTATTTCAGAAGCCTAATAATCTGTAGCACAAACATTCATATAACCAACTAAAATACATCGAGTCTCATAATCTCTGCAATACTTTCTGCTTTGAGCTAAAAATTTTCACACTCTTTTTGCTTTACTGCTGTTTGACAATAATAGTTGAAACTTAGGTCTCAGATTCTCAAATGTCATAAACTGGTGTAGGTTGTTTGACTTCAGAGGAACTGAGAATTTATGTAGGCACTTATTTAGCTATTGTACCTTTCTTGCAACAGTTTAATACAGTCATTACTTTCTATAGTTCTGGACCTCTAAGAAAACTATGGACAGAATATTTTTTTGCCCCAGATATCTCATAAAAGTTGAATCTTACTGTGAATTCTCCCAAGGACAATTAACAAAAGTCAATACTTGGGAAAAACACAAAATAACGTATATTTTTAAGAGTCATCACACAAGTAGTACCAAGATGTACGAAATGTACAGCTCACAGTTGGAAATGTGTTATTTCAAGACAATTTATTCAATGAATGAACATGTGTTGTTTGAAATGTAAAATTCATAGGGAAATAGCCTTGGTACTGCGTGACTGGCAGGTGCCCCACCTTGACTGTGCTGCCTTTTTCCCTCACTAGCTCACATATGTGACTACCTCAGGAACATCTTTATGAAAAAATGCCTGCTATTCCTGGATTGCACTTTTAGAGGAGTGGTTAGGCACAAAATAGATATAAAGCAAACAAACAAAAATTCCTCAAAAGCGTGGCAGCCTGTAAATGTTCCCTAGGCAACCAAGTCAGTGTGCTACTGCTGACTGGTAATGTGGTAGGTGCTTGCAAGATGTATAAATTTCTCTGTTTTCTCAGTCTGATCAGTATATGAGTACGGGGAACTGGTATTAAAATATCTCTAACTAAATCTGACTTGAACTCTTATGAAAACGTTATTATAATGATGTGAAAATTTAGGAATGAGTTATTCTGGTTATGCACTATCTTCTCTCTTGTTTTGACATTTTTTGGAACTGAGTTACAGTAATAGAATCTTTTTTGTGAAGCTTTAAAGTGACGCTGTTGTACTGTGCTTTCATTCTGTATATGGTCATGGACGAGTCATTGAATTTTTCTTCATATTTAGACTTGGAATTCATAGTGTCTTGCAGTATGCCCTTTGTTAATATTATGGGATAAATCTGATTTAAATATGGCACATAATGCTATAATGGCACAGTGTATCATTCTATTATTTTCCTACAAAGGAGCTCGTGTAGGATATCATTTATTGGTATCGTTTATCTGGGAAGTGTCTGCTGCATCATGCCACAATTTAAACGACATAGTTGTATGAAGAAGGCTAATTTCTGTTTAGAAGACAGTCTAGAACTGTTGTAGGAAATACAAAGACTTTTACTTCATGGTTGTAGACCAGCATACTATGTAGTCTGTGAACCATCATGTGTTTAAAACACAAGCAGATCTTCCTGGAGCCTGGACTGTTCTAGGGATCATGTTAGTAGTAACAGCAGGAGCTTTTGGGCGAGGAAATCTGTTAGAGGCACGTCATACCTAACAGTCTCCCCTGGTTTGCTCAGGTCTGTAAGTGAATATCTGAGGACTGAGCTTATTCTTTTTAAAAAAAGAGAAAGAGCAAGAACGGGCTCCTGTCATAACATCCCAATCAGTTTAAACTGGGACTGCTGCTCAAAAAGATGGTTCTGCTCTTCCCTCTTCCCGGTTGCTTATTTCCTCCTTCCTTATGCTGACACAGCAATTTCTGTGGTTTGCAGTGAACCAGATTGGGTCCTGAAATGGTGCTAAAATGGTTACTGCTCCAACGTATTTTCCCAGACGTGCTGGCTCAGTTCCCTGGTAGAGCTCAGCGTGGGTCGGGAATGGGAGGGAGGGTGGCAGCGCGTGTCCGGGCATGGTGGGAGGGCAGGACCTGTCCTCGCACCCAGCCGAGGCAGCTCTCACCCTGCCTTGAACTGCTCCACGGACTGGGGTGCTGGAAAAGCCCTTGGGATTTGTTTGGGTCCATTCAAAAGGAGATCAGATGGAGGTGTTAAAGAGTGCTTGAAAAGCTGTAATGCTTAGTCAAACCCTGTTTATACCAGAAAGTCTTTGCAAAACTTGGCTTGCTGTTTTTCTTTTAGTCATAAAATAAACGAGTCTAGTAAAGTAAATGAGAACTGTGTTTTGTGCTTGCAGGATTTTACCCCATGTGCAAGAAGTATCTCTCAATATGCTTCATTTTGTCTTCTGCTGTCCCTTTACTTTAAGACCTGACCTCTCCAGCTCTCTGTTTCTGTTTGGGTTTCCCTTTCCTACTACTAGACTCATCTCCCCTCCTTGCAAGCTCTGAAAAACATTAATTGCTGATTGGCTACCTGGCTGAAGCTCTGCCATGAGCAGTAGGGAGAGACTGACCATTTTACCTGACATCCATTTTTCAAAGCTGTGCTAAATGATTGCCAGATCCCCAGCTGCAGTTCCATGGGCTTGGGAGCTGCATCAACATGTACAAGCTGAAGAGCTGTCTGTAAAGATTGGTGCAAAGATATTTGACTGTCGTAAAAATTCACCTTTCACAAAAGGTTCTGGTTTTCAGTTTTCTCTAGAAAATCAGTCAGCTCTTTACTAGGTTATCTTCGGAAAGAAGGTTTTGTGAGGAGATCTTAATCCTCTACTGTTTTGGAATGTGTTAATGTCATTAAGTTAATTTTTCTTTCAAAATAAATTCATTAAAAAAAAGATCAAAACAATACAAACAACAAATCCAAGCCATGCTCGTAAACAAAACGTCCTCTGGAGTTGAAGAAGCTTTAACTACTCTAGGTCCTTTTCTTAGGACATTTCAAGCAGCCTTTCTAGGGAAGCTCAGCATTCTCTTCTGATGAAATAAGCATTTGCTACTGCTACCAACACATTGTTATTCATACTGCTTACATATTTAGGATTCTGTTTTCTGATGACTACATGGTAATGACTGTATTTGCAAATCAAAGCTGTGTATAAAGTTTCAAAGGCTAAACCTATGCATGGGGAACAGAACACAGAGTTCAAGAAAAAAAGGAATAAAACATTCTTAAGGACTTTCAGCTTCATTAGATCCTTCATAAGGATATTTTTCATCAGTATTTTTTAAAATATAGTACATACCAAACATTGGTCCCAATTTAATTTCTGTTTCTCTTGTTAAAGAATAATAATAATCTCAGGACTTTTAGTAGTTTCAGAAAAACTAAACAAACATTTCTCACTCTGAGTTTTAAGGGAGTTTTTTACTGCTAGAGTGTTTTCATCCTGTGGTAGATGATGGTTGTAGTGTTTCTCCAGGAGTTCAGCAGGATGCTGTTGTACACTGCACAGAGACTTACATTTTCTTACCATCAGAAAGTGCACTGTTATTGTTATTTTTATTTAAGCCAAGTAGTTATAACCACAGTTAGAAATAATGTCAAAACTACTCCATGTAGATTGCTTTATACCCTTTGTGTAATGGACTGACTTAATTGTAATAAGTCTTTAATGAAATAATTTAATTATGGATACAAAACAATTTATTCAACTTCCAATGCAATTAAATTCTTTGGGGCAGGGGTAATGGTAAACTCCACAGTCCCTTTAAACATCTATGCACAATTTCCAATGTCATAGGATATAAGGATGCTGTGCGTGCGTTGTGCTTAGACTTTCAGTAATTTAAATAGCAAATTCAGTGTTAAGACGACTGTTTCTCATTAATTCTATGTATTATTATAAACAGCATAAAGATGTGTCCCTGAGCTGGTAACAAATCCAGTCTGTGAGGAAATTGTAGTGTTAAATGTATAAAATCCACTGTTTTGTAATGCTCCTGTTGAAGCAGTTTCACCATTTCCCAGTGACCTAAAAGGGAGTGAAATAAAGTCTGTATTTTTCTGCTGATTTTCTTTTACTTAGCCTTTCCTATGCTCTCACAGCCACAAGATAGGAAACTGGTCCAAACAGAAAAGCTGTGCCTCAGCAGTGAGAGCTGCACCTTGAAAGGGCTGTCTTCTGCAGCAGTGTGAAATAAAGCCCAGCTGCTTTGTGAGAGTAACATGGGACTTGGAAGCACAGCTGTGAAACAAGCATGGCTGGAATTCAGCAAACTTCTTACTAAAGGCTGCTACAGCTGCTAGTTCATTCCTAAAGCTTAAACACAAAAAGCAGCACACGCCTTGGATCTAAAGATACAAACAGCATAACTTACTTTGTATGTGCCTTGTAGAAAAAGCAGAGTGCCTATAAACTTCTCACCCCTACAAGTTCAGGGTGGAATAGTGGCAGATTTGGTCTTTTCACAGTCACAGAATCATAGAATGGTATCGGTCGGAAGGGTCCTTAAAGACCATTTAGTTCCAAGCCACCTTCTGTGTGCAGAGTACTTGTCTGACTTTCCATGTAAATTGTCTCATTTTGCCTGTTCGTGCAAGCACAGGACCGTACAATGTGAGGAATGAGCTGTTTGTGCAGTACAGGCTCTGCACCGAGCTCTGCTCGTTGTGCTTCTACCTGGCCTTTGCAAAAACAGATAGGAACTTGCTGTGCCTGTGGAGAGCTGAATCCTCCCTGCATGGTGAATGCTTTGAGGACCCGTGTGTTTAAAGAAACTTTGACCATGTTTGTCTGTATTGACCAAAGCTTCTAGTTAATGAGTAACAGTCCAAGAGAGGCTGTGCTGTCAACAGACCTTAGATGCCAAGAATAACCACATATATAATGGTACATACACAATTTTTCAAAATTACAGTGCGTACCAAACATTGGCCCTAACTCAGCTTTTGATGTTCTTGCTAACACAGTGGTAATCCCAGGGGTGTTGGTTTTTTTTTTTTTTCCTTTTAAAGACAATCATATCTCCTTTCAAACTGAGAAGCAGTGAACTTTGCAAGTTGCACCTGCACTGCTAGTGCGATTTACTTACTAATTTTATTAATTGGATGGTGCAGGAAAATCTTGCTGTTTGCTACTGCAGAAAATCCAGAAGTAACCTCTACAGAAATGTTTCCATGAAGGATGCTGTGCAGGTTAGATTTCAATCCTCTGTATATAAACTGTGTTTGTGATTCTTGCTTTATGGTGTCACAAAGTGTAAAATTGCTCTGAAGGGATTTCTAGATATTGTTGTTTCTTCTCATATGTGGAGTTAATCTTCTATCTCTTGGCTTTTTTTTTTTTCCTGGACTGATCTACCATTTCAATCTATTGTTCGGATGACGGAACATAGAATGTGATTGCTTGTGCTGATCAGAAGTACCTGCCAGTCCAGGTGGTATGGTCCCAAAGGACACGCTGTAATGCTGTTCTTAATATCTCTTTGCATGAGACCTGGAAACACTGTTTCTTGTCATAGCATGCGTATAGGTGTATTTGTAAGTGCCTAGCCTTAGATATATTTAAAGAGAGGAGGGAACAAATCAGCATGTTTATGATGCAGCCTCCTTTGAATGGTGTCATTCAAGGAGGCTGTCATGGAATGGATGTCATTTTTGTTAGGTATTAATTTGTCATCTGCACTTACCAAAACCCTCTATTTAGCTCCAAAATAAACTTAGGTCTTGGTTAGGACTGCCCTTGTAGAGTGTGATTTCTGGTATGTATGTTCTGCTGCTGTCCTAATTGAAGTCAATAGGTGACTTCTGTGGGGGGTAGGGTTGGAGCTCTACTTACTGCAGTATTCTAGCAAATGCTGATGTGTTGCCACCCAAGAGTTCATAATAGATAATTAAAGACTAGTCTCTACACCTGATTCAAGTAACTATCATAGAGACTGGTGCTGCAGAATGGTAAGGGCAGGGAGCAGAAATGAAATGTGCCATTTTCAGGCTGCCCTTGTGAAAAGTGGCATCTATTATCAGGTGTTTCTCTGCTGATGTTAGGTCACTCATTTTTGAAGTCACAATGTCGCTTACATATCTCCAAAAATTGGGTCTTGCGTATTGAAAGCCATGAATTTAGAAACAAATTGATTATGAATTACAGACTGCTTTGGAAAATGTGTTTTGAATTCATGCTACTGATGGCCATAGTTAACTGCAAATACAAAAGAATGAAGACTAGTTGGAGGCTTCTTTAAAATTTCATGCTTGCTGCCTTTATCTTGCTTATAACATTCATAACAGCTATTAGGTTATTGCAGGCATTCAATCAGGTATGCTTTTAACTTGCTTATATGCCAAACAGACCTGCCTTTTAGGTAACAGAATTAACAGTTGAAGTACAGGTGCTAACTAGGACTAGTTGAATTTAACCATTTATTCCATTCACTACTTTCTTTCTAAAGAAGAGAGATGCAAGAATGACTCACAAAACTCGATGTCTTTGCCCAGGACACAGCAGGAACAAGAAACATCACAAAGTAGGTGAAATGCCAAGATAGAAATATTCTCTCCCACTGCCTAGTTCAGGGGAAGAGTTTTAGTTTGGTTTTACTGTACTGTGGCTGTCAGAGAGACCAGTAATCAATATACTCTTGCCTTGAGTCATTTCTGTGTTCTTCTGTATAAGGACTGCGGTTTTTCCCAGCCCTTATAAGGAGAATAAAGAGATAAGGCGTGCAGATGTTATTGTCCAATGCCCTATTCATTGGGTTTTTGTCCAGGAACCATGCATCAATGACTGTTATACTCTCTTACTGGAGTGTCTTTAGCGCTTTTTCTTTGAAACTTCTAACCAACACATTTTTCCTGGCATGAAATCATGTGAGATCAGTATTATACCAGACTCCACGCACCAGCCATCAATATCGTAGCAAATGAAAACTATGCCCAGCAGGACTGGTTTTGTTGCTAGAGATGAAGCAGCTGCTACTTCATGACTAGGTGGAATTTGGACACCAAGTTGTTATTTATAAGGATTAAAATATTTTAGAGAAAAGCAGGTTTCAAAACAGAATTATCTTCCAGTTAAATCACAGAATCACAGAATGGTAGGGGTTGGAAGGGACCTCTGTGGGTCATCTAGTCCAACCCTCCTGCTGAAGCAGGGTCACCTACAGCAGGCTGCACAGGACCTTGTCCAGGCGGGTCTTGAATATCT
>Ga0065711_1008188_pt1 | contig 13288 bp, 7 predicted proteins | sample Hoacrofraction12_FD_59098 | JGI IMG/M metagenome (GOLD analysis project Ga0065711, IMG submission 59098) | Hoatzin crop microbial communities from Cojedes, Venezuela - Epithelial fraction 12 v2 (version 2) | ecosystem: Host-associated > Birds > Digestive system > Esophagus > Crop | place...
GGAATACCGGGCTCTGTTTGGGCAGGTGGGGTCAGCCCCCACCCCCCGGCTGTGCCCCTTCCTGGAGTCCGGTGAAAATTAACCCTGTCCTGGCCAAACCCAGGACACATGTGTTTCATAATTATTTATTTTTTCTTAAGGAACTCATATTCAAAGACTGCAAACAGAACGCTAAACAAAAGGTTTTGTTTTGTAGTTGTTAAATTGTAATATTTGGGGGCTTGACTGCTTTGGCTTATTAGAAGAATTAACTCGATCTTAAGTTACCGCTTACGTCAAATATAAATGGTCTACTGCCATCCTTACAATTAAAGGTGGCTAGCTGAGAATAAATACATTTGATTTAGTGATTACCATTCACTGATTTGTGTAGCTGCATGACTCAATGCAGAAATATGGATAAACTGACTTAAACTTAAGATGACTAATTATAGGTTACTCCAATTACTTGTACAGACAAACTTCAAACTGAACTGACGTGAAACCCTAGATATCTCTCTCTACGTTGAGGTGTAGACACTGGGCAATAGCAGAAACTGTTCACCGCTGAAAACAGTCCCTGAATGCAGACAGAGAGTAAAGAAATCAGACTCGCACTTGCACTACGTTAGCAATCCCCTCCTTCACCAGGGCTCTTCTCAGCCTAAAGATGACANAACACAAACCACGTTTCCAGCACTCCACGCTGATAACCAGAGGGGACTGCAGTGTTGGAAAATTTCAGCTAAGGGCATAAGCCCTTTAGTGGGAATAGAATTAGGAGAGCGTCAGCTGCAAATTACTCCACNGACATTGTTTTAACCTGACATGCCAAGGTACACAACTAAGCCAAATTTTAAAACTAGTTTCACATTTAATAGATTCATTTCTATGACAAGTCACTGGTTATTAGCAGGCAGAGAAAACTCTCATGTTATTACAACTGAACTGTGAAGAAGAGAATCCAGCTTCAGCAGAGGGGCAACAAAAAGCTGCATGTTTATTAAACTGACTTTCTAAATACCAACATTTGCTAAGGAGGTCATCATTCCTGAATACAGTTCAATAAGTGAAGGGGAATAAAAATCCTAAAAACACAGCCTGTTGTTTAAATTATTCAATCAGTATTGAGTGGAAGAGAGTTTTAAGGCTTATAACTACTTCGGAAAAAGTTCAATTTTTAAACACTTCTTCATTCACTTTTGCATTTGGAAACAATATTTGATTTTAAGCTAGATATGTTCTCTTGTAATAAGCTCATTGATCTAAAATACGCCAGTCTGCAATCTGAATCATCATTTTCACCTTGAATCCAGCATCACATAGAAAGATCTGAAAATCTGATTACCATGTCACAAGCTACTGAACAATTATATCAACTCTTTTTTTCATCTGTTCTTCATTAATTCATAATTAACAGGATTTGATAACACAATCTGTACTACTAACTTGTAACAGCCTACTTGTGTCAACTGGAAAAGGACAAGTTTTTTTTTAGTGAACTTCAGACCTCCAGTGCTTCTCTTCCACACTCAGCAGCACCCATCCCCTACAACTCCCTTTGGAGATGCCTGCCAAGCTCCTCCAACCCCTGCTTCAACCGGAGACTTCACACAAATGTTGTCCTCTTCCTCCTGCCTCACATGAAACTGCTTTATCACACAGACCTTGGGATTTGACAGGGAATGAGATATAGAAACTTATCTGCTGCCAGCAAACTGCTTCCACCATAGGGGCATCAGAAAGGGAAAACAGCAAAGAGCAATCCCACACTCTTCAACATGTTCCAGGCACGCGGGGTGGGGTGGAAGGGAAGGCAGCACCAACAGCTCAGGATTTTAACATAAGGAAAATAATGCCTTCAAAAGATACGCTGTCTGGGGAAGCCTGAATGTGTTTTTCCTAAATCCATAACAGAAGTAACATCCACAGAAATTCTGCACAAACCCAAGGATCAGCAGCATGCCTCAGGAAGAAGGATCTTTGTGTCAAGCACCCTACTCATTTCAAACTGGATAAGCCTTCCTTACTACTACGGATCACAGAAGTAGTACCAATTCTGAAAGTATCCTAGAGTGATGTTTTCCTGTTTTACTTAAAAAGCTTCCTCATCCTCTACTACTAAGCTCTCCTTCTACAGCTTTCCATCACAGTGAGACAAGCAGTGCAAGGGCTCAAGCTAAGTTTTATCACACCAGAGAAAATTCAGTTTTGGTTCTTTTGGGACAAGACAATCATCATACTGGTGCTGAGGATACAGAGAACGAGATTCTATTTTGTAATGGCAATCTACACTGAAAATTATGGAGTTTTTAAAATAATAATTAAAACCTAAACACAACCAACAACAACACAACCCTTTCACACGTATAATAAAGCAACATGAGCTTCACATGAAGCAAGAGCTTTTCCAGGAGAAAGGCAACAACTGTAGAAACGTTGAACAGGATCTCCTTTTGTCTTTTTTTATATTCTTTTTGATTACTTTAGCTTGTACAATATATATCCCGCATTGTATTTCATTTGTTTATGAGTATCTGGGCAGAGCTCCAGTGCTTTGATGCAGCTGGTCGCAGTGAACTGCTCAGTGCAGCCTGAGCACTATTGCCAGCAGGGAAAGCTGGAAAGGGGGGGGAGATAGAGCACCATTGTCACCTCCTGTACAGGACAGGGTTGAGCAAACAGGAACCGAGTTCCAGAAAGTTTCTTCACCTCAACATGAAAGAAAAAGTCCAACAAATGAAGGACTCCAGAAAAATACAATCATCTTCACTGTGAATGTAGTTATCTTTTTCCAGTCTGAACGGGAAAAATGCAGAGTGCAGATACAGTATGAGCAAATAATACCACCTGCAACTACAAATATTTAGTGAGAAGATTAAGTCAAAGACTCAGACTTATCTACACTGAAACTTCTCATGCTAGGAAGGAAAAACAGCTTCAAATTGATTCACTGTAGAGAACAAGGTATCAGATTACATTATTTTATGAAATGTACATGAGCTCAACTGTGTTTAATTTTGTTTTTGTTATCAGACTGCAAGACCAACCTCTTTTTATGAATATTTACTGGAAAGAGGTATTTAAGGCAGAAATACACTTGTATCACATATTCTGCTTCATCATTTGTGCAGACAGGATTATCTAGAGTCACTGACATTTGAAGAGCCCCATCTGGGCAACTTAAAACAGTCCCAGTTAAAAAACTGACCAAAATAAGAAAGTTCACCTTGACCATAGGGCTCAGAGGGGACAAATAAGTCACACTTAACAGGAGAATCTCAGGTCTCTAGGATGCTAAAGTATGGTTCCATCAGGGCTGGTAACTGATAGAAGACAGAGAACATAATCTCTCTATGTTTGCATGAAATGCCGTATGTCCAAGAGCAAACACTTATTACACAGTTTCCCTGGCTCAAGCCTAGGAAGGTGCGTGCCTAAGTGCATTTCGAGCCAATGTTCATCCCAATTTCTCCTTGCTGGATGGGAAGGGTGAAGGCTGGTAGGAAAATGGAGACAGACATGTTGAAAGATGCATGGGGTGGGGGGAAAGCACTCGAGCATGCTTAAAATAGTCCCACAAACAACATCTAGCTTCTCTCCAGGCTTAGAAAGCCCAGGGGCTCAGCAGCACCAAAACTACAGCAGCCTGGCTAGAAACATATCCTTGATTAGTACTGCTACAGTCACCCTGGAAAACAGGGGTGAAAAAAAAAACCAACAAAAAACAGTACTCCTGTACTGTGTGTGTTTGTGCACATGGTGGGGAATAGGACACTAAGCACTGACACCAAGTAGGGTAGAGATAAAAATTCTGGTCAACTCTACATTGGTAATATGTAAAAATACTTCGGTAACTGTCCTACGATGTCCTATCTTGACCTATTCCTCAGTGCTATGTTTAAGAGGATTTTAAAGGTCTAATTTCCAGCAAAATGAATAATGCTAACTGGAGTGTAGAAGTGTGCTTCACAGAGAAAAGCATTAAAAAAGCATTAAGAAAAAGTCAACTTTACAAACTTGCTGAATCTTTAAGTAGAGTTTTGTGAGATGGTTTCAGAAAACGGCCCCAACAGGTCCCTTGAATGTTTTATCAGTTTAAGCTCTGAGCCCAACTCACACGAATCACATGGAACAGAAGCTGAAGGGAACACAGTTTACCCAACAGCTAAGGGCCAACACTGAATTTTATTTAACCAGGTTAAATGGTTGGGGGTAAGGCTGCCAGCTTCTCTCTATTTCAGGCAGAACTTTGGGGTTTTATTATTATTTTTTAAGAAAAATCAATTCAGGTGATAAATCTGAACACAGATTTAGATTAATCTTCCATATTACTGTACTTTTGTACCATTTGGTTTTAGACTGCTCCTTAGACAGAGCAGGAAATAGAGAGGCAGTTGTTTTACTGTGTTCTTCCATCATTATAATGCGATGCACCAGATTGGAGTTATTGAATAAACTCATAAACCCCCAGGTTACGTTCTTCTTCATCTGCAGCTTTGCCTTTCAAGTGAGCTCTACTCTTATTAAAAGGATCAGAAACTGTCCTCGGGCATACCCTGTCTTTGAAGATGAAGCCCCAGCTACATTTTATGGAAAAGACCTCTCCGTTCGTACCTTCGCCAAACTGTGTAGCAGGTTTAAACAATTACACAAGACAGAGGATTTCAATTCCAGGCTCCTCTTACTCCGTCTCAAGTTTTAGAAATAATATTTTTCTTCCTGTTAGGGCACTCCTGAAATAAACGTTCCAAACAGTGACGATCCAAAAGCATTAAAGAAAAAAGTTACAGCTTAAAACAGTGTCACACAGATTACAAATAAATAAACCCTCCCTACATGGAAAAGTTTTCAGAATTTGACATTTCTTTTCAATATGCGTTAATCAGAAAGACAGGAGTGAATTCTGATTGCTTCAGACAGAAGAGAATCAAAACTCTTGGGATATATTACACAAAAGAACAATTGTAAAGAATCCTATATTTTTTTAAATTTTAACGATTAACAGCATTTTCTCAAATGGCTGGGAAAGTGTGCAGTTTGGAGCCAGCCACATGTTACTTATCAATGCTTCAAATGCAGGGTGAGTAAGAGAGGCCACGTCTGGTTCCTTTTGCAATAGGGAAAAATCTCTTTTGAAGTCCTTCTGAGGGACTGACGGGGGAGAAAGTGTCAGGAAAAGGATCTGACAGTTTTCGCACAGTGAGGGGCAAAAAGATGTCTGGAGTAAAATCTCTTGTCTAAATTGGGCAGAGAGACAGAAAGCTCTCCTTCAGCACTGGAGACGCCAGATAAAAAGTCTGAGACTCCCTTGTATCTTTTTTCCAGTTACACATGAATTTCTTCTTATACTTTTTGCCAGCTTCTCATCTTACCAGAAGCCTGCAGGAGAGGCCAGTCCAGCACTGAAGGGGACACAGCCACCCTGGGGCTCCATGTACAGCAGACGGTCTCCCAAGTTTCCAGGAAGACAACATGCATTTTAAACACCCCAAGCATCACAGAGGACCTCACTTTACAGGTGGAAGTGATCACCTCAACAATCTTAAACTGAAGTCAAAAGACTACGAAATTACTACTTTCTTGAAAGGCATTATTGATGAATGTATCACTGCCAATATTGCTGTTTTACTCTGGGACACGATTTCTCTCCTGTATTTTCAATTCTGTGCAGATAATTAACCTGAGAAGTTTGGCATCGTCTGTAATGTAAGCGTAATTATCCACCAGTAGGTCAAGAACTAGAGACGTTTCATTTTTACCATCACTGCAAGTTGCTCTGCCCTTTCTTTTAAATTTCCACACTTTTGAAGAGAAAAACCAAAAAGAAAACATCCTTTTTTCCCCTCAGTCACAAAGATAAAGCAAATGCTTGACATAAACAGTCTCCAAAAGCTGTATTAATAGGAGAAATTTGAGACACTACTTCTATATAAATTGTATTCTTATCTATAGCAAACTGCTTTTGCATGTGTTGCGTGAACAACCTGCACAGCTAAAAATATGCAAACCTAGCATTAACTTCTCAAGGGTACAGAAAGCTCCGGAGTTCACTACATCATCACTCACAAGTAACAATTTCATGCGCTCTCAGTGGAAGAATGCAGCTCAGCACTGTTCAATTTGAAGTGTACAGAAGTATGCCCAATTTTTTATTAATAAAATCCATTGTCTCTACATTTTCATAAAGTTATATTGTTTTGACTCTTTCCTCACTTCTGCCTCCTAGCATTGCAAGGTACGTGTAGCATTTCACAGGTAATATTTCACAGCAAATAAAGGAGAAACCTTCTGCAACTCAAAAAATTCCCCAAAAAGAATCCTAGCCAGGTGTTAGCAACAGGATTATTTTTATATAGTCTTTTTAATTACAAAACAGGCATGCAAACATAAGGTGTAACACTCTTATTTTAATGAAAGACAATCCCTAAAAGATTGCACTGCAAGAATGTTTGCTGCCTGTTATTACAAAAATCAAGACCTCAACGCAATATATGCTAGCTATACCACAGTAACACTTGTGTAAAGTAACCGTCAGAAGTGTCTTAAAAAGGTATGAAGAAACCCAGTTTCTCACCTGTAAAATACAGGCTACTGCTCAGGTTTTGCTGTCTTCATACTCTGCTTTTTGCATCTTTCGGAACTGTACACATAATGGTTAAATAACCTGCTGAAGTCTGCTAATCGCCATGATGAATGTCAAAACTGCAAGCAACACATTCACACATCTTTGATGATACTCATCATCGGCTGGTCAGTTTACCCGGTCGTACAGATCAGTAACATCCACCCCGCTGTGGCTGGAACTTGCAGGACACTGATATCCTCACACATAAGGAGTTCCATTACGTACTTCTAGCAAGTATTATGCAGTATTGTTCAGACTCTTGCACACACACCAAAGCTAAGGTACAAATTCATCCCACAAAAGTCTTTTGCGCAACATTAATCTCATTAAAGTTATTGTGGAGGTTTTTTAGTCTGTGCTTTTTAATAAAACCACTTTAATGTGGCATTTGCTGACGCAGTTCTCCCCCTCCCCCTTAAAATCGTTACACTAAATGACAAGCAAGAACACAGCCAAGAATTCGGACAGTAAAATGTTTTAGGTACCTTGATTTTATCCACAGCTCTCCCTGCTCTAGTAGTGTAGTTGACCTGTAAAACAGAAGAAAGTGATTACTGACTCCTCGTAGGCTTTTCAATATGACTGGAATATACTGTACACTTAAAACTTCAGAAAGCATTAACACAACAGTTAGCTTCTTGAACTCTTTTTCAGAGTATTTCATTGAATTACATTGTACTTTGTTATCATAAAACGCATTTTTCACACAAAAAAATCTTAAAGGGAAGTCTCATTTAAGACCGTCTAGCTGGGAATCTCACCATTTTGCCTCACGCATACCAAGTTATAAAGCAGAAAGTAAAATCCAGCCTACCTGCTGCATTTTAAAAATAGAGTACAACAGCTACAACCCACAATTCCCCTTCCAACCCAGCAGCAGTTGAACTCTCGAGCAGCCGCTGTGCTGCTGAGCGGGCAGGCTCCAGCCGGGTGGGAGCCGGGCAGAGGAACACAGCACCGCTCTCTGAAGGCTGACAACTGCTGGTGTGCCAAGCGCGTAAGGAAACAACGGCCTTGCTCTGACCCTTCCCCACTGCTGAGCAGCTATGGGTTTTCTTCTTGCCTTTATCTTCTAACATGAAAGTAAAATGAGTAAATAAAACAGCAATTGTTTACTTCGACCACCTTTTGTCTTCTCGGCCTTTGAGCACAAGTTATCTTCATTCAAACCTGACAAATCTGTTTCCGTGATTTTCCCTTTTCCCTCAGCCACTCCTCCAAGCAAAAGCAGTTACTTCCTGGGGGACAGACGCCAGACTCCTTGATTTCATGCACACATATAAAACATATGCTACATTTTCTTTTTTAAGACCTATACATTGCAAATTAGACATTTTATGCATCGTGAAAACACTGAGCTCAGCCTACCATCAGGCACAGGCAGTACTTCTCACCAACCTGTTAACCTGTTTTTATTCATCAGGTCGTAGCAGCCTCTTTCAACCATCACCAGCTTCTCCTTGTTACTCTCTCATGACTTCAGTACAGTACCCTAAAGCATCACTGTTTAGGTCTTCTCAGTATATTGTACTACAAATACTTCAACATGCTGGCTATCCCATTCCCCATCAGCATTAAAGGCTGGATTATTCAGTGTTTTCTATGAATCTCAGCTGTGAAGAACTGACTTCCAAAAAACCAAAGTGCACAAAAAAGAAGGCAAGTAGAATTATACAAAATTAATGTAAGACATTATTGTCACAAGATACTCTGAAGCAAAAACCAAAACTTCCAAGAGAATCACAGTTAAAATAAGAAGTTATTGCATGAGTACTCAAATTGCCTATTTTCTCTGAATTACTTTGTTACAGAAAGTCAGCTTCTTCCTCGCTTGAAAAATAAATGTTGCAATAAATATGGCATTATTTTCAGCAAGTTTGTATTTAGGAATCAACAATGTACTTATACTCTGTATTAATACAGGTAAACCGCCACAAAACTCTTTCATATACTTTTAGACCTGACAGCAATACAAATTTAGGGGACAGAATCAGCTTTAGCCAGGTGCTCTGCATGGGGCTTGGGCATATTTGCTTATTTTGCTGCCCTGCCAACTGCTCCCTGGCAGAGCACATGAAGCAATGGCAGTGACTGGGGAAGGAGGAGGAAGTGTATTGGCATCAAAATGTCGTGTTAGAGCAGGAGCCCTCCACAGCGTCAGGAATTTAAACACTTTAACATGACTATTCTTGGCATGAGTACAGTTTATTTTTCATCTACTTCACACTAGTAGAGATAAGGGAATGCTATTTCTATGCAAGTTCCTGATATGTTATTTTAAGTGTAGCCGTCACCCACAATAAGAGATCCCATCTTGCAGGCTAGCAGCTACTGTTTTTAGAGGGCATCAGCAGACAACTCTCAGATGTGAAAATTTAATATTCTCTCCAATTTTGTCAGCTCTGGGTCCAATAGCAGTGGTTGGCAGAACGTAGTGGTGCCCATTTACGACAGCGTCTAACACTGCTTTAGCCCGCCCCGGAGCAGCACAGCGCTGCTCGCTCCCACGGGTGCCAGGTAAGCAACAGCCAGCTTGCTGGGCTGTGTCCCCACCTCTGGGCACTGGAGAAGCTGGAGACCCTACAGCTCTCAGCAAAAGGAGGCAGTGCGGGGAACAGCTGAAGCCCGGAACTGTGACACTCCAAACATCATATGCTTTTGAGTAGATTTTCTTCTGCCCTTTGTCACGAGCTCTTTCCTACAATCCCTTTCTTCTTCACTTCCCTTCTCCCTAGTATCACACAATGCACTTTCACAGGCTTTTCCTTCCTCCCCAATTGAAAATTCTCATTATTAAAAACAAACAAACAAAGAAACTGAAAACCACACAACAAAAAACTCTTGACAATTGTGAAACTACTATGCCATTTGGTGCTATGACCTCATTCACTCTGCTTAATCCATCAAGGTCTTCTCATCCCACTCTACCCACCCCTCGAGTATGGGCATGAAACTCTTTGACGTAGGCACTACCCAGCAGTTGTCTTCAGGGTGCTTAGCATGGTTTAGGCTATATTCTCAGCTCTTATTCATTAATTAAATGCCTGTATGGCAAAAATAAAATATACATGCAGTAACAAATGATGCAGATGGTACTAAGAATGGGAAAAATAAAACCTGAAAAGGAGTAACAGTTACACAGTAAAGTACCAACTAAAAGCCAGCTCTCTGATCAGGGAAAACAATAACTGAAAAACATTCTTGGATGAATAAATTAGGAAGAGATGGATTTTAACTCAAGATATGACAGCAGTAAGACAAACATTGAACATGAGCAGCTTCCAAAAAATTGGAATACATCTGAATTAATGCCTATGTCAGAAATCCGACATATTACACAAATCCTAACAGGATATTGAAAATGCAAGTACAAATTAAATGTTGAATGAGGGCTTCAGCCTGTAGGACAAAAGGATTTGTGTGTTAGAGATGTTGTTTCTTTTCTTGAGAATTAAAGTGCAAAAGCCACTTTGTTATTTGAGAACTAGCTCTCCCCTGCTCAGAGAAGCAATGTTTTAAAGCTGCAACCAGAAACTACGAGTAATCACAACAGCGGATAGTCAAGGAACTGACCAAAGAAACATCTCCTGGAATGAAAATACAATCTTCGTCAACTACTCGTATTATAATGGCTGATCAGTGTGTATTAGGAAAATACACTTCTGGCTTGAATCCAATCCTTGAGTATAAAAAGCAAAGCCCTAGTAAATATTTAAGAGAATTTCGAGTACCAAACTGAAGAGCTGGCAACTAGTTTCTTTTTTTAACAAACAAAACCATCAAAAGATTGTGCAACTCTAAGAGCCCTTAAGGAAACAATTGGGAATTTTTCATAACATGGTATTTCCTTATAGCACTGACCACAGGAATGCAAACAGTTCCACCAAACAGATTTCTTCATTGGAAACAACTGACAATCTAACCATGTTTCCATCTTTTCCACTCTCAGCGCACAGCATACGAAAGAGATGCTATAATAGAATACAGAAGTGTCGTACCAGGGTCACAAGATATCTTTACTAAAACTCAGCACCTGAGAGGCTTTACAAGAATATATTTCCTAAGGGTTACAGGAAGAGAGAGAAAACTTAACATCTACTTATCAAGCGTCTTTGTCTAATTAAAGTCTATTTTTCCACCACAGTTTCTACTTATTTGTTGGATTTTCCCAAAACACTGTTAGTGTTCCTACCTACCACAAACAGACCCCTAGCCCCAACCATAACTCCATACATCAGCAACAAGTCTCTGTCCTGCAGCATTCCCTGACAGTAAGGCAGGTTATGCTAGCGAGGAGCACTGGTACGTAAACGTGAGTTGTTACTCAACTTGCCAAGCAACAGAAAAAGCAGTACTACTGGTACTTGTACCTTATGCAATATCCCCCATGTTAGTCTAATGAATATATTTCCTCCCCAACTTCTCCGTTTGGGGTTATTCTTCAAGCAACGCCAAGTGACACTATGAATCCCCCCAAAGGAAATGTTGGTGTATTGGTATGGGCAATGGCACTCTTAACACTCACAGTCTACAGCCTTCAGACCCTACATGAGGAGGCCAAGTATCAGAGATACCCCAAAGGAAAGGCAGGACAGGCCTGACAAAGAGACTTAATTTTCTTGACAGCTAATTAACTAGCCACTCTATCAGGGAGAAAGCAATTTACACCCTGTGCCGAGCTTCATGCTGCAAAGAGAGAAAAAGAGAAGCAAGGGACACAAGCAACAGTAAAACCAGAGAGTATTTTCGGAATTCAGGAAGGCACCAGGAATGCTGAAAGGTACTAATCATCGGCACCCTGACAAATATCTGTCATTGCAAATTTGCAACTCAATTAAGCCAAGATTTTAATCAGGGCTACAACTGTACTTAATTCTCTCCATTGCAGCTGAAGGAAAGCAAGGGGAATAAGTAATAAAAACAGAACAAAACTGAAATGTGCTAGAAAGAGGCGAAATTGTTTTCTGAAGGAAAAACCAAAACAAACAAAACCCATGAAAAACAAAGCTTTATGGAGTTAGCGTGCCAAACAAGTCAAGACTTTTGGACAGTAGAAAAGACAGATAAATGTCTTAACTTCAGATAGAGACATTAGAAGACTTCTCTTGTGCAGAAAAGTGTTTACAATCTACAGCAGAGGGATTATTACCCTGGTAGTCAAGGAAACCACTCTTACAATTACAAAATCTCAGATTTTGGAATTCCCCTTTTAGGAAGGAACATGGAAGAATCCTCCATGCTCTTCAAAAAGGAGAATGGGATATGGCTTTGGTGTGTCTCATGTGCAGACAAACCGGGCTACAAAGCTTTGACAACAACTTCGTCCCAATAGCACTGTGGAGGAAAAGGTCACCATCATAAATGAACTCCGTCTACACTGTACCTTAAGCTCCCGAGATGTTAAATGATAAAATAGCCACTGCAAGTCTCCCATAATATTTTCACACACAAAACCATTTACCAGGAGTTACTGAACAGGAAGCTAAAAATTACCATTTAGGCTTTATTTGAACTATTGCATCTCTTGATCTTTTCTTTCCAAGAGATACACACTGAAGTCTCACAGTGCTGACCTTTCATCACAGCATGTTCTTGGTCTTGGAGAATTCAACTTTTGTAAAGTTACAACCATATGAACCCTCCCCTCCTTTTTAGATGATGCTGAAGATCTGAACATAAATTATACAAAGAAGCAGCTTGGTTTAATTACAAATAGTACAGCAAAAAATATTTTTCCAGTTATCAGCTTAACTTGATAACTAAAAAACTACATGAGCTGATATTCCAAAGTCTATGCTGAGATTTAGAAGACTTCTCAGAAACTATTTTTTATTTTTATTACCATCCACATCCTAGAGAAAAACATGCACCAAAAACTTTTCCATTTAATCTTACTGCTGATGCTACAGAGAACTACCCAAACTTCGCAGACTGTAAGGCAAGGCAGTAGCTAGAGCACACGACATATTTCCACAATTAGAACATAGTAACATCAAGCTATGCAAAAAATTATTTGCTGGTTTTCATTAAAACACAGTTCATTTTTATTTTTTTCCCCCCACAGTCACTGCACAAAGATGCATGTTCAGAATGGCAAGCAACCACTAGGCAGAGTCTATGCAACATTCATACTCCAGCTGAGTTGGCACTACAGTCAGTGGAAGCTTCGGTGTCAATAAGGAAGCAGAGACTGATTTTAGAAAAATGCTACAAATTAAAGCTACTGAAGAGTATCTGAAAAGCTTTAGTTATGACTTCTGGCTGAACTATATACACATGAAAATGAAGATGCTAATTCACACTTACCTTATGGTTTGTAGTTTACAGTAATACTTGTTATTCCATTTTACCTTCATCATCTGATAAATCCCACTACTAAAGGCTCAGGTCAACAATTCAGCGTTGTAAAGAATATAGCTGCTGTCTGGTATCTATTCTAATTACTGTTTCTCAGCAAGACTGTAAAAATAGTTTCACCTGGGGTATTTTAAGTATTGCATTATTACATTTTCACATAAATACACTCCAAGCCATGGGAAATGGCAGTTTCAGAAATCATCTGAAAGACCTTATGTTTCGGTTTCGGCTGCCACCGGCAACAAAAGCGCCACGCGGCCGCCCCTCCCCCCACCGGCGTGCGGAGGAGAATGGAAAGAAAGAGGCAGAAACTGGTGGGTCGGG
>Ga0065711_1014646_pt1 | contig 13288 bp, 12 predicted proteins | sample Hoacrofraction12_FD_59098 | JGI IMG/M metagenome (GOLD analysis project Ga0065711, IMG submission 59098) | Hoatzin crop microbial communities from Cojedes, Venezuela - Epithelial fraction 12 v2 (version 2) | ecosystem: Host-associated > Birds > Digestive system > Esophagus > Crop | place...
GCGAATTCATGGGTTTTGTGTCGTGGTGGAACTTTGGCACGTTTGTCTACATCGAGCACCTGGCGGTGGAGCCGACCGAACGTGGCAAGGGCATAGGTCACGCGATTTTGCAGCACGTGCTCGACGAGGCGGGGCTGCCGGTGGTGCTCGAGATTGAGCCCACGGTGACACCCGAGGCCGTGCGCCGCCTGGCGTTTTACCGGTCGGCGGGGATGGTCGACCACCCCGAGGTGCCCTACATGCAGCCGCCCTACGACTCGACGTGCCAGTCGATACCCATGCTGCTGGTCACCACAAAGGATTTCCCCGATTCATTGATTCCCACTGCCGTCGAGACGCTCGCCACTGTGGTCTATGAGCCGATGGAGTGACGTTACTTGTACTTGCGCGTGATGGTCATCTGGGGCTGGCCGTCGACGGCGATGGCGACGCGGGTGAAGCGTCCCAGGTCGTCGACGGTGTAGTCGAACGTGCGCTCGCTCACGGCTTTCCCTTCATTCATCTCGCGGATGGCGATGAGGTATTTTTTACCCGTGTCGGCATCGAAGTCATAGAGGTAGCGATAGGTCTTGCCGTCGCGTTCCTCGCGGATGATGTAGCCCGCGTTGTAGTGCAGCGTGCGGGTGCTGGTGGGTGTGGTGATGACCACGCGGTCGAGCATGTCGTTGTCGTTGTAGTAGAACTTGTAGCGACTCTTGTCATCGCCTTGCAGCATGTCGAGGCGGTCGTCGCGGGTGAAGAAGGGGGCGTAGTTGACCGTCTTTTTGCCGGCGACGCTGCTCAGGCTGTAGCCGTGGAGGTTGTCGTAGGCGTAGGTGTAACGAGTGACCGTCTTGCGGCCGTTAGAGCCGGTGATGGTCGACTCGGTGAGCAAGCCCTGGCTGTTGAATTCAAACTGGTTGTCGCGCGCCCGCGTGCCGTCGTTAAAGGTGATGTGCTCGTCGACGTGCCCCGTGCAGCCGCTGAAGCCCAGGTCCAGGTGCTCGGCGCGGTAGCTGTGAGTGGGGTTGTTGACCAGGTTGCTGTAGAAGAGCTTGATGCGCGGCTCATGAGCCTCGCCGTTGTCGATATAGCCCACTAATCGCTCGAGCGTGGTGCCGTTGTTGCAATAGGCTGCGACGATGGCGGCATCGCGGTTCTTGCGTGCTTGCTCATAGTAGTAGCTATCCTTGTAGTTGTTCATGAAGATTTCCCAGCTGTCGACAGTGTTGGCGCGTCGTGCCTCATTATAGGCATCGCGGATTTCCTGTCGCAGGGCTTGGTCGTCGCTCGATTGCGCGGTAGCGCTCAAGCACAGCAGGGCGAGAAGCGTGAGGATGTGGTATCGCATAGTGAAAAAGAAAGTTTTGTGGGTGAATGAAGAGAGTGAATCGGGGGTAATTGTTAGGCAGGAACGGGGCTCGGCGGGGCTCCATGAGTCCCGCTGTGCCCCGTGCTGCTGTTCAGCGTCCCTAGTGGTGGTGAAACGAGGTGGTTAGGCCTCGTTTTTAGCGTCTTGCTCGCTCACACCAGCCAGAGCCGGGTCGATGAGGATGCGTCCGCAGTACTCGCACACGATGATTTTCTTGTGCATCTTGATTTCCATCTGGCGTTGCGGCGGGATGCGGTTGAAGCAACCACCGCAGGCGTTACGCTGCACGTAAACCACGCCCAGACCGTTGCGGGCATTCTTGCGGATGCGCTTGAAGGCGGTGAGCAGGCGGGCGTCGTCGAACTTGCCCTCGAGTTTTTTGGCTTGCTCGCGCAGTTTTTCCTCGTCCTGCTTGGTTTCGGAAACGATGGCGTTGAGCTCGCTCTTCTTGTCCTCGAGCACGTGAGCGTGGTCGTCGAGGACCTCTTGTGCGCGCTCGATTTCACCACCGATGGCGTCGATTTTGCGGGTGATTTCGCCAATGCGCTTCTCGGCAAACTCGATGTTGAGGTGCTGATACTCAATCTCCTTGGTCAAGTGGTCGTATTCCTTGTTGTTGCGCACGTTGTCCTGGTCGGCGGTGTACTTGTCGACCATCTCGGCAGCCTTGTTCATGTCTTGCTTCTGCTTGTTGAGTTCGGCATGGAGCTCCTTGATTTCGTCGTTGAAGTTGCCGATGCGGGTTTGCAGGCCAGCGATTTCGTCCTCCAGGTCTTGCACCTCGAGGGGTAGCTCGCCGCGCAGGGTCTTGATGCGGTCAATCTCGGAGAGGATTTTCTGCAAGTTATACAACGCCTTGAGGCGCTCTTCGACGGTCAGTTCTTTGATTTGTCTTGCCATGACTGTGAATTATAAATAGTGTATCTGATTTCGTTCTTGTTTTGCAAAAGCGACTGCAAAGGTAGGATTTTTTTCTTGAATCAAGCGATAAAAAATCTCTTTTGTGAAATGCTCGCTCTCGTAGTGGCCGATGTCGGCGAGGACGAGGCGGTCGTTGTACTCGAGAAAGTCGTGGTAACGCATGTCGGCGCTGACAAACAGTTGTGCGCCGGCAGCGATGGCGTTGTTGATGAGGAAAGCGCCGGCGCCACCGCACAGGGCGACGCGTGTGACCACGGCGTCGACGTTGCCGCTGTAGCGCAGTCCCTCGCCCTCGAAGGCCGTCTTGATGCGGGCGATGAGGTCGCGGGCTGGCGTGGCTGCCACGTTGCCGATGACGCCCGACCCCACCGCCTTGCCGGTAGCGGCATCGGTGTGGGCGTCGAGCACCTCGACATCGGTCATCCCTATCTTTTGCGCCATGAGCCAGGAGACGCCGCCGGGGGCGTTGTCCATGTTGGTGTGGGCGCTATAGATGGTGATGTCGTGCTTGATGGCCATCGCCACGGTGCGCTCGACGGGGTTGCGGCCCATCACTTTCTTGAGGCCGTGGAAGATGAGCGGGTGGTGCGATACCACCATGTTCATGCCGCGGTCGATGGCTTCGGCCACAACGGCCTCGGTGACATCGGTGCACAGCAACACGCCGGTGACGGTGGCTTGCGGGTCACCCACCTGGATGCCTGCGTTGTCCCAGTCCTCCTGGAGCGACAGGGGCGCGTAGGCCTCGATGAGGGATGCTATCTCGCTGACTTTCATTGCGATATTACTTGCCGTCGGCAGCGATGCGCTCGTTGTCGATGTTGATATAGAGTTCCTCGAGTTGCTTGTCGTCGATGGGGCTGGGTGCATCGAGCATCACGTCGCGGCCGCTGTTGTTCTTGGGGAAGGCGATGCAGTCGCGGATGCTGTCGAGGCCCGCCATAATCGACACAAAGCGGTCGAACCCGAAGGCGAGGCCTGCGTGAGGCGGTGCACCATAGCGGAAGGCGTTAATCAGGAAGCCAAACTGTGCCATGGCACGCTCGGGGGTGAAGCCCAGGATGTCGAACATCTTGGCTTGCAGCTTGCCGTCGTGGATACGGAGGCTGCCGCCGCCCACCTCGATGCCGTTGCACACGAAGTCGTAGGCTTTAGCGCGCACGCGCTCGGGATGCTCGTCGAGCAGGGGGATATCGTCGGGGTTGGGCATGGTGAACGGGTGGTGCGTAGCCATGAGGCGTTGCTCCTCGTCGCTCCACTCAAACAGCGGGAAATCGACAATCCACAGGCACTCAAAGCGGTCCTTGTCGCGCAGGCCCAGGCGGTCGCCCATCTCGAGGCGCAACGTGCTGAGTTGAACGCGCGTGCGGTTGGCATTGTCGCCGCTGAGGATGAGTACCAAGTCGCCGTCGCTGGCACCCATCGCGGTCTTGAGGGCAGCCCACACCTCGGGTGTATAGAACTTGTCGATGCTGCTCTTGACGGTGCCGTCGCTGTTGAACTTGACGTAAACGAGGCCCTTGGCGCCCACTTGCGGGCGTTTCACAAACTCGGTGAGCTGGTCGAGCTGCTTGCGGGTGTAGTCGGCGCAGCCGGGAACGAGGATGCCACCGATGTAGGCTGCCTCGTTGAAGACGCTGAACGTGCCGGTGCCCTTGAGCGTGTCCATCAGTTCGACAAAGGTCATGCCGAAGCGCAGGTCGGGCTTGTCGCTGCCGTAGAGGCGCATGGCGTCGTGCCAGGTCATCTGCTGGAGCTTAGCGGGCAGTTCCACGCCGCGGATTTCCTTGAACAGGTGACGGGCGAGGTCCTCGAAGATTTCGATGACGTCTTCCTGGTCGACGAAGCTCATCTCGCAGTCGATTTGCGTGAACTCGGGTTGACGGTCGGCGCGCAGGTCCTCGTCGCGGAAACACTTAGCGATTTGGAAATAGCGGTCCATGCCGGCGACCATGAGCAGCTGCTTGAGCGTTTGCGGGCTCTGGGGCAGGGCGTAGAATTGGCCGGGGTTCATGCGCGAGGGAACGACGAAGTCGCGAGCGCCCTCGGGCGTAGAGCCGATGAGGATGGGCGTCTCGATTTCGATGAAGTCGCGCGCGTCGAGGAAGTTACGGATGAGGATGGCCATCTGGTGGCGCAGCTCGATGTTGCGGCGCACGCAGCCACGGCGCAGGTCCAGGTAGCGGTAACGCATGCGCAGGTCGTCGCCACCGTCGGTGTTATCCTCGATGGTGAACGGGGGCGTGGCGCTCTCGCTGAGCACGTTGAGCTCGTGGGCGATGATTTCGATGTCGCCCGTGGGCAGGTTGGCGTTCTTACTCGAGCGCTCGGCGACCTCGCCGGTGACCTGGATGACGNATTCGCGTCCCAGGTGGTTAGCTTGCTCGCACAGTTCGGCGTTGAGCTCGTTGTTAAACACGATTTGCGTGATGCCATAACGGTCGCGCAGGTCGACAAAGGTCATGCCACCCATTTTGCGCGAGCGTTGCACCCATCCAGCCAGCGTCACGGTTTGGCCCACATTGGCAAGCCGCAACTCTCCGTTAGTCTTAGTTCGGTACATAGTTTCTATGTGAGTAGTTTGATTGTTGTATTTCGATATTAACCCACAAAGTTACTAATTTCTTGTCATAAAAACGCATTGTGAGGTCAAAAAAAAGCGAAAAATGGTCTAATAACGCTTGATAATACCAAAAAATGCCTTACCTTTGCACCGCTCAAAACGAAAAGAGCACGTCATTGGCGGGGTGTAGCGCAGTCCGGTTAGCGCGCCTGGTTTGGGACCAGGAGGTCCCCAGTTCGAATCTGGGTTCCCCGACAAATACCCCCACACTGCACCCTCACCCTCGGTGCAGTTTTTTTATGCCCTCACTTGATATATCCTCGCGCGGACCAGCGCGGTGTTTTTTTGCACGCAGACCAGCGCAGACTTAATTTATATATACCGCAAAGCCGTGCAATGGTTCGTCCGTCTAATCCATCTCTATTTTCCAGTAGCCATTCTTTCGTCCACCATAGCGGTTGATAATACCGTTCTTCTTTAGTTGCCCAATTTCGCGCTTAATCGTTGTCTCTGAAATATGAAGCTTTTGGCTCATATCCGCTATTGCCAACCGATTATTTTCCTTCATCAAATCTATTATAAGCTGCTGGCGTTCAGTTAATTCTTTTGGCTCATCTTTTAGCTCACGTTTTAGCGTTAAAACAGCATTATTTTCACTTTAAGCATCTGATAATTAGAAATTTGTTTTGGTTCATTCTTTTGGTTCATTTTGAGCGTTAAAACAGCATTATTTTCACTTTAAGCATCTGATAATTAGAGGCTTCTTTTGGTTCATCTTTTGGTTCATTTGTTCCTGTATTTACTTTTTATAAATTCCTATCTGGCTTATCTTTAAATAAAAAATAGGTCTGCGGAGTCTGCGCGAATTAAACCTATAGCGGCGCAGCCGCTTCAGCTCAACTCTCAACTCTCCAATTTTATTTTTGTGGGTGGGAATTTTTTGTTACATTTGTGGCAACGTTGTGAGGCGGGTATGGCGCCGGGGCAGCGTTGTAACTGGTATTATATTCTGTTTCAATAGATTTCAATCACTGTGCACATCGTTATTGCTGGAAATATGGGAAGTGGCAAGTCGACGTTGGCGACGTTGCTGGCACGTCACTATGGNTGGATTCCGTTTATGGAACCCGTTGTTGACAATCCTTACTTGAGCGACTATTATGCCGACATCAAGCGCTGGTCGTTTGCCACCGAGGTGTTTTTTCTCAAGCAGCGTTTTCGCGACATCATCAATATCAATGCAAGCAACGAGATTATTGTCCAGGACCGTAGCATCTTTGAGGGCGTGTATATTTTTACGTCAAACAATCACGCGATGGGCAACATGAGCGACCGTGACTTTGAGACCTACATGGAACTGTTTGAATCGATGCTCAAAATCATCCGCATGCCCGACTTGCTGATTTACTTGCGCTCGTCGGTGCACCACTTGGTGGAAAACATCCACAAGCGCGGCCGCGACTATGAGCAGCAGATTCCGCTGAACTACCTCACGAACTTAAACGAGCTCTACGAGGACTTTATTTACAACAAGTACACTGGGCGCAANCTGGTCATCGAGGTCGACAANCTNGACTACGAGCANCGNCCCGAGGACTTGTCGATGATTATCGACCGCATCGACGCCATGATGTTTGGCCTCTTTGGTCAATTGTGATGATAACTAACTACTAACCACCAATATAAAACCTATTACACCATGCATATAGCAGTTGCTGGAAACATTGGGAGCGGCAAGACGACGCTCACCCGCTTGCTTGCCAAGCGCTATGGCTGGGACCCGCGTTTCGAGCCTGTCGACAACAATCCTTATCTCGAGGATTTCTATGCCGACATGAGCCGCTGGTCGTTTAACTTGCAAATCTACTTCCTGAACAAGCGTTTCAAGGAGGTGGTCGAGATTTCGCAAAGCGACAAGGATATCATTCAAGACCGCACCATCTATGAAGACGCGCGCATTTTTGCGCCCAATCTGCACGACCAGGGCCACATGAGCGACCGCGACTTCGACAACTATAGCGACTTGTTTGACCTGATGATGTCGCTGGTGCGCAAGCCCGACTTGATGATTTACATCCGCTCGACGATTTCTAACCTGGTGGAGCAAATCCAGAAGCGCGGCCGCGAGTACGAGCAAACCATCCGCATCGACTACCTCAAGGGCTTGAACACGCGCTACGAGGAATGGATTGCGAACTACGATGGCAACCTGATTATCATCGACGGTGACCACATCAAGTTTGGCAACAGCGACGAGGACTTCCAGAAGGTGTGCGACCTCATCGACGGCAACCTGTTTGGCCTGTTCTCGCCATTCCGCAAGTGATAGCTCAGTCCGATAGCCAGCGTCCCGCGGTGAGCCACATCGTCAACGAGGTGTTCTCGTCGTGTACCTACGTCATCGACCCAGCGGCCGAGGGCGACGTCACGCTGGTCGACTGTGGCGACGTGTTCGCCCTGCCACACGCCACGCTCGTGCGCTGCCGCACGGTGCTGCTCACACACGCCCACTTCGACCACATCTATGGGCTAAACCAACTGCTGCGCGTGGCTCCACAGGCACTCATCTACACCAACGCCGAAGGCCGCGAGGCGCTGCTGAGCGACAAACTCAATCTCTCGAAATATCATGGCGACCCGTTTGTGATTGCGCATCCCCAGCAAGTGCGCGTTGTCACCGATGGCGAGGCGGTGCACCTCACCCCATCGCTCGTGGCCACCGCCATGTTCACCCCCGGCCACAATCCCAGCTGCATCACCTGGATGGTGGGCGACGACGCCATGTTCACCGGCGACAGCTACATCCCAGGCATCAACGTGGTGACCAACATCCCGCGCGCCAACCGCGCCCAAGCCGCCGCCAGCCTACAACGCATCCTCGCCCTCGCTCCCACCCACACCATCTACCCCGGCCACAGCCCCCAAGACGAGTAACCCCCACCCTCTCACCGAAACAGCCACCCCCACCATCCATCGTGGATAGTGGGGGTGAACGTCTCTATCGTGTGTGCCCTCGCTACTGCGAGCACTCGGGTTTAGTTTACTCTCGAAATGCCTAATTTACAGGAAAGTGGACCTCTTCGAGGGCCAATCATTGGTGAGCGTTGGGCCCCAGGACTCGTTCCTCGCTGCGCTCGTCACTCGGCCTGGGGGTAGGTTAAGTCAACCCCTATGGGGTTGTCACGCTTGCAATAACTTTTGCGACAACGAGTTCTGATGCAGTCTTGGAGTTTGAGCCTCAATAGAGGCAGGGATTGCGGTTGTGGGGGGTGGTGGGTTACTTGAGGGTGGTGGAGCGGGATTTGATGAGGGCGAGGCGGTCTTGGAATTGGGGGTCGCGGGCGAGGCGGGCTTTGTCGTAGAGGGTTTGTTGCTTAATCCAGATGTCGGGGTTGATGCGCAGGGCGGCGCCGATGAGGAGCGCCGTCTCGACGCTGAGTGGGCGCTTGCCGTTAAACACCTCGTTGAGGACCGACGGGGTGAAATGGGTGGCGATGGCAAATTGTTTCTGCGTGATGCCTCGTTTGATGAGTTCGTTTTTAATCATCACGCCGGGATGCATCACCTCGATATCGGGTTTCAGTTGGTTTCCGGTGGTAGCAGTCTTTTCCTTCTCCATATTCAATCAATTTTGCTACAAAGTTACACTTTTAATTCACAACCTGCAATTTCATAAGCCCACATTTTTTGTTAAAAAAGGGTAAAGAGAGGATGGGAGGGAGCGATGACGCAAGTTTCAGAAATAGAGGGGCTCGGAGAGCCCATTAGGTTAGTAACCCCAGAACTCGCTACGCACGCCTTGGGGTTACTGACCTGTAGGCTCTTCGAGCCTCCTTGCGGCAAGAGGATGTGGTGGTGAGGAGATTGATGAAAAAATGGTAAAAAAAGGAGTAAAATGGGTAAAGTGGGATTGCGGAAATGGGGTTAACTTTGCAAGCGTGATAAAAGGCGAATGATTCCATCAATGATGAAAAGGCATACGATTATATTAATAATGTGCTGGCTTGTGGCAACGACGGCGTGGGCATCGACTGGTGAAGCAGTGGCCGACAGTGACAGTGCGGCGTGGCGCGTGAGCATCGACGAGGTGGTGGTGACAGGCGTCAGGGGGCAGACCGATGCGCGATTGTCGCCGTTCACGGTGAGCCAGATTGGGCGCACGCAGATTGAGGAGCAACTGGCGCCGTCGTTGCTCGATGTGGTTAGCGAGCACGTGCCGGGCGTGTTTACCACCTCACGCGGCATGCTGGGTTACGGCGTGTCGACGGGGGCGGCGGGGCAAATGAACATCCGCGGCATCGGTGGGGCGCCCACGACGGGCGTGCTGGTGCTCGTCGACGGGCATCCGCAGCAAATGGGCATCATGGGCCACCCCATCTCGGACGCATATCAAAGTATGATTGCCGAGAAGGTCGAGGTGCTGCGTGGTCCCGCGTCGATGCTCTATGGCTCAGCAGCGCTGGGCGGTGTGATCAACATCGTTACGCGACAGATGCGGCACGACGGCGTCGAGACCAGCGCCAATGCGGCGTTTGGCTCTTACGCGACGCTCACGACCGAGCTGGCAAACCGCTTCCGCAAGGGACGGCTGTCGACGGTTGCCACGCTGTCGTATAACCGCACCGATGGGCATCGCGCCAACTCGGCGTTTGAGCAGATGAGCGGCTACCTGAAAATAGGCTACCAACTGAGCGACCACTGGAACGCTGCCGCCGACTTGAACCTCACCCACTTCAACGCGTCGAACCCCGGCAGCATCTATAAACCCATGATTGACAACGACCAGCACATCACGCGCGGCATGGCGTCGCTCAACGTGACCAACCGCTACGGCACCACCTGGGGCGGCATCTCGATATTCCACAACTGGGGCCGCCACAAGATTAACGACGGCTACAGCGAGGGCGATTCACCCAAGGAGTACCTGTTCCGGTCCCGCGACCACATCAGCGGTGCCAACCTTTACCAGTCGGCCTCTCTGTTCAGCGGCAACACCATCACCGTGGGCACCGACCTGCAGTGGATAGGTGGGAAGGCGTGGAATGCCTATAGCGACCGCGATGCCGTGCTCGTCGACACCACGCTCACCGAGGTGGCGGCTTACGCCGAGATGCGGCAGCAGTTGTGGCAGTGGCTCTCGCTCGAAGCGGGCGTCAGGGTCGACCATCACAGCGTGGCAGGCACCGAGTGGATTCCACAATTTGGCGCCGCCATGCGCCTCAACGACGTGACCAACGTGAAACTCACTGTAGGCAAGGGATTCCGCAACCCCACGCTGATGAATCTGTTTATGTTCCGCGCCAAAAATCCCGACCTCAAGGCCGAGCGCATTTGGAACTACGAGGCAGCCTTGAGTGGACGCCTCGCCGACGGACGTCTGGGCTATGGCGTGAACGTCTATTACCTCAAGGGTGACAACATGATTCAAACCGTTGGTGGGCAGAACGTTAACACGGGTGAAATCGAGAACATCGGCGTTGAATTGCAAGCCGATGTGGAGATTAACAAGCACTGGAAAGCGAACACAAACTACAGCTACATCCACGCCGAGCACCTGGTGGTGGCAACGCCCAAGCACCGCTGGTTCGGTGAAATCGAGTATCACGGCAGCGCGTGGACCATCGGCACCAGCCTCGACTGGATTAACCACCTCACCACGCAGGTAGAGCCCTACGAGCAAAGCAGTTATGTGTTGCTCAACGCCCGCGTGGCCTATCAAGTAGCAAAGCCGGTGACGCTGTATGTCAAGGGCGAGAACCTGCTTGCGCAGCGGTATGAAATCAACTACGGCTTCACCATGCCTCGCGCCACCGTGATGGCAGGTGTAAAGTGCCGATTCTGAGAAAAATCACTAATTTTGCAACAATAATTACATTTAATATATAGAACGATGATGAAAAGAAGCATGTTAACTCTGATTCTCGTGATGGCTTTCATGGGAATCGCAACGCAAAATGGCGCGAGCCAGACGACAAAGCCTGCGCCCAGTAAGGTGTATTTCACCCGAGAGATTTCGCCCGAGGCGTTGGTGAAAATCTACAAGGCCCTGGGACGTGAGGCCACGGGGCGCGTCGCTGTGAAAATCAGCACGGGCGAGGGCGGCAACAAGCATTACTTGAAGCCCGACCTCATCCGCAACCTGGTGGAAGAAGTCAACGGCACCATCGTGGAGTGTAACACCGCCTACGCTGGCACGCGCAACTCCACCGCAGCCCACTGGCAGACGATTCACGACCACGGCTTTGACTCAATCTTTGTCGTGGACCTGATGGACGAGTATGGCGAGATGAAAATTCCCGTCAAGGACCACACGCACCTCAAGTACGACATCGTGGGCGACCACCTGGCACGCTACACGTTCATGATTAATCTGGCCCACTTCAAGGGACACGCCATGGGTGGCTACGGCGGCGTGCTCAAGAACCAAAGCATCGGCGTGGCCTCGTCGGCGGGCAAGGCCTACATCCACAGCGCGGGTTATACCAGCGATGTAAACGAGGCATGGAGCCACATCGATGACCAAGATGGCTTCCTCGAATCGATGGCTGCCGCAGCACAGGGCGTGGCCAACTACTTCGGCGACAACATCCTCTACATCAACGTGATGAACAACATGTCGGTCGACTGCGACTGTGACGGCAACCCCGCTGCACCCGAGCTCAAGGACATGGGCATCATGGCGAGCCTCGACCCCGTGGCGCTCGACTGGGCGTGCGTCGAGAAGGTGTTTAACTACCCCGGCAAGCAGGGCGACGACAACAAGCCGCTGGTGGAGCGCATCAATTCGCGCCACGGCACCCACACCATCGACTGGGCCGAGAAAATAGGGCTCGGACAGAAGAATTATGTGATTGTCGACATCGACAAATAATCGTTTGCAGCACCCGCACGATGTGGAAACATTCACATCGTGCGGGATAATTCCGAAAAAAAGTGTAACTTTGCGGGCTGAAAAAAAAGGAGACGATTATTTATGGAAAAGAGTAACAAGAAAATAGTGCTCAGCGGCATTCGTCCCACTGGGCAACTGCACTTGGGTAACTACCTGGGTGCGCTGCGCAACTTCGTGAAAATGCAGGACGATGGTTCTTACGACCCCTATTATTTTCTCGCCGATTGGCACGCACTCACCACTAATCCCGACCCCAAAGAGTTACACGTCAACGTGCGCCACATCCTGGCGGAGTACCTTGCTGCTGGTCTCGACCCCGAGCGCTCGACCATCTTTGTGCAAAGCGATATCCACGAGATTCCCGAGCTCTACCTGCTGCTCAACATGCATGTGGGCATCGGCGAGTTGATGCGCACCGCCGCCTTTAAGGACAAGGCTCGCAAGGCGCTGGGTATCACCAGCACAGCGGGCAACGACGATGACGACGACGCCAGCATGGCGCAGGAAATCATCGGCGTGAGCAGCAACAAGCGCGTCAACGCTGGCCTGCTCACCTACCCCACCCTGATGGCTGTCGACATCCTCATCCAGCATGCCGACTTTGTGCCCGTGGGTAAGGACCAGGAGCAACACCTGGAGCTGACCCGCCGCTTTGCCCGCCGCTTTAACTCGTTCTACAAGGTCGACTACTTCAAGGAGCCGCAGAACTTCAACTGGGGCAGCGCTCCCGTGAAGGTGCCTGGCCTCGATGGTAGTGGTAAGATGGGTAAGAGCGAGGGCAACTGCCTCTACCTCGTCGACGACGAGAAGACCATCCGCAAGAAAGTGATGCGTGCCGTCACCGATGCAGGACCCACCGAGCCCAACCAGCCCATGGCCGAGCCGGTAGCCAACCTGTTCACCATCCTGCGCCTGGTATCGACGCCCGACAAGGTGGCGTTCTTCACCGATGCCTACAACGATTGCTCGATTCGCTACGGCGACCTCAAGCGCGAGATTGCCGACGACATCGTCGCCATCACCCTGCCCATCCGCGAGCGCATCCTCGAAATCGAGAAAGACGACGCCTACCTGGCCCGCGTCACCCGCATGGGTGCCGAACGTGCCCGCGCCCGCGCCTCCCAGACCCTGAAAGAAGTGCGCGAAATCATGGGCCTCCGCTCCATGTTCGAGTAATCAAGGAAAAACTGCATAAAAACCCACTAAACGCCGTTTTTCCGCATAATTAGTGGATAATGAATGTATACTTCGGCGGTAAGTCCATTTTTTTAGGACTTATCGCCGAAGTTGAAATTATAAACGCTTGCTCAATTCGACAAAAAGATGTAGCTTTGTGGACCTAAAAACTCATCATCATGGACTACAAGAAGAGCATCATCGGTCGAAAGAAAGAGCAGGAAATCCTGCAAGCGTGCCTCGAGTCGCCCCGCGCCGAGTTTGTTGCCGTGTATGGCCGGCGCCGCATCGGCAAGACCTATCTCGTGAAGCAATTTTTCGAGGGAAAGTTTGATTTCTACATGTCGGGCATCTACGAGTTGCCGCTCAAGGAGCAGCTGTCGCG
>Ga0065711_1045738_pt1 | contig 13288 bp, 6 predicted proteins | sample Hoacrofraction12_FD_59098 | JGI IMG/M metagenome (GOLD analysis project Ga0065711, IMG submission 59098) | Hoatzin crop microbial communities from Cojedes, Venezuela - Epithelial fraction 12 v2 (version 2) | ecosystem: Host-associated > Birds > Digestive system > Esophagus > Crop | place...
CAGGACCTCTCAAAGATGATGGAGAGTGGCTCAGCAATGACATCCGCCAGCTCCCTCAGCACTCGTGGGTGCATTCCATCGGGGCCCATGGATTTGTGGACATCCAGATCACTTAAGCGATCCCTCACAGTTTTCCTTCTGATAGGCAAATATGTGTCATTTGCTTTACATGGTTCTAAAATAATACATTTTTGAAATCAAGCATGCATCATTCCAAGTGGAAAAATTATGTACAAAATTTTCCACAACATATCAAGATAAGTGGAAACACAGCAGCTTACTTCCCAATATTTCAAGAAGAAATTCTGAAAATTTTTTTATAGCCAGGATAACTGGAATTAAACGTTCTCCCTATCTATCAGTACAAAATCAAAATTAGAAAACAGTCATATTTTAAAAAATAATAGTCCAGAGGAAAGAGATCAGTGAACAACACGCTTCAAACTTTGCCCAGCTGAGTCATCTCCCTTTCTGATTTTTTTGTTGTTCTATCTAACAGTAAAAAGTAAAGAGAAAGAATTGGGGAAAAAAAATCTAAACAAAAACTTAAATTGTGGTGAACACACTGAAATATCCTAAAAGGGGACTCACTTCCACAAAGTAAATATCCGTCTTTTTTAAATATTAGGTACCCAAAAGATGACTTGCCTTCATCACTCCACTGTCCTTTCTACCTAAGAACCCCTGGGGAAATCTCAGTAAAACTAAAGATGGGTTCACACAGACTTGTTTTCCTGTTACCCAACAAATTTATGACCCCATTTCTGGCCTGACCAGATTCCCACATAACGCAGCCCTGCACCCTTGGGGACTGCAGCTCCTGCTGAGCAGGGAGAGCTCTCATGTGGACAGGGTTTTGAAAACTCAGGGCTGGCCCAAAATATCGACTCTGTGAGACCTAGGGCTACTCCAACACCGTGTCACAGAAGTACTCACAGTTCACAGAATTTTACTCTTGAAAATAAAACTCAGATAAAGAGCAAGCTTTAGTTTAATACAACAGTGAAGCCAATATTTTACACGGAGATTCAAAACTCTGCTTGATTGCTAGCTGCAAAGCCTGGTTGTTTTAATATCCACATGTAAGTATCACATGCATCAGAACCTCTTATATTTTTAAATCCTGATTATATTATTCTTTTATTTTCAGCTTCCACTACAGAAAAAGCTTACTATAAGCAGAAAGCTCCTCGCTAATCTTCAAATCTCCATGGAGAGTGCATCTGTTATGGTGCTCTCTCTGATCTTACAGTTTTCCTACTGATCTAAAAATAATTCTTTTGCTCATAATTTTTTTTTTACAAAATCTGTTGTTTCTTTTAGTATATCAGAATAACAGCTATGAAATAAAGGAAATTTTTTTTCCTTGAATTCTGACTTTGAAGAAAGCTAATAGAAATAATCCCTGATTCACTCAGAGAACTGTTTTTATGCCATTTATAAGCATGACCTTCAAAGAAAGACAGAACACCTTCTTCAGTGCCTTGAAATTCCTGTCATTGGATCTAAACCTGCATCAATGAAATCAAAGCACAGTGCTCTGTTTCAGTGGACCCATACGATGCAGGGAGGAGTCTCCCTCCCCCATACCATCAAAGCAAATCTGTTCAAGCATCCTGGAAAGCTTTGTCAGGTAACATCCTTTATGTCACCTCTGTGGGACCAGACCCTGCCAGGAAGAGCTCCTGTGGCTCCTACAGAAAAGTCATTTTGTACCTTTGCCTTTGTAGGATCACGGAGTGCCTCTACACAATCGGCCAGCAGCCCAAATTCTGCTACAGGAGGAATGTCCCCCTGCCACTTAATGATGTGCTGCCAGGACAACGCATGTCCTTTCCTTTGCCTGTGCCATGAAAAAATTCTAAATTGGTTTCTTTCACCCTTTCAGTACTATCTGTGATCCGTACCATATCCCATCAGATTTCTCCCTCTTCCAAGGTGAGTCAGTTTAACCTGTCGTTGTACAGAAGCTGTTCCATGTCCCGTAACAGAGGTTTGCTGTCCTTCACCCGATCTTTCCCTCTTCCACTGTTTCCTCTGAGACAGGGCATTGGAGCTGTGCTTTGCACCGTGAAGATGTGGAGTGCCAGGAGTGCAGGCAGCATCTCGGCACCATTTTCCAGCTCCGTCCCTTCACTTAGAGTTCCTGCGATCGCATTTTTGACTGCAGCTGAGTTCACTGTGGGGGCGGAGCAAAATGAGATTGAAACATTGCCATATCCAGTGAATACCACCCAGCATTCAGCTTTGCACTGGTGTAATCTTCTGCAGTTTCTGAGCCTTGGCTGGCCGGATTTATGGACAGATTACTGCTGAAAGGGAGAGGATGAGTCTGTGAGGAAAAGCTCCTGAGGGCTATGCAGCCTCTGCCTGCCTGCCTTACGCACTGCCAGCACTGCCTGGCAAGGTTTTCCACAGTGCACCTTTTGTCAGATGAACAGAAAAAGGAAGATGAAGAGTGCTGACTTCCCTCCCTTGCTCTCCACAGCAGGACTGCCCACTTGGGCATCCCAACAACCCTGCCAAGCCATCGGAATCCAACCTCACCATTCCTGTTGCTCCAGAGAGGCTCCAACTCAATTCCCACTGTCTGGCCAAGCCAGCAGCATGACCGCTAATCAAAGCAGTGTATGAAAAGCAGCATAGGTCCCTTTGGTCCACATCTCGCAGCACAGACAGTCCTCTACCCCTCCTCATACTGTTCTTTCATGTGTAGGCTGAGCCACCCCCCCGAAAACCCTGCAGGGTGTTGGGGACATTGTACTTCAGCCAGTGCAGCCCACCCACAGAGCACAGAGCAAGAGGACCGACTACAGGCAGAGCTTCTGGGCTGTCACTTGCAGCTGTCACTCCCTGTGCAGCACCCAGGAGCAAGGAGCTGCATGGGTGGAGGTGGTAGCAGGAGCACCACCGCAGTGCAGGCAAGCCAGGCAGCTCTGCCTGCCTGTCCACTGCTCCCTGGCCTCACGTGCTTGCTATTCGTCCCACCTATTCATAAAACAATAGAATCATTAAGGTTGGAAAAGACCTGTAAGATCATCAAGTCCAATCACTACCCCAACACCACCATGCCTGCTGAACCGTCTCCCGAAGTGCCACATCTACACGTTTTGTGAACACCTCCAGGGATGGTGACTCCAGGACTTCCCTGGGCAGTGTATTCCAATGTCTGATGACTCTTTTGGCAAAGAAATTTTTCCTAATACGCAATCTGAACCTGCCCTGACACAACTTGAGGCCATTAATCAACCCTCTCACTTTTGCCTTTTCCATGTGATGCTGCTATTCTGCTGCATAAACAAACCCGTCCTCAACAGTAGCTACCAGCCCATCTAAGCTGACACCCAAATCAAATGTCAGTGTCTGTTAAGAGCTCTCCCTCTCTCCCCAGTTTTCAACTCCCCTCAGTCATCTCAAAGAAGAACTGAGCAAAGCTACTAGTAAGCAGGAGAACATCTCACTTTTATGTCCCCTCAGGGAAGAGCATATTAAAAACCTGTCCAGGTAGAATCGTAGATTTGTAGAATGCTTTCAATTGGAAGGAGTCTTTAGAGGTTGTTCAGCCCAACCCCCCTGCCGTGAGCAGGGATATCTTTAACTAGACCAAGTTGCTCAGAGCCCTGTCCAACCTGGCCTTGAATGTTCCTAGGGCTGGGACCTCCACTGCCTCTCTGGGCAACCTCTGCCAGGATTTCACCACCCTCATGGTAAAACATTTTTTCCTTATATCCAGTCTACAGCACTCCACTGGGCCAGGGTGTCCAAATCGTAATAACTCCTGAAGCTTGGCAGGATCCCCTGGCCAGAGTCTTTTGGGTTCATGACAGCATAGGGGAAAAGAACTGGAGAAGATGTTTCATTCTATTTAGAGAATTCTTCTAATCAGGGTGGTGGGGATAAATACAAACAACTTCTTAACCTCAGGCTTTGCATGCCTCTCATTACACCAAAATGGGCCTCACTCTCTTTCTGCAGCCACCCAAGTCACGGCAGAGCACTCAACTGCAGGAATGTGCAGGTTGTGGCTCACACTGAAATGGTACCAAAAGCAGCCTTGATGTGAAAACATACAACTCTGTAATCAAAACCCACAGACAAAACAACAAGTAACAACATCAATCCATTCTCTTGCTTTATTTGAAAGCACATTCAGATAACAAAGTGCAGAAAACAAAGTCTGCCCGTGATGCTATCAGTCTGGTTGTGTGTTTAAAGGAATAAAAAAGGGCAGAGAAAAATGAAAATAACCAATCTATTGTTTCAATACAGTGACAGCAAAGTGTCCCCTGGTGTTAAGTGCAGTCAGCATGTTGGGTTCTTTACTGCTTCATAACACTGTGTTCTATACTAACAACATATTAACTCAGCAACACTACTTGAGAACTTACACAGTTTTTTTACAGGTTCACGCCATAAATTTTCTCTTACATTGCTGATTGCAGTTCCAGGATGTTGCACTGACACACAATGTGTTGAAAACATTTATGGACACTAACAATTGGATTTTGTACTGTGAGTTACAATACTGTAGCTGTTTACGAACTCTCCCACCTCTCCAACCTCTGAAGTTTATTCGTAACCATACTCAGATCTTCCATGACACTTTGAGCTCCGGTATATGGAAAAAAAATGCAGTAGTAAGTATTTTGGAAAGTTCTGTTTTAATTTCTTACAGTTGTATACAGCCTTGAATGTTTCTTGCAACACCAACATGCTATTGCTAACACTTCAGCTGCGAAGTTCAGTAGGTCGTTTGGGAAGGTTAAATGCATTTTAGAAAGAGTATAATGAAATCAAACATGGAGGAAGCTGAAATTACTCAGCAGCAGGAACAATGTGGCCTTCAGCCTTCCTGACTTGACGCCACTGGCCAAGTTAAATGCTTACTGCAGTCAGTACCTCTTTTCAGCGAGAGGGATCCTCTCAGCTCAAGGTCTAATTATCTGTCAGAGGTGGAGAAAAAGCCCCTGGAAAGTGGTCAATAAATCTGGCATTTCTTGTGTCAGGCATCCTCCCATAAAGCTGAAAACACACTTTCTTCTTTTATTTCTAGAGTTTCAGATCGAGGCCATTCCCCTGATTTCAGAGGAGTTGCCTTTGATTTGTCTCATCTCTAATTGAGACAGAACTCCAGCCCCTGCCTACTTTCCCTCTGCTATGGACCCAGACTCTCTATTGTAGGCATTGTAAACCAGGTGCAACTCCAGAGAGGTTGGTAAGGCTGCTGTGGCGGAAAACGTGCATGACAAATAAGAAAGTCAAGACCCTTTTTTAGATTAGAAACGGGAAATAGATGTCAACCATGGACTTCTAAAGAGGTGTGTATCTATTTTCTGCAGGAAGGAATTTGATGCCCTAAACAGAGGAGGAAGTTAGCTAATACATGCCTGTGATTTCTTGCCCTATGATGCTAAGCATAGATCAATATCAGGACATTGAATGGGAATGCAATTCTACTGCCAACAAACTGAAACAAGAAATATAGCATGTTCACTAAATATTACACCTGAAATAATTTCTTAATAGGACACATCTTCAGGAGTAGGAATATCTTTCTACACAGTGAATACACCTAAGGTTTGAGATGACAGTCAAATTTCAGCTCTTTTGGGTCAGCATCACTAGAAGTCTATTGGTATCTTTGCAAATTTAACTCTATTAGCAACATAATTCCTAAGAATGAAAATGTAGATCACAAATCACTAAAAAATATTTTTTCTAATGATAATTTTATCATGTAATTTCCCTGTAGTTATTTGGTATATTTTAATTTAATCACTTTGAGATTTCAGATTTATTATTCCATTCTCAAAAGCTCAATAACATAACTGAAAATATTTTATTCTAAGACATTGTCAGTGGCAGAAATTACAGCACTTTATTTCAGCTTGAACTGCAAGTGTTGCAAAATGATACGTCTCTGAAAAGCTCATCTAGGAACTGACAAAGCAAAGCTACTTGTTTCACAACAAAGTTTAATTTGGTATCTATATGTGCTGCTGCAATGCACCAGTTTTAGACTTTGAAACTACTCCATTAGAAGTGGAGTTTCCCTGCATGACAGGTCTTTTGAAGCTGGTTTCAACGTACACAATCTAGCTGTCCATACAGCAAGGTCAGCACTCATTTCCCCAGCAACACAGATAGGTCCTAAGGGGAGATACTACCAAGGTTTAAATTAGGAAATTGTTCAGAAAATCAGATATCAGGACAAAAAAACGGTCATTTAGCAGTATTTCCAGTTGTAAATAATTTCTGCTAGTGGATCAGCTGTTCTTGAATATCAGTTAAATTATGCCCTAACTTGTCCACTTGACATCTCTTCCAAAGACTGATTGTTGCTCTAGTTCAGAAAGTCCCACGTCAGATTTTCCTGCCTTAGCTTCCATCTTTGATTTTTCATTCCATCACCTTCTGGACTGTGAATAATTTCCTTCCTTCATTTACATTATTACTGCCTTAAAGCTATTTATAGACTGATACAATTTACCCTCAGACCTTTTCTTTTCCAGGCTACTTAGCTTAACCCTGTTGTCTTGTCCTCTTACCTTCCGTTGCTCTTACATGATCATTTTTTTTCTTCTCTGTTACACTTTCTCTAAAGCTTCCCTGAGCCTTGGGGACCAGAACTGCAGGCAGACAGGCAGATTCTCTACACACTGATGAATCTATGATAATGGCTTGCTGTTCAGGGTCAAGGACATTCAGATGCTTCAGAGGAACACTTGTAGGTGTTGCAGATTGCCTCCATGAATGCAAAACCTTGAGGTAAGATCCTTTTCTTGATATGTTTTGCAAGATTGGTGCAGAAAGAGCAAGACTTCCAAATCAGCCTCTGATTTTAGGGTGCTAAGTTGCTCTGTAGCCCCTTTTACAGATCAAAAAGACCTTCACATCTCTATTTTCGTATCTATTTTAAACACATATCTATTTTCTGTGTTTGATATTTCCACTAATGTAGCATTATGCTTGATAGAATGTAAACATTATTCATCGTTTAAAATGTAAACTGTATCACAGGCTGTATCTGCCATCTATGACTGAAATATGTTCTGTGCAACAGCCAGGTTTGGGTCAGTGCAATGTTTACTTGATATTGCACAAATTTCTTATCATTTTACACACAGATTAAGAGATCTACTCCCAGAATTCCCTTAAAGTGCTAGGTCCAAAACACAGAGCAACGGTCTATCTTACTGACTCAGGAAACCTACCAAACCTTTGCTATTTATTAATACCTTTCATCCAGATGTTGCAGTTACCCGATGTGATACAGAATGTCTCTCTTAGAACAGATCTCTAACAAACTAGGTGGCAATTTTCTAGGCTTTTCTTCTCCACCCACCTGAGACACAAAACTACAGTCAGTGACTGATAAAGGCTCATGATACATAATTAGTGAAGAATCCTTTAAGTTCAGAAGTCATTAATGCATGAAAACCTGTAACTAAGCCTTGCATTTCAAAAGATTTTATTCTGTGTTACAGGTCCAAGAACCACTCCACCAGCCACAAAGTGAAACAGAAATGTAACTGAGGAAATGAAGATCATGCTGGGCAGTTAGAAAAATAGTCCTGTCACTATATGTACCTTCTGCCACGTAAAGAGGAATACAAGTCCTTCTGAAAAGCAAAGCATGTAAATAAGAAAAAGGCCTGTAAGGAATGCACAATGGGTCGAGAACATATGTAAACATTGTGATGACAACAAAGGCCTCTTCCTTTCATTGCAATACTCTAAGCTCAGCAACAGCTCTCCAGAAATTCTAGTTTCAGTTGGCTAAATGTTCTTCCTTGGGGCTGGAGAACTACAAAGACTTGTGAAAACTGGAAAGATGCAGATGTGGAGGAAACAACCAAACATCCACCTGTCTTGGGAGAAGGGAAGGAGAGAAATGGGTGTTGTGGTGAACGTTCTTTGTCCAGAGCTTCTTACCCAGGGTAAGACTCATCTGGGAACATTCTGAGCTGGGGAATGTAGCTAAAAAGATGTCACAGCAGCTTTGCTGAGGGATGCAGGTTGATGTGCATGAAAGTTCCCTGATGGGAAGAAGAGGTAGAAACACAATCATAAAATGAATAAAGTAGAATTACAGAAGAATTAAGTGCCTGGTCAGTTAAGAGCAATTCAAATTTATTCTCATGACCAAGATCACCCTGCACAATGGAGGTGGGACATCCTCCAAAAGACATTATCCATCTGTAATCAGACAAGAGAAAAGTTCCACCAAAGAAGCCAATTCACTAGCATTGCACCTGTCAATTTGTGAATCATACTCTCTTCATATGAAGACACATCAATTTTCTCTTTCCCTTTGGTTGTCAACAAAGCCAAAAATCTTCTACTGGCTGTGATCTTGCACTGTAGGCTATAAATATTTTTAACAAACCACTTGTTGGGTTGGGTTCTTTTTCATTATTATTACAGGTGTAGAAATAAATTTTGTTACAGCTGCATTCACCTGCATGGACGAATCACCTCTACTCTCTTCCAAAAGCTCACAACCATAACTTTCATTTTAGTGCTTTATTTTTTTCAATTTTTTCTGTCATAAAAATTTGCTTAATTCTCCCATTTCAATCATCTCTTCAGACATTGTAAATCTTCATAGTTCTACACTGTCATCAGATTTCCAAGTCTGTAGAAGAAGGTTTATAGGCATTCTTCATCTATGACTGAAAATGCTCAAATTAGAAGTCTCCATATCCACATGCTTCACATAATTTCACTGTCTGTAACCTTGAAATACAGAGTAGTGGCTTAATCTCACTGGGCAATCTTATTGTCCAGGTCAGCTCATTATATAAATGGAGTCTTGACCTGTGTCAATTATTTCCTTCAAGCCACTGACAGTGAATTCGGATAATATTTTGCTTCTTGGCAGCTCAGACTGAATGTGCACATTGGATATGTAAGAAAAGATTCACATTTATACCTATTATTCTTGATGGCACCATTTTCATCGAAAAACATTTAGTTTAATGTTAATACATAAAATGAGAAACTTTCTTAATATAACATGAGGGCTGAAATATTGAAAATGCCATAAAGAAATCGTCCTTCAGAGTTGTATTCCTTACTTATTCATCACACTGAGTAGGTTTTATTTTGCTGCTGCTTTGACTAAACTCAGGTCACAAAACAATATACGTTTGAGTCTTGCAAAACATTTAGAAGATTTCTTGAACAGGGAGAGATTCACTGTCTTTAGATGACCTTAGACCAAGATCAGATATCTTAGTTTTATATAATAATTCATTATCAGACTCAACATATGGAGAGGACAAAACTCCATCTTGAGCGTCAATGGCAATTTGAAGGGTACATCCTTCAATTCAAAATCGTCCTTGAAAATTTGAATCCGTAATAAGACCCCTTATTCCTTTACCACTGTGATCCCAGAGCATGATCTGCTTTATACAGGGGGACAAAGAAGGCACTCCAGTTCTTTATTATCATTGTATTGGATGAAATCTATGAGCTCGTAGATTCATATTCTGCACTGAAATTACAGTACTGCACGCTTGAATGTTTGTGTCTTGCTTGATTTAGGAAAACGTCTTTTACTTGAACACATGCTCAGTATAAACATGTCTCTAACTCCTGCTCGAATTGGAGTCCTAGCGTTTCTTACAGGGCAAGATACTATTCAGTAGCAGTAAAATTGTGTCTTCAAACAACTATAATTACGGCACTGAATAAAAATTAAATATTTTTAAATAAATAATATGAAACATGTTTATCATGATTGTGGAAGTTCATCTTTAGAGTTTACTAAACCTCTGACCTATTTAAACAGCACATGTATCCAGTACGTTCCCTATAGTGAAATCCGGATATATTTTACAGTCTTCAAGAATATAAAATTCAGCCCTACCACAAGTACGTATCCATTTCTGGGATGACCCATCAGCAATTCCGAAGAGAATACATAATTTTAAAAAGTGAAGAGAAAAGCTTCCCCAACTAAAACTACAAGAAGGTCTCATGCACCACCTGTGAGATGATCTACCCTGAAATTTAGCCAGACTAGTGGATAAGTCCTTCAGTCTTAGCAGCAACTCTGCTCCACCTAATCTGTATATATAAGGCCACAGTACTTCTGCCTTACATCAGACTTTAGTTATTATAAACACCTACACAAATCAAGCAAAGTTTGCCTCGATAAAGAAAGGAATAAAAGTTGCAGGAAAATGGAGGGAAGATTGTTAATGGCTTTATAACCAAATCTGGAATTCTTATAAAGGGTGTCTTCTACCCTTGATCAATTCTTGGGTGCAACTTGCAATCATAGTCAAGAAGCAAACTTGCCTTGTACTGAAAGGTCTGTAGAAGTGAAAGAACTCAACTTCTTGTGAAAAATTAGCACAAAACATTGTATAGGTAACATGGCAACTCCTTGTATCTCTGTGAGTTCTCCTAGTATTTATTCAAACTTCTTTTGCTAAAATATTGGAGAGGAAGAAACAACACCCTCTTATACTCAGCTTAGGAAATTCAACAAAATTCAACTTCTTCTACATTGTCTAATATCATTTAAGAAAATAGCAAGTGTTTGCTTTGCAGAATGGGTCATGCAAATAAACATCACACTACTTTAAACCTTTCTGACATTATTATACAAAACAAGATTAACATCACCACAGATCAGCTACAAATGAAGTTCAGTTCAGTATGGCAGGGGATACATGTTAAAAGCAATTGTGAAATAACAGTATGATAAAACGCACCATTAAATGTTACACAGGAAAACTACTGAAACTGTTTCATAAATGCTTTTTTTCCTTGAAGGAAAAATTCAGAAGAAAACTTTAACCCTCATAATTTTCTTTTATTTAATGAACAGTCAACACAAATCTGTGTGGGAGCCTCTTTGCTTTGCATTTAATTTATTTTTTTATGGTATCATATTCTTCCCGAAGAAATGATGCACACATATAAAATAATTGATTTAGCATTAAAAGTCTGCTTATACTGGACTGGTAATTTTTGGTCTGTAGCGACGCCTCTACCTTAAGGTAAATATAAAAAAGAAAAAGAAGAGGATGGGAATAATTATGGCTCAGATCCAATCCAAGTGTTTTGGCTGCCTTACTCCGCTGGTCTTTTCAAGCCACTCTGTTTTTCTGTTGAGCGTATTAGGAACTTACAAGCTTTGTTTTAGTAGGACTGTCATTCTTGTAAACCATTCTTAATCCTCATCATTCCAGGGCTTAGTGTTTAAAAATTTGATACAACTGCACTCGAGAAAGACTTCTCTGTTACCTATGCTGTGACTTTTCTCCTGAATTCACTAGTTTTGAGTCCGGTTTCATGCTTAGGATTGAGGCAGTGTTTATCATTTTGTACTAAGCAGTGATCTCAAAGAATGGTGAAAAGTACACGAGGAGGTGAAAACAGCCAGTTACCATTCAAGAAGTCAAACCTGTCTGCTTATTGCCATCAGCAGAGGGCTATGACGATGATGAGGGGACTGGAGCACCTCTTACGAGGAAAGGCTGAGGGAGCTGGGCTTGTTTAGCCTGAAGAAGTGAAGGCTGAGAGGGGACCTTAGAAATGCTTGTAAATATCTTAAGGGTGGGTGTCAGGAGGATAGGGCCAAACTCTTTTCAGTGGTGCCCAGCGACAGGACAAGGGGCTACGGGTACAAACTGAAGCACAGGAAGTTCCGTCTGAACATGAGGAAGAACTTCTTCCCTCTGAGGGTGGTGGAGCCCTGGAACAGGCTGCCAAGAGGGGTTGTGGAGTGTCTTTCTCTGGAGATATTCAAAACCCACTTGGATGCAGTCCTGTGCAGCCTGCTCTGGGTGACCCTGCTTGGGCAGGAGGCTTGGACTAGATGAAACCCAGAGGTCCCTTCCAACCCTTACCATTCTGTGATCCTGTGATTCTGTGATTACATTTCATTGTAATTTTGGCCAGTGAATGGTGAAAAGATGTGCAAACTATTGGTTTGCTCAGTTTGTCTTGTAAGGGGCTGACTTCATTTATGTACTGCTATTTTGTTACCAAGTCATTCATAATTCTGAACTGTTTGAATGAATCTAGCACTTGAGCAAGAGACCTTTCCCCTCTCATTCACAAATACTGACCATCTGTGGTGCACGACTGTGGCACTTCTGATCTTGCCTTGATTGAAACCAAAATATTTCTGAATATTGAAGGACTGAAGTCAAAGTGGTTTTGAGATAGCTTGTAGCCACATGGGTTGGAGAGGTACTCACAAAGGATAATCAGTGGGTTAATGTTTCCCCAGTGGGTGACTCAGAGCCCTGATAAGTGAAGCTCTGACTCTGATTTGTCCTCTGAGGAATCCTTTCTCTCATGTTCCAGTTCTCCAGTGACTGCAGTAGGAATCTAGGGAGATTAGTTTTAGCAAACTAAAACTGGCCTTTGTCGATACTTCCCTTTCCATGAAGGAAAATACCGTCCAAACTATCACTTCTATTAGTGCTAAAAAAAAAAAGGATTTTAAAGGCTCTGAAGTGAATATATATTTTTCATACAAATTAATCTTCTCTGTTTCTTCTTCCTCTGAGTCCTTTGAGTACTTAGAATATTTACCCACTTCTAATCATAGTGTTTTAGTCAGGATGGAAAGAACTACGTTGTACATAGGACTAGGGAGCAAAATAAAACTGTCATCATGTTTTAATTTATTTACAGAAAGAGGAACTTGAGACAACATGATTGTTTGTCATCAGGTTTTCTTTTGCTCTGTGTGAAATAAACCTTCATACTTCCAGTTGGGTTTCATTCATTGTCATCGAGCCTCTGTGTGCAGATATGGTATACATCCTATGGGAAGGAGAAAGCATAACCATCACATTGCTGGAAACAAACTAACTATTAAGTTCCTAATTCTGGGAAGTGATTTTTCCAGAACATTTTGTTCACTGTACAGGCCTAGGAAAAACAACTTGCATTCAGTGTGAGGAATTAGATAACACCTCCTTCAGAACAATAGCATGGAGGCTAAACACAAATCCAGTGTCCAAGGATTCACTGCAGGTTACTTTGGATTTGTGTCCCATTTGCCTAAAACCACAGAAGGGTCTTTGGTAAACTATGAATTTAGGACCTCAAGCACTCACAATATATGTAAACTGAGTATGTTCTTTTCAGTATCTTTTCAGTATCTTTTCAGTGGTGCCCAGTAACAGGACAAGGGGCAATGGGCACAAACTGAGGCACAGGAAGTTCCGTCTGAACATGAGGAAGAACTTCTTCCCTCTGAGGGTGACGGAGCACTGGAACAGGCTGCCCAGGGAGGTTGTGGAGTCTCCTT
>Ga0065711_1045739_pt1 | contig 13288 bp, 8 predicted proteins | sample Hoacrofraction12_FD_59098 | JGI IMG/M metagenome (GOLD analysis project Ga0065711, IMG submission 59098) | Hoatzin crop microbial communities from Cojedes, Venezuela - Epithelial fraction 12 v2 (version 2) | ecosystem: Host-associated > Birds > Digestive system > Esophagus > Crop | place...
TTTTTTTTTTTTTTTTTTTAAATAAAAGGCAGTGTAGAAGCACAGCTTCACTTAGCCAAAGTAGCTGATGTTGGTCCTGATGAGAAATTACTCCAGGCGCATTCTTATGTACTACCATAATGTGAGAACTGGGTGCATGTTTTTTTCTCTGGTAAGATGATCTTCAAGAGTGTAGTATCTAAGGGTTGAGAGGGGGGAGCATATTTGTCTTTGAATAATTCAGCTCAGTCGTGGAAATGTCAGTATGTACTTTAGATATGTCACTGATGTGGAAACAAATTACTTCAGTTAGCAAAATTGGAATAAGGTCATTCTTGAAATAAATGTAGTTATGTGTGCCTAAATTTGAGAAGAAACATCAGCTTGTGTGAACAATTTCTTCAGTAAGCTTAATATATAATTAACAACAAAACCCTGCCAAATGAGCATTGCCAAGGTTCTGCAGTTTCCCAGGGTTGACCCCGGCCAGCAGCTGAGCACCACCCAGCTGCTCCCTCCAGGGGGGCGAGGGAGAGAATGGGAACAGCGAAAGTGGGGAAACGCTTGGGTCGAGATAAAGACAGTTTCATAAGCGAAGAAGAGCAGGGTAGGGGGAACAGGTGATGCAGAGGCAATGGCCACCTCCCAGTAGATCTCTGCTCACCCTCCCCTCATTTTTTGTTGCCGAGCGTGGTGGTGTACAGCCTGGAATATCCCTTTGGTCAGTTCTGGCCAGCTGTGTCCCTCCCAGCTTGCCCACACCCGCTCACTTGCTGGAGCGAGCAGAGCGGGGGGGAAAATGAAACCCTGGTGCTGGGCAAGCAATGCCTGGCAACAGCCAAAGACTGGTGTGTTACCAGCACTGTTCTAGCCATGAAATCCACAGCAAAGCACGTTACGGGCTGCTGTGAAGAAAGTTACCTCCATCCCAGCCAGACCCAGTACAGTAAGAAAACGGTCTTTTCTTAACCTTTTATTGTTCTTTTGGTATTGCCATAATGTGATTTATTTCCTCTGCCTTTTCGTAGAGATGTTTCAGTGGTGAGCCCTTTCGCTGGCTTACCAGTATGATGCAACAAGCAAAGCTCTTCTTTTGCCTGCCCCGTCTAATGCAAGTGCCCATTTATTCTGTACAGTTTAAATAATCTCCCTTGCTGTATATTATCTATTAAACAAATGTACAATATTGAAGATGTTCATGCTATTTTTGTCAAAATAAACACTTTAACATCTTTAATTTGGTGATTTAGTTGTCTTGTTCTGTACAATTTTAAATTAACTTGGTTTAGAAGAAGTGATCGAGTTTGGGAGAACGGAAAGGATGCATTTTTGATTTTGCTGTTTTTCCGACAGAGGAATAAAATCTTAACAGCACCATAGGTGTGGTGGGTGTTAAATCTTGCCTGTGAATGATGAGGTGAATTGCCATTCCTCCCAGTGTCAAAGAACCTGCCCCTACTTGGGCTTTAGTAACTCTCACTTTGTCACTGGTTTTGGTACAGTGTGCACTTCCATTCTTTCGCTGGTTTTACCTCTCTGAACAGTTTCTCTGTACACAGTTTCTGAGGAATTCATGTAAAAATGTTTCTTAATTCCTGAATCTGTGTTGTAATTAGTGTTAATGGAATAATGATAGAGTTTCCCTTTATCTTCCTTTTTTCTTAACTATATTTAGCACTTTATTAGTAGGCACTGTGTTTAATCTCATGTTTCTTCATCTGTCAGCTGTTGTCAAGTCTGAAGTATTATTCAAATGGCTGTCTTTGAAGAATGATGGTCTGTGATAAGAGTGAGTTGATAGTGTGGAAATAAAACCTGCTGATGGTTTTCCCTGGAGATGACTTTTGCAGAAATGATGAAGGTCTGCCTGCTGTCTCACGACCCAAGTAGTGACATTCCTGACTTAATAGAAAAGCATTTTTCTTCAGCACCTGCTGCAGTATATGAAGGGCTGTCACGTATGCTAACAAAGGAGGGAGGAGGAACAACCTTTCCTGCAGTTTCAAAGATGGTAAAGTACTTGGAGAAACAAAATATTTTGAGAACGTGGAGTGGGTGCTGCTTTGCTGGAGGACAGTTGTGTTACATTCAGAAAGAAGGCTGAGTGAAATCAGTGCAGCCTCATACTCTACAGTGGCTTGTTGTTCCTAAGCCACGGTTGTGAGCATCAAAAGGTAATGGTCAAATTTGTCTTAACCAGACTTACTCTATACTAAGCCTTAACTTTATAGTGTAAGCCATAATTTAGACAAAATGTCAAGCTGGACATCTAATACTGTATAATTTTGTTCACAGAGTTAAAGGCAAGACTATTACTTTAATGAGACTATTGCAGACAGCAGCCTTAAAGCTTAATAGAAAATGCAAAAATCCCCAAACAATCCTGACTTTTCAGATTATTTAACTTTTTTTTGCCATGTTCACTGGACCAATTAATTGGATGGAAAATGTACTTATTTCAATATATTAATTGCACCCTCTCTGCTTTCCCGTATGTCAGTATTTCTTACTTCTACAGAAGTGCTGGATTTGGCTTGTCAGTAGAAAGGTTGCTAGTCTTTGTATTTAAGTGTAGCCACAAGTAATTGGGAAAACAGCTGTAGAAAGAGGTGACATAGTATCTTTGGTTCTCAGGTGTGTGAATAAAGGCATTTATCATTTTCAGTATGAGCTTCCCCTCCTCCACAGTTTTCAACAAAAGACAGAAGGGGCACAACATACAAGCAAAATGGAAGTAGGGAAACAGCATAACCTGAGCCTGAGAGCCATAATAGCTCCGCTAATCATCTGTTTTTCTCAAACTTCCCTTTCGTTCACACTCTGTTCTCTCTTTCTTCTGCCTTTACACTTTTTATTTTAGTGGGTTTTGCTTTTAATTTTAATAGTGAAGGTACTAGTGTCTGAAAAGAGCAGCAATCTCAGAAATGAAAAAGTTAAAATGTGTGTTTATCTTTCCACAGAACAGAACATCCAGTACTGACAACTCAAGTGAGTCAGCTTTAAGAGTAGTGTTGCTGGGTGCAATTTATTTGTGTAAAGAGAATTTTAGTAGGTTCAAGCGTGCTGTTTAAACTTACCTTAATGCAGGGACGTGCTTTTTGCTACTTCTGAAATCTTGGATTTGATGAGTCCATTAAGTTGTCTCCACCATGTCTTACTTAATTGTTACTTGATTATTAAGTAGGCATATGGAAATAATTTTGAAAACCAGTCAAATTTCTGGTTTTGTTTTTTTCTTACAATATCTTTGTTTCAGACTCCCATATGTAGTTTTCATCATCTGTCCTTTTAAAAAAATCAGTGTGCCGAACTGCAGTTTCTTATTACACCACTTAGGTGCCTGAGGAGTGGCTCTGAACTGCACGCCCGTGTCTTGCAGCCCCAGGATGCCCCAGCTGAACTGCCCAAGGTGCAGTTCTCCAGATTTTTAGTTGGTTCTGAAAGAAGTGGGAGAGAATCAGTTCACATGCTCTTCTTCCCCTCCTCTTTCTGAGTGTGGGGGCCAAACAGGAACAGAGTGAGGAATGAAAAAGAGAGGAAATCATGTGGAGATGATGAGGGTGGGAGTAGGGAGATAGTAGTCTGAGGAGACAGTGAAGTTGGCAGACATTGCATGTAGCTGTGCCGCCAGTTCCTGCCTGTCTCTGGGCTTGGTCACCTTTGGTGTGGGGCCTCTCATTGGCCAGCATCTCTGACTGACCTGTGCTTCGACGTGTGAATTGGGGAGGTTATGTGGGTGGAGGCTTTTCTAGGCTCACATGTGGTTTCATCTTCCCTAGGACAGCAGGGCCAATCTTGCTGTCAATTGACTGATTTATCCATTCTGTTGGCCTGGTCCTAGAACAGCCACTTGGAGGACAGAGAGGATGGAATGCTTGTCAAAGTAGAGTGGCATTTTGTGATCGAAGTATCATCATCTCCAGAATATTCCTAAAGGTGAGTTTCTGCTTGGTGACACTTGACAGAATCCTCTGAGACCATTCCACAAATGCTCCTTCACCCAAAACTTAAAAAAAAAAAGAGGGTCACGATTCTGATACCTTCAAATAAAATCCAAACCCTATAGATCTTTCATTTATTTTAATGGCTTCACGTGGTTTACACTCAAGCTCTGGCTGAGCAAAGACATTCAGTCTTTGTTGTGGCATCATTAAGGCTTTGGATTTGGCATGAGAGGAACAAATGTTTAAATGTTTAGAAGCGTGCATTGGCTCTCAAGCCCAGAGCTCTATTTTGTCAACTCCGTGTCATCTTCATGTCTAGGTCTTGTCACGTATCTCTGGTTATGTGTGAGTTCAAGTGCATTTGTGCTCAACAACACACTTCAGTTATCAAAATAACAATCTCTGCTTTCTTTTCTCATGCTGAGTTCCTGCAACAGATATTAAATTTCAGAGATGAGAACAAAATTCTTTGTTCCACCATGACTCTTTATTGCTGCTTTAAGCCATGGTGAAGTGGTGAAGGCTGGGCAGTGTGCAAGCAGTGAATGAGCCAAACCATCCATGAACGGGTAAAGTTGTGAAGGGAGGCAAAAGGGAATAGATAGTGGGGAAACAATAGAGCAGCGGTCAAAAAAAGGTGTTTTCTTTATACGTCTTTGATGAGATTTGCTTTTGTAGTTTATGTCCTGTCATCTTAAATAGAAATCAAAGTACACAGCTACATGATATTGCCATATCAAACATTCCCAGGTTGATTCACTTGCCGTATCAATAACCAGGCCTACTGTTGAAGACTGGCTGAAAATCACGAACTTTTCTGACCTATCTTACACAGTTTACAAAGAAACTGTTTAGTGGTGTCTTACCTTATGTGAGCTTCCACAAAGCAGGAAGGGCAGAAGGTAAGGCTAGACCTAGAGAGAACTGCCAGTGGATTTCAGCAGCTTAACAAGTTGTCTTCTGACTGAATGTCTCGACCATCAGTATGTATTATTAATCAGATGGAGTGACTTTTCTCTTGCTGATATAGCGATTGCTTCTAAACAAGAAAAAGTAATAGAGGGCAGAGTTTTTGAGCTGTCACTTTGAGTCAAGTGCTTGCTTGGCAGATAAATGGGTAATAGAGTAAGCAAAGTCACTTTGACAACCGTGTAAGCTGGAACCTGTTTGTGTATTAACATGATGAAGTAAGATGCAGGATGAAGATAAAGTTATTTGCAGTTGGTCCAGACGGAGTTTTTTTCTTTTTTTTTTTTAACTTTGACCTTCAGTGCAATCTGTGCAAGGAGCTGTCAAGTAGCAGCACAGCAAAAAGGGTTAGGAAATGTTTAATTACCCCAAGCTGAGGTGGATTTTCATAGCACTGTTTCTGTCACAGTTCCTGAGCTCACTGTATCTCTGACCTGCATCTCAAGGGCAACCTTTCCTGTACCCCTACTTGTCACCTGGCTTGAAACAGAATCAGGCACTTCGTGTTCTCCAACCAGGACCTGCCCTAGTTACTTATTTCCCATGCATCAGTTCAGGAATCACACACACATGCCACTCCTGCCTGCAAGTCCTTCGAGCTCCCATTACTTCTTTTCATGACTTCTTTTTCCTTTGGATGAACTTGGCACGCCTTATAACCAGATGACTTCTTAAGTCCTCAGCCCTGGCAAAACAGGGTTTGCAACTTTTTGAGGCGGTAATCTCCAAGGTCACAATTTTCCCTGTTGTACTGCAGAAGTAGCAAAGTTCTCATTAATGCTGCAGTCTTCTTGTACGTTCTTGAAGTTCTACTAGTCGAGATCACTACAGAGTGAATTCAGATCAGTTAAGCACTGGACAAATGATGTCGGTACGGAGGAGAGTCAGCATGGCATCTGCGAAGGGAAATCCTGCCTCCCTGACCTCCTCGGTTCTGGGAAGGCACCAGTGAGCACACAGATAAAACCCATGTAGTGAGTGTGATACAGATGGATTTTCAAAAAGCTGTTGACAACGCTGCACACCAGAGGTTACTGAAGAACCAAATTTGTCTGAAAGCTTGTTAAAGGATTGAGAGCAAATGATTTTTCAGAATGGAAAAGATGAGCTGTAAGGTGTTCCAGGGGTAGGTGTTAGGACTCATCCTAATCAGCATGGTGGTGACCCGGAGAAGGGGGTGTGCAGTGAGATCTCCAGGTCTGCTTGATGATAATGCAGGACCAGTTGTGTCAAAGTCTGTGGCAAGACCTTACAAAACAGTAGATGGGCATATGAGCCTCAGTGCAGAGAAATCTGAAGTAATGCAACTGAGGAAAAATACCATGCCTGCGCGATGCTGAACCTGGAACTGGCACCTGAACCTCAGGAGAAAGATCTGAGAGTCATTGCTGACAGTTCTCTGAAATCATACAGTGGCCAAAAAAAAACCTTAACAGAATAGTGAGTGTCAGGAAGGGGATGAAGGGTGTCACTTGTTGCTGTGTGAAACTCTTTGCTTGATGAGGAGAGCCTAAAGGGCTGGAGCTCTCCAGGCTTGAGGGAGAGAGACTGAGGAGAGAGAGATGAGTGAGGTTTACAGAAATCAGGGTGGTGGGTAAGGTGAGCGCAGAACTGGGATCCCGCATTACCAGAACTAGGACACACTCAATGAAACTAGTAGGAGATCAGTTTAAAACAGATCATAGAATCATAGGTTGGAAAAGACCTCTAAGATCATGAAGTCCAACTGCCATGCCATCACCACCATGCCTGATAAATCATGTCCTGAAGTGCCACATCTAAATGTTTTTTGAACACCTCCAGGGATGGTGGCTCCGCCACCTCCCTGGGCAACCTGTTTCAATGCCTGACCACTCTTTCAGTAAAGAAATTTTTCCTAATAGCCAATCTAAATGAAGTCCTGGAGCTAGCTGCCAGGGGGTCTATGGGGACAGACAGTGTCTGAAGGTTCAGAAATGAATTATACAAACTGGTGGACAGCTAGTCGTCTTCAGTGAAAGAGTTGCTAAATGGACTTTATGGACTCCACATCATCGTAAATAAAATTGTGGATCGGGGACAGTACAAGAGGAATGGGCTGCAGAGTTTGTGTTTTCTCCCTAAAAAGCAATTCCTTTTGCCACTGACTTCTAATTAATTTTCTTTACAAGCACTGAGTAGCTTATTTTAAAAAGCATGTTTTGTGGCAGAGCTGACTCTGTTGCAACGGATCGGTGAAGTGCTCTGCTGCGTTGTTTGCACAGCACACAGCCAGAGCCTGCAGGACAGAGGCTGCCCTCTGCCTCAGCCCGTTTTTGGGACGCGGGGTGCTGGTACGGCTGTGCTGCTTCCATTGCAGTTCTGAAGCAAGAGGAAGCACACGGGCATCTGCATGGCACCATTTCGCCACAGCTGCGTTTCTGGGCAAGCTGGTGAAGAGACGGCTCGCTCCTGCCTCCACGCAGATGTGATACCGTGTGCGGAGCCAGCTCCTGCCGCAGCTTGTCATTTGGAAAAGTATTTCCATCCTTCAGTACTCACCGGAGGAGATCACGTGCTGTGGATTAGAAGGGACAACTCCTTTCTGAGTTTTAGACTTCACGGTTTCATTTGTATCATTCAGCTTTCCCTTAAGCACGATTGCTTGTCTGATGGAGCTTTTGCAAGGATCGGAATGTCAGCACGGCAGGGTCAGCCTTCTGCATGTCCCCAGGCAAGGGGAATACTGGCCAAAAGGACATTTGATCTCACCCAGGAGAGAATTTCTTGTATTTTCAAGGCTGCTTCCCATCCTTCTTGTCTGAAGCCATTTGTGTAAGACTTACCGATGATCCCTTCCACTGTGCAGGCAACCAGAGCTAATCTTTGGCCACATGTGTGAGAATGACACTAACTGGTGAGAAACTCTTCAGAGAGCAGAAGTCAGGGCCTGAGATCAGGGAGAATTCTGCAAAACACAGAAGAGTTCATCATCTGCTGCAAAGTCTACCTGCTGCCTTTTTTCCTGCATCGTCTTTCCCACTCCCTATTTGTCCCTTATTGCATCTATTTATTTGCTTGCTTGCCTATCTAATAATAACAGCCTTGAAGTCCTTCCTGCTGCTGTGAGAACCTCTTATCTCCCATTTGTGCTGAAAGTTTGCTTCAGACCTTGCGAAATCTCCCACCATGATGTACTCTGATATCTTCACAGCTTTTACTTTTTAAGACATAAGTAATCCTTGCAGTTGTGCTGAATTTGAATTTTCTGCCATGCATGTTTAAGAATGTCATCTCTGTTTATATGTATGCCATGAATTTCTACAAGTTGTGGTCTTCCTTCTCTACTGTTTTTCCATGGTGCAGCACAGCTGACTGTCTCAGAGATGAGAGAACTCTTTTAAGACTAAGCCATGTTTAGATGGTCTCCTGTATTTCTGCACTCTTGTCACATATAACATGGCATGCACCTTGCTCCGTGATATGCAGCTTAATTTTTCGTGGTGAGAAAAGAGGCAGAACTGTGTAGAAGTCCAGTTCAGAGCTACCTGCGACAAAGAGTGACTAGGTTTGATGTCCAGTAAACTCTGCTTCTAATATGAGTCTCTAAAGAACATAGTGAGGCTGAGGCATTGCTTTTAAATTACTGGGAGTCAGCACTGGTCGTAAGTGCCCTGTTGGTTTGACATTTGAGATCCTGTTCCTGTGGAGGGTTAAAAAACACAGAGCTCAGCAGTGAGGCCACCGGCAGAGACCATGCTGGAAACAGGAGCTGAGCCCATGGAGACGGGAGTCAGAAGAGCTAACGTATGCAAGGAGCTCTCCTGGGACGGTGGCAGAGGAGTCCATAGTGGACACTGTAACCACAATCAAGTATCTCACTATCTTCAGACATTTCAGTTTCACTTTGCACTTTTCTCTTTATTCAGTAATAGTATTAGAGGCACGTTCAGAAATCCCCTGCCAGGACTAATTTCTTACTTCTTAATGTGCTGTTACGCATATGGCAATGGGAGCTTTATACCTGAATAACACAAAATATAAACTTTTAGGAAGACATTTTGTAAAAAAAGAAACTAAACATGTATCCTGGGGTACTAAAGTCATGACTAGCTGCATGCTCTGATTAGCTGCTGTGTCTGCTGAAACAGTTCATTTCAGTGCTCAGCTCGGTCCTGGAAATGAGGCTGATTCAAAGGAGATCAAAACTGGGTGTAGGTTGATACAGTGAATATGAGTCAGTGGGATCAGCGGGACTACGACTTCTAAGGGGCAGATACCTCCCCTATACCCAAATTATGAAAGTAGGTAGGATCCAAGCTAATTTCCAATTTCCCTGTTATCAGAATTGGTTTGTTACTGCCATTCCCATCTGTGAGGAAAACAAACAGATCAACATAGGAGTATCTGCATGAGGCAGAACCCCTCAGCCATCATCACTGTTGTCTTTATTAAACATCCGCATTCTAGGAATATCAGAAGTACCAGCTTCAACAGACTGTAACGTGCTTGATGTTGCCAAAATATGTTAATTGTCCCCTACAGCCTATCACACATACGTGCAGACATCTACGTCATATGGAGATGGTGTTTAAGACTCAAACATGGGGCCACAAAACTGATGAAGGGGAGTATTCAAGGCTATCCCAGTGCTGAGCTGGGCCCCTCATCAAATGTAGGGTTTGGTGGTTAGCCAAAGCTACCCAGGCGGCTGACATGCCAAAACTGGCAATAAAATGGTTGGATGCAGAAAATCCTCTAGCACAAGGGGCTTTTCTGCCTCTCAAAATTGAAAAGAGAAGAGTAAGGGGTAGTACAAACCCCTGTTCCTGGAGAGGCTTCGGAGAATCGCTTTTTCAGTGGGTTGATTTCCCGAGGCCAGCTGCACCTTGTTCAGAGGCTTCTCTCTGGGCTGCAACACACTGTACCAGCTGTGCCCAGTTCTTAACTCTGGATTTCAGCACTCTGTGTGTGTGTGTGTGTGTGAGTGTAAAAACGTTACTATCCTTTTAGCTCATTTCTTTTTACATAACTTGCAATAGTGCCAGTTACTTACCCTGTATTTCTATGAATGGCATGAAAACCCTAATCACCCAATTAGAAAGTGTAGTGATATTGTAAAAATCCCTATTAAACTGAGCAAAGGGATATTTAAAAAAGCTTTTAATAGTAGTTACTAGACATGATAGTAGAGGGAGGATAGATACATGAGGTTTATTACATGCAGATAACATGGTACTCTCTAAATTGAACTTCAAAGGACTATGCTCAGTTTATTAATGTAATTATATGAAAAATTAACAGAATATAATGAATAAATTAAAAATGTTATCTATACAGTACGTTATCTGTCTAGTTCTAGAACTGAAATTAAAAAGAACACAAATAATTACAAGAATTTAGGCTCTCATTTTCACATTCACATGGCATTTAAAATACTTCAATATCTTTTCTTAAAGTGTATTATAAATCAGATTTAGATAATGGAAGATAGTAATCTCTGCTTTCATTTGGAAGAATACACAAATTCAGTAATGTTTTCAGATATATATTGCTGGATTTGGCAACTTAAGCACTATGTTCCTCTCCTTCAGAGAATAAATCGAGAGTTTAGAAATTATTGGGAGGGGGGGAAGGTAAATAAATTAAATCCTTCCACTCCTTCTGCTTGCCTGCACTCCAAGGTAAGTTTTACCAGCTATTAACCTTGAGACGGTCTTCTCCTTTTGCCACTTTCTATATTGTTTTGTCTTCACCTCTTCCGAGGTATTAGCATGCCCGCCAGTAACGCGTGCACCCTGGCTGGGGTCTGCTCTCGCAGCAGGGGAGGGGAAGGCCGCGGGGTACGTTAGCGCAGAGCCTTCAGCTGGCTGAAAATTAATCACTTGAGAGGGGAGGTGGTATTAATTGTCAGCAGAATTAGTTCCCTGCCCCTGTGCGGGGCAGGACCAGGGCCTGCAGCTGCGGGGCCCGCACGTGGGCCAGCTGGAGAAATGCACCATGACAGTTTATTTTTAATTCACAAGGAAAGATTTTCCTTTCAAAAGAAAAGATTTTTTTTTTTAACTTTGGAAAACACAAATATATGAACTCTGCAAATATACAGAAATCTGTTAGTCGGAGAAGTTATCTAATGCCCCCGGGCTAGACACCACCAAATGTGGTCATCAGACAGCCCTATATGATGGACTTGGATCTTGGGTATGATGGAATGTTCTGCAGTGTTGGTTTTAACCACTGCATTGGTTATTACTTTTCTTAAATGAGTAGCACAAGGGAACTGTAATTTGAAGGCGTACGTGATCAGATTAGGATGTGAAGCAAAAAAAGGCACCATAAACCTATGTCTTTTATTACAAATTTCCTTCCTGACATTCTTTTCAGTACACCAAATGGATTAAAAAGGCTTTAATTTTTTTCTTTCATCTCTTAGTTGCATCAACTGATGAACTCTAAAATACAGATACATGACTTCAGTCAAATTAAGACAGACAAAAACATACTTAATGGAGGAGCATACTGAAGGAGCATAACTTGGGAATTGGGACTTACAGCAAGAAACAAGTATTGGGAACATTTTAATTCATTTTGAACGCAGTAAAGCAAGTCTTCTCTTAAAGTAATTTTCAGAAGATCTATGATACAAAACTGTGCTCATTTACTTAATGTGAAAGCTGCCCAGCTGGACAGAAGGCTAGATGCAGCCTGAGCTGTTTGTCATTACTGGGACCAATGTTGACATCAAACACAGACCATGAATCACAACAGCTGCATTCTGTGTTGGAAAAGACAGATGATCTTTGGGCAACACTGCACCACAGAAAGCCTGGCTAGGTCACTGGCTATCACTTTCCAAGGCCAACCTCTGATCCTCAGTGTGAAAGGTGAAAAAAAACAGAGCGATGCTGTAGAATCATCCTGTTTCTAGTAAACAATAAAAAAGCACATTTTAGATGCCACGACCTAAAACTGAACTTGGTTAAATGAGAGAAAACATCCATCCGTGTACAATAGCTGGAGCTGCAGAATCCGATGAACCCTCTGTGAGTAGCAGGAGTTCTGTGTGGTTGCTGTGCCTTGGAGCACACTGGAGAAGGGTCTGGCTTGTAATGATGGTTGGGCACTACAGTGCTGCTGGTTTGAGAGTCCAAAACGGTCCACAGTCTTGAGAGAGCCAGCACCAGGAGTATCTCTGTCATGCAGTAAATAAATAGCAAGACGTTACCTGAGAGCTGTATATCCCTACTGAAGATTTCTTTTCTTCACTCTGATGCAGCAGACTGTTTGCAGCTGAGGACATCTTCCTTTTCCTTGAAGGACCATGCCCTTCACCTCCTAATCTGTTTTGTCCCGAAGAACGTCCAGAACACACTCCCTTTCTCTTCTGCTTGATGGTCTTTGTTCTCTGCTACTGTTCTAGTACCAAGGAGCTTTTTGTGATGACATGGGTTGTTCTGATTTACTCGCTTTCCTCTTCTTGTTCTCACTAGCAACTGAGAAATAGAGTGTTAAATTTTCATACAATATAAGGTTCTTCTATGGCAAAGGAGCTGTCTGAACCGGAGGAACTAGGTGAAAAGGTGGGTCTAAGGCAATAGAGATTTTGTTTCATTTAATTGGGGTGGAGGAATGAGGGCTTAGTGTCACCTCCTTTGGGATGCTCGGAGCACAACATGCAATTATGAGCGCCTCGTTCTGTGACCTCAGGAAGCTGGAATTATCAGGGGCTTTCTTTAGGACTGTATAACCCACAAACTTTTTTTTCTGAAAGACATTTTTCTTAGCAAGGACTCTGTCAAGCAAAGTTTTCGCCAGAAAAAATTACCTTGCAGGGAATTTGTCTTGGGAATTGCTCCTCAGGGACCTTTTTCCCTCAGTGTATGCACTTATTTATATTGTGTATCACCTTTTATAAATCTTAGAAATACATCTATTCTGGATGACCGTAACTGCAAGCGGAATTTCAGAAATACTGCAAATACTTTAGCAAGTAATGTGGCATTACTTACTTTCTAAACTCTTACTATATTCAACTGAATCACACTGCAAGTCCTGTCCATTTTATCACGTTTTATAGCTGTCTCCTTATAAAGGAGAAACATAAAATACAAATTCTGGAAAATTCTATACAAGTGAACGAAGTCCTGCCGCAGTACCTTGTGACTGGTGAATTTTTTCTTATATAAACTCAGAAATAAAAATGGGAATTAGTCCTGAATCAGCTACTTATTTTCATCAATTAGATAAAGGGTTTAGGTACTTAATTTCAAGCTTGAGTCCATGGAATGTGGAAAGAGGGACAGGCCACTTGGGAAGAGTGCAGAAACGTGGTGAGAGCATGCAGGGATGCGACGAGGAAGGCCAAGGCTCACCTGGAATTGAAGCTGGCAAGGGATGTCAAAAACAACAAGAAGGGCTTCTTCAACTACATCAGCAGC
>Ga0065711_1045740_pt1 | contig 13287 bp, 9 predicted proteins | sample Hoacrofraction12_FD_59098 | JGI IMG/M metagenome (GOLD analysis project Ga0065711, IMG submission 59098) | Hoatzin crop microbial communities from Cojedes, Venezuela - Epithelial fraction 12 v2 (version 2) | ecosystem: Host-associated > Birds > Digestive system > Esophagus > Crop | place...
CCTGCTGTAGGTGACCCTGCTTCGGCAGGGGGGTTGGACTAGATGACCCACAGAGGTCCCTTCCAACCCCTACTATTCTGTGATTCTGTGATAGGCATGGATTTGAATGTGAGTGTTCGTTATGGAGGAGGCCTGAAATTGGCAGGACTTTGGGTGTTGTGGGGAAGTAACTACTGTGATAGACAAGTGGTGTTGATGATGACAAAGTGATTAAAAGCTTGGGTTTTGGGTTGTTTTTACTGGGTGAGGAGAAGGACTCGGGAAAGCTGCAGGACTGGAAGGAAACTTATTGGAGAAAACAGGTCAGAAAAAGTGAAAAGAAGACGTTGCTGACAACTAAAGAATACTGCCAATGTGATCCTAAAATGGAGTTCAGTATAACACATTTCATTTCTGTCAGTAAATATAAATGAAATCAATGAGAAAAGCACCTCTCCTTCTCTATTCATGGATCCAAATGGAGGATGGCAACCTATAATGTTTTTCAGCTACAATAGGTAGGTGCAAGGATTTCAAGCTGTTAATTCAGCATTTTTTGCCTTGTTTTAAATAGACGTTTATTCTCAGAAGAATACCGACATTTAGCAATTCTGAGAGACTGCAGAATTGCAGATTTCCAAAACACACAAGGCTTTTTGCAGGTTTCAAACTCAAGCATTCAGAATTTAGAAAATGCCACAATGAAGACTTTCTGAACAGTATGAGTAGATGGTGAAGGGTGGTCCATTTCATGGAAAACTTTGGTAGCTGAAGATGTCTTCTGGGTCAGAAAAAAGTCCTTGAGTTTCAAAATTTTTGGACAAAGGAGTTCCAGCTCCAAAGCAGTCTGGTCATCTCATGGCCACAGATGGGGAAAACTGTTGTATCTTCAAGGCGTTCCCAGGGAAAGTCTGGTTGAGAGTCGCAATGATGCAAGTTGGGTTTTCCTGTGAGCTTGCCAATTGGATGGACTGTGTGCTCAGAGGAAATTAGGCAGGTTTCCAAGAGTCTTCTCTGGTTTTGTCTCTTTTGTTCACCTCAGCTGTTGCTGGGAAGTATTTGTATTTCGCTGAATTTCCTGGGCACTCATGCGTATTTAGCAGTGAGTGCTAAGCCTCTCTTCCCACCCATCCCGCACCTCCCATACCTCCCACTTTTCCCAGCTTGGCTGTTCAGAAATGTTCTCTTCCATGTAGGTTGTTTGAAGTCTAGTAGGTATTTCTGAGCACACAGGGCTCAGTGGTTTCAGTGAACACATCAGTAAGATCTCTGTCTTCCAGCTGATCAGCTGGTTTCATGTTGTTTAAGTATTTATCCTAATAAATTTAATTGGAGTTGACTGAGTTTGAGAGTAATGAGAGGGAAGGGAAAAGTGATGCACACAAACCCATATCTGTGTATGAATTTAGTTTTTAAGTGAAGCCTGTCTGACAGTTTCAGAACATAATTTTCCTTGAAGAATTAGACTTGTCTGCTTCCTAATGTATGTGATAGAAAGGAATTTGGGAATTGTCTATAAGCACTTTAAGTAGCTACTTCTGGTAGAAATGTGGCTGTTTGTCAAACAAACACCCTTCAGAAAATCTTCATATACTCTCAAAATGCAGATTTACAGATTCTCATTAGTGGATAATTGAGGAGAAAGTCTTCTTCAAGCTGCAGAGTATTCATATCATATGATCAAGAATTGTAGTAGTATAATTCAAAATGGACAGTGAGACCCTGTATGATGTCAACTCCTGTTTACCTGTTAACTTAGCTGTCCTTAACAGTTACCAGCATTTCTAAGGGCATCTTTTGAGTATCTCATAAAGAACAATGACAAAAAATGTTAGATGATTTTTTTACCTGCTTTAGAAAGAAAAGCTATTTCAATTTTTCAGTGAAGAAAAATACAAGTTAATATTATTATCTTATGTTATAGACCAAACACTATTGTGAAAAAGGTCATACCTAATTTATTTTTTAGTCTATTACATTAAAGTATGTCAGCATTAGAAATCTATCATGCTAAAAGTTTTTTTAAAAGTATATCTTTCAACATAAATATCTGCTTGATTTTATATCTCATTATATTTAGTATTTTAAATTCCTTAAGAGTATAATATTTCAGAAATAAAACGTTCGCTTCAAAACCAGTCTTTATTTTCATTTTAACAAATTTTCAGAGTGCTATGGAGACTCCATAATGTCTTTTAAGTGCCAAGACAGTTCATAACACCATGTTTTTATAATCATTTCATCATAGCTGAGTTAATTTGGCACAGTTCTGTGTCAGTATCATTTTTAATTTAAAGAGTTTCAAGGTAACGTGCAGTCTCTTATTTGCATTAAGTGGGAATAAGCCCAAGTTTTACATCAAATACGAAATCCGAATAGTCAGAGGTCTTGGGTTTTCATGCAAGGCCTCAGCGAAGCTTAGTAATGTTTGGCAAAAGCAATGCCTTTGTTTCACATTTTAAATGAAAGATTCATTTGGCAAGTCCGAACTTGAAATTTCTCTTTGGTTTCTTCTGGTGGGCTGGCTTTGGCAAAATGATAAAGGTTATGTGGAGCATTTTTCTTTGACAATAATGCCATTCTGTTCCTGTCACTCATTCTGAAGTGTTAAGACAGCCACACTCATCATCTTTTGTTGAAGCATACTGCAATATTCTTCTTCTGATTTACTAGTATGCTTTTTGACTAATAAATTTACAGAGTAAGGAAAGTAATGCTCAGACTAGGAGTATATGAAGCACTTGACCTTAAAAGAACTGGAAAAAGTTATACAAATATAACTGACAACCTGTTGGAGTACAGTTTGGATCCCTTTGAATGTATTTTCTGACAGACTTCCAACCTACCTGGTTCTTTCATTTATCAGAGACTCATGAATTTTGTGCAAAGTGCTAAAACTCCCAAAGGCATCCAGGGTATAATCCAGCTGAACACGACACTGACAAAATCAGGGTCGAAAAACGTTTTTGCATATCCTGATCATGGTATCATAAAAGAGAGAAAAATACATCTGCTGAAAACATTTAATTCAGTATCAATCTTAAAGCCAGAAAAATTGAGATGCAAACACTACAATATATACAAATAGCGCTGTGCAATTTATGTGAAATGAAATAAGTAACAAGACCTCTGATATGACTAGATGTAGTATAAAGCAGGCATGTTTTAAAACCTATAAACAAAAGTGTGCCTTATAGTTACAAAGCATCACAAAGTATAGTTTCAAACCATACTGACTGCATAGTTTTGAAATAAGAAATAACTGGGTAAGAATATGGTGTTGCAAGAAAAAGAACAAAGCTATAAAGCGTGTTTCAAGTCTGTTGAAATCTGTAATCTTGTGTAAATCTGATGCTTGAAGTTCTGGAAAATATTTTTAACTAATCAATGCATTAGGTTTTCTGGAAAGCGGACCTAAAGGGTGTATTCTGAAGTGATATTTTAAATATTATAAAGGGTATAGTTTAAAGAAAAAAAGCCAATTTTCTTTTAGGACTGTTTTCCCCACATTTGACAAATGCAGGAAACTTCCCGCTGTTTTTCTTGGGAAGCCTAGATTCCCATTTTGTGTTGTGATCAGAATATCAAGCAACACAGTTACAAAATTCTTTAACAGAATTTTCTTCTGTTGTTGATAAATTCATTAATCATTGAACAATTGAGCTTTGTGTAAAATGTCACAAAGAACAGCTATGTAGGGGCCCTGGAAACATTAACTAGAAGGTGTTTGGATAGACACAATCTTATCAGTGAGTGAAATCAAATGTCACACACTTCAGCTGCTAAGGAGTCATCAATCATCCTTAGGAGAGCAGAAGGAGTATTCTGTGTCTGCCTCATTGATCTTAAGGAAGGAGGCTGCTCCTTCCCCTCTTGCAGGCATGACTGATGACTCCTTAGGGTTTGAAGCTGTGTGACACTTGATTTAGGGGCTGCTGTCATCGCTTGTGAGACAGGCTGCCACCTCTCCCCTTAAGAGCCCTCTTGGAAGGGTTCTTGATTAAGTCAGGAAAGAGAGAGAAACCTTCATTTCCGTCCCAAATCTAATTCACCATAGTTCCATGTAACAGTATACATATCTGTTTAATCCTGTTTTACAAAGGATGTCTCATTACTGTTTAGAGATTATAAATAAACCAGATATGACACATTAAATGTCAAAATCAGTTTTTCAATTTCATTGGCAAATAGAGTGTCTTCTTCATGCCTAGGCAATGTTATGGACAGAGATCTAAACAGTTTTTAATGAGACCATAAAATGTGAACTACTTCCACCACAAGCATAGCCGACAAATTTGGGATGCTGCTATTATTCATTCTCTAATTTGTGCAAATCCCTGAATTGAAACAGGAAACCTTTTTGTGTATGGAGCCTGTTGGTTTTAACTTCCTCAGGTATGTAATACAGGGCATGAATGTTGTTACCTGTTGCTTAGCTGCCATGAAGAATATCACTGGTAGGGTCTGGTCTAGGTGACTTTTCTAGTAATTTTTAATTCCGCTGTTAACTGGGAGGAAAAAACCACAATGTATTGATGCGTGTGCTGTCTACTCAGCATGCAAAGGATTAAATTCTGTCCCCATCAAGTCAATAGCACAGAATGTCTCTAGTTTCAGTGTTATTTTTACCTGGTGGTTGAGTGTGTACAGATAGATGGACTGAGCTAAACAGAGACAGCAACAGCAGGACTTTTTTTGTTCATTTATCTCTAAATGCTTTGTCTTTATAGGGGGAGGCAACCAAAGCTTTTCTGGCTAATAATTGTATGGATTTGGGAAGTGTGACTTCTATTTGCTTCCATACTTCTTCACAGAATCACAGAATCACAAAATGGTTTGGGTTGGAAGGGACCTTATAGATCACCTAGTTCTGACATCCCTGCTGTGGGCAGGGACACCTTCCACAAGACCAGGTTGTTCAAAGCCTCATCCAGCCTGGCCTTGAACACTTCCAGGGAGGGGGCATCCACAGCTTCTCTGGGCAACCTATGCCCCTTCCTCACCACCCTCATAATAAACAATTTCTTCCTTATATCTAGTCTAAATCTACCCTCTTTTAAAGCCATTACCCCTTGTCCAGTCACTACAGGCCCTTGTAAAAAGTCCCTCTCCAGCTTTCTTGAAGTCTCCTTTCAGGTACTGAAAGGCTGCAATAAGGTCTCCCCGGAGCCTGCTCTTCTCCAGGCTGAACAGCCCCGACTGTCTCAGCCTTTCCTCATAGGAGAGGTGTTCCAGCCCTGGGATCAGTCCCTCCTCTGGACCCATTCCAACAGGTCCATGTCTGTCCTGTGCTGAGGGCTCCAGAGCTGGATGTAGGACTCCAAGTGGGGTCCCACCAGAGCACAGTAGAGGGGCAGAATCACCTCCCTTGACCTGCTGGCCACGCTTCTCTTAATGCAGCCCAGGATACGGTTGGCCTTTTGGACTGTGAGCACACATTTGCTGGGTCATGTTGAACTTTTTGTCAGCCAGCACCCCTAAGTCCTGCTCCTCAGGGCTGCTCTCAATCCATTCTCTACCCAGCCTGTATTTGTGCTTGGGATTGCCCCGACCCATGTGCCAGGACCTGGCACTTGACCTTGTTGAACTTCACGAAGTTCACACGGACCCACCTCTCAAGCCTGTCAGGGTTCCCTCTGCATGGCATCCCTTCCCTCCAGCATGTTGACTACACCACATAGCTTGATGTCATCAGCAGACTTGCCAAGGTTGCACTCAATCCCACTGTCCATGTCCCCAACAAAGATGTTAAGCAGTGCCAGTCCCAGTACTGACCCCTGAGGAACACCACTTGTCACTGATCTCCCCTTGGACACTGAGGTGTTGACTGCAACTCTTTGAAAGTGACCATGCAACCAATTCATTATCCAGTGAGTGGTCCATCCGTCAAATCCACGTCTGTCCAGTTTGGAGACAAGGATGGCCTGTGGGACAGTGTCAAATGCTTTGCTCAAGATCTTGCACTCACAGTGGAAAAAGGTCCTATAATTATCTGCGCCTTCATTAACTGAAATAATAAAATATTGAAAGCAGAAAGTTACGTCCAATCATTCAACTTGCTGAAATAGTAGTAGAGTTTCTTTTCCATGTTATTTCTTTCAAGTTGTCCTAAGAATAGTAGTACAGTTCAGTTCCCTCTCCTGAAAGACGGAATGCATCAGTTTATTGCTCTGTGCAGCCCAAACAGGTAACCCACTGTTTTCAGTGGTAGAACTTGATGATAACTCTGGAATCTTTCTCAAGTGAACGTAGCATTGTGCAACTACAAGGTGAAGTTCAGTTAAAGCACTAGAAGCAGGCGTTATAGTGTCACAGTAAGATGGCTTTCTACCTGCAGCTCCATCATCTGATACAGAAATCACGCAGGTTATGTGAAAGTAGTGAAGTTGTTAACCAAAGTCACTGAAGAAGGAAAACACCATGCTCAGAGTAAGAGGGAAACAGAACTTTGTTGTGGAAGATGGTCGTGAAGATCAGGCAGAATCACAATGATTTGATCTTGGTAACTGTAAAAAGCAGACTTAAAGTAACAACATATGTGTGGCATGGGAGCACCTTTGCTGTGCAGGCTAAGCACCCTTCCTCTCTAAATTTTGATTTGTCTTTAATCAGCTTCAAACATGAATGATTCTGTGGGGATCTCAATGACATCCATTGAAGATATCTTTGTTTTCATCTTAGCAGTGCAAACTTCTATTTCCTTCGCTATGTGTAAATGCCAACATGTATCTTTTACAGACTGTTTATCTATCAGAAAGGTTTAAACATGAAAGGCTGCATGTTGATTTTGATCTTTGGTCTTCTAAGAATTCATAGTATGTATCCAAGAGAAAGAAAACTCTTTATGAAGGGAAATCCAAAATCTTAAAGACCAATTCTTCGTTCATATACAGATGAGATGCGTCTCACTAAGGAAGAAAAAGTAGTAAATGAATGGGAAATGAGTGGTAATAAGTGATGTATTGGACCTTGATAAAATAATACAAACATGATCTGAAAGTTTTCAGATTTTAAATTAATCATTTTTTCATGGATGCCCAGTAGGAAAGAGCAATTATTCCAAGAAGTTACTTTAATTTCACTAGACAAAATTACTTTTTAAAAAAAGGAAGAAAGAGAGATTGCGAAGAAAGTTTTAAATTTTTAAATAATTTCATAAATGTGTGCAGTATTTGTTGTCTACCTGCTACCATACTTTTTTTTTTTGTGTTTGTTGGCTGGAACTTAATGCACTAAACATACCTTAACTGTGCCTAATAAACACTGATTTGACTCTGAGGAATATCAACAAATCTAATAAAGCAGGATTTGATTCTTATCTATTACTTATTTCCTCAAGATTTTTGCTCATATGCCAAAGGACAGCTACAGGGTTAGCTACATGGCTAATGCTGGGTATCTTAGGTATCTGCGTATCTGTCATTGGAGGGATTTGAGAAATTAGAGAAAGACTTTTAGAAGTCCTTGCATTACTGAAAAGTTATTCATACAAATGTCTTGTTTTAAGTTTTATGTATTTTTAAACATTTGGACAGATGAAAAAAACCCAAAGATCTCTGAACCTCTTTCAGATTAGAATACTTAATTTCCTCAAGCTTGAAGAAATACTGTCTGTAGGAGAATTGCATGTTTGTTTCAAGGTATTAATTATTGGATGTGTTTTCACGTGTTTTAATTTGTAAAGTAATGTTAACTATTAAAACACTTATTTTGCCCGTGTGCATTCTTTCAACTGTCCAAAAAAACCTGCAGAAAGGCGTACAGTTTAAAATGTGTCTCTGTAAAGAAGGTGTGAAATAACAAGTGTTGCAGCTTCTCTGCTTTGCTAAAGGGAAATACCAGCAAATGCTGTATTTGTTTTGCTGGTATTTTTAGTACAATAAAAAAATGTGTTCTTGAGAAACAACAGAATATTTATTTTCTTGACTGAGGGAATTTCAGAAGGGAGACTACGGGGGATTAATAGCTGTAAATCAAACACTGTCGGGTGACTTTCTGTATCTGTTTATTGGTGCCAAGGTGGGAATCCATACTAAGCAGTAGTATGGACAGTATTTGAATGTTTTCATCTTGGAAAGAAAGAAAACTGGTTTTTTTAATACTTTAATACTATAGTGTCATTAGCTGGCACAGATGTGCTTAAAAGGCTGGCAAAGAAATTGCTAGCATTTGGTCATTGCTACTTAGGCAACTGACTCATGGAAATGATATGCAATGAAATTGATACCTGGGAGTGAGTTTTCACTGTAACCATCGCTAGAAACCAAACTTTGCATTACAGGTGGCTTAAAGATATTACCCCACAGAAAGTAAAGGGGGATGGTCATTTCCATGCATGCTGTTGTAAAATGTTGTTCCGTGTAAACAGATGTCAGAATAGGAAAAAAGGGAACAGTGTAAAAATACTGATGTCTTTCTATCACGTTACGGTCATGCTTCTACACAGATGTACATGTAATGAGTTGGGAAGGTGTGGAGGCTGGGGGAGAGAAGCAAATAAGGAGCGTGGAGTGAGCCCGGAGGAGTGTAGGGAGAGGCTTGGAGGGCAGAGGAGTGGAAGCTGTGGCACAGCCGGTGAGGGCAATGAAGCGGCTGAAGAGCATTTGCTATCAGCAGAAATATCAAGGGGAAGGAGCTTCCATGGAGGGGCAAACTGGCTGCTTGGTCCCCATCAAACCCTTCACCACTACAATGCTTCTGCTGTTCCCTCAGTTACCTCTAGCAACTAACTTCAGTTTTGGGACATCCCAGTCCAGGGCACCCTTGTTCTCAAGGAGTTGTTCTTCTAGGTGTGCTGGGTGGGAGTGTTTGGGGGAAGGAAGACAGAGGAACTGAACTTGCCTAGCATCCTTATCTTGGGATATTTTCTGAGTTTCCAAGTATCGGGGAATGAAAATACTTGTCTTAGAGAGATGGACTCTTTGTGACAGGGGAAGACTTTACTCTTGCTACCCCTCAGAGCTGTGTTTGGTTCGTCTTCTAAAAGTGGTGTCCTGACTCAAAGTAGTTGTGGTTTAATACAAGACTTGCATGCTTAACCACTGGCTCATCTGGTCCACACATAGAATTGTTTTGTAGCTGCTTAAATAATTTTGGTTGAAATGGCAATACAGTCTTGAGGGACTCACAAAACTTAAGTTTATGCATGTGTATATGTATGTGCCTGTGTGTTTATTTTGGAATTATTTCTTTCCAGAGTTGTTTGCAATAGATGATTTGGCTTTTAAAATGGACTGAAATAAACAGTGACAATTGAATTAGATAGTATCGTGCACTTCTGGATTGGCAATCTAGTATTTTAATTATATCAATAATTTTGCAGTCCAAAGAACAGAACTATAGTTTTAAGTGTGGGAAAATAACTATAAATTATATCTTGGCGGTCCATGCTCCTTCAATCACTTCCTGACTATGTTTACTTGGTTTTCAAGCCAAAATGAACTTTTCTAACTGCAAACTTTGCAAGCCAATCTTGATCTATAAAATGCAACCTGTCACTTAGCCAGTAAAAAAGCTGGACTCCAGAAATGGTCCGAGATTTCTGTTTCTAATAGAGCACAGCATAACTCTTTTATTACTACATCATTGTAGTCTTGTCAATGGGAGTAATTATTTGGCTGGTAACATTAGCAGATGTCATGCATACTGATGGCAGGTAACAATAGTTAAAAATACTCTTGTGGAGACTTTCTTGTGGTATATTTCTAAAGTAGACTTTGGGGTCAAAGATGTAGGCAGCTGGAGGGAGGGCTGAGAGGGAGTGGCTGTTAATTTTTCATTGCTATGGAGACAGAGCATCATAGAAGCATTTGAAATGATATGGGGAACCTGTGGACATGCAGGCTCGCAGATAATGAAAGTGCTTTCTGGTTATAGCCCTGCTTGACCACATTGCTACTGCTGCCCAGGGCAGTCAGATTAGGAGCAAGCTGTGGGGTTGTTTGGGGTGGTTTTTGTATACATGAGGGTTTCTCAGAGCCAGAGGAATGCCAAGGAAAGAAGATCAGTAGATTTCTGTTGTCCTTGCACTAATTAGAGTAGGAAGGGTGGAATAAGGACCTACCCATCACTGATGCTATTGCTAACAGAAACGTGGATTTTATCGTGCTGCCTTTATTCACTTAGTAACAGAGGAGGCTTTTCAAATATATTGGGCAGTAGTCCTGCATTTTACTTTCTTCTGTTGGAGCACCAGATGTATTGTCATTTGAGATTTATGCCAGCGAAAGCCTGTAGTCGTGCGTGCTTTGCCCTTTGACCTGCTGCCTCTTCCCTCCCTTTCCTCATCAGCCAGCTGCTGTCCTCTGCCACTAATTTACATCCCCAAATGAATGCAGCCTAATCCCTAACCCTTAATCCTCCTAAAACCAGTTGAACTTTGTGATCCTATCTTGACTTTGCAGGAGATTTAAAAAAAAAAAAAAAGGGTGAAAAAATGTCTTTTCAGTTCTAAAGATGGTGGCCATCATTTATATTTTTGGAGGGGACTTTGTGTGAGTGCACTGGCATTTTAGCGTCCCACATATTTTTCCTTGTTATTTTCCTTTTTTCACATTGAGCATAATCATCTGGGGTTACTGTTTCAGTTCTGCCTACTTGCTGTGCAGTATGTGCTCCTGGCAGGGGAATCTGAGGAAAGGGGGTTTCCAAGGAGACCTCACTCCGATGTATTAACGTAGAGTGGGGACAGGGGGATAGCCCAGGTTACCAGCATACTATTTGATAGTTACACAATCAATGGATAGAGATTCCCTTAGCTCCCCCTTTTAAAAAGTAGTAATTTTTATTTCTGGAGCCATGCAGTGTCTGAATGAGCTGTGCCCTTTCTGCCTGTAGGACTCCGTATTGGGGCACTGCCAGCATCTCGTCCCACAAGATTTCAGGCAGCACAGGAGGATGCTCGTCCTCTGTGAACCTGGTAGGGTTTCCAGCTCTCCTCTTATGATACATTGCACGGTGAATTGGCAATATTCATCTAGCCTTTTGCCTAGGTGAACTATTACGATGTTAAAATACAAATGCAGTATATCTTTAAAGTTACTGGTTTTGGTCTGCAGACAAAATCAGAGCTGGCCGGAGAAAATCAGAGTTTAAGTCTCCCTTAATAGGGATGTTGTAGAGTGACAGAGCAGCGAGGGAAGCTCTTTCTCAGACAGAGGGTGAAGTCCGTCAACTGGTAGACCTCAGCATGAGGGCAGTCCCATCCTGTAAGCTCATGGACAAAGCTTAGCAAGAAGATTCTTGTGGCTATGGCTGGTACCCTGCCTGCCTGTGCTGCTCTAGGCTGGATTATTGCAACTTCAGCATTCTGGAAAGTTTGGTCGGTACAGAATGTGATTGCTGGCTTGTTCAGTAGCGTGTCGTGTGGAGAGCACAGGCTGGGGAACCCCATGGTTCTGTATTTAAGGAAATGAACATTATAAAATGTGCAATGTTTAACTTTGTCACAGAAAAATGAGAGGATTGTACAGAATAGGATTAAATATGGGAAGGCTCAAGCAACCAGAAACAATGGGGTAGTTTATGAAAGGAAAAATACATAAAAATGAGGTTCTCCTTGGTGGAAATCTCGTAGACAAGCATCTTGTTATGATTTCTTGGAAAGACAGTACTCTGTGCAGCTGTTAGCCACATAAGAGAGGAATACGTATGTGCATAGCCACATGTGAATATTCAGTTAATCCAGTTTCCCCAAATGCTTGGAATAGAGCGTTCACTAATGCATGTTAGTTTGAAAAAAAGAAAAAAAATTTTTAAAACTTGCCCTTGAGAAACTGTGTTCCAAAACCTTTATTCTTGCTAGGAAGCAAAGCAACTTTATTTTAGCAGAAAAATAATAATAATCATGCTTGGGGTTAAAGTTTTCAAACATATGGCCCACAGAAATAGCAGGCTTCAGGAAGTTTTATCCTTATCAGTATGTAAACAATTTATCTTTGCACATGGAAGCTGCACATCAGAAAAGATGCATTCTTGCAAAGTGCCATTCATTGAAAAAAAAGTCTTCAATCTCCACCTTCAGATAAGACCCCGCAAAACTGCATTAGAGAACACATCAAAAGCTACAGAGACAGGAGAGCGGGTAGGAAAGAAGGAAATCCCACCTACACCTCTTACTCTGCTAGTGGCAGATGAGCGTCCTGTATAGACTGCTTGATCACAGGGTTTGTGGAGTCTTTTTAATAGCTAGGCTGAGTTATACAGGTGAAAGTATGATTTCTGCATTTTGTCAACCACATAAGCAAGCTTTAAACTCACCAGTTTGAATATAGTTAATGTCTTTTTCGTTATACATTGAACAAAAATAGAGCTTTATTACAAAGCAACGTATCTTGTTTTCTCTCCCTTCTGAGATGCTTGAAGAAACGAGGAGACGTGATCTATTCCAAATCTGTGAATGAACATGTAAAACAGTTATCTAAAGAGGCCACTGGTATATTTTTCATAAAGACTTTTAAGTAGCCAGCGTTTGTGTCACTGCACAATCTTTACGGTTGCAGGAGCTTAGCAGGAAGCTTAGAGAGCTTTGCCTGTGTTTTGCTGCTTTTCTCATCAGTGCTTTAATGCCTGCTGATTAAGGGGTCATAAATCTTTGCAATATTAGCGGAGGAGTCCATTTCCATAGCAAATGACAACCTTTCCCTGCCTCCTTTTAACTGTTATCACACACGTGTGGCAGCTACTTGTACATATCGTTGTCACACACCCCATATATTCTGTACAATGAATGCTCTTTTCCTGGAAACCTGAACCTCTTAGCACTGCTAGAGAGTAGCCTTTCCTCTTGAGGTCACCTAACTTGGCAAGTCAGTTAGTTAATGGGCCTGAAAAGATTATCCTAGTCCAAAACTGATGTAAACATTCTCCTTTCAATGTAGAACGTATGGGCTTGGATGCCTTTCATCTTTCTTTGCACTTTCCAGATGTTTGCTTCTTTCCTCTCGTCGTATACACATGATGGGATAGATAATGTACTGAGTTCAAATTTATGTCTAGAGCATGATGTGTTTGTACTCTGCTTCATTATACCTTCTTTTTCCCTTTTATTTGGGAAAGGAGAAATACCTTAAAAGCTTTTTTTTAATTCAGGTTTGATTTGTTTATTCAGTGCTTTCCAAAAGCAGTCTGGTTAGAGTCCCTCACCCCCTTTATTTCCTCTGCTGTTCTCATGCAATATATCTTCTTTCAGTCAGGGATGACTCTATGCTGTAGTGGTTTACTCCTTTGGCTGCTTTGGAAAAGTTCCAGAAGGCAGATCTCACAATTTGCTTTGGGCAGGTCCCTGCTAAAAAAAAAAAAAAAAAAAAA
>Ga0065711_1045741_pt1 | contig 13287 bp, 6 predicted proteins | sample Hoacrofraction12_FD_59098 | JGI IMG/M metagenome (GOLD analysis project Ga0065711, IMG submission 59098) | Hoatzin crop microbial communities from Cojedes, Venezuela - Epithelial fraction 12 v2 (version 2) | ecosystem: Host-associated > Birds > Digestive system > Esophagus > Crop | place...
CCCCCCTGCCGAAGCAGGGTCACCTACAGCAGGCTGCACAGGACCTTGTCCAGGTGGGTCTTGAATATCTCCAGAGAAGGAGACTCCACAGCCTCCCTGGGCAGTCTGTTCCAGTGCTCCGTCACCCTCAAAGTGAAGAAGTTCTTCCTCATGTTCAGACGGAACTTCCTATGATTCAGTTTGTGCCCAAAAACAATGCAGTAGCCTATGATGGACTGTAAGTGATGAAGTTAAGGCAAATAGGGAAGTGATGAACCTATCTGCATAACGACACGGTCTCAAAGGCTGGAAGGAGGATACCCTACCCTCTGGACAAGCATAGAGTTAGATAGAGATAGGGTAAGATTGAATATCATGACGCTAAGAACAGAATTCATAAAGACTTCCTTCATCTGGGAACGGTCCTCTAAGCAGAAAATTGCCTGGAAACTTACCTTTAATCTGGACTCTTAAAGAAAGTGGCCTCCTCGTGGGAGGAGTGCAATTGGGTATGTTTATCTGAAACCTTGCATGAAGCTAAGAGGAAGAACATCTCACCTGTGGATGATGATAGGCTTTAGACATGAACAAGGCATCCGATCATTCAGCCTTGGCAATACTGAGGCACTTGTGAGAAAAGTAAAGATGAAAAATGGCAGAGACTGTGGTTTCTAGTATTTCCAGTGTTAGGTGATATCTCAACAAAGATTTTCAGACGCATAAGCTTAAGTGTCGTTTAAATACCCAAGTCCTTTTCTGTGGCTAGCGGTTGGGTTTTAAAGCAATTTGTTTTAAAGTCTTTCTTTTATTAGCAGGCCCTACATCTTCCAGGCACCCATCTGAAAAATCGCAGTTTGAAGCCTAAACCATTTACTGTAGCCACCATTCTTTCAAAATGTCTTAGGTGTTGAGATGAATGGCTGAGTGTTAAAACTCAATAAATTCAGATTAGTGAGGAATTATAATTATCTAATATCAAAAGCATCTGACCACTGGAAGAACTTATTAAAAACTGCTTTTAATTCACTATCTCAAGTAGCTTTTGATTCAAGATTAGATTTTCAGAAAAGGAAATGCTGTAGTTCAAACAAGTATTACATGTAAGGAATCAGTATTTTCTGTAGTCTTGCTATATCGGAGCTCAGATTAGTTGCCCACCATGGTCTCCCCTGAAACCTGAAAGTTAATCACTAACTTAACATGATATTAAATTGAAGCAGTTGGGGAAAAAATGGCATTGATCTCTACTAGCTAAACAAAAAAAGCGAACAAGAAATATTTATGTAGGCTTTTAAGTCCCTTAATCATCTTTGTGAGATGATTAAGAAAGAATACTCTCCTTCTGGATAATTGTGGCCTTAACAGCCCCAGCCTGGCCGAAAGCAAGTGAATGAGCAGCAGATAGAGGTCAGCTGCCTGGCACTGACAGGTAGAAGAGAGCACAGAGGAGAACAAGGTAAGTGAAAATAAAGGGATGACAGAGATGCTGTGTCAGGTCATCTTTCCTGCTTTGAATGCTAAATAACTTAGGAACTGGGGAGGAGGCAGCAGCTCCCACAGTTTCCCAATCCTTGTTGTAATGGCTCATTTTCACTGGAGGAGAAAAGTGATTTTGTTCCTTCTCCTCAGAAACATTTAGGTTCCTAGTGCCCCTTGAGCACTGATCTCTCATTCATTTTGAATAGAAAAAGTCAAATTAAAAAAAAAAAAACAACTAACATCTCTGTTTCCAAACTGTCCTGGGCATGATGGCAACAATGAAATCTCTGAGCAAACGCAGAAGTGTCGCAAGCCAAGAGTGCTGAGTAGGAAACAAGAGGTGGGACTGCACAGAGATGTTCACATGTCTGAAGATCATGTCCTTGTAGACTTCAAATATGTTAAGGAGTGCCCAAGAATCCTAGTTTCTACAGCAATTATGGAAGGCTTTTTCTGTGACTCTGTGACTCCATGAAAAACAAAACCTCAATGAGATTCCTTTTCTTATATGACATCCCCCATCTCCTCAATGACAGCAGAGACCTATAGTGGAGAATGAAACCTTTTCTTCGACACCTCCTCCTGAGTATTCAGATACCAACACTGTAACAGGCAGTTTTATTTATAACAAAATCCTGATTTTGTAAAGATCTGTTGTGGTGTTATTTTTATGGGGGCAGTTCTACTGCTTCTTTTACAGTGAGAAGGCCCTAGAGCTCTGACTGCTTGCAAAGTTCTTCTAAATTGTGTCTTCTGATTCTACTTACCTCATCAAAAGAGAAATGAAGGGCATTAGGTACATTTCTACTGTGCTACACTATTCATCTTGCATGAAAAGACAAAGCAAAATGGCTGCCTTGCATGCAGCAATTTGCACTCTGAATTATTCAGATGCTTTTTCTTTCTCTTCTCGTGGTTAGACGCTGCCTGAATCAACTCAAACAAATCAAAGCCGATAATAAATTGATATAATTTCCCATCAGTCTTGCAGAAAGTCTCATTCAAAATAGCTGTAGGTTTGCCAGTCCATCACACTATGAAGACTTCCAGCGTGGTGCACCTGATGCCATTGAGTTACCGAAATCTGGGGCTTCTTGCACTTCAGTGCTGGAGTTGCTACTTTTTTGTGCAAGGGTGTTTCAGATAATTCCCCCTATCATAAAGTTGTTCTTCAGAGTGGCAATAATCCTCCTTACTGCATATCTTCATCATTCTTGTGGGTGTAATATTTATTTATGTAAGAGATTTGACATTCCCATGCCGTTGTTGTATGCCAGAATTCTCTGTCATAACCTAATTGTCATACTTTGTGGGTTTTTATAATGATTTAATCAGGAGTAGAATTTTGTAAGTGCAGGATGCTTTAGTTTGCTTTTACCATACTGTAGAATATTCCAGGTATGTGTGTGTGAGGTATGGTACGTGTAGGTGTTCTACATTTTTCCAAAGCTCGCCAAAAAACAGATGCAAAAATAAAATATGGACAGGTGGTAATTTCCATGCCTACCAAGTGCTCATCACCTGCTTATGGATCAGAGGTTCTTGGGAAGGACAGCCAGCTGCCTAACCTGCTGGAGATGGATCCAGGTATGAGAGAGTTAAAACACTTGCTCATTGGTTTTCTCAGCTCCTATTTTAATTTGCTCTCTTTTTTTTGGACAGCTCTGTGAAGGCAGTCTGGTTCGCTGCTTCGCCATACTAATGAGACTCATCCATCTGCCTCTGTCATTGCCAGGCTCTCTTTTCTGCTGGAAGTCAGAGATGAACGCTCAGGACAGGTCCTTTCTAGGCTGCAGTACTTAATCATTTCTAAACACGCTAGATGGCCTCAGGCAGCGAAGGCAACAAGCATTTAACCCAGGCTTGGCAGCTCAGGCTTCCACATAGTCTGGCTCTAAGCCTTGATAATGAAAAGTAGCTGTGCTTTTACTCTCCACTTAACCAGATGCTCTTTGCTTCTTGGGGCAAAAGGTTAAATAGATATAAGAACCCATGCTAGTTTTGAAGCCTTTTATTAGCAGTCCTTATAGAAGTGGAGTAGAGCATTCTGCTCCCCCAACCATGTCTCTCGGGATCCTGTATTTAGGACTGTGTCCACTAACTAGAGGAATGTAACTTCCTCACCCAAGGCTCATTTCTTGTTCAAGTAACAATAAATAGAGCCTAAAGCCCACTTTGCCACTTAATTATTTAATGTTCTATTTTTATTGTAAGAATGGATGAAGGAGACGTTATCAGTTTTGTTTAATGGTGGCAACACCTTATATTAACAGTGCAGATAAAGCATTTTTTCCACTGTGGCTGGGACAACTGATTTATTTTTCCACTCCATCTACTGCTCCATATGTCTCTGGAATCTGCCTTTTTCCCAGAGCTCATGTTAGTATAAAGCAATTGTCTGGGATGTGTAAGAATTAAGTATCCCATCATTCAGGCTAGACATGCAATTAGAAGAGTTGCACTAATTTCCACTGCTGAGACCCTGTCACTTTAATTTATCCTTACTTTCCTGCATTTAGGTCTTCTCTGGTTTGAGGCCAAGGGTTTTATATAGTTTGAGGCAGTGGTTCTGTAATGCCAGAGGTGGGGGGGAGGAGGAGTTGGTGGATGTGGGTGGGAGGGGGAGAAGAGCGGCTGGGGGGAAGTGTTAAGGGCAGGGGAAGAATAAGAACTGGCTGAAAGGAACAAAACCGACACGTACTCACTTTAAAGATCTAAAGCATGTGCCAAATAATGATGTGTGGAGCGGCTGCAAAGGAAAGTAAAGCTTTCAGAGAGTAAGTCCTTATTGAATTGCAGCACTAAGCGTATGTCTCACCCCGGACTGTTTTCTTTTTTACGTAGCTGCTTAGCCTTGAGTGTCAGTGCCACGGGTGGGTTCGAATGGCTCAGCTGAGAGTGCCACCGAATGTGTCCTCTGCTCTGCTCCAGGTTTCCCAGGGGAAAGCCAGGGGTGCAGGAACATCAGCTTCTGCTTGGGTACCATCTCCCCACGCCCACTGGCTCCCGCACTGCGCTGGAGCAGGAACCCTCAAAATGGCATAAATCTGCCAGTGCACTGAGCTCCTGGATGGAAGTCCAGGACGAGCTCAGACAAGAAGGTTTTTGTGCATCTAGTTTCTCTTTGCACACTATTCCTGCTGCAGTTAGGACAAAATTATTCCTAGATCAATCTGATAAAGCTTTGAAAAAACTTCGAAATAGCTTTGAAAAACCCTCAAACTTTCCAAGCTTTCATGAAGCGAAAAAACTAATTACATATCTTTATGGAAAATGGAGAATGCTATCTAATTAGGAGGAGTTTTTTATCAGGTTATTTATATGGAACTGTCTGGGTTGATTTGTATGAGTGTTTGTCAGTCCAGCGTAAGGAAATGTGCAGAAAATACATGTTAATATTGGGTGGTACAGAAATATAGTGCTACAGTAAGTAGTTCTCTTGCTCCAGTGTTTTTCAAACAGATAGTAAAAAGTACCAATACATTACACTTCAGTAAATTTAAAGAAAAGTGTAAGGCAAATTGACAAAACTACATTTATGCTCATTAAGCCTTTTTTAATTGGGTAAAGCAAAAGAAGAGATAACCTGCCATTCTGTAGTTGCGTTTCAGTGATGACATATTCATGATTTGTTTTCATGTTTTGTTACTACTGGAGAATATAGAACACAGTATTAGGTATACTTACTACTAATAAAGTTTTGCAGAGGACTAAATAGTGCTGATAAACTATATTTCTATATTAATTCAGTCGCTTCCTTTCATTTCCATCCATTTGGATCTCCTTTTCCCATAAGGACAAGGCAAATGTTGCATCTTAGTAGACAGAAAGAAGGTTGCTGAGATGGATTTAAAATTGAAGTGGCAAAATGTTTCGTTTCTAGCCGATTGTAACTCACATTTTACTGAAAGATGGTGGAGACCTAAGGTTTAAAAGGTAGTCTATAAGCCACAGATGTTACTTGGCACAGTGGAGGTTAAAGTGTCAGAGTGGGGATTTCACCATGACCTCCATGCCAGATTTCTACGCACAGGTCCTGACTCAGCACCATCACTGACAGCACCTTGCAACCACACTCGACAAGGCCCCAAATGCCGCTAGAAAGAAGCAAATGTCCTAGTCCACTGATCCACCCATTGAGCAGCTAGTGGTTTAGGCATGTGACTTGAGAGTGAATGGAGGCCCCATCTGTGGGACAACAGCCTAAGTGCCCATCCATGACATCAGAATGCATTTAAAAAAATGCTGAACTTGGCTTCAGTCCTGCAGGATAGCTGCATTCGTGTGTGTTCACTTTTGTGGCCTGCTTGCGAATCCAAAGCTGGAAGTCTGATGCAAGGACAAAATTAGGCACGTCGGGGGACGGGTACAGGTGAAATCTAGGTGCGATGTAGATAGTGGATCTTGGATAGATGTTGTAGGCCCTAGAAATTTAGCTCCATTTCCTCAAAGGTGTTTGGTGAAATGAAAGGAGAATCAGGCACCTAAGCACCTTAGAAGCTCTGAGAGTTTGTAAGGGAGACTTGGTGGTGTGGAGCCTGACAATGAAATTGTTCATATTTAGTACAGTTTTAAGCATTTTTAAATTATAAAAAAAGTTTAGATTGTACTGCCTGTGTGCATATCAACAGTAGTTGAACTGTACATTATTATTAATTGGATTTGTACACTCATACCTGGAGATCAGCCAAGCACAAGACCCTGCTGTGCTGGGCCCTGTACAAACACAGTGACAGTTTCTGGCTCGAGAATTTAATCTCTATGGACAAGCTGGAGTAAGGAGAGGGGAACAGAAATGGATGATGTAATCAGAGTAAATGTAATGATGGCTTGAAAACACCATAGGAACATTGAAATCTCCTAGAGATTTGCTGTTGCAACTCTTGCACTGGGATGCAACCAGGGCGACATAAATTAACCACTATACGTACGTGGCTAATGTCTATTAACCCGTGGTGTTTGGGGAGAGCATAGAGGAAAGGGATGAAGAGCAATTCAAAGGAAACTAAGGGCAAGAAGATCTAAAGGAGGGAGAAGATGGGTGCAGAAGTGAGCAGACAGTTTCTACTATCTTTCTGAATCCTGTCCTCTCCAATGTTTGCTACCCTTCCCACACTCATCCCCCTTCTAACTTTCACGTTCACCTCCATCGCGGGCATGATGAAGAGACCAGCCTCCACTCAAGCCTTGTGTGGTCTACTCACCGTGTGTTGCAAGGCCCACCTGCGTTGACTCCTGGCAGAAGGACACTGCTGACCATGCTTGAAACAGAAGTCTTCAACCAGTTTGTACTCACCGCATAGTTTTTTGGACTGTGTTTTATTGGATAGTCTGTGTGAATGTTATGATGGACACCTTGAAGACCTTAATAAAGTCAGACTTATGTAAGTAACGGCAAGTCTCCTTCCCTTTCTCTGCTCCTGCGGTGACTGTCATTTAAAGCAGCTCAGTTGATTCCATCTGTCATACCAGAGATCAGCAGGGGAGTGCAATTCTGATGCAGCCAGATCTTTCCTCATAGAGGCCGTTTTTGCAAAAACTCAGGCAAAATAAAATCCAAGCCTCAGATAAGGTAAAACTGCAGACTCTCAGTAGTCTCAAGGCACCTTCACAAAACATTTAAGGAAAACGTGAACTTGATTCATAGTCTGCTCTCCTGCATGTTCCATACTTGCTGCTTGTGTTTACAAGAGCAAGATGTGAATGGCTTCAGACACAAATAAGTGGTATTAGCAGGGAAATTCTTCAGAAGTACACTTACTCTCTTCCAAATGCATTTGCATAATAATAAAGGAAGAAAGCTATATAAGGTAAACTACATATCAGCAGAATTGTTTCTGAAAATTAATGCTTTTCAAGGTTTTCCAGAAGGCAGTGGGAGCTCTTTGAAATCAATGAGGTAATTAAAAGTGGTGGGAAAACAGAATAAGAACAAAAGACAATTTGAAACCTATTAAATACCCACTGGTCCAGTGACTGCAGCATTTACCTGGAGCTTGGGTGACCCTGGTTTACATCCCAGCACTGCTGCAGTTTCCATATGGGAATTCTGGACAAGTAAATTCCTTTCTGTGCTTCATCTCACCTGTAAGCAAGAATGACAGTATTATACGAATTGTGGGATGTGTAATCAAGTTTGTAGAGGAGTGCAGAACAAGTTACCCAGTGGTCCTGCAGTATCAGTAAATGAAGCAACAATTCCCCTCCATTACTACAGTAATTGTACTACTAGTTGTAGTAACAGCTAAGTAGTCCCCATCTAAGAGGGTAAACTCAGCAGGAACTAGAAAGGAAAAAAGGAACCAGGAAAGTTTGTTCTGGGGCCTGTGTTGGTGCTCAGTGGTCCTTTGTCATGAAAGCATATATATAATAAGGACCTCCATGCCTAGATATTTTGATGATGGAGGCCTTTAAAAGTTCCCAAGACGAAAAGATGGTCTTTAAACGTTCCAGATACCAAAAATAAATAAAAATAAAACAAACACTTTGCGTTCTCCCAGAGTTCAGATTTTCATGCATAATGTTTGAAAGGTGCTAGATTTGCAGCGCACATTTAATTTTTGGTAATATCACATTAAACATGCATTTTCACTCTAATGATTCCATGATAAGCTGTCTCACACTGCAGGTAAGAATATAATAATATAATGGATGGAATTAACAAGATTATCTGTGTCTTCCTGGTCCTGGCCCTGAAACCAATAGCACTGTTGGCATCTGGAGGCTGCACCTGTCATGAGTTATGGCCCCTGTTTTTATAGGAAGGATAAAACTGATATTTCAGTGTCATTCGTCATATATAATAAACTCTCTCTGCCTTAATACAAATGCATTTATATGCCAATATCGGAATCAAGTACAGAAAATACAAGCAGTCAACTGTATGTATTAGATACACTTTTTGTAATACTTACCATTGCTAATAAATAAGTCACTAGCTCTCTTTTCCAAGGGTAGTTTGATGGAGTTGAAATCGCAGGCTCTGTGTCATGAAAGAACACAATACCCTCTTTGCCCTTTAAATCTCATAACAATGTTAGAGCTTCAGCTATTGTATGGGCTCTGAATTTCCTGGCCAGAAACATGGACCAGGGGTTCATGTTATCCCCAAATATTTCGTCATACAACCAAACACATTCTGCTCACAAGGCTGTCAAGATGCCTGAGTGAGATAAATGTCTTTTCTTCTGATGGTTTCTTATGAATTATCGGCGGGGCACAGGAGGCAGCAGGGCCCAGTGGGCTGTATTTGATTTTGGTGCTCTCCTGTCAGCCCACACCACTTGCTGGAGCTCATTTTCATACCAGCATTTTGGCCCACCACCCACCTGCCTCTTCACACCCTTTCCTACAAGCAGGTAAAGAAGGTTTGAGCAACCTCCCCAGCTAGCTTCTGGGATTAAGCCCCATCTCTTGTTGAGCTTCATCTGCCTTAATGCAAGACAATAACTTTGCCCCATGTTTTCTCCTCAGTGGGAGGCTCCCACCCCACCAAGGATGGGTCCATCCAGAGGGGACAAACATCACATGTCTGGCAAGGACCTTCCTACTTCTTCCCACGTTTCTGGCCACAACCGCCCAGAAAGCAAGACTGAAGCAAGTCTGTAGCCCAGGTTTCCACAGGGCCTCGCACTGCACCACTCTCTCAGATTTGGCACATGCTCTGACTTTATACTTGCTGCTACAGAATATTGAGTAAAATGGGAATTTTTTTTAATTTTATTTTTTTATTTACTGATGGCACCATGTCAAGTGCTTAATCAATACGTATGAGCTAGAAAGATTGAATCTGGTATTTTGCCAGTGAGATACAAGCTTTAGAAAGAAAGCTGATGTCCTAGCAGCAAAAGTTAGTCTGGAGAAGTTGGTTTGCAGGTTTAATCATCAGGTTTCAAATAATTAAACACCCCAGAAATGTATTTTCAGATTATAGCAGAGCTGACTCTACCCTTCAGTTATGAGCGTCAGTAATCAGTAATGCCATTAATTCCTTTTAATATTCTTAATAATTTCTGTACCAGCAATAGGGAATAACATGAATGCTGTAGTGGAGGCTTTTAAAGCCAGAATAGGGCCATGACAACATGAATCAGCTTCTCGGTTTATCTAGTTCCTCTGAAATCAAGGGAGTTATGCTGAGTTACACCATACAAGAAGCCAAGTCATTTCAAGCATTGTATGATTTAACAGTACCTGTGCCAAACTTGGTTATGCTTTCATAGGAGTAATAGAAAATAATAACACTGTGGAAGGGGAAGGTGGTTTTTTTTAGCCTTGTGCGTATATATTCATTCCATGGAATCACTGAGTAGACTGGAAATAGCTACTTAAACCTTGGTCTAATGCTTTAGGAGTGTCAACTTTTTAAGAAAATAACTCAGATTTCTGTAGGAATCCTTATGCAAACACTAATGCCAAGTAATACTGTTTAATTTTGTCTCCTCCTTCTGTAACGTGGTCTGACTTAAAATAAATAAATAAATAAGTAAGCAAGCAAGAGAACGGCAGTATATTTGCCCATAAGTATTATCGCCTTTTCAGGAGCTTTGCAACAAACATGAAGCTTGGGTCTTCGTTAATTAGGACAGAAACATCATAGAGGCCCATTGGCCAAATGTTAGTGAAACTTTTCTAACGCTTTTTTAATCGTTGTTTGTAGAAAGGCTTTTTTTTCCGTTGTTGTTTCAGCCTTTCCACTGTTATTATGAAGGACAATATATATCATTTTTACTGCAAAGTGCCAGGCAAGCCAGGATATTCAAATGAACAAACCTGGATGCTTTACAACTTTTGCCCTCTTGAAATCAGATCTGAAAAATATAGGACCTAAATATCAATACTGTAAGGTTTTAGTTTTATACCAGGCATAAATCTTAACAACCTGTACTTAACAATGAGCTCAGATTTTAACTTAATCTTTGGCAGGCTGAGAATTAAACCAGCACACGCTCCGTTTTTGTCTTCTCTCCCAGGCGGCTCCTTGAAAAAGGCACTGTCTGTGCCAGCCATGGTTTGTGAAAAGCAGATACAGTACTGCCTAGGTGGGCCACAGGCTCCTCCTGAAAGACAGAGTTGAGTCTTGCACTCCCGAGCTCTCTTCTGCTTAAATAAAGTTGCTGGTTGCCTAATGAATGTTAGCTGTAATACTCCCTGTGGTCAGTGGGGCTGTTGTTTAATGAATTGCTTAATGTGCTTGATTACTGTTACTATGTGGAATGAGGGAAATAGCCAGAGAGATTTGAAAGACCCACTAGAGAATACGATGAAAATGAATTGGATCAATAAGAAGTTTTTGCTCATCTCTGAAGAACGCATTATGTGCTGCATTGTTGGAGTTGGGGATAATGTAATTTTGTGGCTTGTTGTTGTTCTTTTTATAATTCAGAAATATAAATCTCGTTTGACATTGGGTTTTAGGGCTGGCCTTCCTGGAGTTATAAATGTTCCCCTGACTCCAGTCCTGGTTACTCACATGGACAGATAAATTAATTATGAAAACTTTTATGCCAATTACTTTATGCCCTTGGCTTTCATATGTTTCTGAAGAGCGGCAGCTAATTAAAGATATGATTCATAATTACTGGTCGATCGGGTAGTTGAGTAATGGAATCAGGAACTGTTCCAAAAAAATTATCCATCACATCATTACTAATTGTTACATAATATATAAGGATGTAGAATTCAAATAAAAAATTACTCACATTTGAAAGATTCATTCAATTAGTGGGTTTGGGATATTTTTTATAACAATTATAAACACCGAGATAGTTCTCACATTTTTAAAGATCATAGAGGTTTTATAAATATTTATAAATGAATGGGAGCATAATTTCCAGCGAGTAAAGGACTCGGGGGCCTAGCTGGAGGAGTGGGTTAGTAGTACACTGAATATATGGAAGCTGGAAATCAAATCTTTGGGTCGAGTTAGGGCTCAAGTAAAATCAATATGACGGTGTCTTCCTAGTCCTGTTTGCACAAGCCACAAAACTGCTCTAGTCTGGCAAGCGTTGCTGGCTAATTGCTAGAGAATAAAAGAGCTGTTGCAAGTTATAACTAGGCACTGAACGACACACAGAAATTTGCACAGAATTTGTCAATGCTCATTTTTCACAGTCAACATTTGCTATCCCAGCAAGTAGATCGCAACAGATGCCACAACAAGGTGAAACTGGTAAAATGGTGAAAAAAACCCAAATTCCTCCTGCATTTCCTTGCTAAGTTTGCAGATTTTCTGTGTTATCGCAGTTTATCACCAGTCATGTCATTTCTTCAATAAAAGATGACTAGAAAACTCAAGCATGGGGACATGCAGTATTTCAGATACCCCACAGGTGACCCTGGGAAACCTCTGGCTTCAGTTTCCCCCTGGTTCGTTACAGCCTAAAGCACTCGTGTCATAAAGTCCTGTGTAAATATCTATATCTGCTAAGCCTTGAGAATAATTCTTAGACCTTACAAAGCAGGGCCAGCAATATTTGCAGCATGAGCCTTCACGAAAGCTGTGAAGAAGTCCCAGCCAGCAGTTCAAAAGTTATCAAGACAGCACCTCAAGTACCCAGAAAAATTTTAACTGACTCAGTATTTATTTGAACTTCCTAGAGGGCCTGACCCTGCATATTGCTTTTCTCCTTAATTTATTTAAGTAACTCAGATCTACAGTATTAGCTTTTTCACCTACTCTGCAATGGGTATTTTTGCTGTACTTGGTTGGTTTTATATGATTAGCTTAACCTACCACTCATTAGACATATGGCATATGGTTTGGAGGAGGATTAATAAATGTTTTGCCGTATCTGAACGAGAGATAGAAAATGAATGAAAACAAACTTCCACTTCTTCTTGCAGCTTTAAATGGCTGTTTAGCTGCCATCCATCTGCAGGTACCATGTGCTGCCCTTCTGAATATCACCAGGGAACAAAGGAGAATTCAGTTGAACATTTTTGTATTCTAAATGACTTGGATTGCGATAGATATCGACAGCAGCATGTAGGAGAACCCAGCTGATGGGTGGATAAGAGCATTCAGCAGAAGAAAGTCCCAAAGACATCAAAGTCCAGAGGGGCAAGGCAGGCACAAGAGGGCAAAAGGGGAGAGGGACCAGCGGTGACTGTTTGGCCCCACCTGAGAGTCCACGCTGAAGTCAAGTCCCCTGAAGTCCCCACAAGTGCAGGGCCCTCTGGTGAACCTTCTACTTCTTACCCTGTAAAGGTGTTCCAGGGGAAACAGCTGCTTTTGTTTTAGTTTGTTTGTGTTGGGTTTTTTTGAAGAAGAAGCCCTTTTCTAGTAGTGCTACATCTCTTAAGACCATGTTTTGGTGTTTGAGGCGTTGGTACCTCCTGATGAAGTGAGCGGGAAGGTTTTTTCCCCTGCACCAGGTCAGCTGAGCACACAGCGGAGAGGAAGGTGACAAAATGATGCATAGAAGCCTGCAGAGGTGTTAAGGATTGCAGCTGTAGAACTATGCTTTTAAAACTTCAAAGTTAACATCCTAGGGAATAATAAAGTGGAAAAACAAGTAATATACAATCATGATATTATATCAGATGGGAAATCAATACTGAACTGGGTAGCCATATTACAGTGCGTTTCTGTTGTGAGGATTAGGCAGAAATAGCTTTTTAGGATGAATGGTGACAGCCTCTGACCTGTCAACATCCTTATCAAACACACGCTCCTGCCTGTCGGGGGCATGGATGCTCCTCACCCACAACAACACCGCACTGTGAAAGGGTTGTCTGCAAGCCAAATGAGGACAGAAATTCCCAGCTAAAGAAAAACCCCAACCTCAACACAATATAACCTTAATTCACAAAATCCTGGGGGGGGGG
>Ga0065711_1045742_pt1 | contig 13286 bp, 6 predicted proteins | sample Hoacrofraction12_FD_59098 | JGI IMG/M metagenome (GOLD analysis project Ga0065711, IMG submission 59098) | Hoatzin crop microbial communities from Cojedes, Venezuela - Epithelial fraction 12 v2 (version 2) | ecosystem: Host-associated > Birds > Digestive system > Esophagus > Crop | place...
CAGTAGCTCTTCATCCTTCTTGAACTGGGGAGCCCAGAACTGGACACAGTACTCCAGATGAGGCCTCACCAGGGCAGTGTAGAGGGGAAGGAGAACCTCCCTCGTCCTGCTGGCCACACTCTTCTTGATGTTTCTCCCTCAAACTGAGTTTTAATTGCCTTCAGCAATGGTCAGGTTTCACTCATGCCCTTTACAGTGCAGGAGTGTCTCAGCCTCATTGCAAATGAAATGGAAAAACTCTCACATTTTCAGCTCACGTAGTTGGATTCTTTACTACTGATGAGGTCCCGAGTAATGTATGCACTCCATAAATAGTGTGTGAAAGCTGCCTAGAAGGATATACAGATTGCAGAGAGGATTGTCATAATCAAAAGAGACACCTGGACTCTCAATCTGAAAGCAGAGATATGTCCAAAATAATGGTTTAAAAAGTACACATCAAAGCATTAATTCTGCACCTTAGAAGCGTTATCTTCTGCATTTCACTAGACCTATTTGCCGTTGCCACAAGACGCTTTTTCTTTCAGATAAAAGCAGTACAGTAAATGTCAAGATCAGTGGTGCTGGGCTGACTGGGGCAAAAGCTGTGCTGTAGTCTGTAGAGCTCTGCATTTTCTCTCCATCCAGATTTCTAAAAATGCCTTACTTCAGAGAGCATCTATATTATATTTTAGAATTAGAGCCCCAGAGGGCACCATTTAGTCAATACAAAATGTCATGAAATCACTTGGGGTAAAACCTTTTGTTGACATTCCTGACATCTCATTTTATTTACTAATTTATTCTTTGTATATGTACAGATCAAGCAAGTTTTGCTTAAGTATATTTTCTGGAAGTGCTGTTTTTTTCACAGGGATGATATCTCTTCATTTTTTACAGATCAACCTTCATACTGTTAAGTCTGTCTGTAGCTGCAGCAGAGCCTGCAACCAGTATATAAACTAGATCTCCACAACCTATTGTGATTCCAGTGAATGCAGGGAGAAGCAATATTTTGCACCAAGGAAAAATTTGGTCAACACACTTAAATGGTGTGTATTTTACACAATGAAGTCATGCATTTGAATTGTGTGATTGAAACAATAAGAAGCTATAGGAGCTTTTGAGGTGGTTACCATCATCTGTCTCCCTTTCAGCTTTCACCACCAAATCTGTGGTGCCTGGGTTTACCACCAAGCTTTGGCAGCTGTGAGACAGAACTTAGGCATTTCTGCTGACCCTTGGCAAAACCCTAGGTCAAGGACAGTCATTTGGATTTGGGCTGTTAACATGAGGGCCCTCCCAGGGGTTTGGCTGCCTGGCCTCAGGGTGACATGAGAGAGGGCAGCCAGTGGCCTTGAATGAAAGAGCTGGAGGAAGTGTCTGCAGATGCTCTCCCCACCTTTGTGCACTTCTTTTAAGCTGAAGGTCTTGCGCTTTGTGCTTAACAGTTAGACAACTCCTCCATCACAGGTATGTTTGCATCCAGTCTCACACTTCCCTAATCTGGACCTACAAACTTGGGTCCCTGGCTTGACTGGGACCTGCCCTACTGCTGAGGACTTGCTGGGTACTCACTGGACTCTCATCTGACTCCACCTGCTTACCTGCTATGGTCGGTGAGGCTGCTGCCCTGCCAGCCCTGCATTGCCCTGGGCTCCTGGCTCCCCTTCCCTGCAGAGCAGACTGCCCTTGCTGCTCCCTGACAGCCAGAAATGAAGAAGGGAGAATTTTCACCTCCAGAAACCAGTTTATCACACCTATTTCCTGGATGCTGTTCCTCCTTTTTTGCCAGTTCCCCCTAAACCTGCTTTTGAAATCCATTAATGCAATGGCCTCAAGTACTCCTTCTCCTCTAAAGCTGGAAAGATCTTCCTTCAAGTATAGTTGAGGCAAGTATAGGCAACCCCCCTCCCTGGCTCTTGCAAGCCCAGACATAAGACTGAGCCAACTGAAATAGAAATTGGCCAAGAAAATGGAAATAGGTTGAACTAAACCAAAAAAATGATCTGCCAGGCTGCAGGTCCACCCCGACAGTCGGCAGACTGCCCTGGGTAGCTTCGCCTCAGGCTCAGCCACAGATTGGTAGCAAACACCTGATGTCTTAGAATCTGGAGGTTTTTGCAATACAGAATAATATCTGCTTGTTTATTCCTCAGGAGTCATCTGGGGATTTCAAAGGAGTTTGTAACCATTAATGAAGCAAGTAAGGATAGGCAGCAATAATCCACATGTGATTGTAACGTCCAGTCCCTAAAGTATCAATTCAGCCCCAGTAACTTTTTAAAACAAACAAACGTGCTTTCACATAGAGCATTTTGTCCTCAAGGTCCAACAACCTTTGTGGGCTTTTGTATCTTTTAAGATATCTGCTATCCTACAGTCTTGCACAGACATCTCTCCATTCGTTCCTCTTCCCGTGCGAGCAGCCCTCTGCATCAGATCACGCCACGGCAGCGTGGGCAGCAGCCTGACGGAGGGGCTGGCCCTGCGGAGCCGCACCTCCAACCCCATCCTCCTTCGAGGGCAGGTCTCCGTCAGGCAGCACCCTGCTGATCTCCGCAGGGCTCTGCAGCGTTCCTGCACCTCACATTGCACCTTATCCCACCGACCGCTGGCGGGCAGACCACAGCGGAGATGCTGGGCTGCAGCCCTGCAAACGGGCGACACGGCGCGTAGCCGCGGGGGGACCGGGGGGCAAGAGCCGCTTGTGGGAACCTCTCCCCAGCATGAGACACTGGAGAGATCAGTAATGTGGAAATGCACGACTAGGAGACAGGCTCTCATTTGGCTTTTAGCAAGCTCTAAGCTCCTCAGGGCAGAAAATAATTTATCACTGTTTGCATGCACGTATGACAATTAGCGTCACAGGAGCCTGAAGCTCCAAGTGGGACCCCTGGGCAAGCCTGCAAGCATCAAATAATACTGAGCAGCTCCCCAGCTGTTTAGATTTGATTTCTCTGTATCATATGTAAAAACATTTGAATGAAGGAATGGGAGAAACTGACCACAGCATTGCAGTGACCGTGCACAAAGTTGAAATATAACAGAGCCAAAAAAATGTTTAGTCTTTGATTTTTCTCACTCACATTAGACAGAAGGTACTTACAGCGTTTGTGGGTAAAGTACCTTCCAAGAGAATAATCATTTTCTAATGTAAATTGGCAATTACCTTTAGCTGTTTTTATCAATTTGAGTTCACTCTCTGGTCCACGTCCAAGGTTTCTGCTTGCCATTTTTGCTGCCTCCTTGCAAAACTACGGTGCTTCCAGCTGGAAAGATCTGAAATGGGCCAATGCAAGTTTTTGCTCTAATATTTATTAACGAAACACAAAAAAAGGGATTTTTTTAAACAGCCAGCCTACAGAAGGATAAGCTAACACAAGAGGGAACTGAAGGACTTCTGAGGCATTTAATTATTTTCTGGATTATATTGGGCGCTGGCACCATAAGGGGGACATCAGGAAATTACTAACTCCAGCCAGAAAGGAAAGGAAATCAGAGCAAACTGCAGTGTTTCACACTATAGACTGAAGAGTCTTTAGATACTCTGAAGTCGCCTCAATCCAGAAATGCCACTGAATCCTTCCAACTTCCCTGCTAACACCTAGAAATCAGCAAGTCCAGCCTGTGGAATGGGTTGGACCCCTGGAGCAACCTGGGCTGCACACATGGTCCAGTGCAGCTGGACCTCCCCACCCCAGCCGAGGTTTCACCTGCAGTTGGCTCCACCTTCCTGAAGCCATTCCTTCAGCCCCGCAGAGGATGCTCACCCTCCTTCTGCTGCCTGCGGAGCTAGGAGCAGCGGGAGTGGGGAGGAGAGTTTCCCCTAAGCAGCACTGCAAACCAAGCCTGTGTCACCCATAAAAGCTCCCTCACCTTGTTCCTTCAGAAAACAACCTTTCAGGAAGAAAGCACGAGTCGTCTGTGAGAGATCTGCCAACCCCAAATAGCACCTGGGCCAGCTGGGGTCTCCTGTTTCTGCAGGGAATGCTTGAGCACTGTAACTGAGGGGTTATTAGTCTTCTTTTTCAGTCTCAGAAAGCCATTTTAAATCACAACAGTGGTTTCAGACACTCCCCAGGGCAGACTCTCTGGCTCTGGAGGCTCAGTGCAGAAATGAGAAGGATTCAGTGGCATTTCCAAATAGGGATGAGTGGAGTACCTAGAGGCTGTTCAGTTTGAATTTATGACCACTTCTACCTTTGCCTGCTCATTTTCTTCCCCGGTGTCCTTTCTGCCTGCTCTGGAGACATGCCAAAATACAAGGCATGTGCTTTCATCCGGCCAGGCTGCTGCCCACCAGCTTCCCCGTTCCCCTCCTGAGAGACAGCACTAACACGTTGTCCATGCCTGAAGCTGCCACTTCCATCCAGAAGCTGGAGAATTACCCAAAAAGGCAAAATACCATATCAGCCCAAAGCGCTAGAGGATGACCCATATTAACCAGCAAGAAGGTAGAAATATGATAATTTTCTGATAACCTAATCATGCATAATTTATAGCTGTGAATGCAGGAGAAATCCATGCTTAATCCTACCTTATGTTACATCATCTTTATGTATGTTATATCATATAATTTACGTTATATAGTCTAAATTTGTTTTCTCTTACCACATTCAATCTTTCTTCAACTATAACTTCTCATTCATACGCTTCCCTTGAACTCACTGACTGCCATGGAAGAATTTGGTCTAGCATGCAGAACTGTCTTTGGTCTTTTCATAGAGTTTTGTACTTGAATATTTACCAGTTATGTCATCTCCGAGTCTAATACAACTCACATGAGAGAAGCTTCACACCAACTTCTTGTTATTGGCAATGCTGACATGGGATGTCAAAAGATGTAGCATCATCTGCCGATGATGTAGCAGATATTGAAGGACACATTGCTGCTGGTTTTCCCCAAACCCACTCCCCTGGCTACACTGGGGGTGCTCTCACCACAGGCAGGTGTAGAACGGAGACAGTAAAGGCATAGTGGTTGATGATGCTCACATTTGAATCCTGGTCTTCAGCTAATATGTTTCCAATCTTTACACTGGACCACTGCCCTGTTCATTTTGAAACACCTTTTGCTTGTTGTCTGAAGAAGCAGGACATCAGTGTGATGGCTTCCAAGATTTTAACTTACATGTGCTTTAAAACTACTAAATTAGAGTTAGCCAGAACATGGTAGCAGTCACTGATTTCAGATGTCAGAGACATTAGGAGACCATTTGCAAGCTAGGCATCATGGCTGCTAGTGCAGTCAAATCTTAGTTCAGAAGGTCTAAGAAGGAATATTTTCAACTCCATGAGGTCGTGAGTAAAAACGAATTTATTAATACAATAAAGTTTATAGTCTTTGCATGAAACTTCTGTGGATAAGAATTGTTTCATAAGACATAATTAACTCATGACAACAGACTTAATATTTATTAGTGTGACTGCAGTTTATTAATCCAAACTTGTTTTATCTTTGTTGAAATAACTTAAGCCTCCCACTGAAAAAAAGACATAATGGCATCTATGTCCCTTCTCAAGAAACATTGCTGAGCATAAGGAGATCAGTAATGTTCGCCAGGCTTTAGGATATATTGAGCTTTTAAGAAAGATAATTTGTTTTGGTTTTTATCTGCCTAGAGAAAAATTTCTTTCTGCCTGCAGCTGAGCAGTGGTCACAAAGTGGAATACATGGATTGGTGCATTTTGAAGCAGGATGGACTCTTGTTTTGAATCTAATCATGCACTGATAAATGATAAGTTAATTTGAGCCTTAATCTGCTCACATTTCCAAAAAATAAAACTGTAGATAATACAACAGAAGCAATTTAATGCTTTATTTGTCCATTATGCTGCAGCTTCATGAAGGGAAACCTCTGTCTTTGGCATGTTTAATCCCTGTAGTCACTCTTCCATCCATGAAGTGAAAATCAACAAAGTATGATGGGGAAGGCAAAATGTTGAGCTGACAGTTTAGATCCTCTTTTACATTTCTGATACTAGCCACATTTGAAAGCACAGCAATTATTAAAAGACTGCTGTCTTCTGAGACTAGAGTCAAATGCATTCACATTAAATATTAATTTTAATATTTCCATACACACATATTTGAGAACACAGAGATATGTACACATGCTCAAGACACAAAAAACCATTCAGTTTCTGAAGGTAATACCATTTGCCTTCTGGGCAAAGTGAATGTCATATTTATAAATAAACATAGAGAAGCCAAGATACCAATCCGTTTGGGGAAAAGTAGAGCCAAAAAATATTTAAAAGAAATTTCTGTTTTTAAAATTCACAAATGTTTTAAGCAGACAATGCTTGAAGGAAAAGATAGCCCTGTGTGCAGGAAGAGCCTGAATGAATGACAAAAGCAGCACACCTAAGAAGCTTCCAGCCCCGAAGCCCTCCAGACAAACTCCATCACATATTCATAAAGCCAGTCAGGTCAGAGCAGTGGAAGGGTTTGCTGCTGATGTAGAGCTGCTCAAACTAGTAAGGTCAAAGGCAGACAGAGCAGCATTAGGAAAAAACTCATTAAAATGAGTGACAAGGTGGTAAGATACCAGATGAAGTATAATGTAGATAAATGTAAAAAGATGTACATGATGGCAAATGATTCACACATAAAACTCTGGCTTCTGAGCCAAGCACAACTGTCAGGAGCGAGGCCTTGGGAAAAGGCAGCTACTTCCCTAAAACCATCAGCTCAGTGTTTGGTAGAAGTCAAAAAAGCAAAGAAAATGAAAGGAAATATCAGGAAAACAATGGTTTCAAGTGGAAAATTGGGAATTCCAACAGACAACACATGTCAGGCAGGAGAAATCCTTTGAGCTTAAACTGGTGGAGGTGGGATAAGGTAGCAGGAAGAAATATCACACAGACTTCTCCTGCTTTTATGCTTCCCTAGGTATCTGCTTACAGGCACTTTTGGGCTAGGTGGAGATTTGCTCTGAACCAGTACGATCATTTCATGCTCATATGGGACACAGGAGGGCTGCATTAAATTCCAACTCATTCACAGAGACCAAGTATGTTCTTCACCTGGTAACTTAATTCTAACCTTTAATACATTTTCCCAGACACTGGAGTGAACATAAAGTTTGTGACCTTTCATAAGGAGTCTTATGCACCTATGGAAATTATTCCCACTGGCTTTCAGTGAACTTTGCAGAAGCAGGAACATTGTGAGCTTTTAAAATCAGGAGTCCTGGTCCTTTCACTTAGGCTGAGAGGCAGCCAGCACACCTGCGGATGCTGGAAAACAATTATAATAGTAATTATTTGCATTTTAGTAACAAAATTATTAGCTTTACTGTGGAAATTCAATCCAGTTATAAGTTGGCTTCTGTTCATGCAAAGTCGGAATTGCTCTGCCTTTCCTTGAACCCTACCCAACACGCAGCATGCCTTGTAAAGGTTACTCAGCAGGGTACAGAGCAGTTTTATTCCAAATGCATATAATGAGAGAGTGCGACAGAAATGGTTGAGTCAGAAACAGCTTGTCATTTGTCACTGCCTACATAGGATTAAGCAATGACCTTATGATGAAAGCCCAATATCAGTAGTTTATTTACAAGGGCTGTTTGATATTGGAAGAACACCCGACAAAAACGAACACTTAACTGTTGTGATATAAAGATGTGTTTGTCCTCCTTGCTCAACTGCAAAAAATTCCTATTGCACTTGACACCTAATTATCCCCATTTCAGCTGTCGACCCCTGCCTCAGTGATGTTGTAGGTTTACCTGTATGGATGGGCTTTTGAACCATATTGCAGCCTCTTCCCAGCCCCATCTCTGGCCCAGTTTCCTTCTGCTTCTGGCTGGAGCCCTTCGTGACGGATGCGCTTGACCCCTTGACCAGACTGGTAGTGGTTTGGTGCAGGCTCTGGAGAAGGCAAGGGCCTGAGCTGTAGCCAGGCCAAGAGCTCCTCTAGTTTCAATCTGTTCTCTGAAAACCCGCAAAGGAGCAGAGTGACACAGTGAGCATCAATGCACATGAGCTTGGAACGTGATCACACGATTAATTCCTGAATAGCGGGTGGCTTTTCCAAGACTCATTTATCAAGGAACAGAAAATTTGTGGGTACAAGGAGTCTTATGTATACCTTTCCCAGCGCATGTAATTTGACTACAAGCCAACCACTTTATTCTGTAAATATGACAGCCTAAGTGAGCCTTCTTTGAGCTCTCCCTGCCAGGCAACGTGGCTGCATGGTAGTGATCTCCCCTTGAGCTGCAACACCCCTCAAGGTTGCTCCTGGAGGCGGAGAGATCCTTCACCAACAGCAGATCTTTGGTAAGTGACCAGTATTGCACATAACCCTGTAGTATGATAACTTTGATTTTGCCTTGGTATCTTTGATTGCATGCTGGATTGATGCTAATGAAACATTCATATATAAACCTTTAGACTTAAACAGTTGATCAAGTCTGGGGCTAAGTCTGGATCCAGCCGCACCTAGACTCGTCTCTGAGAAGGAGTTTAGAAAGCAAGGGGATCCATTCTGAACCTCGTGACTCAATGGGAGGGTCTTCCTTACCCTTGCTGTCTCTGGTCTCTCTGTGAATCAATCTAACTCAAGTGTAACTCAATTTTCCTTTGTATGTTTCCTCCATGTAGTAATTAACATGAGTGAACCTTGCTATTGAACTTTGATAAGTTGCACTTTTACAACATCATATTAAAACCACTTTTGTAAATACCTTTTGACAGTGGTTCTTTAAGGGATCCTAAATTAGGATTCATGACACCCTTGGACGGATCCTGGCCCTGGTTGATTGTTTGCCATGTCAGGGGCTGCTGGACCCCATTATCAGCTCCTGTGGAAGTGTGCCTGTGGGCCAGGGCAGTGTTTGCAATGGATCATGCTTGTCTGTCCCCATGGAACAGCCAGCCCTCACTGCCCCTAAGGCGAGACCTCCCTGTCAATACACTCAGTAGTAATGGGTTATGCTGGCATTTTCACAACAGGTATACTTCAGTGTTGATTGAGTGGATATTAAGCTTGAATGAGTCTTTCACAGGACAATTATCATTGTCATAGTCCCCTGTGATAGTTACTAGGCTAGAACGGTCCTAGATGAAAACAGAACTCCATCTAATAATTTCTTCATACACTCAAGCTTGTGGTTGCTCTATAACATACATGCAAGAGGGATGTTCTTCTAAATCAAAGACTGAAGAGTGTGAAGAACTTTGTGTTCTCTGCTAGCAGCTTACAATGGCCACCTTCAGTACTAAAAATTTTCATCCTTCTCATAGTTTTACCTTTGTTTTCAACTTGAAGGCAGTAGATCTGCATATTCTGCAAAAGAGTAGGGTTACTGCAACTTGAAGCTTCTTGTATTTATATATAAGTTTGACCTGACTGTGTATAATTTGATGTCATTTCATGTTCTTTCTCCCGATTGACACAGCCTTGATTTATTAAACTCTAAATAAATTAAATACAAAATTGGAAACAGATCATCGAATTCCATTTCTTCTCTGGCATCACTTCACTGTTTCCAGTCCTCTAAGGTTTCCCAATGTCTTGTTGACTTCACTGTGTTTTAGTATTCATCTTTCTACAGAAGAATCAGTGGGGCTACTCAGAGTTAAAGGAGATTAAAACACCGAAGATGTTTGAGAAATCCTGCAGGGAACCTACATTCTCCAGTATCTTCGATGTAGGATTTCAAAGCACTTTTCCACTGCCAAGGGAAATTATGCTCTCCTTGCTCCTTTAGTCCACGCTCTTCTATTAACAAAATATTAAGTATGCTGTTTTAAAAGTTTTTTTCTTTCGTGCTTCTCAAGTGAAGATGACAAAGAGACTCAACTAAAAACTTTGATCCCTTTATTCAGCTGTTTTATTTGGTCTAATAAGGTGTTAAATATAGGTGTTAACTGTACTTACAATCATTACTTCCCTGCATCCTTTGACTATTACAATGGTAATCACTTAACTTTAACTGAGGTGTTCTGTTTGAACTTTCAAGCTGCCACCCTGAACCGCCAGCAATGCCCAGAGCACTTGTGCAAGCTGACATTTATGCTGCAAAGGGAGTCTATAACAAACTAGGACTACAGGTTGTTCTATTCCAAACAGCTAGAATACAATATTTGAGAAGAACAACACCACTATGTAACATGAAGAAGGAAACTCTCAGAAAGTCCTGACTGACTAAAACCCTGATCAATCTTGTCTGATGTTGTAGCTGATTTTGCGTTAAGCAGGAGGCTGGACTAGAGACCTCCTGAGGTCTTTTCCAACCTGAATGATCCTATGATTCACAGCAAGTGAATCTCTCCCAAATCCAGAAGAAAGCACTGTGCAAGGCAGCTCCTTAGTGAATATTTACTTTTGGATGCAACAGATAATTTCTTCTTCTGGAAATCCAAACCTTGTGGTAAAACATTTCTTTCACTGATAAACTCAGGTCATCCATTTACTTAGTTTTCACACTCTGGAAGCAATCCAGATGCCAATTGTACAGATTACAAAGGAAAAGCAGGAAGAAAAGAGAAAGAAGGGAATATTAAAAGAAGCTAAATAGTATTTTTAGCACTCTCCTTCATAACACCGAAAGGCAACTTCCTGTCCAAATGTCATAGCATTTATGACACCTGAGAACTTGTTTAGTATTGTCATGCTTTCAATGGAGATGCAAAGATGATGTCAGACAAATGATCTTGTATTTCTTGAGAGATGTACCTTAAGGATTCTTAGAAAGAAAGGGCTGATGGGCTTTTTGAACTGTGTGAACTATATTTCTGTGATTTAGCTTTGTCTGAAGGCTTCAGGGCTTAGTAGTTACTGGAGTCTTCCCTAGAAACTGATTATCTTAGTCTACCTATTTCAATGTTTCTTGTCTGTTCCTTTGGATATAAAGGAAAGAAACAGAGAGGGAAAGAGTAACTTAGAAAGTGGTCTAAGTGTCAAATTTTAAATTGTTGCTATGTCACATGCTATCTCTAAGAAGAGGGTATAATAAAGTAGAAAATATGAGCTTGGCAAGATCCATGTATAATGAATATTTTATATAGTGAATACTGCTTTCAGTGCATAATTTAGATAGTTTGAAAGAAGTCTTGCATCTGTTGTGATATATCCACCTCCAGAAAAACCCAGAATGCTTAATTCATAGCACCCAATAGGCTCTTGCCTCAAATCATTAAGGCTTTATAGAAAGAGATGAGAAAACTCCAGTGCAAGGAACCGAGGAGAAAGGAAGAAACCTGATTCAAAAACTCTCAGGCATGGGCAAGTGTATAAGACGACCAGCTGAAAAGGGCTCTCCTGTCTCCCTTCATAAGACTGACTTCCACTGGAGAAGGACCAGGAGGTGAGCTTGGCAAGGCAGAGCAGCTCCAGCAAAACAGAAGCACAGATGGGTAACTTTAACAACTCACCAGGGACATCAAGCCTAAGAGAGTGAAGGTTGTTAGTTGTTCCCAACCATATGAAACATTCATAACATGAAGCAAAAACATACTATGTTTTTTTACTTTTCTTTAGTGACTTTGTTTACAGTTGTGTTAATTGGGATTGTTACCCTTTCTCATAATACAACAAGATTTCTTGTATCTGTTAAAGACAGTTGATTACTCTTAGAGGAATTTGATAATTTGATTGACCACACCAGCAGTATGTTATGTGCTTGCCAGACACATTCTTTGATTACCTTTAATTCCCCTCAAAATTCAGGGATTAGAGTGGTTTTTCATCAGTGAGCAAGGATTGCCTTAGAGGCTAGTAACATTGGCCACCAGCACAGAGAGGAATGTATCTGTGGGTTAATATGTCTAAAGGGCTAGAGAAAATTCATCAGCCAGGGTGATCACACATTGTGGAAAAATGAACCTTGCTGTGTAGGAGGAAAACAGGAACACCTTTCCTTTAGAGAAGAGAAAGACATTATACAGACTGTGGAAGGAGGAATAGTTGTAGCAGCCCTGGGAATTGAACGCTATCTCTTGAAAAAAATGCCTAGGATCCCAGTTTAGAGATTTTCAAGTTACTTTAAATTCTCAAGGAGAAGCATAATTATTAAAATATGTTTTCTAAAAAAAACTGTAGAAAGCTACTATATTCTAATGTACAATGTAGGGATCTATAGAAAAGAAGGACTTATGATAGAGCTAGTGATCAGTGGGCAAAAGTGTCTGTATTCTACAGATACCCTCCAACCACTGCAAAAATTCTTTCACAATGACTGTGTACACGTAACTCAAGACTAGTCAGAGCACAGCCATTTGGATACTTTCTGAGTGTAGTCAATGGCTTGAAATGGTACCAGCCCACCAAAAGGCAGGTTCCTGCAAAAGGGAACTTTTCTCGTACCAGTTAGGCACTGGGCAGCATCTCCACAGGCTGCCTGCCTCTGGGACAACTCCATTTGGTAGAGTATTTAGTGAACACTAACAACACGGTATCATGGGCCAAAGAAAGTTAATTGGCGATGAAGAAGAAACATTTGTGGGTTGGGAAATTTGTCAATGTTTTGATCTGAAGACGAGAAAGTTTAGAGAGCCTACAGAGAGGATGACTTTCCCTTGGTCGAGGAGGACTGTGTGAGGGATCGCTTAAGTGATCTGGACGTCCACAAATCCATGGGCCCCGATGGAATGCACCCAGGAGTGCTGAGGGAGCTGGCGGATGTCATTGCTGAGCCACTCTCCATCATCTTTGAAAGGTCCTGGAGGACAAGAGAGGTGCCTGAGGACTGGAGAAAGGCCATTGCCACTCCAATCTTCAAAAAGGGCAAGAAGGAGGACCCAGGGAACTACAGGCCGGTCAGCCTCACCTCCACCCAAGGAAAGGTAATGGAGCAGCTCATCCTGGAGGTCATCATCAAGCAAGCAGAGGAAAAGAAAGTTATCAGGAGTAGTCAGCATGGATTCACCAAGGCAAAGTCATGCCTGACCAATCTGATAGCTTTCTACAATGGTGTGACTGGCTGGGTAGATGAGGGGAGAGCTGTGGATGTTGTCTACCTCGACTTCAGCAAGGCTTTCGACACTGTCTCCCATAACATCCACCTAGGGAAGTTCAGGAAGTGTGGGCTGGATGAGTGGTCGGTGAAGCAGATTGAGAACTGGCTGAATGGCAGAACTCAGAAGGTTGTCATCAGTGGCACTGAGTCTAGTTGGAGGCTGGTAAATAGTGGTGTCCCCCAGGGGTCAGTACTCGGCCCAGTCTTCACAGAATCACAGAATCACAGAATAGTAGGGGTTGGAAGGGACCTCTGTGGGTCATCTAGTCCAACCCCCCTGCTGAAGCAGGGTCACCTACAGTAGGCTGCACAGGATCTTGTCCAGGCGGGTCTTGA
>Ga0065711_1045745_pt1 | contig 13286 bp, 4 predicted proteins | sample Hoacrofraction12_FD_59098 | JGI IMG/M metagenome (GOLD analysis project Ga0065711, IMG submission 59098) | Hoatzin crop microbial communities from Cojedes, Venezuela - Epithelial fraction 12 v2 (version 2) | ecosystem: Host-associated > Birds > Digestive system > Esophagus > Crop | place...
GATATTCAAGATCCACCTGGACAAGGTCCTGTGCAGCCTGCTGTAGGTGACCCTGCTTCGGCAGGGGGGTTGGACTAGATGACCCACAGAGGTCCCTTCCAACCCCTACCATTCTGTGAAAATACACAAATCACTGTCTCCTGGAAGTCATCTAATTGTGCTCACCGACAAAGATACTGCATATATAAACACTGAACATGGGCACAAATGGTTAAGAAAGTAATACTTAGAAGGAAGCCTAAAGCAATAATGAAATAATTTAACATTGAAAATTACTTAAAATTTAAATAGCTCATCTTCACTTTAGAATTAAAATGCTGTGGCAAAGCCTTTGTGAAGTAGATTTTATAAATTCTAACAATTCAACAAAAGAGACTTTGTCATTAATGCTTAGTAGATACAAATAAATTATTCATTAGTAGAACTCACATTTGGGTTTTATTATACTCCGTAAAATATACAGGAATCTTGAAGTACTGAAAGAGTGCAGGTAAATACAGTATTCAAGCAGTCACTATTTCTATGTACATGCTCATTAATTCTTCAAAAAACCCACAAAATTATCAAATAGATCAAAATATTGTCCCGTGTTTCCACACTATGTTCAGAAAACCAGCTGATAATTTACAATATCATAAAGATTTCCAGTTTCACAATACAAAAAGGATAAAAAGGAAATTGGAATCAGTTTGTAGTAATTTATTTGTACTTTACCAGGACATGCAAGGATTCCTTGCACGTAGATAAACAAATTATCTTGTAAAGTAACAGTTATAGTTAAAGCAGAGCCAAATAAAGTAAATATTCATATTTAACAGACAAAGCTTCAGCTTATTTATGTCAGTTTTTCATTCTTCAGGCAATTAAAAAACCACAGTAGTCTGTTATAAATTAAAAAAAAAAAATCTTCGGGCAAGTCTGAACTACATTACAGGGACCTGTTTCTGCTGTTTATTTTCTAAATGGAGCACAACAAAGATACACAGCTCTTCCCACAGACCAGACACTGTACTTTTTTTTTTCCTAATAGGGAAATATACTTTTAAATTCACCTCCCCCCCCTTGTAACTCCAGAGTTTAGAAAAAAAGTGATAGGGATATACAATTTTAAACTTACATACAAATTTATGATGGAAGGAAGTGGACAAATTATTGAAAAGAAACTCTCAGTCACAACAGGGTTATCAACACGTTTCAACTTTTTATGCAGTTTCATAGTTTCCAAGTTACTTCTGTATTTTTAAATTAAAAAAAATCTCAATCCAAAACCCAAAAGTTAAAAAAATCTAAAACTGTGCAAGAACTACTGCTTCCCTCCCACATCTCCCACCCCTTCCCTTGTTTATTACACTGTACATTTTTCACCCTGACTTCACCTTGTTAGCTGGTTTAATTTTAGTATTATAAAAGTATGACAAGTTCACTTTCATTTCTCCTAAAAGAAAGAAAACAAAACAAAACTTAAAAGTACATCTTCTTTCTTTCATTGTATATTTAATAGTGTCGGAAGGCCTTCAGATGATTAAAAAAAAAAAAAAAATCAACATTGAAACCCAAATCTAAGTTGCTTCTTTTCCAGAAGTAACAGGTTTGGTTAAAACAACTTCTCAAATAACCTATTCCAGTTTTCACAAAAAGGTATTTAATTAAAAAAAATCTTTAAGTTATTTGGTCCTTTGGCAATATGCAGCACAAACAATGCCTACTGTACCAAACTCATTTATTGCCTTCAAAATGGTTGTAGTTTTATTGATAATATTTAAATCTAGCATCCTTTGCGTTGTACAATAGTGTTGTTCATTTACGTCAAGTAGGGTGCCCAGTCTGCAGAAATTACTCCTGGCACCAGAAACAGAATGGTAGAGTACAGTTAAATTAAACAGTTTTGACATTCTTTTTTTTTTTTTTTCCCCCCATGGATTCCAAGTACTTCTTCAAGAATTTATGCTTCTTCTGCAAAATATGCTCTTAAAAATCTTCCTAGAGTCTCACAGATTTTTTTTTTTTTATAAGCAACCACAATAAAAAACATCTTCTCAAAGGTCTGTCCTCTTTTTGCATTCAAACACTGATAGCTTTTGTTTTCCAAAAGCACAAGTCTGACCTTCCAGCGTGAGGGTTCACTCTTCAGACCTACAAAATGTAGCTTCTAATAGGTCTCAGAATCCGAGTCATTGAGTTCGTCTTCTTCTGTATACGGGTAGCCATCTTCCCTGCCAATGTTGTTGAAAGTACAGTAAGAGCTGTGGTCACTCCTCATGATTGGCAAGGAATCGAAGGTGACAGTTTTTGAGGTGTTGGTGTAATGATTAATGGCATTGAATGTAAGGGATGGTAATGTGCCGCTCGATGAAACAGGCATCATGGTGGCCAGAATGAGAGCCAAGCAATCAGCCACATCCTTATTGGGCGCACAGGCCAAAGCTGGTGTGTAACCTGGAAAGGCAAGAAAAAACAAAGCCTTCGTTTAAAACAAAGACCATGTAAAAATTTCTCCAAGATCATGTTATCTTTCAGTTGCAAAAATACTTTATATTGCTTAGTTCTGCACTGTTTAAAAAAAGAAGAGAACATAAAATTAAACGCATTATCCATTAGTATTTTTTAACTTCCGGTTACAAAAGCAACCCAGAAGTTAGTGGCCTTTGGAACAGAGATGTCATTGTTTTGTTAAGCACAGTCAGACACTCTAGGCCAGCGAGAAAATCCTGGATTTGAAAATGGTGAGGAAGACAACTAACGGCAGCCAACAGTGATTGGCAAAGGCATTCACTAGAGAGCCACTGCAGAAACTACAGCTCAACATGTTAAATATTTCTTCATTCAGAAGTTTCCATATAGCTGTTCATCACAGACAGTTGTTTTAATAAGACTGTCCCACCTCAGTGACAAGCTGGCTAAAGCATCAGGGCCAGTTACTTGAAAAGGCAGAGTATACAATTTCAGTCAACCTATACTTTACTACAACATCCAGTAATATAAACTATAAAGCCGATGTCTAACCTAATTGGGGTTATATCAATTAAGAAATCCATTGAAGTTTGAAGAAATGACCGCTGGATTAGTAGGCAAGGACTTGCAGAGAGAAACTCCCCCTCTTCGTTGCCCAGCTGGTCCAGCCAAAACCCTGCAAGGCACTGCTGCTGTGACAACCCCCACATGCAGGGGTCTTGGGCTGTGGAGCCATCTGCAGTCAGGTCAGCTGTGAAATCTCTTCTGGGTAACTGTGGCTCTATCAGTCCTCCAATATTTCTCCTTTTGCAGCTTCGCCCTTTCCTACGTACTTGCCTCTATTCATTAAATGCCAAGAAAAATGCTTCTACTTCTCAGTGGAGATCCGCGCATTGCTCCTATCCCAGGCTTTAGGCTGCATCACTCAGCAAGGCACCCGAGGGTGAGCTTTGGCACGGGTCTCGGGGCATTTCTACAATGCCGAGGCACTGCAATTCGTGGTGACAACAGCAGCTGTAGAAGCGTGGCGGTCACGTAAGGACCACCGCAGGCAACAGCCAGTTCTGCTGCCGAAGCCAAAGGAAGTTTGTTCCCTGTAGCAGGCTCCACGCAGAAGCGGGAGGCCAGATCAGCACCTCTGTAGCGTCTTGCACTGCCCGCAACAGACAGGCCCACAGCGAGCTGAACAGGAGGGCTCACGTGCAGGTACTCCGGGGAGCTGGAAGTCCTGCACTACTCCCAGTCACAACTCCAAGGTGTGCAACACCAGGTAGAAAGCACACGTGTAGTAGTAGTTCTTTATTGTAGAAGTAGCTCCAGGTCAAGTTTTAGGACAGAGCTCATAAGTAGTTATGGTGTTATACAATTGCACAGACGTTTGAAACAAGTCGGCACATTATGGAAAATGTAGCCAGAACTTCAGCGGGGGACAGGCTTGCAGCTGAACTGTTACTTGCTCGGGGCAGACCTTGTGCTTGATGCTTGGAACAGCTCAGACAAGAGCCCCTGCCTGAAGGAGCATACAATCCGAGGAAACACACAGATGATTCAAGCACAAAACGCACCAGCCGACCATGCCACAGGGCTGTACAGAAGCGCAGAGCAGCAGATGTTTTCACTGCCAGTAAGGTATCACAGCACTTAAACCAGCTCAGAGTTAACAGTGACGGTCTGTGGAAGAGATACATTTCAAGAGGATTCAGAAGCAAGGGCCAGAGCTTGCTACACGCAGATGAAGACTGCATTTCAGGCATGTAAGGCAGAACAGAAGGCTCGGAACTGATACTCGGATGCACACAATTTAGTATCGACAGTTGCTGTAGATTGTATGAAGGTAAGATGACACACAAAATAAATATATTCAAGCCAGTCAAATTCAACACCCTGTCTTTCACTAATGTGATCTGATAAAAGTTCAAAGACGAAAAAAAAGCAGTCACCAGCTACCTTTTTGGGATTTTTAGTTTCTTTTTCTTCCCCTCCTTTTTTAAAGGCTGCTTCTTGCTAAAATCTTGAATACTCACACTTACGTTACTTCTGGAACAGAGCATCCCAGTTTATCATAAAAAAAAAAATTAAGGCCAACGTAAAGGTTAAACAGATTACTTGCTTCTGTTAAGTTCTCTAACAACAGAGTTTATACTAATGTTTGATTGTAGGTCTTAAGCTCCTGGCTTTCATAAGTAGGAATGAATTGTCACGGTTTTATTCTTGTGTTAGATATAGCAAGATGAAGTAACTGGTTGCACCATGACAGACTGATACCTGTGTCCTCCACAGCTTTTTTTTTGACTATATTACTTTAAAATTGTAAGAACAAATTATATTTTTATGTCCCCTAACTGCAAAGTGATCATTCATATGTCCGAGCAACAACAGGTATAAATACTTAAAATTTTCTTTTAAGATGATGTTGGTAAATGTACTGACTCCACTGAAATACTCTTAACTCAGTTCTCAAGTAACGTTCCCCATAATCTGTACTTGTATCTGCACACGCCTTTACTCAACAGCAGCAAATCACCACCTTCACTTAGGTGGGGCAACAGAAGCAGGGCGAGGTGAAGCAGCTTCCTCGCACAACAGCTAACGGAACCTGCGTGGCAGACCGTGACTTAAGACCAGAGCTGCTCCCTCCCCTGGGGCCTGGAAGTTTCCATGAAGGCGCCTACAGGGGAATCGGAGGGTTATTAACGCGGTCAGGGCTCAGGATAAACTGAATGAAGTCTTACACTTGGGAAAGAGAAGAAAGTCATCTGAGGCATGAGTCATCTCGTAAGCATTTACAAGAAAAATTCGTTCCAGAATGCTGGAGATCTCCAGTATAAACAAGAATGTAAGTAAAGGAAGGCTTGGAAAAGAATTAGACAAAAAAAATTTTTTTCCCGTTTAAAAAAAAAAAAAAAAAAGCTTGAAAGGCCAAGGATGACTGTAATGATAAATCTAAAACAGAACAGAAACCTCCATTCTATGTCAGTCTCTGGAGTTAGAGCATGGCTCCTCTCACTACTGTAGTGCACATTAATACAACAAATAAAAGACAGACCATACCAAGAAATTTGGCTAGCCTCGCAAGTTAAATAGTGGGGAAAACCCCCAAACAAAAAAGCTTGAGAAGTTGGTTCAGTGACCAAAAAATAAAATTTCAGATGGTGTCAAATGAAAGAGAAAGCTAGTAATTTCTGTTAAGACAGGTAAGCTTGCATAAATACTGTAAAATTCAACAAAATTTTCGTAGATGCAGGTGATGGCAATGTTTCATCACAACAGGTGTGGAAACATGGGAAAAGAACTGAAAGATTTGAGTGAGAACCGGTACAGAACTGAGAATGAATCCTCAGCGTGACTACTTTTGGGATATATACCGGACAGTTAATTTGCTGTTTCAGTTGCATCTAATCTTTTGAGAACCAAGAGGATTACATTTTTTCCAAAGACATTAGTTCTTAAACATCTCAGAAAGTGATCTCACCACATTAAGAGATGTTCTACAATAAAACCAGCATGACTTAAAATCTAGAGTTTTAAATATCTTATAAATTATTTATAAACTGAAATGCAGAGAATTGGAGTGATGTTCATATTTTTTTTCCCCTCAAAGCTCATGTTCACTAATTCTCTGTAGTCCAGATAAAGCAGCAGAAGACTATTAAGTAGTTTTATACAGATCTAGATACAGAGACTGCTTGTAAAAAAGGTCAACACAGCCTTTGTAGAAAGGGACAACGCTGAAGACAAAAAGAGGATCACCACTCCATACCAGCTGAGGTTCCGCTGTTTACATGTTCTATAAAGACACGCTTCCATGTACGCTACCAACTCAAACTTTACCTCCACTTTCACTTAATTCTGTCTGAAATGCCAAGCTCGCGTGGCAGATCACCGTGCTTATCTGGGCTATGCTGACGTAAGAGTATGTCAGTGCTGTGATGCAAAATATTCCAGCGCCTATTTCTTCAGACTGCTTTGCTAAACAGATAGCTTTCACCACCCAAAAATGCATGAATCATACTCTTTTAAGCCTTTCAAATAATAAAAAAAAATAGTTTCTCCCATATTTTTCCTTTATTAGAATTAATGTATGTAATATTTTTTTTCCTTTAGAAACACTTAGACTCTAGCAGTAGATGCTAACATCAAAGACAAGCAGACCTAAAGCAGAACCTGACTATCACTACTGCCAGCTTTTCCTTATAATATAAAAGGTACACTATGGAAATCAAGAAAGCTTTTGCAACAGGTTAAGCAAGCCTGCTGACATGCTAATACGTCTCAGAATTCAGAAAAAATTAGTGACAGGTGAAACAGATAAATCCCATGAAAATTTCCCTTGCTCTCTCACAACTCAAAGTATTCATCATTTTGTATATTCTGTACTTTAAGCTGACACATTCATCCAACAGAAAAAGAACTCATTATGAATATTCTCAAGGCTGTTTAGAATTTTATAAACAAAGCAATTGCTATTAGAAAGAAAAGTTAAGAAACACAACTAGATTAGGTAGTGCTCAGAGTTATAAAATTTAAAATATTAGCAGAATTAAGAAGCATATTGCAGTTAGATCCCCACGCTGCCAGGGAACTGTGACTTCTATGCAAACAGCTTCTTCCCCTGTTATGTCAAAGATCCACCCTAATAAGGGACTGGATGGCTGCGCATGAAAAGCCCACAAAAATACAAACAACATCTGCAGTTAGCATACTTGTGAGGAGAAACAAAAATCAAGAAGGTGTATTTTCCAATCTTTTCATTTTAGGGAGTTTCATTTAGCAGTTACCCCTGTACCCTATTTTAGGAAAGGAATGATCTGTAAATCACCCAGGTCACTGCCAGCAGTGTAATCTGAGAAACACACAGAGAAAGTCACAGTAAACATTAAGAGAGGAAGAACTTTCCAAACTGGAAATATAATTAGAACTATTAATTAGGCACATCCCTTCTGGAAAAACAAAAACACACAAACAAAAACACAAAACCCCAACCCTTCCCCCCACTCCAAACTCCAGCTACCCTATTTAAAAGAAATATTGGTGTACGGCATAAAAGCAGGAGCTCTTATGCTCTCAAAAGCATAGCTTTGGAGGGTCACAGATTTCTTACCTGAAAATATGCAAAGTAGTAGTCAGTTGATCTAATTTTCTTTTGTTCTTGAAAGGTATAGGATTTATTCTCTATGATAAAGCAGTTACTTTTTCTTACTGTGCCAAAAAACTCTAAAGAGCCAGAGGCTTGAGACCAGTAACTGAGATCTGTAATTCATACTTGGCTTTTAAAAACTAACGCAAATATACCTACCGTGACAAGATGGGTGGCGATTCAATCCAGCTTCTTAACAGCTGAAAGTTGTATTTTACTCTGAGCATTACATTTTTTTGACTGTTTCCAGTACACCAGAGCTAGTGTATTTATAGTGTATACATTATAAAACTACAAATGCAAACCAAACATTTCTGTGCTGTGACCTGCATTGTTCTAGAAGTTTTCGCTCCCCTTACACTTCTGCTGCTTTGCTTCAAGGACCCATCACCAACGCAACACGTTTTTTTCTACGGGGGAACCTACTGCAAGGCTCATAAGAAATTCCCAAAAGGTCACTGCTTTTCAGTGAGCTGACTTTAAAACTACAGTTCCTTATGGGGAAACAAAGTTAAATTTATTCTTACCATTTTCATCCACAGCAAGTACACTTGCTCCCTTCCCTAGAAGCTCTTGAACCACAACTGTGAGTCCATTCCGAGCAGCAACATGCAGAGGTCTGCGAAGACAAGCAAACTGGTATATTAACCTTAGAACAAGACATTAAGTAAGATAGGTAACTTGCACCTAGTTAATGATTACTGAAGTATTTATACTGGTATGTTACTTACACATTATATAAATATTGTAGATCTAACAACTAAGATGGGAAAACCAGCAAATCTCTTTTCTTATTACAAAGAAACTGTACAATAACAATTGTACGCTTTCTTTCTTCTTTTTATGGCACCACACAGTGAGGAAGTAGCTGCTAGAAGAGACCTGCCTGCTTATGAACTTTATCACGTTAAAAATTTAGAAACATCCGGTACCTTACTGTTGCTAAATCCTTCACTGAATTGTTGTAACAGATGATATAACATCTCAGAGTCACTCCATGTCACTGGCAATAACCATGAGAATAGTAACAGCAGAATGGTAGTCACTTTATTGCATGCAAAAGCTTATAAGAGATGCAGAAGCATTTCATCACTCTGCCTTTTAGCAACCACTATATTCTACTGTGACTAGAAATGAAAAAAGTGTTTTACAGGATAATGCATGAAGCAGGAAAACCAGATTACTTTTCAAAACCTCAAACTATTAACCACAACCCTGTCTTGCAGTGACTTGATCTATCAAGGAAAGTGTAGCTTCACCTCAAATATTCTAAGTATATCTTTTTCCAGTGCAACAGTTTGTCAAAATTGGTTCCCACTGGCTCAGATAAAACCCTACCACCACTCAGCAGGGAACAGAATAATCGGCTTACTTCCCTTCTGCTTTATATTGCTCTTCATTCGTTTTGAGATTCGTAGAATTGTTTGAATTAACTGTGAACTATATTTTGATTTGGAAATAAGTGTCTTACAGATCCGAAATGCAAAAGATACAATTAGGAGAAGCTATATCTATGGTGCTTATACTGAAGTATTAAAATTCAAGAGTTGCTGCACACCACAGATATACTGAAAAATGTACTGTAATTAAAACAGAGGCCAACAACTGTAATGCTTATCTTGGCACAAAGTAGGACGTTGTTTATGATGAAAGCTGTTTAGAAAGTCAGTTTAGTTATTAAAAAACATTTGCTAAACCAGTAGTATTTTAAACAGCTGTTAAAATCTTGAAATTTATATAAACATTTCACGGAGGTGAGAATATGTACCTATTTTTCCCCATGACATCTCTTGAGCAGAGTATATGAGCCAAGGCATGTGGGTGGAATTAGATGAGCCTGCGGTAGCACACTTTCCCACTTCTGTTCCCATCTTATTTTTGCCTTTCCTCCTCCCAAGATATTCCCCACACACACACATTTCAAGCCAGAAATGGGGCAATTAATCCCTTCCCTGCTTTCTGGTTATGCCTGAGGTGCACCACGAGCAGCAAGAGCAGAGGAAGAAGTCTTACTCTCGTAACTCTCTCGTTCAAACAGACCTCTGAGAACAGTAAAACCACCATAGGAGTCTGAACCGGACAGATTCCAGAAGGGATGTGAGGCCAGAGAACTAACAGAAGCTGCTTACGAGTTCCGATGGACTTTTTCCTAAACTGTCTGCGATAGCATCATTCAAGCAGTCTAACAATTTGCGTACATCACTCAGCCATATATCAGGTGTCAAAATTGCCTATAACAAACACAATCTTTAAAAGGAAACAAAATGCAGAAGAGTCATTTTAATAGCCCAGCCTGAAAAATATTCCTCAGCATGACATACTGCTCCGTTTTAAAGTTGTCCTTATGATTGGGCTAACAAGACAGGCTTAGTTCTACTTGAGAGATGACCTTCAGGAAGCATTAATACTACTACATTCTCCATAATATTTAATAGAAAATATTCTTTCATCCTAATAGCAACAGTTATCTTTTCCTCACAGAAAGCATGCTGAAGAATAAAAGCATACTTCAGCTAGGTTTTTTTCTTAGCTAGCTTTGAAGAGCAAGTCTTAGCTTGCCTCCAATGAGTTGTTAATTTAAGTGAATTTTAATTGAAAAACGAGGTAATTTATAAAACAGAAAAAAATTGTTTTATAGGTAATCTGAGTGGATTGCAGAAATTCCACACAAGATTCCCTGAATCACAATACTGTAAGATTTATTTATAATCCCTTTCACTTAGCTAAAACTAGAACTTTTAAGTATGAACAAAACACCATTTCATTTCAAGCTGGTTAAACTCTTGGTACCTGTCAAACAATTCAATAAAAATACTGAAAAATATTCCTCTTTATGAGCAAAATACTGGTTTTAGCAGGAACACACCAGAAACTCGTCAGTAAAACACACTCACTGCTGATACGTACGTTTGCAAGGCTGCGTTGGTGGCGTTGATGAGGTTTCTATCTGTAATCTTCTCCAGTATTAACAAGGCACTAGTTTCATGACCCTTAATACAGAACAAACATCTGTCATATAACAAACACTCTTCAAAAATTGCTTTGAATGCCTTTTGAAAGTAACAGTTAATATTTGCGCACAGTGCTTGATGACACAAAGCTCAGCACGTGCTGCATCAGACTACGCACACACCTTGCTGCAAGCCAAATGGAGCGCTGTGTTCTTAGACCTGTCTTGCAAAGTCAGATCAGCCTTAGCACTGCTAACCAGCACCTCTGGGGAAATAAAGATTTGTATTAATGAAAAGCATATACCTTAAAGTCTTAATGGCTTACATTTGTGCAAAATTAAAACACAGTTTTGACAAAATATATCCACAAGAACATTAACTATACGGCAGCTTTACTCACAGTCAGATTAACAAATTAAAAGCAGAAATATATCAAGCTTTCTCTTTACCGACTGTACTTGTCTGTCCATTTTCTGCAGCCATCATTAAAGGTGTTTTCCCAGAAGAATCTACAGCATTTACTTGAGCATTGTGGCTGAGCAGAAGCTGTAGACACTCAACGTGGTCTGTAAAAGCTGCTGCATGAAGAGGAGTTCTACAACAGACCAAAAGACAATACGGCCACGTTCAGCCCTGCTTTCTACTTCATTCAAAGGGGCGCGCTGACTGTGATCCTGCAGGTACAAAAGACTGGGCAGTCTGTCTCGCTGAGCCTTTGAAATAAGCACTGCTGGAGTTGCGACTGCTGCCTTTAGAAAGTCACCTTCAAGTTTCAAATAATTCCCTCTATGTCATTTATAATAGAGATAAAATTTGATGCAGAAAAAAATAAAATATGCATAAAATACTACCCACAAAGTGACACAATTTAAAACATGCTGAAACTTGCCTATACAATGAAAAGCCAACTCAAGTTTATTGAATCAGAACAGGATTTTTAAAAATCTAAAATTTATTTCTAGCACAGAATTAAAAAAATTTTTTTAAAGAATAAAAACAGAGGAAGGGGGAATTAATGTAAGTAGCAAATACAAAAACCCCAAGTGATTATAGAATTTAGCAGCTGCTCTAACTGTTCATTACAAACATTCCTCCACCGTACATTTACACTCTTACCTTCCTTTTGAATCTGTTGAATTTACAATACCAGCACCCAGTGTATCAATTAACATTTCTGCAGCACCTTCATTGTCATTTATCCTATAAGGAATTAAACAGGCTGTTATTTACAGAATGATAAATCTTTTGTTAAATACAGCAATGAAATCTGTGAAGAATAATTTTGCAGTTCCTTACACAGCACAATGCAATGGACTGAAAGAATTTCCTTCCATTTTCTGGAAAACTTCCTGTTCCAGGAGCAGCTCTACACAACTGTCATGACCTAAAACAAATGTGAAAGTTAGGTATTAAAAAAAAGTGAAAAGGTCTGTTTGTGGATTACAACAAAAAAAAACGTATCTAAATTACATTAAGCAATATTTCACTTGGAAGTTTCAATGACACACTGGTTACATTTGACAGGGCTACGTTTAGGAACTAAGACATTTTTAGAATCCTGAAAATCAAATTGACATTTAACACTGTAAACTCTGAGAAATTTAGAAGGGATCTCACACTGTCTGAAAGCATCTAGAACACTTCATTTAGTTCTTTGCACCTCCACATTTCAAACTTTTCTGTACATTCACCACTTAGTCCTCATGAAAACATCTCTACCATTTGAGGGTTTTGTTCCACTGTCTTGCTAAACCCAAAGAGAAACCAAGTCGATAGTCACAACAAAAGCTGAAGAAGAACACATTTAACCTATCATACTATTATTTTCAAATTTCTATAGCCTGCTGCTGTACAGGTAGCTAACAACTGTAACTATCTGTTTGAGCTTCAATGCATATACGCAGAGACCCTTAGTTCAACACATTCACTGTTGTCTGAAGATTCGTATTTTCACATGTGAAATTTTCATTCTACAAATCAAGCACATTTCTGTTCCGTTTTATTCAGACACTGTGGTCACTCTGAAAACGGATGAAGCTGTAAGAGTTTAATTTTATGAACGTGATAAAGAATTGTTATTCTGACTCAAGTTATCAGTGTATTACCCAGTTGTTTCAGCTGTGAAGACAGTCTAGCTAGTTATTCACTTAAAAATAATTGGTAAAGTGAAGCTCTAAACCCTCACTTCTTGATCTTTATCATGTGACTCAGAGGTGAAATAAAGGAGAACCTCTGCTATGTCGGAAAGGAACACAGAACAAAATCCTCAGTAAATGAGCTAAATGAGTTTCCTACCATTTAGGGCCTCCCTCACCCCCAAATCCAAGAAAAATACCAGTGAGGAAAAATATCGGTGAGGAAAAGCAAAGAAGTTCTTATTGAATCACTTTTATATACTTTAGCTTCTTGTGCCTATCAAGGTTGACTGGAAGGAAGTTTTAAAAAAGATTTGATCTGAAACCATTCCTCCCAAGACTCCCTGTGAAGGTTATCATGTGTGGCACGTTTCTGTTCATAGGTACTATGCTGAATTTCTTTAAACAATCACAGACTGACAGGCGTTGGAAGGGACCTCTGTGGGTCATCTAGTCCAACCCCCCTGCCGAAGCAGGGTCACCTACAGTAGGCTGCACAGGACCTCGTCCGGGCAGGTTTTGAATATCTCCAGAGAAGGAGACTCCACAACCTCCCTGGGCAGCCTGTTCCAGGGCTCCATCACCCTCAGAGTGAAGAAGTTCTTCCTCATG
>Ga0065711_1010993_pt1 | contig 13284 bp, 17 predicted proteins | sample Hoacrofraction12_FD_59098 | JGI IMG/M metagenome (GOLD analysis project Ga0065711, IMG submission 59098) | Hoatzin crop microbial communities from Cojedes, Venezuela - Epithelial fraction 12 v2 (version 2) | ecosystem: Host-associated > Birds > Digestive system > Esophagus > Crop | place...
CCCCGGAAAGCCCTGCCCGCTGCGGGAACGCGTGTCGGGGCGTCGGGCCAGCGAGCGCGATGGGCGCACACAGCCGCCCTTGTTCCCCGCTCCCCGGCGCGGGGCCGGAGCCGCCGGCCGTCCCCGACGCACAAGGGGAGCCCTGTTCGGAGGCACCCGCGCTCCTCCCCGGCGGGATGCCGGCACGGCCGGATGCCGCTGCAGGACCCCCACGGTCCGGCACAGCCCCGTGCCCCCTCTCAGCATCACCCAGAGCCTTCCCTGGCACAGGGCATTGCAAGCAGGCAGCTTCTGCGTCTCCATTGCAGACCTTCCTCCCAGGAGCAGCCTTTGCAGGCCGCTGCCGCAGTCGTTTTCACACACCTGACGGTGTCCTGCCGGGTCCCCCCAGTACAGCATCGGTGCTGGGGTTCGGGAACCTCCATTGGGGAGGGCTGCACCCCAGGGATGTTTGCGCCAGGAGGTGGGAGATGGCCGCCCGCCAGGCTGCTGCTCGCTGGTCTCCTGGAGTCCTGACCCGGTCGTTAGCCGGGGAGGTAACGCGCAGAGCAGAGAAGGATGGGGAAAGAGCCCGGGCTCAGAGACGCAGAAATAAATGGGTGATGGAGAAGCAAACCCAGGGCCAGGGAGCTTCTGCAATGGTCCGTGAGACGGACCCTGGCTCTGAGCCGCTGCCGCTCGCCCTGCCATCGGTCACCGGCAAAGAGCCACGGTGACATTTCAGGAGCCGGGAGGAACCACCTCCTGACAAGAGACCCAAATGGCCGCAGCCACGCAGCCGAGCGGCGACGAGGGGGCTGCGACACCCCCGGGAGCAGCGCTGCCCGCTGCCGGGGAAAGGCAGCGCAAGGAGCCACGGCCGGGAGAGAAAACCAGGCAAGCTCAAAGGAGAATTAATAAGGCACAAACTGGTAGCAGCAAGAGGGATTAAGGCTGGGAAGAGGCTGCCAAGGGGCACGGCGAGAGAGAGGCACCTCCTCGTATTCCCACTCAGCAGAGAGCCACGTCTTCCATCCCTGGTTTACGCCAGCACCTCCCGAGGGGAAGCCTCTGCAGCATCCCCCAGGCTCCCCGGGGAGGACAGCCATGCCCTGGACAGCCTGCACATGCCCAGCCCGGGCTCTGCCCCACGCCGAGGTGTGTTCAGCGACGCCAGCAGCCGGACCCAGACCCGTTCGCAGCATCCAGACCAGCTCTGTCCCCAGCTCCTCTCCCTGCAGGGCTCGGGAAGCAGCTTGCAGCCTCGCCTGCCACGCCGAAGCCGGATTCCCAGCCCAAGAGCATCCCTGCAAGAGAAACACCGCAGCTTCCCGCACCCGGAGCTCTCTCCCCTCCGAGCGGGAGCAGCCGCAATCCCACACGTCCGTCCGGCGGCACGCGTCGGGGAGATGCTCGGCAGCGCTGCCCGCTCGAGAACCCCCCCTGCCTCGAATCACCGGGCGTCCTTTGGAGACCGGGAGGTCTCACGCAGGAGCCCACCGGCTTCCCTGGGCTTTCGGGCAGCCCCCAGCCCCATCATGGCGCAGATGCCGGCGGCTGCGGGCGGCTCTGGCTCAGCGGAGGTGGGAGCGATGACTCAGGAGATAATGAGGCAGATCAGAAGGAGGAGAGGAGCGGAGAGCGGACGTGGCGGGGAGGCAGCTGCGTCCTTCAGGCCTACACCCGCTCCCCCCTTACTCAGCACCGCAGCTGGGGTGCGGGCACACGCGCCCCCGGCCGCTCTGACTCACCCGGGGGGCACGGCAGCACCGGGGCGGGGGGATAATTTTAGCCCCCCCCGGGTACATCCATCCCCCTGGGTCCCCAGGCAAGGGGGTGAGAGGGAAGCGGAGCTGCGTTTGGGGCACCATCGGGATGATGCCTCTGGGGTCCATCCAGCCCCCCCCCATCACCCACCGCTGGGTCTCTGGCCGCTGTGCCGCCCCGCAGCGAGCCCCCGGACCGGCCATCCTGGCTTCCAGCTGTGCCTGTCACCCGCAGGGCTCCGCGGGCTGCCAAACCCGCCGGTTCCCCGGCTCCCGACGGGTAAACAGCCTCTCCTGTCTGGGGAAACTGAGGCACGGAGACACCAGGCTCGCCCAAGGCTGCTGGTGGTGACAGAGCCAGAGAAGGAAGCCAGGAGCCCTGGCTCCTGCCTTCATCTGCATCCCAAGCTCATTTACGAAGTCGTTTTTCCCCACAGCGCAGTGCCAGTCACTGGTGGGGTGGCCAGTGCCTTTTCTGGCCCAGGGCATTGGCGGCTCCCCCTGCACCCAGCAGCAGAAGAAGGCAGCTTCTGCTGCTGAGATCTGCCCCTGCCCCGCCGAGGGTCCCCAGGCACGGCACGACATGCTTCCCGGCCTCAGTTTCCTTTCTTGTCCAAGGGCATCCATGGATGGAGGAGGACGGACCTGGCACTGTTGAGTGCCTCAGTTTCCCTCATGCTGGAGTTCAGCCTTGGTCTTGTCCAAGGGTGTCCGTGGGTGGAGGAGGACGGACCTGCCACTGTTGGCTGCCTCAGTTTCCCCCGTGCCGGAGTTCAGCCTTGGGCCACCTTGTCCCCAGCAGCGCCGGGAGCTCCAGGGACCCTCCCCGGCCGAGCCCCTCCGCTCACGGCAGCATACATCCCCGGGAGCCGAGCCTTGGCAAGGGGAAGGAGCTGCTTATGCAGAACAAATGGAATCAATCAAAACAAAAGGCAGCCGGCCTGCTTCTATTTATTACCCATCCAAGGGTTTAAACGCATCTACAGGCATCAGCAGCCAGATGGAGAAGGGGAACCCAGAGGGGTTACCCCGGCGGGCAGGGACAGGCAGGGCCAGCCGTGCCCAGGGTGCTCGGACGCGGGTGGACATGCCACTGGCCACCCATCCGCCCTGCTCTGCCCCGGGCTGCTCCACCGAGCCCTCGCCCGCGGTCTCGGCAGCACCTCCCGCTCTCTCACAATTTTTCAGCGCTCTGCATCGCACGCCCAGCCCGTTCCTCGGCAGCCCACCGGTCCCTGGCCACCCACCAGTCAGGGACGATGCCACCGAGCAGCCGGGGCACTTGGAGCAGAGCGGGGGACGAGGAGCGCAGTGCTGGCAGCCCCAGCAGCACCACCTCCACGGACACTGCAGGCACTCGGGATCCAGGGTGCAGGATCCAGCAGCAGGATCCAGCCCACGCCGCCGAGCGAATTGAATCCGTGCCTGCTTCTTCAGGGCTGCCACTCCTGCTAACAGACTCCCTGAGCTGCAGGCAGCTTCTCGCCTCTCCCTCGGCCTTCTCAGCTCGTGGAAGAGGTGATGCTGGAGGTGCCTCCCCGCTCCGTTCGCATCTGGGGCAGTGCTAGTGCTCTGGCATCGAAAGAGAAGTTGGCAGCGGTGAGGAAGGTCAGCGAGCGGTGGTTTGTTAACGCGCTGATGAGCAGCAGCCAGGCAGCAGTGTCAGGACCCGCACGCCGGAGGGACAAGCTGGCTCCAAGTAGATATGGCCAAGAGGATCTGTCGGGGAAAGGTGCTTTTGTGGCTGGGGGCTGCTGTGAAACAGCACGCACTGCACGGCTGGCCCGAGACGGAGACCAGCTCACAGCTAGCAGCAGCCCTGGGCACAGCTGCCTCAAGGTCCTGCTCCTCAGGCTGGCACCCACAGGCACGCCGTGTGGGGGTGCAGCCTGCTCTTCCTCCCTACGCATGCCCAGCACGCAGGCAGGAATGTGCCTCAGTTTTCCCTTGCTGTCAGCCATTGCCTGTCCTCCTCCAGGAGCCAGCCCCGGCGCAGGACCTGCTGAGCCTGACCCACCTGCGAATCCCGGACCCGATCGTTGCAGAGGCAGTGGAGAGCTGGCTCCCGTGATTCTTGGCTCCAGCTCGCAGCCCCCCACAAGGACATTGATCCCCAGCCCGGCATGGAGCCAGGCTGCGCATCGAGAGCGAAATGAAGCCACGCTGCTGCTCGCTGCCAGCACGTGGGGTGCAGCCATGTGCTGCACAGCCGTCACCCAGGCAATTAGGAGATGCCAGCTGGGCTTTGTGGCTGTCGGAGAACAAACCAGGCCACGCAGCTCCCCTCGGGCACTCTGGCTCCTCCTCGGCCGAAGCTCAGCCCTTCCCACCTACCTGGGCTCCCCGTTGCATCCCTCCGGATTAGCCGTGCTTCTGGGCTGATGTGGGGTCCTGGGCCTGGGATGGTGCTTGGCTGGGGATGCTGATGCCTGGCCGAGGGATGCTGCCGGACCGGGGATGCTGCGGCTGGACCGGGGATGGAGCCAGACCAGGGATGCTGCAGCTGGGCCAGGGATGTTGGAGCCAGACCAGGGATGATGGAGCTGGACCAGGGATGCTGGAGCCGGACTGAGGATGCTGGAGCCGGACCAGCCACAGGCTCCCCCTGGTGTCCCCGCCCCACCCGGAGCCCCGGGGGTGCTGGAGCCCCTTCCAGCCGTATTTCAGCAGTGTGATTAAGGCTTCTGCACCTGGGCGCTGCCCAGCATCCTGATGCACCAAGGACCAGGGGCTGGGCCCCCCTCCCGCTGCCCCCCATGTCAGCGCGTGCCCGTGCTTCGGGCTGTGCAGCCCCCGTCACCCCCAGCGCGGGGACAGCCCGCTCTCAGCAGACCCCACAGCTTCCACAGCCCTCGAGCTCGCCGCCATCCCCTGCGGGGACCCCCGGGAGGCACCCAGTGCCCAGCCCAGCCCAGGTCCCCGCTCAGATTTTTGCCTCCGGATGACTAAACCCGACTGGAATCGGGCGGGCAAGAGGGGAGGGAGAAGAGTTACTATTTTCTTTTTCCAATTTGATCTTATTAAAGCTTCATTCAAAGAAATAGACTCTTCATCTCAACTCATGCAAGTTTCATGGCACTGCAGATGGCAGAGCGGGAAAACGCCCGTCAGAGAGTTTAATGACAGCTCCCGGCTCTTCAACGGGTTCCTCACCGGGGAGGGATGCGCCGGCTGGCCGGTGGTCCCGCTGCCTGCCCGAGCACCCCCCCGCACTGCCCAGCACTTTAAGGGCTGCTCTCCCGCTCCCCCCCGCTAATCGCTTCGCTCACATTCCTCCTCGTTACGTCTGCAGCACTCTCGCATTAATAAATCCCCCCCGACGCGCCAGATGCGGGCAGCAAGCGCAGCCCGGGCAGAGGCATCCCCCGCTGCATCGGCCGTCGGCAGCTCGGCGCAGCTGGGCCGTGTCCTGCTGTCACCCCTCGCCGTGCCCCAGTTTCCCCCGTCCCTCGAGCAGGGATCGCCCCTCTGCTCTGCTGGGAGGGGAGGCAGCCAGCGACGCAAGCGGCGGTGGGGTGGCCGAGGCCTCTGGTGGGACCTGGCTCTCGGCGTGCCGAGCGTGGCGGGTGCCCGGGTGCCTCGGACATCTCCCGAGGACGGCGGAGGAGCTTCCCACCCCGCGGCAGGAGGGGATGCTGCCTCTCCGGCTCCGTGGGAGCGGTGACTAAACAGCATCCCCGATAGAGTCATTAATAAACGCCGATGCCGCCCGGGTGCTGCTCGCCTCCGCGCGGAGCCCCGCTCAGCATCGCAGGGAGGTGCTGACTCATCAGGGTACCGGTTCCCCTCGGCTCCCGGCTCCGGGGCTCCAAGAGGCTGCGCTGACCTTCGGCCGGGCGCAGGGGAGCCCGCGGAGGCCTGCGCTTCGTGCCTGGCTGCCGCAGCAGCCGCAGACACCATTAGGCAGCTGCAAAGCACCTTCTTTCCTCGGTGGGAGGGAAGCCCAGTCCATCCCCAGCTCACCAGTCCAGAGGTGGGTGCGAGGCGCCAGGGTCTCCGCGGCCAGCCGGCTCTCAGGCTGTGCTAGGCAGCCCTGCTGCAGCCCCCCACCCCGGCTGGCAATGTCGGGGTCACCCACCATGGATGGGTCTGCACCCCGGCACGATGGGGGACGTGGGGGGATCAGAGGGAGCCCGCCCGTGGGGATGGGGTGCAGGGGTACCCGGCGCATTGCCCGCTGCGAGGCAGGAGGGGAGCCGGGGGGGATGCGGGGCTCCGCCGAGCCCAGCCGGGCATCCCTGCAGAACAGCAAACCCGACACCCAGCAAACTGTCCCACCAGGCATCCAACCCAGCCGCGACCCCCCCAGCGCCCCGGGGAGCGGGGGCTCAGCCCACCGCAGCCCGGGGAACCCCAGCCCTGCTCGGGGACCGGCTCCGCTCCCAGCCGGGAGCCGCTTGCCACAAGAGGGAACCCCTGGGCTGGAGAAATTCGTCCCAGGGCTGCTTCACGGCTTCGCACCCGCAGCCCCTGGCTGCAGAGAGCGGCTTCTGGCCGGGAAAGGATGCTCTCCTCTCGCTCAGCTCGCCAGAGAGGGGTCTCGGACCCCTGCTCCTGCCCCAAACCACCTGCAAGCACCTCCCGTCGCTCCACGACTCGCCCTGCCCGAGAGGAGATGGGGTCCCACCGATACACACCCCGACCTGGTTGCCGGTTCGGGGGGTTCCTCTCTGCAACCCCCTTTGCCCCGCTGATCTGGTCCGAGCAGCGAGGGTGATGCTCGGGGTGTGGGGAGCGCTCAGCCGAGCGAGGGAGCGAAGCAGGGCAGCGTTCCTTCGGCACCCGACAGTGCCACAAGGAAAAGCCACCTCTCCTGCGTGGGCGGATCGGTCAGGCGAGGACAGCCGGGACGCTCGCATCGTCGCCGTGCAGGAGAGCCAACAGGATTTCCAGGAAAGCGGAGCTGGCCTGGCTCCGCTCGCCCTCCCGCAGCACCCACACCGGCACATCGGGAGCGGTCTGTGCATCCCGGCAGGACACGCAGCACTCGGGAGGGAGCCCGGGGTCCTTTGGCGGGGCAGAGGTAAGAGGTACCGGAGCTGAGCATCGTCCCCCAGTCCTGCCAGCGCCGCTCAGCTTTGTATCCCCGCAGGTTCCTGGAAGCCAGGTCAGGCTTTGAGGCCATTGCTCTCGCGCATGGACGTGCGTCTTTCCCTTCCACCTCCCCGAAAGCTCCAACCCCCCGCAGAAAAGCGCAGTGTTTAGGTTGGCTACGCAGCTCTCCCAACAGTGGGGCGGCTCCAGGCGAAATCTCCCCGTGGTGCTGTTAGCAAGCAGCCCACGGGAGTGTCTGTTTAGGCAGAAGTGTCGAATAAACCCCAGGCTGGGCAGGCTCCAGCGCTGAGAACAGCCCACCAGAGCCTGCTGGGGTGGCCCGGGCCAGCAGCTCGGCGCCTGTGGGGTGCCCCTGCTCATGGGCTGCTGTCTGAGCTCCCCAACATCTGGGACCCTGGATGGAGCATCACTGACGTGGGTGATGCCTGGAAGGGACCTGCGCAACGCTTCATTGCATGGAGTATCCAAAACCCTGGGGCTTTCATCTGCTCAGGGACAATTTCAGGAGAAGGAAAAACATTCTCTGAACGACAAACTAACATGGATGCATTGGGAGCAGGCTGAGGGATGCTGGAGAATTTGTCTGCCCCACAAGGCCAGCAGTGCTAGCACCAGGAGCGAGGGGGAGAAAGGCAAGGTAGGGAAAGGGGAAGAAAGATGCCAGGAGGATGGAGAACGGAGGCATGGACCCGCAGGATTAGCAATGATAAACTCGCAGCTAAACTGGGTTTATGTCAGCCTGCATTACCCGAGTGACAGGAATGATGGGCTTGCTCATCTGCCATTTGTAAGTGGCAAATTCTCCCTCCATCCTGTTTACTACGAATTAGCCGGCGTATGTCTAATCGCCTTTGCGAGCGCAACTCCACTGGCAGAGATTACGGCCCTGCTCCTCCTCCAAACCAGGCACTGCAAGGCAGGAGGAGTGCGCTGTGCCTGGCTGCTCCAGGGCAGCGGCGAGGGAGGGTATGAAGAGCGGCACTCAGCTACGCGAGGCGAGTCCCCCACAGCCTCGCAGGCCTCCGGGAACCCAAAGCTCTCACGCAGCCAGCCCTCAGATCGAGCAATGCCCGCTCCCGCTATCCACTGAGGGTAGCTCGGCAGCTCACATCACGAGACAAGTTCTCCTCGCTGACTGCTCCAGATCCCAAGGCACGGGACGCCTGTCACTGGGTGAACTCACCAGGGAGGTGGGCAGAAGGAAGCAGCACTAACGGGTACCTGAGAGGTGACCAAAACCCAGATTCCTGCCTCCTTTCCAAGCAACCCACTGTGCTTGAGCACAGCCGCCGCTCCAGAGCCCAACACAGGATTTGATTTCCACGGAAGCCACCGAGAGCCACGAGGACCGGCTTTAGCTGGGGAGCCCAGCGCTGTCTGCCGGAGCCACGCAGAGGAGAGCCGGCCCGGCGAAAGCCAAGGCACTTCTCCAGCATTAAAGCAGCGCGACAGGCGCGCGTGCGTGCGCAGGGTGTGCCTGCATGGCTAACTGCTCACCGCAGGGCACGTGTTGTTTGGTGAGCGAGGTGCTGCTCGGGTGGTGGGAGACCCTTGGCTGACACGTCGACTGCTAGTCAAGCATGTCAAAACAATCTCGGGGAGTTTGGACAACTCGGCTCGCAGACAAGACTGCTCCACCACACTCGCACGAGCCCTGGGAGCCAGAGCAAACAGTGACTCAGGAAGAGAAGGAGCAGAGGTGATTACAGGGGGACAGGTTTGCTGGGGGGCAGCGAGAGGCACTGCAAAGCCAGGCTGTTCTCACCTGCACAGCGAGGATCTGAAGACCTGGCTGCCTGCGTGCCATGATGCTGAGGAACCAGCGCAGCCCCTTCCGCCCCAGGGTCTCAGCAGCCCGAGCGTAAGAGCAGGGCTGCGGGAGCCCCCAGCTTTGCAGCACATCCCTCACTCTCCTCAAGAAAATATTTTTCCTTCTTTATCCCTTGTCTTCTCTCAAAAACAGAGACAAATTCAGCAGAGCGCTAGCTCTAGCAGTTATTAGCATGTTTGCAAGCATCTAGGACGTCTCTCTGGAGAGAGATGAAGCATCCCCTTCCCAGCAACGATCCAAGCTCGCTCCCACACCCTGGGCAGAGGAACAGGGAGCAGCATCCCCCTCCTCCACACAGCCCCAGCCTGGGGGAAGCTGCGCTCGCTATTGGCAGTGCCGCGGCCGGCAGCGTTACGGCCTGAGCCCGGTCACCAGCCCGAGCGCCCAACCTGCCGCTCCACGAGCCGGTGCCATCTCCCCAGCTCGCCTTGGCAAGGGAAGAGAGCAGTGTAACGTGATAATGACCAGCTGGCCTCGTAATCTGCAGCTCCAGTTCGCTAGGGGCCGGGGCAGGCGAGAGAGGACTTGGCTGCGAACAGAGCTGCAGCACGACGCCGGCAGCCCGAGGGGTGCTCGCCGCCTGACGGGTCAGCCAGATGCTCTTTGCTCGTCGAGGAGAGAAAAGGACGGCACGCACCAAGCACACGCGACGGCTCCCTCGCTGCGCCGGGATCGCAGCTTCCTCCCGGCTGCGGCTCAGGAGGATGCCGAGAGCCGGGTAGACAGCGATGCTTGGGCAGCGCAGCGCTGGGAGGCCAGGGAGACCAGGATCCTAGCTGGGGAGCCTGGTTCCAGGCCATCTCTAATTAGTATCGCTCTCTTCTCCATCCCCGGACCAGCGCAGGGTAAGCGAGCGCGGCTCGGAGATCCCCGGAGACGCAGGCTGCCAGGAGTCAGCTGCAGGGAGCCGTCGGCAGCCACAGGCCGCGGCTGCAGGACGAGAAGGCAGCTGGGTCCCGCTCTCGGGGGATCAGCTGGCTCCTCTGTACAGCCCTTCGCCCACCACCGCTGCCGACAGACCCCCCGGAATGCCAGCCTTCCCCCGGGCTCTCTGGAAACGCGCTGCCGGGAGGCGAAGGCAGGAGTATTTATTTAGCAGGAAGGTTTCCACGCACGGCCGGTCCCCAGCGCTCCCTGCCTGCCCTGCTGACCACAGACGTGAGAGCCCTCGCGCACAAAATACCCAGAGAAAGCCACCTCTAATTAGAGGGTGGAGTTAAAAATACCCACAGCCCGTAAGCAGAGGGAGGCAGACAGGGAAGAGGCACATGCCAGCGGGACTGACGCCCCGGGACGGAGACAAGATTAGGAGCGACTCCGCCTTGCGCACACAAATGATCCAAAATAGACGAGCGTATGCCTGAGCAATGATCTGGGGAGAAACGATGGGGCTGGTGTAGGAGTGGGGTCACAGCCCGTGACACCAGGGAACCAACAACTTGTCTAGACTACAGCAGACAAAAAAAGAGATGCTGTCTTGAGCTGGGAGCGAGAGGCACCGCCACACAGAGAGCTCCCCTAGCAGAGAAGCGGCGCGGAAGAGGGAGGGACGCAGGCCAGATACCTGCGCCTGTTCCCAGAGCTGCCAAGAACGATCTTGGGTATACGGCGTATCTGCACAGTGCTTGGAGATCCTCAGATCCAAAGCGATGTGTATAAATCAGAATGCCTTTTAACCCGCTGAGCCTAAAGATGCTCTAGAAACTCTCCAAGACAAGGCAGGACTTTGCTTCCCAACACCCGACCCAGTTAGACCGGGAGGTCCTGCCCAGCCCCTACAAAGGGAAAACAGCCTCGTACGGCTGGGCTGGGGTCCAGCTCCACACAAATGCCGCAGCCTCCTGCTCGCCCGAGAGCTGCTCTGGGGAGACTTTCCCTCCCTGACGGCTGGTTCTGTCACCTGTTGCCTATGCCACCTCCGACCTTCTCTGTCACATGCCAAGATGGCTCTGGAGACACTTCAGACGCTCTGACAAAACCCTGTCTGCTGGCTTTTGCTCCTTGAGCAAGCGCAGTGGCCTGCAGCCCTCCTCTTACACATAAAGAGGTTTTTCTTTAGCCCTGAACAAAGCGGGCTGCCTCCAGGGCCGCACAATCAGCTCCCACCTCTGAGAGCGGCCAAGCCCTCGCGCTGGCGGAGGGCTCTGCCAGGGCCTCCTCCTTCACAGGAGGGCAGACCCGCCTGCCATAATGACAGCTTCAAAGCCAAAGAGGTCTGGAGCGAACCTAATGGTTGGGACAGGTCCAGATGGACAGCCCCGAGGCCTCAGACAGGCTGCTCCTCCGCACGCCAGGTCTGTCGCCGCTCGTCGGCAGAGTCCTCGGAGCCCCGGTGCCTCAGATAATGACATTCCCGCCTGCCGTGTGTACTGCTACTGAAAACTCATCGTGACAGGCACAGCCTGTTGTTACAGGTTTGAGCAGCTTCTTCCCAGCGGGGCTTGAACCTCAGCTCAGGCCTCCAGGCACTACAAGCATCAGAAGGATATCCATTTTCCCTGAGCTGCCTTCAGCTGCTTTCAGATCCCAGACATGATGTGTACAAGGCGCTCCACGCAACCTTCAGAAACCCCTCAGGTGTTTCTTCCCCAGTTTAGTCCTCAGTCACTTACCCTCCGTTCTTACAAGTGCCAGGAGCGAGGTCCCACTGCCACCGCCACCGCTTGGGCTGGGTCAGGCAGCACTTTCTTCTCAGTCACTCCCCACCAGAAGCCTTTGCTGGAGCTCAGGAGGGCCCCTTGGCAGGACACGTGCTCCCTCCCTCTCATCCTGCGGATTCCTCTTCTTGTTCTGAGCACAGATGGGAAGCTCTTCAGAGAGCAAAGAAATCATAGGAAGAGGCAGGTTTATGCTTCCCCTCATCATGCCTCAATACATCCCTGCACTACACAGGGCTGCTTTTAGCGAGTATTTTATTCTACTTACTTGTTTCAACATTAAATAATGAAATGGGAGTTCCATTTGTGTGTGAAAATCAGTGTTTTACACCGCAGCGCTTTACCATCCCGGTTTGACAGGCGCTACGGTTCTCGTATAACATTTATTGCGGCTCCTTCTGCTTGTGGAGTTTCCCATTTCAGACAGCTCCTCGGCAGCGACGGCAGATTAAAAGGCAGAACCTTGCTGTAATAAAACCGTGGAGGCGGCGTACGGAGAAGAGCCGGCGCTGGCCGTATCTGCCCGATACAGGCAATCGGCACCTACGTCCTGCGCTAGGACGTGCGTACGAGATGACGCTCGAGGTTTCGTGCCCTGGTGTTATCCGCTAAGGTCATACCCGCTTTCCCACTTGACTTCAAACCCGGCCTTGGTCTGCACTAATTATTCACAAACGCACTCTCACTTCACGCCCCGGCTGAGCTCCAGGAGCTTGGAGAGGGAAAGCCAGGCTGCGCAGAGCCCCAGCTCCCCCTCGCGTGGCCCAGATGGCGGGGGAAGCCAGCGCACCGCAGCACCGGCTGCCTGCGGCTCTCCCAGCACGGCTCTGCCCCGGTCCTGCATGGACAGGCTGCACTGGGCTTCCAGCCGGGTCCGAGAGCCCGCAGCGCCGGGTGCTGCAGACCGCTGGCAGGTCCACGTTGCACCTGGCCACATAAACACAACTTACAAGGCCAGAAGTAGGACGTAAGAAACCCTCCCATCCTTTCTTGTTTCCTCTTTCTCAGCTCCGCTCCTCCCTGATCGAGCTGCCGAGGGAAGTTAGAAGGACCTGATATCTCAGTGACTGCTCTTTGTTGCTGGTTATACTCTGTGCCATCTTATTTTACACCTCCTGTCATTTCAGTCCGAACGGACTGTGTTAGTGACTCCCTACTCCACAGGCACCCAACCCAAAGACTGGTGGACTCGGGTTTTAAGCCCTACATTCTTATTAGGCCATCCCTTCCCCTTAACCCTCAGCGAGACCCCCCATCTGGCCATTGGAACTGATGAGAAGCTCCGTATTCATTTCAGCAGGCACAGGTCAGCCCTTTAAATCTACTCATTAGCATCTGGAGTTCGATCTGCTGTGTTATCAAGTTAAATACATTTGTCCATCCCTTAATTTCTACCGGCTCTGCGGAGCTGGTTTATGGAAGAGAGAGGAGCTCGGCTTCCATTCCAGCTGCTTGATCTTCGAGAGCATCTTAATTACAGTCCCACCGCATGCTAGGACAGTCGGCGACGCGTGAGCCGGCACTGACCCGGGCTGACTCGCTGAATTCGGGGCGAGTGTCCAGTGCTGGTAATCTGTTAATCAAGGAAAAAGGTTCTGGGGCGCTTTTGAGGACCGTGCAGCAGGCGGGGACGCTCGCTGTGCCAAGCCGTGTTTCAGGGCAGAGCCACCGGCCTCAGCCTGTGCCAGGAATGGTTCGGCGCGGGGTGAGGATGCCAGGCAGCCCCTCCGAGCAGCGCGCTCTCCCCAGCGGGTCCTCGGCGTTGGTCAGAAGTTCGGAGGCAAACACAGCGCAGCGAGACAGCTTCTTAGGGCAAACCCTGGCGGAGAAACCCCTCTTTCTAGGGGTTCTTGTTAAACCCAGGGGGAAACACCCACTCTAGAGCCGCGCCGGGGTGGGCTCCGGCATCCCGGCCCTTGCCTTCGAGGCCGTCCCCCGCTCCCCCCGGCGGGGGGCCCCCCGCCCCCGGCCGCCCCGCCCGGGCAGTGCGCAGGCT
>Ga0065711_1045743_pt1 | contig 13284 bp, 6 predicted proteins | sample Hoacrofraction12_FD_59098 | JGI IMG/M metagenome (GOLD analysis project Ga0065711, IMG submission 59098) | Hoatzin crop microbial communities from Cojedes, Venezuela - Epithelial fraction 12 v2 (version 2) | ecosystem: Host-associated > Birds > Digestive system > Esophagus > Crop | place...
GCGGGGCCGGGCGCCTCCGCCTTCCGCCCCGCCGCCCCGCGAAAGTCGGGTGTTGGCGAGAGGGGAGCCGGGGGGACTTCGCCGCCTTCCCCCGGCCCCGGGAGCAGCGAGGTGCGGAGCGGCGCCGGGAGCCGGGGGTAACGCCGGGGTTGCCGGGGCCGGCGGGGCGCCCGCGGGCTCTCCGGACGCACCCGCAGCCAGCGGGGTCGGCGGCCGAACTGCCGGGTGGCGGGGAGCCGAAAGTTGCCTCCCGGTGGGGTGCAGCCGTAGCATCTCTGTTACTTCGAAATGCGGGTTTAGGGTTCACTTTTTTCCTCTTGCGCAGAGCGCGTTCGGAATGGGTTTGAGAGAGCTCACGGCGCGTTAAGAGAAACTGCTGTCCGTCAGCGAACTGTTCAAAGGTGCCCGACTGCCCTTAACACCTAAATTTTAAGTGCTACGGTCTGATTGTCCGAAAAAATCCCTTTTAAAGTATTTATCACAGGGGCATGCTCATCAGGTCTTACCGAAGACAGTATTGTAATTCTTTAGGTTATAAGGTGCACGTTTAAGAAAAATGCCTCTGGATTAAGAAGGGAATCATCCTATTTAGAAAAATAAAACTAAAAATGCACAGCACATCCACAGGATATAAAATTTTGTTAGGAAGAACTGGAAAAAAAACCCATAACTGATAGAGAAACATCACGTTATGTGTTATCGAACATCTGGATAACGCATAGCATTTCCTTAACTGTTTGTTTAATGTACATCTCTCAAGTTGTGGAGGCTGTACTATGCGTCTGTTCCTGAATTAGGAGAGTCTACCCTACTTCTAATATTATTTTTTGTACAATTTAACTTTCATCTAATGGGGTTTTAATGTGGTGTGAGTGAAAATATGGGAACTGAAGGGCAGCTCTGAATGTTGCTTCTGAGAGAAATTATTTTACCGGCTGTTACTGAAAGGAGCGCTGAAAATGACTGTGGTGGAAAGTAATGGTCAGAGAAAACAAACTGGTTTTAGTTGTGGAGTGCTATCATATATAGTTCATACATTTTCACCCTTATGTTTTACAATCCATTTTCAGTGTTTGTTGTATCCATATGGGTAACAGGAAGAGAGAAGAAAATATCTATAGAATACTAAAATGTGGTAGTATGGCCACAAATACCCTGAGCAGTCAGGGTCAGTTATGGCAGGGACACTGTGATGAGTACTTTCAGTTTGTGATTGTGTAACATGCAGTCATATCAATGCCGTATTGGATTTTGCCCTTACTCATGTCTTAGAAGACATCAGATTTTTGCAGTACCACAACACAGTTTTCCTTTTATGTCATTCTCATTAGTGCATGCTGGTGTCTGCTACAATACCACAAGGCCTAAGAAGACTCGTGAATGTGGTCTAAAAAAATCCGTTCGCTGTGTTATGAAATAGCCAAGACACAGTATATACATAAAAGGTAAAGAATTTTTATTAAGTAATGCAGGTTAGTTTAGGTTTCTAAAGTAGTATTTGATATTCCTGGGATTAAATTAGTAATGTTTAAATAGTATTTTAAAAAGCAGGTGAAAAATAGGGAAAAGAGTTACTAAAACAGTGTAGCCCAAAGAAAAGTCTGTCAAGGATGAAGTGTTTTTTTGATGTTGACGTAACTTTTCCAAACAAGTTCAGGTATTGAGGTATTGGCTGTACAGAGTACTGATGAATTACCTAACTTCGGAGTAAATTCTCTTTCTGTACCTTGTTTCAAAACTTCCGATAAAACGAGGGGCCTGTTATCTTTGGTAGTGTCATTGTACCATAGAGGTCAGATAAGAAGTGTAACTCAACAAAACACATGTGGACTGAAAAGTCACTGAATTAATACAAGTGCTTCAAAACACACACCCCACCTGATTAATGAAATGCTGGCAAAAGAATCTACTGTGAAAGATGACTTTCTCTAAATGCAGGAGTTGGATGAAAGAAAATTAGTACGATAAAGAAGTTGCCCATTGTGTAAACACTTACATGCTTAAGTTTAAAATGCCAGTTACTAACATGTGGAATCCCAGCTGTGAAAATTTTTTTTAAATCTTGTGAAGTTAACTGAGGAAGAATAATATATCTTAAATTTTCGTAAGGTGGTATTTTCGGCACATACATCTTGGAAACATGTTTGCAGTAATTGCCGTTGGATTTTCACTTACAATAATTATAACTTAGCTTGGCTTTACTATCTGATATGTTTGGTCTTCTATTTTGTAGTTACAAGCATACCAGCATTAATACTAAATTGCAAAGGAATGTTTTGTTTGGGTTTCTTGATTGTGTGGGGGAAAAAGGTGGAAGGGGAGTAAGTTTATTAATCCGACTCGGTAAAGACAGCCCTTCCACTTCATTCTTGATGGTTTATTTCTTGTTATTAAAGAGGGATTTTCAGAGAATTGATATACTCCGGTCTTATAAATTCTTGTTATTACTATGTTTGGATTAATATTTTTGTTTGTTTTCCTCAAACAGATTTTTTTTTTATGTAGTTCCAAGACTTTTAGCTTGTCATTCTTCACCCAGTAGATCAATGTGTGGTGTCTTACAGTGTCTGTGGCAAGGCAAACAGAAAACAGTGCTACTGACAGGGAGGTGAACTTACTCATTTATCTTCATGAAGTGGTAAGTTCAAAAACGAATTATGACCATGCTAAAGGTTAGTTTTTACTGCTAAGAAAAACGCTATAGGTGGGCAAGACCATGGAGCTGCGTAGGAACCATGTACCACTGCAGCCTGAAACAGAACTGCTTGAAACACAAGCCTCAGTTAATGGTGTAGGGTGAGTGCTTTCATGTTCATCTAAATTTTCATTAGTTGTCCAGGACATCAAGTTACGAACAAGTTGTGTTCTTATGCAAGATTTCAGCCTGTGCTGTAGGTTTGTTGTTTGGTTGCCAGAACACAATGAATTGGGCAATTACTCTCAAACCTAAACCCACAGATAATAGCATCTGAGCTGTCAACTGCTTTGTGCAAAACGTGTATGAGTTTTTAAGATAAAGGTCGCATCGGGTAACAGGTTGATGGTATCCTGTGCTAAGCGTGCATGCATGTATGTTTCCACATATATGTACACCAGAAAGAATTTTTGTATCCTAGTTTCTTTCAAACTGTATCTGCTGTTATCTGTCACCAGACAATGAACTTCTGAAGTAAACTATAGAACTTGCGGAGTTTATAAAGTTTCATGTCTATCAGTGAACTGTAAAAGGAAGTTGTTGCTTTTTCAGTTACCAGGTGTCGATATATCTTGTCAGGTTATGCAAGGTTGGTCTTTTACACTTCCTTCTAAAAGGCTCCTGTATTAATTTTCTTCCTCTTACAAAAAAAATTGAGGTAAGAAAAACTGTCAAATGTCAGTTCCGAAATTTGTATAGCCTTTGTTTTCACAGTGATTACACTTGATGTAAATTGGGTAGCTCAAAGTAGCTTTTTGATTCTGGTATTAAAATCTCAGACAGATTACTGATGACCTTGAGTTATTCATCAGTTCAAAGAAGTTGGCTTATTTTTATTCATGTATTTATTTTTACGTAAGTGCAATCCATCACAGATAAGCACTCTTTCTGAGTACAGCACTCAGAATTTTCCTGCAGCAATAAGGAGACCAAGGACTAAGTGTCTGTAGGGACTGAACTTCTCTCTGAATGAGACTGACGTTCTACTACTAGAGGATATCTCTTACGTTTAGGACTTAAGGTACTGTGAAGAAGGCTGTGCTGCTGCTGGTGTTGTAGTTGTCCTGGTGGGTTCTGCTGGTCAGTTGTCCAGCTAGTATTTTTTGTGAGCATGTACATAATTACGGAAAAATGAGAAAAATTAAATAACCAAAGTTACTGCGGTAAAAGTATGTCATTCTCTTGAGCGAAATCATGTTTTAGTCTCAAGCTATTGAGATTTTTAAGAACATTTTTACCCACGTGTCCGACATCCATATAGACTTGAGTAATAATGAAGACTTTGGGACCTCTGTAGCTGTAGATATGTGTGAAATGACATGTATCCAAAAGCCTCGATTTATATGCCATAAGCAGGAGATGAGCAGACTTGCAGTTAATGCTTCATGATATATTCCTGGTGTTGTATTTGGCAGTACAGCGTGTTGTTTGGATATTTTATTAATTGGTTTTGGACAAATGAGAGTGATTGGTATGGAAATACTAAGAATTAAATAATGTGTAGCTTAAAAAGATACAGGTTAAAACCAAGTCAGTACAGTAGTTCTCATGTAATTTGAGGGTGTGAAAACACCACAGAGGAACTAAAGTGTTTCCTAAAGTATACAGCTTGGCCTTGTTGCAAAAGGAGGTAAATCACAATTTAAGCGAGGTGTTATAAGGGAGTATGGAAAAATAAACTGAAGAGAATAGTTGATAGTTAGTGAGCAGTAGTTTTTCCATCTCATGATTTATTCGGAGAGCAGTGTTTTCACTTTCAGACACCATCTTCCCTGTGTCAGGAAAATGCCAGAACAATTCCTAGAAACCAGACTGACACCAGCGCGGAAGGGACAGCTGTCCCACACCTGCCTACTCTTCTGAGGTCCTTTGCAAAGTGTCCGCTGCTGGCTGCTTTGAAACTGGCCTTCAGTACTGGATTGGATATACCTTGGGTTTGATCCAGAATGACCCTTCTTATCCTTCTATGAATTTAACAGTTAGTTTTTGGCCAGACAGTATGTCTTCTGGCAAGTTAAATACTTTACAAATGAGAGAAGGAAAAGGCATGCAGGAAATAAATTTTTTTTTCTTATGGAAATCTGCTCCGTGTTTCCAGAGAAGTATTTTTAGATCTAAGTAATTAGATCTAAACTCTACTCGAGGGTTTGTTTTAGGGTATCTGATGTTAGACTTTTCACCTGAGAATTTTAGAAAACTCTGAAAGTTCAGTAAATGGTTTGTCGATACGATATAGAGTAAGTTAATATTCAATTCGTTGGCGACTTTTTTTTGTAAATTAAAAGCGTTTAAAAACGTTTAAAAATCTCATTTAACTGTTTAGTGATATTTAGAAACTGATCCGCATGTGCAATATGAGAAGCATTTTATTGTTCTTATATCCAAATATAGCATGACTACATTAGGGTATATTCTTATTCCATCTGTGTGTGTAAGATGGAATGTTTCCATTAGGATCACTGAATTTCTCTAGCTTGACACTGACACAGAGAAGAGGTTGGCCTTTTGTTTGTTTTGCCTGTTAACAAGCTGAACTCTATGACAGAGAGAAAGGGAATGGTAAATAGTGTGGAAATAGACCAGTAGGGAGAGAAGTTATTTGTCCAAAATCTATCCCGACCTCCAGAAACCATATTATCATGCAGGAGAGGTCAACAAAAAATACCTATTGTGAACAATATGTCTGCAGAAGCTGGTTTTGGACTTCTAAATGATGTGCCAATCTTTATGATAAGGTGTCCGAATTACTGCTGAAAAGAAGATTTCTCTTATATGATAAAAGCATGAAATTGTTTGCAGGATTTCTTTCCGGTCTATACAAATCAACTTACTCAACTTTATGAGAAAATGAGAACTTTCTGTTAGATTACTTTCTGATTGTAGAGTGCCGCTTCCTTATCATTTTTAGTTCTGTGAACGTCTATCTGGGCAACTTGTGTAAAATTCAGGGTTTCTCTAGTAATAATTTTTTTTTCTTACTTGCCATAGGTTTGTAAGACATGTTAAAAACCTAAAGATCTGTGTATTTTTATTGATTTGTTTGTGTTTAGAGCTTTTAAAACGCATTTGTAAACACTTCTTTCTATTTCTGTACTTATTCCTCACAGTAATGATCACTCTGTCTTCTGTTGTAACAATGCCATGGTATTTCCAGACCATACAGAAGGCTGCAAAATGTAGCAGTGAACTTATCTTCAGCTGGTTCATTTCTCCTGTAATCCCCTTAGTCTTCCACGTATTTCAGCAATCCTTATAGTGCTTCCAAGGATGCTTTAATTATCAATCTTGCAGCACCTTTCTTTCTTGTGTAGGTAGGCTATTGATCTTTCCCACGTCTAAGAACAAGTCTGTTCAAAATAGGCAGGCATTGAAGAGAAGTCACTTCAATTAATCTAGCATCCATTTGTAACGTAAGTGCTAATTTTAATGTGTTACAGAACATAGCTTAGAGACCAGTCTTTGCTTTAAATCAACTGCCTGTTTTATATGGATATCTGAAGCTTGCTAATCCATTGTATTTTAAGAAACCCACAACCCTAAGCCTTCCCAACAAAACCCAAAACAAAAGCCCCTGAAGGTTTTCCTAGTCAGTAGGAAATTTTGCTCATTTAATTGTCTCACCTACTACATAATCATTCTGTATGTTAGCATTTCTGTCCCTTATTTTCTTGGATTGCTGCATTTGAACTAAATTCTGTCATCCTGTAGAAAACCATAAAGGTGCTGAATACCTTGATAAAGGTCATAATTTAATAATTAGAGAATTATTAATTTTAATCAATGAAGGTATTTTTGTGATGCTTTAGATAGATACTTTTATAGATAATAAAAAAACACTACCCAAACAATGCATGGATGTTTTTTTCCCCGGTTGATGATACTGTACAAATAGTTTTCTGCTCTTTAAACAATTGTTTTACAGTATGTCATACTATGCACCAACCTTTAAGCCAGCAGATACTATTACTTTGTTTTATGAATCTATTCACATTCTAAACACATAAAGCCCCAATAATTATTGTGTGTATTTAAAGAAAGTAGGGGTATTTTCTGCTTTAAACTAAGATCTTATTAAAAAGTGCTCTGATATTCTTGACTGACATTTCTTTTGATGGTCCAGTAGGGTCAGTTTTTTAAAATTCAAGAACATTTATTTTATGAGGAAATTGTATCAGGATTAAAAATAAAATTTCCTTTCTGTAAAAGAATCTAAGGATTTAAAATGTGTTTTGTCTTTAAATATAAAAAGGTGAAATTCATGTTTAACAACTCGGAAATCTTGATTCAAAACCCTAGAAGCGTATCATTATTGAAAAATGATAATGATGTAACACAATGTAGAATGAACTGTGTGAACGTCAAACACAGACTTGAAACAAGACGAATCAAAATAAAGAACTTTAGATTTGAATCTTTTCCTGTTCTTTGAAAATCTGTAAAGATACTATACTAAGGATATTATAAAATCTGTTTTTAAATGATCCCAATGTTTTTAAGCTCTTATCCCTAACTTCCCCCACATACACTTCTCTGCCAAGCTCTACACCTTGTTTCAAAGTTCTGTGTTACTGTGATTTATCTCTATGCACAGAAGGAGACAAACTGAAATTTTGAGGGAAGGTTAAATCCTGATTTTGTTTGTATTGCCTGCCAGAGAAGGCCATGCTTCATTCATTTGTTCACCAGCTTCATGACCCTTAACACTTCCTTAACTGTGGTGTTACTGTTGCTTGAAATACTCTTCTGGAAAACATGGGGATTGAGGGGGGCTGCTGCAACAGAGAAACCCACGCACACTCTCCAGGATGCTCCTGTAGGGGAAGAGGTATGACCAGGGCTGGCCTCTATCCATGGATCTCTCCTCCTTGCACCACTGGGTGCAAAACAGTCCCAGTGTAAGAAACATGGAAAAGGTCTTCTCTCCTTGCGCCTGCTTTCCCTTTCCCCTCTCTTCCACTGTGTTCATGCTTGAAGGCTCTAGGAAGAAACAAGAATTTAAAGGTGTAATGCTCTTTATTTTAATATAAATTCTTGGTTTGTGTTTAGGAAGATTTGTAAGAAGCCGATAGAGTTTTTTCCTCTTAAAAGAAGTGGTTTTATTTGTTCCAAGTTGACTGAATTCCAGGTGTCTGCTGTTTGCTGACGGGTTTTCCAAAAAGAGTGATACCGGATTAATAAGGCTAGATGCACAGCAACTCCTCATAGGTTAGTGCAGGTCTGTTGGATAGCATGGACAATATAGCAATCCAGAATGAACATTTTAATATACGGATATGTTAACTGCATTTGTAATACAGCATTCCTTCATTCCAACAGGTTTTTGAAATTACACAGGTTTTAGGTTAGAATAAAACCAGTGCTGTGTCACTTCTGTGGAAAAGAAAGGTGGGCAGTAGGCACCATCTGTAACAAACTGCTGTGAAGGTACACACACAGCGTGAGGACATAGTAAAAAGTATATTTACTGGGAGCTCTACTGTCTCAATCCATTTAATGGCTTCTGCACCTAGAACAAAAGGGGAAAAGTCACATACAGCAAACAGTATCATTGATGCATGTAATGAGTGATTTGTCTTGGCTGGGGACCCTTGGTTAGAGTGCCCTTGCTGCTGTAATTTGTATTCTCTGGCTGCTGGTCGCTTCCTAGCTTAAAATAAAGGAATAAAAGAATGAATTAGAAAGCATTCGGTAAAATAATGCACTAGCATTTTAATCTTGGTAAAAGTGATTATCTCGCAGAAATTTTCCAGGCAAGTTTTCCCATTGGGTTCCAGATGCTGGTTTGAAATCAAATTCTATGGGAGAAAATTCTGCTAAAGTTTAAAATTAAATAGTTCAAATATATTTTGGACATATTAAAAAAAAATATGAAAGGAGACCTAGCCATTTTTTATGTAGTGCTTCCATTCTTTGTGGTTGGAAATTGATTGCATGAAAGCATTTGGACATGAGATTCATGTTTCAAAATGTGGTTTGAATCCAGAACTTTTCTGCTAAACAAAGCAGGACCATAGAAAATTGCATATTCCTTCATATTCTGTTGTGTCTGGTTACTGAAGATCTTTGAAGGGGAAAGTAAGGGAAATAAACCTTTGTCTCTGTTAGATTCCTTTTGTTTATATTGCTGAAGTTGCTAAATGCTTACGTGCCAGAAGAATACAGCACAACACCTACTCAGAGCGTTATGTCAGATTTAATTGTTCAGTTTCATGGACTTTGTTTCTTAGAGAAGCATTTAGTTTAGGTAAAAATGAATACTGTTAGTATTTAGGAATGAAGAAACATGATGAGAGATGTGGCACACATGAGCTTCTCAGCCAGACTTGCACTCAGATTCGATGGAAACCCAAACTCTGTTGCTGCTGAGACAACAGTAGGAATGTTTACCCTGTGATTTTGGTGTATGATAAAAATTGCAGTTTTCCAGACTGAGAATTTCAGAAAGAATTAGCTTAATTTGCTTCTTTAAAAAATATAGAAAACCATCTTATGTTAAGGGTAAGAATTTGTCTTTGCAAAATGTTGTGTATTGGAAGTGATAAAGATGTATTGCATTCAGAGGAAGAGGAGTGATTGTGTATACTGCGCAAAGAAAAAGGGTCTACTAGAGAGAGGTATTGTATAAAAACTGCTTCTGAAGAAATCTGGGATTGTGGAAGTCAACCAGGAAATTCGATGGTATTCCATGTCATGTTAATGATTCCTCTTGATGCAGATGTCTATAATGTTATCATATACTCAATTTTTCTATAGGCTGTCTAAAGAGCATCTCACCTAGTGTAGAGAAATGAGTGCTAGTGGTTGGAAGGAGTCAAACATTTCTTGTTGCCGTTGTTTAATACATAGCTCTATGCAAACATTAGGCTGCACGCAGAGTTACTTTTTCAGTGTAGAATCTCTTCAAAACTAGTGTATTTTACAATATTCTTTTGAGCAAGCCTTCTGTAACTTTATAGCCACTGAACTAAGGAGAAGAGTTAAGCCTTTTAGCCTTTAAGCCTTTTAGCCTAGGTGGCCAGTTTGTGACACCCACTGCATATTCCAAGGAATTAGTTTTTCATGTGCTCAGAGGTAGGTGGCAGAGGTAGATATAACACTTTGTTTTTCAGTGTAGTCTTCAGATAAACTGATAGCTTTTTTTTTTTCCTTCCTGTACATAACTAATTTGTTCTCTGCTAGGAACATTTTATTCCTGTTTTAAAAATCCATAATATATCAAAACTCAGTTTGTGAAAATGTTGAATGCAGATGAAATGTATTTGTACCACTCAAAGATCTGAAACTTTCTTGAGATTTTGTGTATTTGGTCTCTCAACAGCCTTCCTGAAGTCAAGGCCGCAATCCCTCAGCAGAAGCCTTGGCCAGCTGGCTCATGGAGCTGTTTTTGACTCCGACAGTCTTGGGAACCAGCTATCATTGAAGTAGACTGTGAGCCGTTGTGATTACTTCAGTCCTGGCTTTTCCTAACTTTTATGTGTGGGACTTGGTAATCACATTAGTGTAAAAATGTAGTTAATATGGAATTTCCGTTCCTACTTGTGGTGGTTTGACCGTGGCTGGACGCCAGGTGCCCACCAGAGCTACTCCTCAGCTCGACAGGGGAGAAAAAATACAACAAAAGTCTTGTGGGTTGAGGTAAGGACAGGGAGTTCACTCAGCAATTACTGTCACGGACAAAACAGACTCGGTGTGGGGAAATTAGTTTGATGCGTTGCCAGTCAAATCAGAGTAGGATAATGAGAGATAAAAACCAAATCTTAAAACATCTTCTCCCACCCCTGCCTTCTTCCTGGGCTCAACTTCCATCACGATTTCCCTACCTCCTCTCCCTGAACAGTAGAGGGGGATGGGGAATGGGGGTTGCGGTCAGTTCATCACATGCCGTCTCTGCCGCTCCTACCTCCTCAGGGGGAGGACTCCTCACACTCTTCCCCTGCTCCAGGGTGGGGTCTGTCTGGGTGGGGTCCCTCCGATGGGAGGCAGTCCTCCACAACCTTCTCCAATGTGGGTCCTTCCCACAGCATGCAGTCCTTCACAAACTGCTCCAGTGTAGGTCCTGTCCAGAGGGTGCAGTCCTTCAGGAACAGGCTGCTCCAGTGTGGATCTCCTGTGGGGTCTTGAGTCCTGCTAGCAAACCTGCTCCAGCGTGGGCTCCTCTTTCTCCACAGGGTCACAGGTCCTGCCAGGAGCCTGCGCCAGTGTGGGCTTCTCATGGGATCACAGCCTTCTTTGGGCATCCACCTGCTCTGGTGTGGGGTCCCTTCCATGGGCTACAGATGGATATCTGCTCCACCATGAACCTCCATGGGCTGCAGGGGGACAGACTGCCTCACCATGGTCTTCTCCACAGGTTGCAGGGGAATCTCAGCTCCGGCACCTGGAGCACCTCCTCCTCCCCTCCTTCTTCACTGACCTTGGTGTCTGCAGAGTTGTTTCTCTCACACAGTCTTACTCCTCTCTCCTGCTGCACGTACTGTTACACAGGGCGTTTTTCCCCCCAGCTTAAATATGTTATGCCAGAGGTGCTACCACCATCACTGATGGGCTTGGCCTCGGCCAGCAGCGGGTCTGTCTTGGAGCCAGCTGGCATTACTATAGGACATGGGGGAAGCTTCTGGCAGCTTTACACAGAAGCCACCCGTGTAGCCTTCCTGCTACCAAAACCTTGCTATGCAAACCCAATACACTACTGCAATTTTTATATTTTAAGAAGTTCATTTTTTCTCTCCCTGTTCACATATCATTCAAATAGGATGATGGTTTATTTAGATTTACAGTGTAATCCTTTGCTAAATGATCTGAATTACTTGGGGCAAGAGAGATGTCATCTTCCATGGCATAGGCGTTAGATGGTAATGAAGGCATGCACCTTGCAGTAGATTATGCTAAGCGGCAAAGGAATTCTGAAACTTGCAAGTAAAATAGGCTCATTTTCAGGTTACACACCAGGGTTGTTCTCTTTGGGTTGGATAAGAGCTCTAACGGTCGTGACCTGCCATTCTGTGGTTCTTTTTATCACTTCAGTTGTCCTTTCCTTTCTTTCCTCCTTTTTACCTTTCTTAACCTTCTTCTGCTAGATGGCTTCTGTCCACCAGTGCCCACAGTTTCCTTCTTTTTTTTTTTTGTTTTTCATGGTTTCATTTCTCAGCTTGCTGCATTTGATTTGGGATGCTTGTCTTCCTTGTCCTTCCACTCTCAGCTCAGAATGAGATGAGAGAATACAGATGAAAGCTTTCTGCACCAGTTGACTTGGAAGCCAGAAGATACAGTGAAAGGACCATCTTGTGCAGCCTCCTAGCCTTACTATGCAATATGCTTAGTTACTCTGTGATGACAGTATCAGCACCGTCAAATTGATACATAGGGTCTCTTAAGGGTAGAATGCACTAAGCATAGATAAGCTTTGGCAGTGCCAAAATTTCAAATTGCTATAATGAACACAGCAACAGCTTGGGTAGATGTAAACTTATAGCAAAGGACATCAGTGAATGTCTTATCAAGATGCTTTAAATCACAGAAATGCTAGTGTTCTTTAAGTAAAGGTGCAAAACGTTTTCTCTTGTTTCAGTCCTGGAAATATTTGAACAGTTTTGTATGAATTTTTTTGCAGAAGCCCACTTCAAATGTGAGGTTTGACATAGAATGTTTTAGTTTGCAAAATGGGAAAAGGCAAGAAACTGTTGTAAGATGAGAGAGTTAAGTAACATGAGCCATAACCATAGTTAGAATGGAGGTCACACTTGTAGGTAGTTTCCCATTTTGTTCCTTTCTCATGGCACACCTGTTGTTGCCACAGTACATCGAAAGTTCCAGTAATGCTTAGCCTATTCACTCTACTAATAATAATTTTCCTTACTAATTTTGTAACAAGTAGTTTTGGTTTTAAATAATGTCCTGAAGCCTTAGCATTAGTGGGTTTCCATCATATTAGAGCAAATTAGGATATTATTTTTAACAACTATAGTCAGTCTGATAGATGTATTTTATACTTGAGAGATGGGCCTCAAGAAATAAAAACTGATTGAAATTGGTGCCACAGATGGCTATTTTGAAAACAAAAAAGAAAATCAATAATAGATTAGGCTTGATTAGATGTTGACATTTAGAACTGCACACAGATAATGTTAAAATTTACCGACAACAGACAGTCTTCTTCCTGGTTTGCATTTATACCTCCATTCTTGGTTCAGGTGAATCATGATACATACATTGTAAAGGTTAATGAACAAATTACCATATAGCTCATCTGATTGTTCAGGCTTTAACCTGGAGAACTGAATGTTTTATAATCTAGCTTGTCTTATGGGGAACCTAATTTGTTTAATTTTTTTTTTGTTATATGAAATTCTGATTTGTTTGAATGTTTAGATGAGTTCAAAATAATTTATGAACTGATTTTCTGTCCTACCTTCCTCTCTATACACTTGTTTTACTCCACTGCGATTTAAGCGTAGTTGTACATGACTTGCATTCATTTTAGGTCAGAAGCGAGTGAGGATCACAGAATCACAGAATTGTAGGGGTTGGAAGGGACCTCTGTGGGTCATCTAGTCCAACCCCCCTGCCGAAGCAGGGTCACCTACAGCAGG
>Ga0065711_1045747_pt1 | contig 13284 bp, 12 predicted proteins | sample Hoacrofraction12_FD_59098 | JGI IMG/M metagenome (GOLD analysis project Ga0065711, IMG submission 59098) | Hoatzin crop microbial communities from Cojedes, Venezuela - Epithelial fraction 12 v2 (version 2) | ecosystem: Host-associated > Birds > Digestive system > Esophagus > Crop | place...
GGGAGCTGGCGGGGCCCCCCCGCCGCGCCCAAGGGGTGATGAAAGTGGGCGTGGGGAGTCGGGGGATGGCACAGCGGTGCCTTGAGGGTACATGGCAGGAAGACGTTCTTGAATGAATGGGCCGTTATGCCGACTGCCCCGGGACTCAACAGGACGGCTGTGTTCCTCTCGTGTATTTCAGGTGAAAGACGAGTTCTTGGAGAGTGACGTTAAATCTGAGGCCATCCAAATGCCAGCTCTCACCCTGCAGCCTGCTCAGCTCAGTGAGTAACCTTAACTGGGAGCTTGCTGTTGCTTTAAATAAGAACTCTCGTTGCCTCGTGCTGTAAGGTGAGAAATTCTTCTGGTTGAGGGGGACGACAGTGATACTTGGAGCTTGCTGGTATTGCTGGCCTTTTTGGCAGGGAGCACGAGACGGGCTGAAACAGAGTGAAAGCCCACAGGAGCCTTCAGACTCAAATTCTGCAGGGAGACAGTGCTGCTGGAGAAAGCGACAAAGCCCTGGTAGTAAGAAGAGCTTTTCTGGATTGTATCGTTTCTAAAAGCCAGTCCCCCTTGTATCTGCTCTCAGATTCCTTGTTCCTTTAAGCTCCTGTGTTATTCAGTGGTCTTTGCTTCATCTGTTTTCTCTCTGCCTTGTGTGCCCCACCATAGCAGTCGTGCTGCTGGAAGGAGACCTGGAGACAGATGCACTGAAGTGTCATACATCAAAGAACAGCTGGGATCCTGTCTTGGCAGCTGCTGTGCCGCGCAGTGCTGCAGAGGAGAGCCAGAGTGGATCTGTGGTAGCTCCTGATTCCTGCAGTCTTCCCTGCTAGCTCATTGGCTGGTGTCCTCCGTTCCTGGACTTTGCTTGATGGGGATCTCTGTTGCAGGAGCAGTCTCTGCACCCAAAGGCAGGCGAGCAGGGATAGGAGAGGTCGCCTCTAGATGCTGGAAAGGCCGTTTGTATAAGGTCCTGTCAGAAGATCTCTTCTGGAGCAGCTGCTGGCTGTAGGCCCACCAAGCCGAAGGTCAGGATAGCCTCTTTGCAGCATGTCTTCCAAGCCAGAGCAGAAGGAGACCCACCAGGCTAATGGGGCTGTGCTGCCCATTGTGCCCGTGAACTGTCTCGCCAGTCCGGACCGGGGGCAGCTGGTGGAGCCCTCAGATTTCCTGGGACCTGATGGTGATGGGGTGGAAGTGGTGGTGTTGGAGTCCCGTGCCAATGCTAAAGGGGTGCGAGAAGAAGATGCCCTGTTGGAAAATGGCAGCCAGAGCAATGAAAGCGATGACACCAGCACGGACCGAGGTCCTGAGCCAGCCTCGCCCCTCAAGGAGACCTCCTTGTCCATCGGGCTCCAAGTCCTCTTCCCGTTCCTCCTGGCAGGCTTTGGGACGGTTGCTGCTGGAATGGTGCTGGACATTGTGCAGGTAGGACTGATACTTCCCTGGCATGGAGCTGGGCTGTGAATCCTGTCTCTGTAGACCATGGCTTGATCCCAGGCCAGCAGGGACCCAAATGCCAAGGCTGGTTCAACAGACAGCAACTGTGAGGGGAGGAGACCTGTTACCCTGCGTGCCGGCTGGGGTGGGGGGAGACAGGGGAGACCTTGGTGATGTCTGGCACGAGGGGAGGAGATGCTGCGGGCACCCCTGCTCTGCAGCTCCTCGGCTCGGAGGAGGAGGTCGCAGCTGGCACATGGGCAGCCGAAGCACCCGCCTGGGAACCGAGACTGCTCCCTGCATTGCGACTTGAAGTGCTTTCCTCGCAGTGGCTGTAGACATCCCAGCTGAGTCACTAGTTCCACAGGTCCTGTGTCCCTTTTCCATCTCGGGGGTTTGCTGCGCTGTTCCAGCACGCCAGGCTCGTGCCAGCCCGGTTAATGATTCGCCTGTCGCAGTGCGTGCGGGACGCTTATGTGGTGGCTCGCTCCGAAGGTGGAAGGCTGCCCGAGTGGCTCTTACACTGCCTTCTCACGCTCTTGAAGCGTCCAGGGTCACCTGGGCTAACAGGGTGGTCCCTCCCGGGAGGTGTCTGGGGATGATGCTGAGGAAAGGCCAGCCAGAGAGCTGGCTGTCACCTCTGGGTGATGAAGATGCGTTGCCAGACATGGTCTCTCGTTAGGTCTCCTGCGGCAGGTGATGCTGTGGGAGCCTGACAGCCGTGCTGCTTGCTTGGGTTTTATGTGGCAAATGTGGCTTCACGGACCGTGGCTCCTGCGCCGGTCTCCCTGGCACGAGGTTTCCAAGCGTGTGTCTCTGGCAGCAGATCCGTGCTTGACCTCTGCTCCTGTGCTCTGGAAGACGGGCTGTGCAGAGCTGTCTTGGTGCGTGGCCCGAAACAATAAGACACAAAACTTGATCATCCGTGCAGTGCAGGTTTATGAAACTGTTTGGCTGGAGGAGCCAGCCATTTTGCAACGGTGGTCAAACAAAAATGCTCTGCTGGAAGCTCCTCTTGGTTTGAGTGGGATGAAGAAGCCCTCGGAGTGTTGGCATAGAAAGACTCGAATGTCAGTCACTTGTCTGTGTTGCTGGCAGTTACGATCATCTCCACCCAAGCTGTGTGCCAGTAGGGTAAATCAGGCTTTTTTTGTGTTTGTGGGTGGTCAAGCAGACACTTTTCTTGCTTTCCTGCCCCTAACGGCTGTTTGCCTGCGAGTTTTGGTCATATCCTTACGGTTTCTCTTGGTGCAACTGCTGAGAGAGCTGTGAAGTGACTCAAAACAGGAAAGGCCCGCTGTGCTACATTAATCTGGGAGAGATTTACCAGAATAATTTTCTTAAAAAGAAAGACATTTCAAGCATATTTCCCTTTGCAAGGTCCCTGTAAACTCATACGTGGCTCTTCTGGCAGTGTCCCAGAGCCGGTGATTTGCACCCAGCCCGGAGTCCTTCCTGGAGAAGGAGCAGCCCTTCTGCCCGGGCAGGAGCAGGGCAGGGGTGGGATACTGCAGCGCACTGCGGTGTTCTCCTGCCTTTTTTTTTTATGGCCATTGGAAATAAAGCTGCATAATTCCTCTGTCCCACAACAGCTCAGCATGTGGCTATGCAGCTTGTCCTGCCAACTCCTGTAACTGCTGTAGCCTTGGGATTAAATGAGGCTTCAAAGTGCCACAGGGTGGAAAAGGGGGGTGGGAAGCATGTGGGTCTCGCCTTGCTTGCCTGCAGAATGTGGGAAGCTGCCCTTGATAACTGGCTTCCCAGAGACCCAGAGCCTTGGGTGAAGGGAGGGAAGCGTCTGGGGCAGGTGGGTGGTGTGCTGGGGTGGACTGGGTCCCGTTGCGTTGGATGCAGCTGTGGTTTGCCGTGGATGGAGGGCTCCATACGCTCCATTTCCTCCGTTTTGGGTAAACGGACTAATCCGCCAGCTGTAATTGGTCTCCCCAGCGTGAAACAAGCAGCCCTGGCCTGCGGCCATGCTGTCCCATTAACGTGTCCCTGTGAATTTGCCTCTCGGGAGGAGAACTTGCCTCTGCTCCCTTTGGGGTTGGAGAGACCGGTGAGCCAGGTGACATGTGAGCGTTGCAGCCGCTGTTTTGTGTGCGGTAGAGGACTGTTGGCGCGGTCCCCTTGCCCAGCAGAGCCCCAGTTGTTGTTTTCCAGGCTTGTCTGCTCCCTGGAGATTCTTTGGATGGGGTGAGCAGTGTTTCGTGCAGAGGAGGGCGTCCGCTCATCCATGCTTGGCCACCTCTGGTGTTAGCATCTGTCTAGGGTGGGCCGTAGCTGTGGCCAGCGGCGGGTGCCAGCCCTGGAGCTGTAGCTCTCCTGCTAAGGCCGCTCATTCCTCGGCGTTTCGGAGGGAGAGCGCTGGGGGAAGCGACGCAGCCGCACCAAGGTGGTCATAGCTCCAACCTGCAGCACGTCCCTCCCCACTGAGCTGTCATGAATCACCATCCCGCTATGATCGGAGCGGAACCACGCTGTTACTCATGGCTCTTGTAAGCCTTAACTTCACACGCAGTGACTAAAAATGACAGAGGCTGAGAAGCAGCTGTTACCCTGGGAATATCTGTTGTCTGCACCTGCAGACCTTCTGAGAGGCAGCGAACCTGGAGGAAACTGCAAAACACCACCTGGGGCTTGGTGTTTCTTCCAGAACCTCTGGCAGGCTGGAGTCCGGTCTCGCCCCTCTGGTCCTGCATGGGAGGGACCGAGGTCTGGTGGCTCTGGTGTCTGGGCCAGGTTGTGTTCAAAGGGACCACGGGCTTAGCAGAAAATGAAGCTGAACTAAGTCAAACCTTGATTGCTTATCGTCTCTCTGCTCCCCCTCCCCAGAGGGCAGGGAGGAGGTGCTGGCAATGAAGTGCCTCTCCCTGTAATTCTCTACTGCAGCAATGCTGGAACCCGGCCGGGAGCTCCCTTGCTCCCCGCTGCAGTGCGTTCCCCTCGGCATGGAGCAGACTGGATGGTGTTGGAGGGTCCGGCGTGCTGTTAGCCTCCCTCCTCGCCCCTCAGAACAGCTGGTTTCTGTGCTTCTAGGCAGGCTGTTACAGGGGAGGAAAGGGATTTTGACAGCTCGATGTCCTGAACTTAAATTCATATTTCCTCTTTCTCTTTTTTGTGTTCCCCAAATAGCCTGGCTCTGGTTCTCCCCTCGGAGCCACATCATGGGCGCACGTCTCTGCAGGGAGCTTTGTCCTCTGCAGGAGCCAGGGAGGCCTAGGACATGTACGAAATGCCCATAGACCGGTCTTGTATAACTTCTTATACTAAGAAAGCTGGCAGGAGCCCATGGGTCCTGCTCTTTGCAGTGAGCAAGCTGCTGATGCCTGCAGAAATCTCCGTGTTTTCCTGCCCCGAAGATGGCTTTTATTCCTTTCTCCAGGAACACCCCTGTCTTGCTCAGGGAGCTGCGTTAGCAGGCTCCGGTTACAGCGGCTTCTGGCAGCAGCTTGCAGCGCAGCCTCCTTTAAAGGTTAATTTACAAAGCGAGGGTCGGGACAAGGTGAGGGAGGGCTGCGAACGTGTGCTAGCTGTTGCCTGATCCTGCCTCTGTGGTCTCTGGAGGCAGAAGGAGCCAGGAAACTTTTGCACAGTGCTTCCAGCCTGCGGTCTGACTAATGACGATGTTCCCCTCATGAAGTGATTCTGGTGACACCCAGCTTGTGCTGCTGGGAAGTGGGAGTGAGTTGCTCGCTGCCTGAATTCTACACACTGCTGAGGGAAGTCATAGCAAAGGATTCACTGGGACAACAAGCAGCGAAATAATCATAATGCCTGCCTAAAAATAGACTGAGGAGAGCTGAGCTCGCGTGTTCCTAGATGTGACCTTAAAGGAAGCACAGCCTGATGTGCCGCTGGGTTAGATGAAGTATTTAAGACTGATTCTCTCTCCTGCCCTGAACTCAACCGCCCCTGTTGATCCTCTCTGAGTGCCTCTGGCTGTGGTGGAGAGGTCTCCCACGTCAGGGTCTCAGGTTAGCAGGCGGGTTGGAGCAGAGGGACCACGGTGGTTTCCTTGGTTCTGCCCATCGCAGCGCCCGGGAGGGGACTGTTCGTTGCATGAGGAGGGTCTGGAAACCGAGCATCCTCAGGAGCCTTGTCCTCACGCAGAGCGAGGGTTGTGGCTGTGCCTGAAATAGCTGAGCAGCTTTCGTCTGTGCACCTGGGAGCTGGAGAGCACGGTTAGCTTGTCTTACCAACCTGTCAGAAACGCTAAGGGGGGTTTTTATGGACTGGAAAACAGTCTTTTTCCTTTGAGGAAAAATGGTCCCAGTTCATCCATCTCAAGCACTTGCCTGCCTCCTGTGATCACGGTTTTCTCTCAAATGGTTTTTGAAGTGCGTGCAGCTTGGATGTGGTATCGCAAGAAAAGAAACTGGGATTTGTTGGCTCAGTGGCGAAGGCGAGCAGCACAAAGGATGGAAAAATAAACAAAAATACCTGAAGTCCTTCCCCACAGGAGGGAGTTGGTCATGCAGGTAGAGTGGCTGGTGTTTGCTGTAAGGTGTTGGCTGTTAGCATTCCTTGTCCTAGAAAGAAGTACGTGTCCTGTCGGGTGGCCAGCCTGGCAGTCTGACCCTGCCGAGGGGAGCGGAGCGGGAGATGGAGCCCGTGGCAGGTACTGCTCGCAGGAAGGGAGCTGCGAGAGCCGTGACCGCGAGCGTGCTCAGCGCTGCAGGCAGCTGCCGAGAGCGCAGTCACAGCCCTGCTCGGTGTCCTGTAAGGATGGTGGCTGTGTGGGAAGTGGGAGCTATTTTGGACACAGGGCCTTTTTGCAAAACATTCATGAAAATAAGAGTTAGGCAATAGTATTTGTGTAGCTTGCAGGGTTTTTTTAAGTGCGGTTGTGAGTTTTTTGGGGGTGGTTTTGTGTTTTCATGGCAGCCAGCTGCTCTCCTGTGAGACTGCTCACCCTGCAATTACACTTCGTTTTTTCCTAAATAACCGTGGCTGCCTCTTCTGCCTCGTGCCCAAGGGAGCTGCCTTGACCGCAGAGCCCGAGTAGTTAGTAAATCCCCGAGTAACGTAGGTGTGAGCTGAGGGAGGGCACACAGCTCCTCAGTGAGGCAGGGGGGAACGGAGATGGTGGTCAGCTGCTTGTTGAGCTGGCAGGATGAGGGAGCAGCGATGCCCTGCTCCGAAATGTATTTGTAAGACACACGTGTGGGGCATGGCTCTCGGCTGAGACTGGCTGAGCTTCAGTACTTGGTCCTGCCAAAACCTGCAAGCGCTGGGCAAAGTCTCTTCGTCTTTTCCTATTTTGGCCTTTGTATGCATAAACATTTTGTCAGTGGTTGATCTTTGGGGGATTTTTAACTGAAGGCCGAGATCCGGTTTCTGAGCTCAGCAGGAACATGTGGTCACTACTACACGAGTGTCAAGAACAGTAAAATTGCTGCAGAATTCAAAGTGTGGCACCAGAAGGGGAACTGGCTTGTCTGCTCAGGGCCACATGCGGGCAGTGCCAGGCTGCAAAGGCAAAGAGCACGTGACACTCAGTCCGAAGCAAAGGTTTCCAGCAGCTGTGATTATTTTCTGATAGTCTGTCTTTGTTTTGATCTTGCAGCACTGGGACGTCTTCAAATACGTGACAGAGGTGTTTATCTTGGTACCTGCGTTACTGGGCCTGAAGGGGAACCTAGAGATGACTCTGGCGTCTCGGCTCTCGACGGCTGTGAGTACCCAGGGGGTCGAGGGAGGGAGCAGGAGACCTGGTTTGGGAAGGGGTGGGCAGGCGTACGCGTGCGTGGTGGCTGGGCAGAGGAAAATCCCTTGCTCAGTGATCGCGGAAACCAGAGCCCAGAGTTTAGCGTGCTGGGAAGGGCTCTTCACCCCACTGGATGGATCAGATTTGAAAGCTGAATAGTCCTTAATCTTTGCTGACAGTTCACTTCCTTGTCAGGGCTGCTCGTGGGCCTGGAGGCACGGTGCGTCAGCTGGCTTTGGCGGTTTAACGTCTGGAGTGCTTGGGTCCAGTTTTTTTTCATGAGGAAGCTGGGTGCAGGCGTGTCATCAAAGCAGGGTAAACTCAGCCCAGTTCAGGAGGGCTAGGAGAGCCTGGGGAGATTCGTAAAGGCTGAAACGGAGGGGCCCTTGCAGTGAGAGCTAGCAGGTGGATTGACAGCCTCTTGAAGCTGATGGAGAGGCATGGCTGGGCATTCCTCTTGCTCGAATTCAGTCCGGTTCCTGTGAAACAGTGAGCTCCCTGTGAGAGATGGGGGCAGGCTCTGTTCGCTCCTCAGAATACTGTGTTAGTCCAGCTGTAAGTGAATTTCTTTCTGTTTGGAGGTTTCTATAACACAGCAGTCTGTCTCTGCAGCTGAGCGATGCTGGAGAGAGACTGCCATCCTCTCCTAACGGACAATAGTGCTCTGTCTGTCTGCAAAGCATCTTCTGCTTGAGCGTGACAGCGAGTGACTGCCTGATGTTTCTGTCTTTCCCATGATGGGAGTACATAGGGCTTTGAATCTTATATCTGCAAGGTATTCGCTGCCTGCTGCCCAGCTTTTAACTCCCCTGGCTCTGTGCTGTGAGTTGCTGGAAGAGAGAGCCCTTGCTGCAGGCAGCCTGGTCTTGGCCTTGAGAGTGCAGAGGAGCTGACCTGCTGTGGCCCGAGAGCACTGCTCAGGAAGTGCTCGCTGACACGTGGGAATGGAGAGCTGTCTGCCTGGGTGCCAGCAGCAAGCAGAGCTAGCGGAGAGCTGCTGCTTTGCATGTCCCTTCCTCACAGCCTTCCCCTGACTGGTTGCTGTGGGAGAAAGCACAGGAGAGTGTTGAAAAGATCCCTGTATATCTGCTCTCCAGGGTCCCCTCTCGCTCTCCCACTGTGAGCAGTGGGGTGAAGCCAGCTGTGACTCTGCTCCTCAGTAGCTGCTTGTTGGCCTCTGAGGCCCAAGGTTTCTGCTGCGCTCCTGGATGGCAGCGGAGCCAACGTTTGGAGCTGCCCACCCAGCCTTCGTCACCTGCAGCCCCTCTTGCCCCTCGTGCAGTACTCCCTGCTTGTACCTAAGGGGTGCTGCTCTAATCCACCGGACCACTGGCACATGGGCATTGTATCCTGCAGAGTCTGGGCCGGTCCCTGCAGCCCCCGGGGGGTGGGAAGGCAGGCAGCATTTCCCTGGACCAGCCCTTGGCTTGGCCTCTGCACCCCAGCCCCTGTCTGCTGATTCCTGCTGACCAGGGACCACCTCCTCCTCGGATTCGGCCTTGGCCCTTCGTTGTCTGAAGGAGCACTGAGCTGCCCGGGCGATGGCTGTGCCAGCGTTGCCTGCGAAGGGCTGGGCTGTGACTGCTTCCCTCCGTGCTGGGCTCCTCTCTCCGGGCGCTGCTGGGGAGGACAAAGCTGCTGGGAGGCTCCGTGCTGCCCCTGGCCCAGCTGTGCTCCAGTGCCAGGGCTGGCAGGGACAGAGGCTGGGCGCTGCAGCTCGTGTCGCAGCCTGAGCTTTGTTTGCCCCTTCGTTCTGGGGAACAAATCCCTTTGTTTTCTTCACTGTCTATTGTTCAGGTCATGGCAGGATCCTTGCTGTCCCAGACACGTGCCGTTCTCCTTCCTGGCCTTGGCCAGCTTGCGCTTTCTGAGCTTGGGCTCATCGGGGTGAGCGCTGGGCTCTCCTGGGACAGAGGCAGTCCTTCTGCCACCTCTGCTTTCTCCATCCTCTTCCCTTACGGGGCTGGCACGGAGTAACGTTGGGGCAGGCTTGGCAGGGAAGTGAGACTGTGCAGAAAGTCACAGGAATGCACAGCTTGCCCCTCTCTGCTCCAGTGGCTGCAGCGGGGTCAGAGGGAACTGGCACAGAGAGCACCGGTCTGTGCCGAGCGCTGCGGCCCCTGCCCCGGCCCCATCTCCTGGTGCCTCCTCCTTCCCCTGCGCCGATGGCCGTGGGTCGGCGTTGGCCTCGTGGGCTGAGACCTTGGCTTTGTCCTCCTCTCTCCTTTGCCCTGCAGGAGAGAAGGCTGCGCTGCCCCTGCACAAAACCCCTGCCCTTGCGCTCTGCCTCCCTGTATCTGTGCGCAGTGGGATAGGGCGATCTCTTGAGCTTTCATTTTTTTTTGCCCTTGCCCTGCTCTTCCCTTGGCATGAGGGATCCACATGCAGGCGTGCGGAGGGAGCTCCCCTCTGAGCAGGGCTGCACGGTGTGGCTCTCGCGTTCTCTCTGCGTGAAAGAGCCTGCGGTGGTTTCTCAGACCATGGGTTTCTAATTAGTGCTGCATTAAGGCACCTCAGAAATTCCTTTCACAATTAAGAAGCAAAACTCTCCTGTTAGTTAAAGGATTAAAATCCGGTTGCCAGTGACTACAGCTAGGTTATGTTAATCCCAACCTAATTGCCATGTGGCTGGAATTTTAAGGTCAGGCTTCATATGGAGCTCAAATTCCTGTGCTGGATGGGCTCAATGCTACTTCAGTCAACTTTTTTGTTGGTTTTTACCCATTCTTTCCTCCTCTCCGCTAAACTGACCGGAGTAAATTCACCCCAGATATGGGCACATCTCAGTGCTGGTTGAAATGAGCTAGCAGTTCTCTCGAGCGCATGCAGTAAGGAGAGCAGAAGGATTAGTTGATCACTGACTTCTTGTTTTTTACAGAGGCCAGCAAGGAAACCCGAGAGGCAGAAATTGCTGCTGCATTGCTGAGCAGAAGTCTGGGTTTGACGCTGTCAGCCAGTAACTCCAGCATGCATTTGCCACTTGAGATTGCTTGAGCCTCTCCCATTTGATTTCTTAGTGACAAACTTGTTTCCTCCTCGTGTTCCTCAGCTTCTGATAATACAAGACTGGATATAGGCTTACACCCTCTGCCTATCCATTCCTTCCATGACCTAGAGGGTGCCAGGATAGAGCACAACCCTTATGCTCTGGAGTAACGAGCAACCTGCGGTGATTCCGCTGGGTTACTTTGGAACATATGCCAAGGAATTAAAGCCGCTTTCCATCTCTACTGGTTAGTCTGATTCGCATCTCCTGCAGCCGCAGCGGTGCCAGGTGACCCGTGTGCCATGGCTGCTTCCCGCCACTCAGTAGGTCTCCACGTGGCATTAGCCTTGTTTACTCAGCTTTTTGCCGAAACAGTGGTTGTTGCTGCCAGCTTCCTCTGCCCACGTGGTGCTGCTCTGGCCTTGCTCTGTGTCGGAGCTGGGGCACGCAGCTGAGCGGGGAGCCTGTGCACCCCTGTTTCCCTCCTGGCTGGCTGACCTGTGGGGCAGCGTGACCCGGCGGGGCCTGAGCCAGGCTGGGCTTGGTCGCCGGTGGGGGAAATTCAATGGGTAAACAAGCAGCAGTGCGGAACGCTGTGTGGGGACAAAGTATATCTTGTTGCTTTTGCAAGATTTTCATCAGACGTTCTATTGACGTCGATTCCCCATTAGACTCCCTTCAAAACCCCCTCGGTAGTGGGTCTGGCTCAGCTCCTGCCACGTCGGAGAGCGTCAGCGCGTTCCTGCCACTGGGAAGGAGAAGGTGCAGGAACTGATACCGGGAACAACTTTAGTGTTCTGGAACACAAGACCAGAGTAACTGATGGAAGAGGCACTGTAGTTACCCAGGGTCTGTAGCCCAAGTGACATTCACAGAGCTGCACGTCACAGACCGGGGTGTTACTGCAGAGCTGTGCCCTGGCTGTACACACATACCTGCATGCACGACCACACACACTTTTTCTATGGAATCGCTGACCTCGGAGAAGATTTGAGGTCATTATTCCCCCCTGCTCCTGGCATGAACTGGCATAGCTGGCAGGCAGGAATTTGACTGTTAGCAAGAGCAAAATGCTGTCAGTCTTTAACGATGTTGTGATGTCCTCTTGCAGGCTAATATTGGCCAAATGGATACACCCAAAGAGCTCTGGAGGATGATAACGGGGAACATGGCTCTGATACAGGTAAGAAAAAGTGAAAGGAGAAGTGGAAATGTTGGTAGTTGGTGCAAGCCCAACTAGGACAAGTGTCAGAAAGTTTAAGTGCCTGGATTTTGCTACAGACTTCAATATTGCATGTCTAACGGGGAGGCAGATGGCACCCTTTTGTTCCACAGTCAGCTTACCGTAACGGTCTGCCCTGTAGGTTAGACTTGGGGTTTCCTTGCTGGATGCTAATCCACCTGGAATGGCACCATGGGTGCTGTTTCCTTCTTCCCTCACCCAGGGTTCATTTTTGCTCTCTAGTCCTCTTGGTGACTGTCTATTTTTTGTTTTCAGGTTCAGGCTACTGTGGTTGGCTTCCTGGCCTCGATCGCGGCAGTGATATTTGGGTGGATCCCAGATGGGCACTTCAGCATTGACCATGCTGTCCTGCTTTGTGCCAGCAGCGTGGCTACTGCTTTCATTGCTTCCCTTGTTCTGGGTGAGAGACAGACCCTGCACACCCTCCATGCGCCTCTTCCTAAAACGCTGCGCTCCCATTGGCCTCATCCTGTTTTCTTCCTCTTTTTGGCTGTAGGCATGATTATGATTGGGGTCATCATTGGATCCAGGAAGATGGGGATCAATCCTGATAACGTCGCCACGCCAATTGCTGCCAGCCTGGGGGATCTCATCACCCTGGCTCTGCTCTCGGGGATCAGCTGGGGCTTGTACAAAGAGCTGGGTGAGGAGCAACGAAAGGCCTCTGTCTCTCCCTGGTCCTCCCATGTGCTGCCGCGTCTGCCTCTCATTCCACCCTCTTCCTTTACCCTTCCTGTTCACGGCGTAGGTAGGATGCCTGGCCTGGAAGCTACCTCAGTTAGCGAGACCTAGTCAGAACTGAAAAGGGGAGGAAACGGACCTTTTTACTCCCTTGTAGCTGCAGCCTTGGCAGTGACCTGCACACTTCCTTCTCGCCAGCTAAAAAGTGATAGGGAGAAGTTTTCCCCTTCCGAGTGCCAGGGCCTTGACTGTGGCTAAAGCAGTGGGAAAAGGCAGCTTTGGATTTAATCTTTTGTACTGTCAGGACCAGCTGGGGATCCTGAGCGCAGGGCTGCAGCTGTAGACTCCAGACTTCCTCCTCCCTCCCTCCCTCCCTCTCCTCCACCTTCCTTCCCTGGCAGCCTCGATGCTTGGGATGTGACTCAGCCAGGTTCAGCCAAAGGTGAAGCGGCACCGGGAGGTCTTGCCCAGTAGTGGGAAGTGGGAATGAGCAGTTAAAATTGAAGAGGTGTCACTCGGGTCTGTTGATAAAGCCCCTGTGAGCACACCAGGAGAAGGCAGTGCCATGGCCTGCAGGGCTGAGGCTGGCTGGCCTGGTTTCCCTGCGCTTACTGGGGTTTCTGACTCCGAGGGTGACAGCAGACTGTTGGCAGGCTTGGTGAGCTCAGCTGAAGTAGCACCCCGCCTCGCTGCCGTGGGATGTGTCCCTGATCTGTTGCCTCTGCTTATTTCCTCCTCAGAGAGCAAAGCCTACGTGAATCCTCTGGTGTGCGCCTTTTTCATAGCTCTGCTGCCCATCTGGATCATCATTGCCAAGAAGAACGCAGCGACTCGGGAGGTGCTGTACTTTGGCTGGGAGCCCGTCATTATCGCGATGGCCATCAGCAGGTAGGAAGGCACGGCAGAGTTCCTCGCCCCCCGACGCAAACAGGCAACGCACCCATTCCCCCGGCCCTTAGCCCTTGGTACGTTCTGGAACAAGAGGGAACCAAACCTCTGCTGCTTCCACAGTCCCGGCTGCCAGGAAACTGGAAGTCATGTTGTGTTTTCTAGACACAACCTGTGGGGTTCCAGGTCCTGAGGCACAGGAGTGATTAAGCACCAGACTGGTGGAATCTAGGGCTTTGGTGATGTCCCAGTTGCACAGGGAGACCCTGGCGTGGCCACGGAGTAAGCACCGAGCCTGTGCAGCAGCCCTCTGCCCAGGAGCCCTCTCTGCCTTCTGAAGGGCGGGATTGC
>Ga0065711_1045748_pt1 | contig 13284 bp, 12 predicted proteins | sample Hoacrofraction12_FD_59098 | JGI IMG/M metagenome (GOLD analysis project Ga0065711, IMG submission 59098) | Hoatzin crop microbial communities from Cojedes, Venezuela - Epithelial fraction 12 v2 (version 2) | ecosystem: Host-associated > Birds > Digestive system > Esophagus > Crop | place...
TCCTTCTCTGGAGATATTCCAGACCCGCCTGGACAAGGTGCTGTGCAGCCTGCTGTAGGTGACCCTGCTTCGGCAGGAGGGTTGGACTAGATGACCCACAGAGGTCCCTTCCAACCTCTACCATTCTGTGATTCTGTGATTCTGTGATTTCACTAATAGTAGCTGCCTATTCACTGTGTAGCAGTGATGGGAGCTGTGAAAGAGTAAGCAATTAGAACTGAGAAGAGTATTGTTAAGTTACGAGCAGGAATAGAAACCTGCTCACATATACCATCTTCCTGATGAAACTCACCCCTATCCAAAGGACCAGAAAAAGCCATATGCACCTGTTAAAACTCATGTAAGCCCTGTTTTGAGACCTTAAAAGAGCTGTGGTCGTTTGGTTGGAGATGGAGCAGAAGCAGGTGTGTCAGTGCCCTTGCCTGTGTTGGATTTACAGGTTTATGAATTAACAGAAAACACACTTATTTTGAACCCAGTGTGTTTTCAGATGCAACTACATTGTAACGGAACCAGTGTCCCTCCACAGGTCTCATTTCAGGGCAGAATAATACTTTTAATCAGTTAAAGTAATTTACCCTTTTAAACACAATTGTCCTGTCAGATGACACGCCTTTATGTGGGTAATGACTATCTTGGATTCTTTACCGTTGTAGTGCTTTACAGTAGGTGGTGTAATAAACCTCTTCCCTATTTTTATTTTCTTTAAATGGCTAGAGAAGCAATTCATAGTTTGGAATCCATCATCCTGCAGAAAGACCCTTTGTTTTCAAAGCCATAATATATGCTGCATGGGGAATACACCTGCCTCCTCCAAGCAATTCCTCAACAGAAGTGTAAAAGAAACGTATGTTTTTTTGAGGAACAGACACAATAGTTTATCCAGGTCACTTGATATCCTACTGCATAGACTGAATGCAAACTTGTAGTCCTAAGAAGAGATTTTCTGCCTTCATTTAGGACTGACTCAAAGTGCACCCTTTATGCTTCTCCAGTGGTTTTACTATGAATAATGAGGTCTAATATCTATTCTCCCTGACACAAACACCCAGTGCTTTACATACAGGCTTTGAAGTACTATGGAGTTTTCGCTGATGGCTATCATTAAAAAACTGATTCACCATCTGGAAATGTCCACTGCATTCATTTTCTATGCCTCATTGTAACTGGCAACAAGAGTTAGCTGGGAACTTGGGTAAAGGTTTTTTTCAGTTAAAAAACCAAGATATGTTTAGATGTCTTTTGCTTAAAGTGTAGTTTAAAAAATAGACTGAATAGAATAAAATAAACTGACAAGGCTATTACGACATCAGACAAGAATCAAGGATTTTGTTAATAAGTGAAGTAAATGGCAGCCAATAAATGTGTATAGAGCAGAAAACTTTTCTAACAAAGTTCTCATTGTTAAGGGTGCCTCTTCAGACCATAACCCTGCTTATCTTTCCGACAATGGTCTATTACACTGACATTGCACGAGCTAAACCAAGTAAACCTATATGGGGCTGGGTTCTGTATTTCATTGGCCTTTAATCTAAATTAGGTTGTATTCAGAACTGTTTAGTCTGTTCTGGCTTTTATCTTGCTGGTTGCCTTTGTTAATGGATTATTTTCATTTTCTCTTTTAACTTCATGATTTTGTATAGGAAGAAAGGATTGTTTCTAGCTTAGACTTTAGAACTGCATGACCAGCTGCTCATCTTGTTGCATCTGGCGTGAACTGGGATGCACTCAATAAAATGAGTCCGTTGGTGTACATTCTGTTTCAGAAGAGTGGTTTAAACGCTTTTCAAGTTGCAGTTTTATACTGGTTGGTTTTAACACCAGCCAAAGCAACTCTTGCCATCACTGGCTTTAGTTTTCATGCCCGTGGCACTCAATTTTAGGATTGAAGAATTAACACAGCAGTCTCGGCAGTGTTGTACGATGGGACAGTGATACCTCTTACATAAAACTGATTTCCTTGTTATGTTTTGGTGCATCAGCTTTGGGAATGAACTTGGCCTAAAAATGTGCAGAGGTTTTAGAAAACCACGCTATTTTCACTGCCTGCAATTAGCCATGAGTGAAATACAGCACGCTATTTCTGTATATCTAGGCCTTTGAATGCATGTGTGTATATGTAAATCTATACATGTTATACAAAACATAATATTTTTACATATATATTAATATATATTATATATGTGTCTCATAAAATGACATGAAGAGTCTTCTTGCAGAAGTCTTCAATAAATAAACAACTTCACTACTCATTCGTTGTCCTGTGTTCACCCACTCAGCACTAATTGAAAATCCCTTTTCCCCCCCACAAAGTTTCTGTCTGATCTCTTCAGAAAATATATGCTAGCTTAATTTATTTCAAGTGCAGCTATCCTGCTTTTGTTCTTTCAAAATACATGCTACAATAGGTTTTATAAACATAGAAAGGTTTCTCTCTCAAGTATTATAAAAATGCCAAGATAAAAACAAAGCCTGCTCTAGGTGACCCTGCTTCAGCAGAGCGTTGGGACTAGATGATCTGTAGAGATCCCTTCCGACCCCTAACATTCTGTGATTCTGTGAAAGCAAGTGTGCTATATAAAAATAATTTTCTGTGGGTTTCACTTTGGTCCTCTCTCTTTTCATTCTCGGTAAGCTAAATCTGGTTTTATAAACCAAGAAGAGAATCTATCAGATAGTGAACTAGAAGAGGACATATCAGGTAGTCAAGTACTGTTTCTTTGTAATGTGTAGGGCAGGGGTTGCTGGCTTCCAGCTCAACCTTGTGGTAGATGCAAACAGTTAACATAGTTCCGTTTAGGTTGGTAAAGATTGCTTGCTGTGAGGTTGCAAAGTAAATGGCAAATAACTCAATAAAGATTGCTTCATAATCCTAAAGATTCACTCACATTTTTTAGTTGACTCGTTTATTTGACTTTGGCTTTTATTTCCGCCTCTTAATTATTTTTCTTTCCTTCTTTCATGGTTCTACATGTAGAGGGGATTTTTCTGCATCTTCAGTTATTAACAAACTCTTCAGTTATCAGTGTCTCTATACTTAGTTGGTGTCAGTACCAAATCTGGCCCTTTGTTTCGGGTTTCTTTTCTATGACCCTCTTTACATTAATCTCTCTTTGTGCTGTTCTAGCTTGTATGGTATAATAAAATAAGCAATTTGAAATAAAAAAGTAGTTTTGCCTGTGCTGTATGATTTTCTAAAGGAGATTTTGTTTTCCATCTGTACAAATAACTATGCAAAAATTCATCATTCTCAGAAAATGTACTGGAAGAAAAGATTTCTGTGACCCAAGAGATGCCTGTGAAAGAAAGTGAACAGGGTTTGCAGAGTAAGGGTACACTTTTTAAAGGCATGTGTGTAGGCATGATGTTTAGGGTTATTTTAAACTGACACAGTAGGACAAAAGAGGTTTAGTCCACCTGAAATCAATTAGTAAATACTTTGATGAATTATATACAGAAATATAAAAATGCAAGGAGGGAGGTTCTGGGCCTTTTTCTTTTGACTAAGTGATAATTTCAAGGTGATTCTTCCAGACAATGGACATAAAAAGTCTGGTGTCTCTGCATGTGTATGTGTACGGGCCCAGAGGCAGGCACTTTTTGTGTGTTCTGTGAAGCTGAGGGCACCCAGTGGGTGAAGCGGCTACTTTCTGGACACAGTGAAGTAAAAGCCAATCTACGGTTTCTGCTATACTAATATGCTACCTACGGAAGGACATGTAAGAGGGCATTTTCCTTATTCACCCAGCAAATCCTTGCCATAGAGTGAGGCACAAGGGTGTGGATGCTAATACAGAACTGTGTGGCAGTAGAGCGGTCACTGGCTCCGCAAGTGGCTGTGGGTACCTGGTCCTTCTCCCAAACTGGGTGCCACATCCTTGAAAAAAGTCAAGAGTCTTTATAATAATGAAAATTTACAAGAGTCCAGAAGTCAGGGCAGGGGACGACAGCACTCTACAGTGTACAGCAGGAAATGCACAGGTGATGGGAGAAGACCAGGAGATGGGACTGTCTTAAATCCTCTTCAGAGAGTCACAGGGAGGGGGACACAACCACAACTTAGAGTCAAATGCTTAAATCTCCCTCATGGAAATCCTTTCCTTTTACAGTAAGGCTGGGGTAGAGTTTTATGTAAATAAAGGAGGCTGATGGATCCTAGGTATCATTTGATTACTGGGAAGCCTGTGTAGATGTTGTAGGAGCTGTGTGTTGCTGTCCCGTTAAGCCAGACCTACTGCTCAGCAGCTGCACCTATTGCAGCTGGTCTGAATGGAGCCCTGGGACTGTCTCTGGCTTATGGCTGTTGGGTAGTTCGTAATATCCCTTAATGGAAACTGTAGTGAGCAAAGTACTTTCAGGTCAATCTGGAGGAAACATGACCTCTGAAAGTTTGCTGTCATGCCCATCCTTTTTAATGCAAAACCCCTCACCCCTGCTCCTTTCCTTGGGGGTCCTACAGTTCTTGTTCAGACAAGGCTTAGCAGGCTCTTGGGAAAGAGTGGGATTTCAGGGCTTGGGCTACTGAGTGGTTTTGGTGGTGAATTTTGCTGTGAGAACCCACCAGGGTGTGCTTGGGCAACAAGATGTTGCTCTAAGCCAACCCAGAAATGTGACTGCTTTGCTACTGGCAGATGGAAGAGGACAACCAAGAAAGGATCTGAGCGGACTCTGCTTGAAAGCTTTCTAAATCAGGCCTGAGCAGAGGTGTAGTGACTACAGAGTGTGGAATCTTCCCTCCCACACAAGTTGCAGATTAAGGTAATGAATGCACCCGCTGACAGGGCGTTCATGGGTTGATTAAAGAGCGAGGAGGGGGCTGGAGTGTCGGAGCTGCCCAGCGCAGCAGCTCAGAGCTTGTCTGCTGCAGTGGGAGAGGAGGGGTTGTTCATAACCCCAGAAAAACCCTGGGATCTGAAACACTGCACTCCTTCAGTGATTCTGGGAGGTTGCACTGGGTTCTTGCGCAGCGGGGTGTGTGATAGCCCTCAGCACAGAAGTAGAAATGTGTATGTTTGGCACAGGGTAGCTTATGGGAAGGGGAGGGGGGGCAAGGGGCCGTTTGTAAGTTAAATGTGGGGGTTCCTACTGGGGCCTCATGACGAATTATCACAATGATTATGACTGGAGAATACAGCTCCTTGTAACCGGCACTTTGTAGAAAACTAACTAAGACAACTCCAGGAAAGTTAAAAAGTTGTTTTCAGAAACAAAGTCTGTAAAAAAGCAGGACCTTTTCCTTTAGTTAAACACGATGAAAGTTCAGACATGACAGGTCTGCTGAGTCTCAGACTGGAGCAAAGTCAAGAAATCTGAGCAAGTCCCTGCTAAAGCCCTGTAGGGGCATGTCCAGCTCTTGGCAAAGCCCCTCAGCTCCCTGTAGAAAGACTTGTGAACATGCATTTGCAAACAATTGTGAAAGAACCAACTCCATTCATGTAGGGTTTGGGTCACAGTCACACTAAGACCCTCTTTTCCCATTCGTACTGCCCTGGCAGTGAAACTAGCTCGTAATTTATATCTATTTTTAAGTTCTTTCACGCAGCCAAATCGAGTGTTCATGTAAAGGAGGATCAGGCCTGGATTAGTTTACATAGATAGCATCCCAGAGATTTTTACTGCCTGTATTTGTGGCAAAGACAGAGCTATCCCAATTACAGCTTCTACGGGTTTCACATCAGTGGCCTTTGTTATGCAAATAGGCCTTTTGAAGGATTTCTTTTCCAGGTATTAAAGCACAAATAAAAGACGCATGAAAGCATATTCACACAGACATGAGCTCTTTCCTAGTGCATATTGGAAAGTTAATACTTTGTTTTGATTTTGTGAACTGTCTTTGTGATAAGTCAAATATTTGGATTCTGTTAGATACTTAACTGTACTAATGTGCAGCAAACTGCAAAATTCCAGGTTTTACTGTTGTTTTGAAGCAGTCATGTGAAAACTTTCCCTGGTATGATTTGACAGTGGAAAGCAATTGCCTTGGTGGAAAAGACAACTAGCTAGATGTTGGGGATTAATTGGTCATGACTAAGCAGAATGCTATGGAGTAAAGTTGCTTTTAAGGTAAGCCTTGAATAATTTTTTTTTTTTGTCAAGTGATTCAGTGAGTGAAATGAAGAGTGCTCTTCACTTCTTCCATTTTCCCTCCTTAGCCATTGGCTTCAGCTGGTGGTAGGGTAGGGTTTTAAGCCTCCTCAGACTTAGAAGGAAATTATACTGAATTTCTAACTTTGTACAGGAAGGTCCTACATGACAATATAGATGACACTGGCAAAGGCAGGGTACATACGGTTGGGCTATACAAAACTTGAGCTCAGTTCAGAACACTAAAGTTGCATCTACACCATTAGTTCTCTTGCATGAGGCCCATCCACCTATCAGATTATTTTCTAGCTCTCATGGCAATTTTGTGTTTAGCTGGCATGCAGTTCTATACATAACCAACAACTCACAGTGGTTTCTACCAATAACCAGGAAAAAGGTCTTCAGGAGTGTTATCAGATTCCCAAACCACATCAGACTATTAACTGAGGGTTTCTGACAAAACTGAGTAAATTCTCTTTTTGTGATACATTGTGTACAGGTGTACATTCATGGCAAATATGACAACATGTAGCTGAGACCATGATATCCAGTAGATATTTGAGGGTACCAACTGTCTCAGCAGAGTCTCTGCCGAGGTAAAAACAATGAACAATGAGCTTCTAGTTGTCAGAAGTTTTATGAGGCAGAAAGGAAGTCTTGGAAGCAGATAAGCTTCTCTTTAATTTCTGCTTGGAGTGGGAAAAGAGAGTGCTGAAATACTGTCAATAGATATAGAGAAAGACTGAGGAAAACAACAGATTTTGGAAGGACAGTGGACATTTGGGTCATTATAAGGTTAGGCAAGGTATGTATTTGGGATTCAATGCAATGTGTGTGTGTTTGTGTACAGGAGAGCAAGAGAAGAATTTGCTTGTGTTGGGTTGGATTCCAGGTCTGACTGCTTGTCAATGTAGAGTGCTACTCCAATATGCCTGGAGAGCAGAGCTTAAGTTCTGGAAACTGAATCTTGAACAAGATTCTGTCATGCTGTTTTGTAGAAGGGCTGTTGAAGTACCTTTTGGAACCAAACTGTCCATATAAACAGCCATTACTGCTGCCAAAAGAGCCGCCCCTTTTGTCTTGAAACAAAAACCTTGTTTAAGGCTTGTGTGTGTGTATATGGGGAGAAACAGGTTTATGTGGCGTTCCTTTTAGAAAAGGATTTTGAGGCTTGTCTGGAAGGACTACTTGTCTGCAGCCCAAGTAATGGATCAAACTGCAAAACAGAGGAAAATATTTCTAACAGTCTTCTTCTGCCCTTGTGGGTAGATGTTGACCTTTCTGAGGTCTTTGGTCAATGTGCTTGTTGTTCTGGGAACTATTCTGAGGTTCCACTTTGCTGGTCAGTTATTTAACGGTAGTTCTGGCATTTAATGCTTTGGGGATGGAAACAGCAGGAAATGAAAGGAAGAAAAGAGAAAATATTCTTAAGGACAAATGTAGTGCCTGGCTTCCTTATTTTGAACTGTGCTGTGCCTACTGAACTAACAAATCAGTGCAAGATCAAGAATGGATCATGGTCTCCTCCTTATATTGCTCCTTTGATTCTGGTGAACTCCTTCGTTTTAGATAGATGTGAGTAAGTACAGGATCAGGCCCCAGGTATCAGGCACTTGCAATTTATTTTTCCAGTGTCAAAATCTTGTGATTTTTATTATAGATAACTCTTGGCATAGGTACTATTCATAAGCCTGGAGCTGGAAGCTGGTATGAATTGAAGGTATTCATTATTTTGGGACATGAATGTAATGTAACACCAGAATAACTGGATATAAATATATTGCATATGCAATAAAAATGGGGAGTTATGATTTGAGGAGTTAAAGCCAGCCATTTTTGAAGGTCAAGACAGTTAAATTTACCTTTCCTTTTCTTTCTAAAAGGAAAGCTGAGTAAAACTCTCACTCCAGGAGACAGGATGATTAAGAAAGAGAACACATCTTGTGGAGATGGGTGTGTCCCAGTCCTTTATAATGGCAGTGTGTGTCCCGATTTGCAACAAATAGTGCCTTTCTCTTAAAGTAATTTTGCCAAAATGAGTAGAATGTACTGGGATTTTCTACACAGCACAGAATGGGAATATATACTCAGCTCATGAGAGTGCATAACGTCTATGAACCTCAGATTTGAAAAGGAAATTAGTACAGAAGGTAGGAGCACAGTTTCATTATTTCTTGGAGTCTGGCATTTAGAGGCTCCTAATTTACAGATTTTGGTGACTTAAAAATGGAGACTATAGGAAAAAATCCCTGTCTCGCTGAAGTTGGTAGAAATTTCAGAGAGGGCAAGATTTTACCTCCTTGTACATAATGCTAATCTTGTCCATGAATCTGAATAGAACTGATAAACTTCTTTATCTACATCTCCTACGCTTTGCCGCAACTACTCATGTCCGTGTTGTCAAAGTTCCAGGTGATATCTAAGACAGTTGCAGGCTTTGATTCTTTCCTATAAAGCACAGAAACAACTTCTGATGCAAGGATAAGAACCACAAATTCACTAATTTCTTCAGTCCTGTTGGAAAGCTATGGATAAGGATTTAGGGGAGATGATAGGTGTAGATTTGGTGAGCACGGGGTAGATGTCTCCTAAGAGTGAGGATAGAGCAGGATAAATAGGGTAGACGTGATAAGGAAGAGACTGGAGGCAAATTATGAAGTTAAAAGTAGCTGGAAAAGAAAGGGGCCTAAAGGCAACAAGTGGACAAGGTCTCGTTGCTTGAGAAATTGAAGCCAACAAAATACTCCCTGCTAGAACTGGAAGGGAAGCCAGGGCCTGTGCCAGCACAGAGCTCTGCAGCTTACCGTCAAAATGCAATGGTCCACACTGTGCTAAATGCTAAACTGTTGCAGCTGTCATCAACTCCATGAGCTCCAGGAACTGAGATTAGACTGAGGTGACTCACACGAGTGTCAGTAAAATGTCATATGATGAAGTTTCCTTTTTATTCACTTGGCAGTTGTAGAGCAGATGTGATGTGTGATACATGGTAGTACACACACATGAACTCTGCTCCGCTTTACCAAATACGAGACTCAGAATGGACTCCCCGTGGCTGCTGTTAATGCAGTGGGTGGATCTGAAAGGCACCATCTTTCAGGGCACAGCCTTGAATCATGCCCAGCACTGGGTGCTACAGTGGATGACTTTGCATCCTGGCTTTGAATTTGCAGCGGCTCTGAGTCTTCATGACTGCAACTAAAATCTCAGAAAGTGGGTGTTTAGATACAGAGCATGCTAATTTTGCTACGAACTCTATACAAATGGGACCTTTAAAACAGTCTGTCACATGAGTGATACTTTTTATTTTAACCCCTCTCTGTTCCTTGTCCCCAACGGTAAAGGATGTTTTCGGGGATAACATAGCTCCTGTTTGTGAAGCCTTCACACACGGTACTGTCAAGCAAGCAAGAAGCAGAAAACACTTGGTCAACCATGTCTTCACCTTCCCTCACTGTGGCATTGCGGGACTCAGGCAGATGATTTACACTTGCTACTTGTGGGAAATCCCATGGGGAATTTAAGCCTTCTGTCTCCAGAGCAGAATTTGAGTAAGCGTGTCCTGAGGCCATGTGTAGAATGAGGAGAAATGAATGAGGAGAATGGCAGTGAATGAGTACAGACCAGCCCGAGCACTTTGAGCCCTGAGAGAGAGAGAAAGTACATTAAAAGATAAAAAAGGGCCAGGATGACTCAGTTCCAGAATTTACCACATTTCAATCTCACAAAGGAGCTGAATCTGTTCTTTAGGCACTATGTCATTTTTGACATTTTCTGTCTTTTAAATCCTTGACTTTACAACCTTAAGAGTGTTATTCTAATACATTTCTAAGGGGAGGGAATTCATGTACATACATACCCACCCACAAGCCAGGTGTGCGCACTGTAGTTACTTAACATACACCTTGGATACATATTTCAATTCAAAAACACTTCTAGAAAGTAGTTTTTAGTTAGCCTCTATTGCTCTTCTAACTGGTATGCCTCACTTAGGGAACGGCATGATTTTTTTTTTAAATGTCTGAGCTTTGTAAAAGCTCTGGAAAAAATGGGTTAAATGAAGATCATTCCTTTTATTAGACCAGCTTGCAGTCCATGTTAATAACCAATCTGCACACAGATTTCTTCCAGTGTCTTAAAAAAATTGTCCCCAGATCTTGCTTCTCCCTTCTGACCAAACTGCATCTGGTTGACAGGTGATTTATGTGTCGGGAGACCTATAACATACTGGTATGTACATGCAGAGATTCAGAAAAATGTGATACATTCGTATTAGAGCTCTCCATCATCCTGCATACCCCATGTGGGTGAAGCATGATAAGAAAACATCATTTCTTTTTACCAAGTCCAGAAGAAAAGCAGAAACCTGCTTAGGGTGTTTCTTGAGAAATGTCAAATACTTGTCGTAGTATAAGGTAACTAAAATGTTAGAAACTTTTTCAGCTACTTCTGTCCTACTGAAAAAAATTAAAAAAAGATACCTCTGTACTGTATCAAAACTCCAGGAATGCCACGAGCTGTGATTCTCTTATCTTCTGTGCTGCTACTGTTTTTCCTGCGGTAACAAAGACAAGGAGGATGGAGAGACTGTTACATTTCCTTTATGCCAAACCCCCAAAAGGTAATTTGCCATTCTGAGTGTAGGTGCTGTTAGTTGGCCATGGATTTGGCAGGTGCTGTATGTCGGCTCTTCTGGTGCACTTGGAATGGCAGAGGGCAAGGTTTCCCTGAATGCTGTATCTACAGGGAAGCATGGACTGTGAGCTCTTGCTGGGTTCATTTCAAATTACCAGTGCTTAACCTGAAAAGATTAGGATGGAACTCTCTTCGAGATGATTACCTCTCTGTGTTGTATTGTAGCAACATTTAAGATTGACCAAGCCAAGGATAGGTCACGTCATGCCTGTAAGAGTCCTCAAATCTCACACTTCATGAAGCCAGCAGACTGCATTTAGTGGAAGAAACATGCTTTCTGCACAAGGAGAGAGGAGGCAGCACAAGCAGCAGTTCTGTCTCTCTCCTTCTCTTGACAGGTAGAAATGTGTGGAAAGCTGAGATCACCTGAGGGCTTCAACACAAGCCTGTTCTCAATTAGAGTGAGATGTCAACATAAAACAAACAAACAAACAAACAACTAAATATATACTAGAATACTCCCTGGCTGTCTCCTGTGCCATGCTCTTGTCTCCACTCCAGATCTGCTGTATTATTACCGGTATTATGAATTTCATTTCTTTGCCAAGTGACTGGCTACCTTTCTGGGCTGAAGTGCTGGCCTTTGCTCTTGCATTGGAGAGGATGTGGTATGGCTGTATGCCAGCCAAACTACTCATGAATCTACTAGAGCACTCTTTGAAGGCTTCCAGACACTGTAGTGGTGTGGCAGTCATATTATCCTTCTCATAGGTGTGCACAGTCAGTCCTTCATTTATGCTGACCTGTTCTATCCTAAAATGTTTTGCTGGTAGAGTTATGTAAAGATACCAGAATGAAGAAAATCATGTACATGTGTGTGCATACACACATGCGTGTCCACACACACATAAATAACGACACATTCACATGCGTCTTGTTAAATATTTGCCTATTTTTTTCCTTTGATGTATTCTTAATAAAGGTCATTTGTTTTTCTCTATGTCTCTATAGAGGCACCCCAGCATGGCTTTGCAGAACACCTTCATACTATGCAGTGGAGCACAGTCCCATCAGCTGGTGGACTCCCAAGCAGGTAAATCCTCACCGTTCTGTGCAGTTCTGCTGGACTTCTTGCTTAATGCTGGCAGTAGTCTTGGAACATTTACAGAGTGCTAATTATGCTTGGCTGAACCATCCCAGCAGGGTAATTAGATTGGATACAGCCTTGAGCAAATGCATCTTTCCTGCATTGCATAGGACCTCTGGAGATCATCTAGTACAGCCATCTGCTCCAAACAGGTCTGACTAGAGTGGATTGCTCAGAGGCTTGTCCAGTTGGGATCTGAGTATCTTCAAGATATGCCATGGTCTTCCTGGGCACCTGCTGAAGTGTTTGCCTGCTGTCACAATGATATTTTTTCCTTATATTGAGCCAGAATTTACCCTATACCAGCTCAAGTCTGTTGTTTCTCATTCTTTCACTGTGCACTTCTGAGATGTGTCTGATTCCATTTTCTCTACATCATCCCATTAAGCAGTTGTACATAGAAACAAGATGTCAGAGACAAAACACTCTTAACTCGGTGAATTGTAATTTATTGCCAATTAATACAAACTTTTGATTCCAGTTCCTGGTATTGAGAAAAAAAGAACATACAAACATTTAGACAGACACTTAGGGATATACATTTCCTTCCCCTTCCTCGGTCTCAACTTCAGTCATAACGTGCTCCTCTGACCTTCCTAGTCTTAGCTTCACTTATTTTTCACAGGTTCTTACACAGTCATTCCCAGTCCCCTTGGTGAGAAGATGGATGCCACAGGAGGCGAGGGTCAGTGCGTAATGGTTTTCTGCTGCAACTCCTTGCTTCTTACCCTTTCTCCTCCACTGCCTTTTGCTTTTCACTCTCCTCTGTTCTGGTGTGGGTTCTCCACAGACAACAGACCCTTCAGTGATGGCATGCAGCTGTCACATATTCAGTTTGTTGTCCATCAAATCTTGCAGGTCTTTTTCAGCAGAGCTGCTGCCGTAGTCACTGTCCCAGACACAGATCCCACTGTACCAGTCACAGATCAATATGGTAATTCTCCATATACGAGACTTTGCGTTTGCTTTTTTGAGCATCACGAGGTCCCTGTCAGGCCATTTTTCCAGTTTGTCTAGTTCCCTTTGAATAGCAGCCCTGTGGTTCTGTGTATCAACTACTGCTCTGTGTTTGGTGTCATTCACTTCTTGCTGAGAGCATTCTTTGTCCCACTATCTAGGTTTTTAATGAAGTAATTAAACAGTACTGAGCCTACTATCAGTCCAAGACGGATGGCACTAGTTGCTGGCCCCTAGCATGATTTTGTATTTCTGTTCACTCCTCTTTGAGCCTGAAAGTTCTGCCCATTTTTCACCAAACCTATAATCCGGTTATTCAGTTCATATCTTATCTATTTTGCTATAAGAGGAATACAGGAGACCAAATCAAAAGCCTTGCTGAATTCAAGGTCTGCAACATTCACTGCCCTCCCATTATCCACACAGTCAGTCATCTCATTGTAGAAAGCAATCAATTTGTT
>Ga0065711_1045749_pt1 | contig 13284 bp, 3 predicted proteins | sample Hoacrofraction12_FD_59098 | JGI IMG/M metagenome (GOLD analysis project Ga0065711, IMG submission 59098) | Hoatzin crop microbial communities from Cojedes, Venezuela - Epithelial fraction 12 v2 (version 2) | ecosystem: Host-associated > Birds > Digestive system > Esophagus > Crop | place...
TTTTTTTTTTTTTTTTTGGGGTTTTTTTTTTTTTTTTTTCTTTTTCTTTTTTTTTTTTTTTTTTTTTGAACACAGGATAATCAGTGATCCTGGTATAATTCTGTGTGGTTTACTGCTCTGTCTGTCTTAAGATCTGTTTGCAAGCTACATTTTCTATTGGTAGTTTTCCTCTTTAGCCTGGGCTGCTTGTGCTTCCTCTACTGTGAAGAACATCACATTCATGGAACATTTATTTAGTACTTTGAAGAGAAATTTGCATGGCTGCTGTGCAGGAAGAGAGTTAGAAATGACACTGAAAAGAAGAATGAGTGTCTAATAATCTATCTTTGTCTTCATTTTGTTAACAGAATTCTGTATAGGTGTTGTCTGGGAAAGGTAATAAGTGAGAAAACATGCCATCAGGGGATTTCCTGCAGGAGGGGTTATTGCGTGGTCAAAGGCCCGTTAGTGAATAGAACTGGCTTGGTGCTATTTTCATACTTACTCTAAAACTCTCCCCTTTTTAGTGAAACGGCAATCAAAGCACTGAATTGCATCTGGTAATTTTAGAGTAGTCTGACTCACACCTAAACACTAAAATATGTAGCCATATATTTTTGTTCGGCTCAGCAAGGCAGGAACAGATATAATGGATCCTTTTCTTTTAAGAATTTCAGCTGCTGAATACATGTTCCTCCTGACCAATGGTCCTGAGGAATTTTTCAGATGTGAACTGAAGGGTTGATCTCAAACAGCGGAGGAAGCTAATGCTGGATACAGGATGGCAACATGGGGAGTTCCGGTTTAGCCTGGATCGTGGTGGATAATCCTGCCCTTTGTGAGAGATTTACCATATGAAAACATGCTGAAAACATTTAAACCCTGACTTAAATTATTTAAACAGCACTTAAAAATCTATGCTTGACTCTCATTCCCCAAGTGTAAAACAGCAAAGATCAAGAAGGCTCTCTTCTACAGGTTATCCAAAATGGAGACTATTTCTCAAGTCAGTTTTTAACCTTCTGTCGTTTTACCTGTAGACAATCCTTAGGATGAGCCTTAAGATTAAAAACTTCTTTTGTTTTTGCTTTTAGCTTTTGTCATGTTAATTTGGCAGAAAATAAACCCCCTTGCTTTCTAATGTTCTTCACCAAAGTGAGGGGCTAGGTGCGGCTAGGTTTAAATTCTGAGTGATGTCCAATTTGCCACTACCAGTCCAGCCGCGTTTAATATGTATATTAAACTACCATGATTCTGGATACACTAATAGCCCTCTGCACCTTCAGTCCAGTCGTGCTCATGAACTAGCATGGCTGCTTTTGGTCGCGTTCAGTGAGAAACTGTGACAACCGGCTACTTAAACAGAGCAGTTTTATTTGTGCAACAGGTATATAGGTTTTTTGAATTGCCGGTGATAGTGACTGTCGGCAAGAAAGCACGTGCAAATATAAAACGCGTGAAAAGGTTATAAATAATACAGCCTGGCTATAAACATTAGGGAGTAACTATTCCCGAGAAAAGCGCTTAGTTTAAGTCTCACCCAAGGCGTCCCAAGGCGGGGAGAAGCCAGGCTCTTCCCGTCGGCCAATCCTGGTTGTCGGAGGCAGTCTGAGGTGGAGTTTCCCTTGACTTGCTCACAGTGTTATGTTGTTTTTCTCTGAAGATCTATGGTGTTATCTTCTTCTCCGAAAATCCCCCATTTCCCTGGCTATTTTTATATTCTTTCTACCTTTAAAGTGGAGTTTGAGAGACTGTAGTCATACATACCTTTTATCATGATTGGTGTAAAATTCTCTCGCTTCACATTTAAAGGTATAGTTTACGAAAAATCGAGAGCGCAGACTCGAAGAGGGGTGGTCACACCTTGGAGGCAGGTAGCCTTCGGGATGGAGGTGTATTTTGGTATTAAAATGATATTAAAATGAGCAAAGTTCACAAGAGGGTAGCACTTTGGCAAGGTTTCGAAAACCTGTTGGCTCAGGGGGCCAGATGAGCTCCTCATCAGTTCTAGAGGACCGTTTCTTCCCACTTTATCATCACGGAGCAGGGCCACGGAGTCTCCACTCCTTTCCGTCCTCTATGGTACATTGCAGGGAGTTGCCGTGTTAGTGGATTCCTCGCATGCCTGCTGCATCTGTGTTCCATCCTCAGAGCTCCTTTTGATTTCTTGCTTTTCCTCAATGGGGGAACACTGCTACGTTTTTCATATAAACCTTAATTTTCAGAAGTAAAACCTTAATTTTACTAATAATTCCACAGCTTTTAACAGCATAATCTGCATACTGTTCTAAAGGCAATATTTTGCATATTATACACCTGGCATTTTGTAATCACAAATCATCCATGGTTTACCTTGTCATTGACATTTTTATTTCACTGAAGTATTTCTGGCATATTCCTCTTAGAAAGAGAGAGCTGGCAATTGTGTCCATTATGCTTGTTCTGAGAAGACACATTTTTCTTCTGTGAAGCTTGCTGCAAGAGCTAACGAAAACGTGCCACCAAAGCTGCAGCACAGATTCTTTTTCTTGGGGAATGATGCTGCACCATAATGCAGACAGCTGCCAATTGTAGCAAAATTGCAGTGAAGAATATTTCAGTCACTTAAGGAAATTCAGCATCCAGATCTACAAGAATACAGAAAAGGAAGAAAAAAGAGCAAAATGAAATTATATTGGTACCATCTCTGTTAATTCGTTTTATGTTGGTTTGTAAGCTTCCAGAATAAACACTGTATAACAGTGGCTGTATCACATGAACACGACTGACAAAATTCTGGACATTATCTTGCTCTTACCTATTCTTACAGACTGGGGAGAATTAGCTCACTCTTTTATATGGAGTAGTTTACTGCTGCCTTTGCAAGCCAGCTACTGTAACCAGAACAGAAGTCCTGAGTTCCTCCATTTACTAGTTCTCTTCGCTTTTTTGAAGAATGGAAAGGTAAAATAAATTTTCTTTGTTCTCCTAAGTGATTCTGATTTCACCCTTCATCTGTTCATCCAAGATAGGACAGGGGCAGTCTAACCTTAAGCATCTCCCTGACTAAGAGCAACTGAGTAAACATGACACAAATGAGTTGTGTTCACTTTTAAAGCTGGAACAAAATGCTTATTTTATTTTCCTGCTTTTATTAGTCCTACAAGTTCTTTTATGAAAATGCAAAAGAACAAATGGCTTAACTTTGCCAGTCTTTTAGTCTACTTGGGATTTGCAAGCCGATCCTTGTAAAAAAGGTGGGAGGGTCCCTGACAAAAGGGACTCTTAGATATGAAGAGCCTATGCTCTGTCTTGGACTGAGAAACTAGGTTTACAGGGTCTGATACACAAGATTGCAGCCATAGCACTGAATCAACCTGTAGGCGGTTTAACATGGAAAGAAGAGGGAATACAAGCTTGGTGAGTGTTTGAGATCATTAGAGTGTAAAATATATCCTTTAGACTATGGAAACTCTATCAACACTCCAGTAAGTCTAAATATAAACTGTGCTAGCGAAGGTGTAAATTGAAAAGGAAATTGGCAACAATGAATTAAAGAGTTTGGGGATTAATTATTTATGTTGTTTGCAGAACCCAAACCTCTGCTAGGTCTTTTACAGAATATGTAACAAGCATGACATTTTTCCTTACTGCATCTTTCCTCCCATGTTCCTCGCCTATCACTGTCACAGGAGCCTTAGACAAAGAAGACGTGACAGAACATGATGAATTCTTTATGTTTAGCTCTATATTCCAAAGTGTTTTCCAGTGTATGCAAAAGTATCATTGGAAGAATAATCAGTCAGAGCAAGACACCAGTTTGCTAAAAGGTTTTATTTGCCTTTGTGTGCAACATATAAACTCAAGTGTGTTTAGACTCTAGGTATTTGCAGAAGCCATTTTCTAATTATTCCATTTTCATTCAATTATGCCTTTTGTGGACTTCACTGAAACAAGTACCATAACCCGGATAACAGCCTTTTAGGTAGCTACACAAAAAGCATGTTATTATCATCCACTGTTAACAAAGACAAGCTGAGAAAACTGCAACAAATACAACAGCAACCTGCTTTTGTGACTTTGTTTGTGGAAATACTGTTTAATTCTCCCTCGTGTGAAGGGTATTTGCTGACAAACTTCCAGATTATCAGGAAAGTGAGGGAATAAATACATAGTTAATGGTTGGACTGGGATATTCTGAAAAATCAGATGGACACATACATGAAATAAGCTGGACAATGCCATTAGGCAGGCTGGAGCCTTGTGAGCTTTTGTTTACTTGATATTGTGAACCAGTGAGTGACTTTACATGAGGTACACACTCCGGTGAACCCAAGAAACTGTATAACTTCAGCTTCGTTAATTATAGGTTTAAAGCTGCAATGTGTTAAACATGAAATAACAAGGACATGACACACAAAGTGAAATTCTTTGTTCCAATTTTCCTTCTCTTTGAAATAAGAAAATGGTGTGGAAATAAAAGCAGACAGACTGTTTGAATAGCACTTAATACAATGAGTGTGGTAGTCTAGGTTGTTTGAAGATACATCCTCTGTGAGGATGAAAAATAAGTGCTGATGTTTCCAGACTGTGCTAGTGCAGCTTCATTATACAGGCTTGCAGCACTAACCTACCAACCGCTCTGACTTGCAATGTACTTTTTCATAATATAAATACAACATGGTTATTTAAAAATTTTAATATTTGAGCATTTGATGTGTTGTAAGAAACAGTGAAAACTGTTTGTAGCAAAGAGTCAAAAGATTTGGCTCTTGGGAGCTGCACATTTTCTCTCTCAGGATCAAGCATTGGGTCTAATGACCCAATTGCGAATGTTGCGTTTTGCTTCAGTGCCTGTAACTCTCAATGAGCCAACAGAGAAAGGTAAACATAAAGAACGTATTTTAACTCTTGCTGTAGCAGGAACAAGTCACAGAAATAGTTCTGTCTCTTAGTTAGTTAGCTGTTGTATAAAGACAGTTTCCTCTAAGCACTGAAATACATCTGCTTTCAGTAACGGCACCCTAAACAACAGAAATATGCATAGTTTTTTCTAGAGAAAATATTTTCTTCTGAAGCATAAAACAGAGTGAAAGGTAGACTCTTAGTAGCTTTATAATAACTCTATTTGTGTGGCTAATCATGCTATCCTATACTAAAAAGCACTGCTAGAAGGTATAGAGCCTCCTACTTTGTTTCAGTTGGTGGTCACACAGCCTGTCCCTACATGGAGCATGTCCCTCATCCCTCCCAAAGCCACTGTGTTCCTGAGGTGCCGGCTAGCCAGAGAAGGGTTCTGTTTCCACAATAACTCCAGCTCTGTTTTCCAGCACAAGAATAACTAAGGTAATCCTGTTATGTAGAAATATTGCCTATGGCTATACGTGTTCTGTGAGCTTTCTGGTGAGAAAGGTGGGAGAATCCCCATCTGTGGTCAGTCTGTGACCTTGATTCTCATCTGTGACTGCTCTCCAGTTAGAGGAGAAGGAGCAGTGAGGTCTAGCAGGTGACAAGGAAAAGGAAGGTTTATTTGCAACAGTCTCCCTTTACCTACAGTCAGAGGTACGTTCTTTTTTTTGTGGAAGGTTTACAGAACTCCTTAAAATAACCGCAAGCACTGTCTTGCAGATGAAGAGAAAAGAAATTACCATTCCAATTTCATTTTTGCACCTATGCTTTGAGAAGTTCTGAAAAATCTCTGAAGCAAAAACCAAAAAAAAATTCTAAATCTTCCAGTATTTGAATTTAGCCTGTTATATATTTTAGGAGATTCTACACATTTTTATAGTAAGAAAAACTTACATTCAGGGCACTATAACATGTTTATTTGTGTTAATGCTGCAACAAAGAGTCTCTAAACCTCATATATAATTTTGTCACAATCAAAATTATGTCACTTATGGGAGAGTTTTTCCTTGCGCATGTAACAGGATTGAAGGTCTACAGCTATCAGAAACATTGACTGAATACAACCTTCCTAATTTTATACTAAATAAAATGCAAGTATTTTTGTAGTACCCATGTGTCCCATCCCGCTCGGTGGGAATAGGGGAAGAAGACCTTTTTATTTCTCTGTGAGGTACTGAGAGTCATAACATTGACCAAGAGGCTTGACTAAAAACTAAGCTTTACTTGGAATGGCAGTGGAATTACAAAAGATGATAATTCTGTAACTTAATAACATTACTTTTAGCACAGTGGGGTTGGAAACGGATATCGACTTGGCAAAAGGTTTCAGCAACACAATGTCTGATTTCACAAAACCACAGAATATAACAGGTTGACAAACTTATGCCAACATTACCCTTATGTGCCGAGAAAGCCAGACACAGAGCAAAAGAAGAAGTAAGAGAAAAGATATCACCACCCCTGGATCCAGTGGTGGTTTCTGCTGGTGGTCGGGGTCCTCCAGTGCTGGGCACGCATCTTGTGGTCAAGGTTTTATGGATGTGGGCATGCACACCCAGCGGCTGGCCCCCTCTCCTTTCATACTCTTCAGGTGCCCATCTCATAGCTTCCCAAAAGTTCTTGAAAATGGGTCAGTGGGCATGGAGGGGGCAGGGAGGGAAGAGGAGTCTTCATGGTCTCACATTGCTCCCCCAAAGGCAAGTGCTCAAATTCCTTGCCTACATGACATAGGTAGATTTTGCAAGCTGACACCCTACTGAAAATGAAGGGTTTCACTTGGTCTTCCACTCTCCCTTATGAGGATGAGGAAGTTCCCAAAGCATGATGCCCAATTTAGGAGTTTAATTAATTCGAGCATCTTTGTCAGTTTCTCTCAAGGTGGATGTTTGAGACAACTGTCCACCCCAGTCTGGGTCTGTACATCATCGGAAAGGAGAAAATCATACAGAATGAGGCTAATAATAAGGTCTAGTGAGACACAATATTGAAATATTCCTAAATATAAGCTCTAACATCCTAAGTTGAAGAAATAAATTGATCAGGAATTCTGTAAATATGAGTAGACTGCTGCTACACAGTATAAAGAAAAAAGGTAACTGTGAAGACTTTAATGCAATCTATTTTAGTTTATGGCTAGGACTGAAGTGAGACACTGAATTTCAGCAGAACAAATTTTGGAAGTATGCAGGAAATGATGGGTGAAATTGAATGATTTTGATAATGGAGAGAAATTTAAAGTGTTTAGAGATAAATTTCTTTGGCACAGAGATTATACATGCCACCTAGCAATAAATATAATGAGTGATGGGTATTATTCTGTTCTTTCTTTTTTTATAGCTTATGTAGATGAACAGGGAAATGAAAAAATGACCAGCAGTGAGAAAGATGCATACAGTATGTTAAAGAAAGTACAGGAAACTGTTCAAACACTGGCAAATTACTTCAGAAAAGAATAATAGATAAGGCAGATGTTGAATCAAACTTGAGAGTTCTGAACATTTGATTTGCCTTAGATATATAGAATTCTCATGATTTTATCTGAATATGAATATCCTAGTGAATAATTGCTGTTATGTTGCAAAAACCATTGCAGTTGCCTGTGCTACTGTTCCGAGGATTTCTACGCATTCAAATCAGAAGGATTTCACTCAGCTGGTAAAGAGCTGATTTCAGTGCTTTCAAAATTGTAAAGCAGTATTATTTTACACCAGGAACCTCCCCAAGAGAGGATACAAGTCCTGAATTTCTCAGCACCCACACACGAGACTACATAATCATCCTTTCTCTTCTTCTTCCTCTTTCATTTGACTGAAGAATCTTGATTTTTTATTCCCCCTGTAGAACTTCAGCTGAGTGAAAACGGACTGAGACAGAAGAGGCTGAAGGGTGTTATCTTCAAGTTGCACTATTTTTGCTCTCTAGACCATCCCATATTTGGGGATTAAGGGTTTCTCCTCTATCTTAGACAAATCAGAGGTTTAGAAACAGAGTTCAAGAAGTTAAAGCGTGTGTTAAATTCAGACTTTTCCTATGGGACGTTCACATTAAGTGCCTATAATCTCTTTTACATCTATCCCTTAGGGTATGATGAGCTCATGTTCTCTTTGGTTCTTCCTCTTGGTCCAAAAGACATTCTTCTCCTTCCTATTGCATTTAGGTTATTTTTATTTCTTTTTTTTCTATTCATTTTTATGCCGATATATGGATGGTTTTTGCTTGTTCATTGGAACATAATTAATTTACTTGGAAAGGACTTTATCCTGGTTCAAAAGTGAAGCTTTGCTGATGAAATATTATCTCACAAGATCAGCAGTGCTACTGATGCAATGTATTTTGTCAGCAGGGATTAATTTTCAACGAACTTTACATGACAGCACTATTGATAGCCACTCCTGAACTAGTCACCCTATACTCTTCTGAAACGATTTTTTCCGTAGAAGTACTAGAGCTTTAAAGGGAGACTAGGCCTACTAGTTCGCACAAAACTGTCTACACTGCAGATAACAACAACTGATCAGCAGGTGCCTTTCATACTTAGTGATACTTAGTACTTTTCTTGACTATGCATGGTGAGAGCATATGATATCTCATAGCACCCATTTACCATGCTGTTGAACAGAGAGAAAGAGATAAAAAGCAAAAAAAAAAAGTCTATTCTCAAGTTAATTGAATAGACATGGTAAATGACAGAGCAGGAAAACACAATACATGCAAATTTTTTGAATGGAATTATTCTAAGTCTTTTTTCTATGGAGGTCTGAAAGATAACAATAGATTACAAAAAAAAAAAAAAGAAACAAACCACACCAAAACAAACCAAATACAGTGTATTGAGAAGATGTTCATCAGACTTATACAGATGTCTTGTTTAATATGTGCTTTTCTGTTGTGAAAAACAACACTTTAAAATATTAACACTGTAACATTCTGAAGTCCAACAACTCACCCTATACCAAGGCATTACATTTCAGTTTACACAAAAGATGACTCTGACATCAGTTGTTGAAATGCATCTGAGTGAACAAAATTAACTAAATTCTGAACTAAATATCTTTTCCAAATTTTTTACACCACTGAGCTTGTTATATCTTCATATTTCATCTGGATATTTTAGACTTTTACAGAAAAGACTATTCTAGATTATAGGGAGTTCCATATTGTTCACAGGCTTGTGAAGAAGTACGATATCACCAGATATAGTAGCTACTCTAGAACATTGGAAATTCTGGTACTGGAGAAGAGTTTAAGACAATATTTCAACACCTGTCATCAGCTGTGAGTGATAGTTTTTATACTAAATAGATGACCAATACTTTTTTGAAGAAACCTGGTAGTGGCTTGATTGACTGACCTCTCCAGAGTAAAGAATTACTCTCCTGCTCAATGTATTAAAACTCCCCCAACAACCCAGTTCGAACTAAATATTGCACAATGTTGTGAATTTATTTATAGGAAGCTTGATTAAACAATTAACATTTACAGCCCTTGAGCAATTTTATTCCTTTTTTAGTAGAGTCTGCTGTAGACTTTATGGATATAGACTTAGTTTCCAAATTTCCAAGCTAGCTGTGTTAAAATTACAACCTTTGTCTATGTTCATACCAGTAAGTTAAACAGGCTGTTTCTGGGCACAGTAGAATATAAAGCTCTCTGGTCCCTAGTAGTGTTTCAGATGGATTGTTAACACTCTCCCCCCATAAATCCTGGTGTTGGTTCAGGACTGAGGAGATGTCCTGGCGCAAGGTCTTTTGGATGGGCTATCTTGCTTTGATGGGGAAGAGCTTTCTGTGATGATTTGCCTTAGTGCCCCAGACCTGTCTCATCACGTTAAATTTACCAGTATACAAAGAGCCTTGGAGCGGATTAATTAAAGTGACGTGCAGTTTTGTGTTATACAGTACTACTCACTGTGGTGTGGGCGTGCAAGTTAGTGATGTAACAAAGACATCTAAATCCTGAAACACTGACAGGCTTAGAGTATTATCTGCAAAACTATAGACACTCCTAGCTCACATCCATTGCAGCCTGTTCTTTTAGTCAGAGTCTTAACGTGGATATTCTTACACAGAAAGAAAAACCACAGACCTTGTAGTCATCTCCCTTCTGTGCTTTTCCCTTATTCAAAGAAGTAATGCAGGATGTGAAAGGTTTAAGTTCACATGCGCCTTCTCACTGAGGATTTGAACTGTAGAGGAGCATAGCCATGAGGCTATAGGTAGCTTGGAGGTGGGGTGTTGAAATTTTTCAGTGCAAGCCACCATAATAATAATAACTGGAAGCATATTGAATGCCCTGCTTACCAAGTCCCACTGCAGAATACTAGTTGTCTGATGAGGCAGGATGAATGACAGAAATGGGAGAGATAATCTGCTCTAGTCCTGTAGGTCGGTTCTTCAAAACCAAGTCCTCCACGTTCCACATTAAGGCCCTAATGAAGTGGTACTTTCACTGGATAAAGTGTCTCAGAAAAGGATGAGGCAGGTTTGGAGAAATATTTTTGAAAATACCTGTCAAATATCTAGCCCTACAAACAAAATGGTATTAATCCCAAGTTTTATAAAGCTGCTTTGGTTGATGATAAGAGGTAGTAAGAGTATAAATATATGTGGTGTTGTGTATTTACAAAGAGTGAAGATACAGCTGAAAAATAGTAGTTGTGTAGCTGTTGGATTTGTCTGTCTAGGTGTCTATGTACTGTTATTAATGTAACTCTTAGTAGCTGAAGCTTCACTAAATGTCAGTGGAATGTAGGATGCTAGGTAAACCTTTTTAATGGATTTAGGGTCACAAAAATTATAACACAGAAAGTCAGACATGAGAGCAAAGAGAAATATTGTAGCCAAGCTCAAGCTGTTATTTGAAATGTTTATGCTCATTTGTCATTACATTAGAGAGATATTTTATTATGGGATGTTCTAACACACAATGCTTTCAAGAGATGATGTGATATTATTTTTTTATTCTTTACTATAGCTAGATGTCATAATACAGTTCTAAAAGCTAAAAGAAAAGCAGCAATAATTCAGATTGTGAATACTCTGGCTTTATTGTTCTTTATTATTTTAAGGAAGACACACTACTAGAATAGAAAGGACACTTCAATTATTTACCACTTCCACCATTATTACAAGTATATTTTTTTTTATTTGTGTAATACATCCATTAACTTCGACAATGAAATTTCAACTTAGCAGTATTTGCATAAGTATTAGTAATGCAATATTAGTATTAGTGTTACTATTGTTATTGGTATTGATGTTGATACTGATATTATCATGAGCATCATTTTACTTTTAAAGATTCCTTTCTAAGAATTCTTACTGTGTTTAATATTATATCCAACATTACTTCTCTAGATTATATATTGAAACTCATACTAAGATAAGCATCCTTACAATCAGTGTATTTTAATGTAGTCACAATGGTATTTATTTGCAATTCTTGTAAAATTTGCCTTTCTTGTGCAAACTTTACTTTCTTGTAAAATTTTCCAATTCCTACCTAAGACTACTCTGTATTTTCTGTAGGTATGAATGTCTTCATAATTATGAAATAGATATATCTTCAAGATTGATTCACTGGGTTTTCTTATAGACTTTGATTATTGAAAAGCTGGAAAAACTTTAATCAAGTATTATTTCAGAACCATCTGATAGTGAATGTGTATGAATTTACCATTTTTTGGCTACCTATGGCTGGATATACATGCAATAACTTCTTCAGAGGACAAATAACTAATACTGCAATAGTAGTGTAACCATGAGACATCCTAAGGCTATAAAAAAGTCACAGAAGTTACCTTTTGTTAGATCAAACTTCCTTAGGTCCTGAAGAAATGTTTGCGTTTTTGAAAATGTGTCTATTTTCTTCAGCTATATTCCAACTTATTTCGTGTAGAAATGAAGACATGCACAAGAGCTGTATAGTATTTTGTAGGTAGCTGGCACGTAACAAGAACATTTTTCTTTGACGCTTCTATGAAAATGTCACAGCTTTTTGGCGGGTGGTGTTTACTGGACATAAAAGTCCTGCTTTTCAAAGAATATAACTTTTGCTCTTTACAACCATAAAGTTATTATCTTCACCTTCTGTGGCCTTTAGGAGCTTCCTGGGTGTTGTTTCTGTCTGATTTTACGCATGCATAGCCTGGCAAAAAAATTGATTAACTGTCTCTTGAGTCAGGAAAAAAAAAGAAAATATGGGAACAAATCACTAAAAAGATTAATTCAAAGCCTTCTTAAAACAAACATGTAGGAGCTCTGAACTTCAGTGAATAATGAGTTGTTTGCATAAAGTCACTGGGAGTAAAAGGTACATCAGGTCCTCTTAGTTCACGTATTAGTTTACCTTCTAATTCAGCTTTGAATCAAGTAGACCAGAGATGTTCATTCCAGAAGTTAGGTAGCCTTTTCACACACATACACAAATCCGTGTTAGGTGGTTCACAGCTTTTCTACATGACTTATTCCAGTAATAAATGATGCTTCCTACTAGAAAATTTCTGCAGGTACACCTGGATCTAAACTGTACTTTGTATTCTGACTTAAGCTTGTTACTGTTCACCCCACAAAGAATGGAGAATTTTACTGTATTTCGATGCCAAAAATTATCAAGTTTATTCATTTAGAAATAACTTGTATTCTGAATAGCCAGCATGCCTAAACCTGTTTGAGGTCCAATGAAAGGACCCTCCCTGGTTTGTGTACACAATTTTCATAAAAAGCTCCAACTTAATCACAGAAACATAGAATCACAAAATGGTAGGATTGGAAAGGACCTCTGGAGATCCCCTAGTCCAGCACCCCTACTAAAGCATCAGGTTCCTCTCCACCCTACTCTCCAGCCTGTCCAGGTCTCGCAGAATGGCAGCACAGCCTTCCGGTGTATCCGCCACTCCCCCTGGTTTTGTATCATCAGCAAACTTGCTGAGGGTACACTCCGTCCTTTCACTCAGGTCACTGATGAATGAGTTGAACAAGACTGGGCCCACTACTGACCCCTGGGGAATACCACTAGTTACAGGCCTCCAACTAGACTGAGCGCTGCTGGTGAAAACCCTCTGAGCCCTGCCATTCAGCCAGTTCTCAATCCACCTCACTGTCCACTCATCCAGCCCACACTTCCTGAGCTTCCCTAGGAGGATGTTATGAGAGACAGTGTCAGAAGCCTCGCTGAAGTCGAGGTAGACAACATCCACAGCTCTCCCCTCATCTACCCAGCCAGTCCTGTAGTTCCCTGGGTCCTCCTTCTTGCCCTTTTTGAAGATTGGAGTGACATTGTCCTTTCTCCAGTCCTTGGGCACCTCTCCTGTCCTCCAGGACCTCTCAAAGATGATGGAGAGTGGCTCAGCAATGACATCCGCCAGCTCCCTCAGCACTCGTGGGTGCATTCCATCGGGGCCCACTACATTCTGGAGAC
>Ga0065711_1045744_pt1 | contig 13283 bp, 5 predicted proteins | sample Hoacrofraction12_FD_59098 | JGI IMG/M metagenome (GOLD analysis project Ga0065711, IMG submission 59098) | Hoatzin crop microbial communities from Cojedes, Venezuela - Epithelial fraction 12 v2 (version 2) | ecosystem: Host-associated > Birds > Digestive system > Esophagus > Crop | place...
AAAAAAAAAAAAAAAAAAAAAAAAAAAAAAAAAAAAAAAAAGGAAAGGTTTACTTAAATCTTTCTAAATCAATTTTTTGCCACCCAGGAAACATTGTTTGCTCTTAAGCCCACTTGTACATTTGCTGCCTGACACCTCCCAACATACAATCAGCAGCAAAGATACAAAAGCTTTTCTCCTAGTGCTTGTAAAAGTAGACCTCAGTCCTACATCTAACTCTAAGCTGACACTGGGATTTGTCTGCGTGCAGTTACTGGGAAAAAATGGGACATATGTTATAACAGATCTCTAACAAGACCTCCAATGCTGATGTTGATTGAATGTTTTTTCCAGGATATATTTTCAATGTTGTTTCTCTCTTCTTGTCCAAATTGAATACTCCTGAGAATGGGGAGATGACAAGAATTAATGCCTGTTTGCATTAACTTGAACTTTATTGTCACTTAATTAACTATGATTAATGTCAGGAGGCAAAGGAGAAGCATCAAGCTGTTTTCAACAGCTCTGTACTGATGAGTTCAGAAAAAACAAGTAGTGGCATTGCAATGTTGATTACAATAAAATCCAGCTGAAAGATGCATTGTTTTGAAGGCAAGGTTTATTCTTCAACCTCTGACAACATCCTGGTAAATTGCCAGTGACTGCAGCCCCTAGAAACCTCACTTAAGAAGCATGAACTAAAAATATACTCTCCCCAAAATTAAAAACAAAGAAGAAAATATTACCCAGAATTTCTCAATAATCATGGAGCTGTGTAAACTGTATTTGAGGAATATATTCTCAGTGATTTCAGGGAAACAGAACAGTCCAGTTTTATATTGGCACTATTCCTTATTAATCTCACAAGTTTAATACAGAGTCCTGATCCATTGCCAAAAATAAATTCAGAGGTTGATAGGATGCCTGGTAGGTATCACAGCGTAGACCAAACAGCTGTAGGCTAGTGGGAAGAGCAATAGATGTGGCAGGCCTGGCATTTTAACTAAGTGGTCAGAAACATCTAAGCTCTCCAAGGGCTCTTTTTCAAGTCATTGCAAGGGGAAAATGAAAGAAATGGAAATCAAATGAAGATTGATACTGTAACTTTCCTGTGTTCTTCATTGGGAAACCTGGGACTTGCAACAGCAGGGTGAGTTCCTGGTGGCTGCCTGTGCCAGGTGATGATCTAATCCAAAGAATTAGGGTAAAGGGAGTGATCTGAAAATAGCCATAAAACTGATGAATTATTTTCTCCAATGGATGTGACTGTATAATTTTTCTAAAGGTTCAAGGGAAAGCACGCACATCTGTCCTTCTTTTGCTAGAAGGGAATGTTCCTTTTTCTTGCTGTCCTTGCGGTCTGGGAGCTCCGTGAGGGATCTCTTACTCCCTTTTCCTCACATACTAGTGGGGGGTGAGGAGGAAACGCAGTAAGAAGTTCTAAGCAGCAAGCTCTTGCATGGAAGCAGCACAAGGCAATGGTTGGGTGGGACTTCTCCTACTTTCCTGTCTTTCCCACAAGAGTCTTTGCATTTGTATGTGCTCCTGTTCCTATTTTCTTGTGTGGCAGGGAGGAGACCTTAGCTCACAGCTCCTCACTAGCAAAGGTGGAGTGGAAAATATTACATAAAGTGGAGGAGCCTCAGATGAAAAAGACAAGGGATAGAGAGCTGGGAAGAGGAAGACCTGGACGTATTGAAGGCTGGAAAAAAGGACAGTTGGGGACTGGCACATGGAAAGGCAAAACACTTACAGGAAAAAGCAAATAAACTCATTAAAACTAGGAAGTAAGGATGAGAAAATGGAAGAAGAATAGAAAAGTTTGAAAGAGTAAAGGAAAGCAGAAATTTGTAGGTATAATTTTCTGGATCTGTTTTTCTATTCTGCATTTAAAATAGATTAATTTTTGGACATTGAAAGTATTTCCTCTTGTTTTGTTGGCTCTTTTTCTTTTTTAGCTTTACTTTGGAAGACTCTCTAGGTGGTCTTGCAAAGCATTGAGAACTGACTATTCACAACCAATTCTTGTTTGTGGAGAAGACATTTTTACACGCACATCTTAGAGCTGTATTTTAGCATGGAATAGGGAGCAGAAGCGCAGAAAAACTAACCAGGAAGGCTGATCTAGTCCAGCCAGTGAAAACAGCAGTTTGTGCTCTCCTTTTACCCTCATTTCATATACAGAGGGAAATTATTCTGCCAAAGACCCATGCTGAGAACAATAATCCTGCTATGAATACGTCCTTCGAGGAATTTTTTTCTTTCCTCATGGAGTGAGAGCTCTAGTTTTAGAAATGCTTTCCCTTGCCTGTTCATTTCAATTGGAGTTTTATGCAATAAAAGAAAACATTTTTTGTTGCAGTTGAAACGACAGGAAATGGCTGAAGGAATAAAACTGTCATGGGTGACCACTAACTGATGTCACTCTCCCAGAGCGTTCAGCACAGCAATCATTTTAGGGAGAAACAATTTGCAAGTAGCACCATGTTTTCACTGGACTACAGCCTTGCCATTTGTAATCTCTAGCTATGGTCTTTGGTTGTGAGGTCTAGTGCCCTTGGTGGGTTTTAGTGGAGTCCATTAGGCTAGTGACATAGGCTTTAAGAGCATCTCAGTCTTAGCCACATAATTATAATGTGCTTTGTCATCTGGCCAGTCTGGGGAGAGTAGTTAGTGTGAGTCATGTGAATTCGAACTTGGCATTTCATAGTATCATTGGTGGTTTTCAAACCAATTTCTCTCTCTCTCTCTTTGAATACACGGTCAACTGGTTTCTGTTTTCCTGAAGTTAGGGAGATAAAGCAGTCTGTCATCCCCCTCTCAGTCCCCGGTCTGCATGTGGAAACCATTGCACAACACAGTAGCAGAGTGAAAAGGTGTCACCTAAGTGTGTGGCCTGTCTTTGTGCAATGGCTAAATGCAATAGGACATTTTATTGCTTATCCAGCATTTATTTGACTATTGCTAAAATTATATCCTTGGTCAAATGATTTCTGATTTAATAGCAGGAATGATCTTATGAAACTTTGAACCCTCATTCTAAATAATTATGCTGCTGTAAACATGTCCATTCTTTCTCCAGTAAAAAACCTAAATGAAATGTTGTGCATGCATGAGTCTGGAATAACAAAATAGGACATTTAAAATTTAGCTTTAGCTAACAAATAAAAATATTTCCATCAGTAATTTCAATCTGTAGAGCAAAGCTTTGTCCTGAAAGGTTTTCATAGCTTTATTTTTCTTTCCAAAATAAAGCAAACGCTGTTCTCAAGAAACTCAGACCCATCCTGCCAGTCAGACGCATGATTGACCAGCATAGAAAACAGGCTGGATTTAATTCAGGACTAATAACCATTGTCAAAGAGAAATTGTAGTGCTAGCTCTATGTTGTAATATGTCTGCATCTAAACCCACCCAAAATGTGACACACTGAATGGGAGAAAACCACTAAGATTTTCTTTTCCACTTTCCGTACATTCTTCCATGTGTGAAAGGTGCAACACTTCCTCTGGGGTCTCTGGAGCATTTTTTTTAGTCTACTGCCGAGGCTGAGCCTGTTGTGAGGGTTCCCAAGGTAACTATTATGAAGGACAGGAAAAACAGTTGTGGAGAGGTGTTGAGTTGACCACTGGTTGAAAATATAGATATCTAAATATGAACGATGAGACTACATATCAATGACTGGGCAAAGAAATCCTTTGATCCAGTGTACTTTAATTTTTTTTCTGTGGCAATTAAATTTAGATTTTTTGGTACCAGTTTATATTAAAGTGACTGGAAGTTTACCTAACACATAATTTACAGTATTCCTAGGCTGAGATAATCAACTAGGTGTGGAATAAGACCCAATGTGTGTTTTCTTCCCAGCTACAAGTTTTATAATATCAACTATGCTTTGAATAACATTTGATAATTATGAAAGTATTTAGTTTCTAGATGTTTGTGCAAATGTATTGTGTTTGCCAACATAATTTTTGGCAGAAATACTTCTGTAAAGTTTGGTATGCACATGTCGTGTTTCAGTTCACAGCTGTTTCTGGGTGCCTATTCAAACCTTGATTAGACTAGTTTAATGTCATATGGTTTGCCTCTCAGTTAAAGCAGGTTAATGTACAATACATAGAACATTATGGCAGTTCAGCCATTCTAACCTGATAATTTTTTACTGCATGCCCATAGTCACTGTTCTCTTCAAGCCTGTGAAAGCAGCTTGCTTGTGCATCACAAATGATGTACTATTTTAAGAGGTGGAGGCAAAAGAAGACATCATTGCAGAAACCTGAAGAAGAAAGACTATAGACAAAATTTCATTTTTACACATTAAAAATGTTATATTTTAGCCATTAATATTTGTTTCTAAAGACACATAAGTGATTGTTCACATTCTTCAGAAAAAGTTCCTCACAGGCAGTAGGTTGGGCAACACGACTTTGTTCCAAGAAATCTTGACCCCATAACATGAGATGTTCGTGAGCAGCCACACATTATCATTAACAAGGCCTTTGTTTGGCATCCATTTGCAAATATAGGATGTTGGTTGCTCTTCACCACTTCTAAATGGCCAGGTCCTCAAAGAGGCTTAATCGCCTTAAATTTAGGTGGCTAGATTGAACGCAGATGTAGAATCCAAAATCCTGTACTTGCCTGGTTACCTCTGTGCTCCAGAAAGGAATTTGAGATAACCAGTAGAGCAAACAAGGAGCTGTTTAAATTAAGCACACCTATATTTCTGAAGTAGCAGTGGGAACAGTGTGCTGGCCAGAGCACCATGACAGCACGGCTGTTTTTGTGATGTGGTAGTACAAACTGCATTGGGCATCTGCTAAAGTATAAAGTAACTTTTTTGCAGGTCTGTTCTCCCCTCTCCTCTGTCCATAATCTCTTCCAATATCTGGAGCAAATGCAACAATCAGCAGTGAGACAGAAAAGGGAGCGAGTGCACTGTGGGCCAATATAAACACAATGTTATGAGTGCTCTCACATTTTCCTACCTAGGTCTCTGCTGTCACTGCAGGACAACCAGGATCTCCATGAAAGGAAGACGGAAGGCCTCTGGAGTGTGAAAAACTACAGCTACCACAAGATAAGCTGTTCTTGCTCAGGAATCAAACAATCAGCAGGAAATTATCTAATATGTACATAAAGAACTGGCATGCCATGAAATGTGTCTTAAACCTCGTATTTACTGCTGCAACTAGTACCACCAGGTTGGCATTTGCAGCCACTAACTCCCTCTTCCAGACAGGCATCACGTACTATTATTCTTCCTCCCTTTCTAGTTGCTACTTTAGTGACGAGAAAATAAGAGACTCAATAAAATCTCTGCTCTCAACTCACACCTATATGGCTCAGGTCCTTAAAGGGTGCACTAGCCCCACTGTCTGCTGGCTGTTCTAGGATCCAGACAGGATCTCTCCTTCTGTCGAAGCTGAAAACAAGGTCAGACAAATCACGTCCTTACTGGAACAAAAAGAGGGATTCACTCTGTCTTCTGCTGATTAAACCACTCACTTGGATAACTGCATTTTATTCAAACAGTCCTGGGAAAAACTAAAAATCCAGGGCACCTGAAGAGCTCTCGTACCTACAGGGTATGACAAGGTTTGGCATTGCAGCTTTGCTCTTGTGTTTATAAACCCTCAGTACGCATTTGTGTGCTTCTGTCTGGTGCATAGCCACCTTAGCAGGAGCCCGTCACCATTTCATCAGGAACAAGGGTAACCTCTGTCACTGGAGACCCTGTCTTACATTGGTGGAAACAGCAGCTCTTACCCATGTTCATGAGTAAAGACAAAGAGCCAAAGTGCTTGTACGTGGCATTTCATGGGCCTTAGCTGCACTGGAAGCATAATGGGCAGCTGGCCAGGTGATCACAGGAAAGGAGGGAGAAAGATTTGTTATTAGTGAAACCCAGCTGAAATACTAACAATGGGCCAAATGTTACGCATAGTACATGTATTGTTGCCTGTAGGGCTCATCTTAGATGTACAACCCAGATCCTGAAGATTTTTCTTCAGTACTGATTCCTACTTTTCTTCTAGCTCAAACTCCTTTAAATGGAAATCAGTCAACTGTATTTAAAGTAGGTGAATGCAATTACTATACTTGTTCCTTTGACTGTGCAAATACTATTTATTTCTGCTTCATGGTCTACTCTGAATAGCTCCTTACAACTTTTTTGTTTCTGATTCAGACTGTGCCTTTATCAAATTTGCCTGCCATATAAAAATGTGGCTTTTTTTCTGGGCCTCATCCAAAGGCCACTGAAGTCGATGGGTTAATGAAAGGTCCAGAACCAATTATCACTGCCGCCACTTCCAGGCATGATCTTTTTATGTAGTGTGTTCTGCTTTTATAGTGCTATTGTCTTTTGCTCATATTAAAACAAAACCTCCATCCCAGTGCCGTGCAATCTATTTAATATTCCAATTTTGATTTTCATTTTTGTAAGTAGCAGGATTTTTCATAGCATTCCTTATCTTGGTAAGATGGTATGTGAATCCAGCGAGTCAATGATAAATTGCTGAGCATAAATGGAACTTTAGTTCTCTGTGTCAATGAGTAATGTTTGGCTGCTTAAATAAATATTACTGTGAAATGTATCCTTGATTTACGGAGTCTGTACTAAAATAGACGAGTAATGTTGTTCTGACAGCATTAAAAAAGTGGTCAATCCATTCTCTTGCATGGCATGTGGGAAATTGGCTTTCAGAGTGAATATTTAAGGATGTTTGGTTCATCCTCACAATTAGACTTCATTTTTTTGAAATAGAATTGTAAGAATGTTGACTTAACTTCATTGAACCAGTGAGTTCTCCTCTGAATTCTCCTATGCAAGATATTTTCCTTCTTTATTCTTTGCAGCTAAACCTAAGAACATAATCTGCTGAATGTCCCATTTTGGGTAGCTGTTGAAGCTCCCTATGCATCTTTGCACTCTTCAGCTCCCATCTGGTACAAGCCATCATTCAAAAAATTCTGCACTTAATAAATTAAACAAATGAACTGTACTTCCCTCTGCTCTGTTTGAAGGGAAGAGGCCAAACAAACCCATCTCCTGAATAGCCCTTCAGGCTTCTCCATTTGACCAATATTCCACAACAGCTTCGAAGTTTACGGGACACGATGGGACAAAGGAAGAGTAGCTCTGTATGTCACAACAGCAAGCGGATACTCAGGGGGGTGCCCATACTGCAATGCAGTGCCACTGGCTGCTGTGAGCAAGATCAACGCCAGCAACAGCAAGCGTCTGTCTGAGGACATCCAAACGCCGGACTGTGCCCAGAGACCTCAGATCTCCCCACACTGAACCTGGATTTGCCTGTAGATCCTTGGGCTCCCACTAAACTCTTCCGCTTTTAAACAATCACTGGTTCAAAGCTGAGGCATTTTAAAAACACTTTCATCCTTTTTCTGCAGACAAGAAGGTTATCAACCCCCCAATATTTTAATCAGCTTAGTAGCCTTTAATTAGACTAACTGCCAATACGCTCTATTACTAGTCCAAAAAAAATACTGGCTGTTGTGTATTTTTTTTAACTGTGACTGATGAAGCATATTTGTGTAACATTAGGTCATATTTGTCAGAGTTTAACTTCTTAGTTGGCAGCTACACCATTAATTAGCAATATTGCTGATAACCTCTATTTTATGTAACCAGCAAGCTGTTTTTCCATACAAGCTGGCAGTGGAAAACAAGAAAAGCATATTTCCATGGTGCCACAAGTCTGGAGTAGAAATAATCAAGAGAAATACATACTACAACTTTCTCTGGGATTAGTATCTGTAAAACATGCCTTATTTCTTGACAGGCATTATTTTCTTAGGTGTTCTTATTATGGCTTCTTTTGTTTTCAGTCTTACAGTACGCTCCTTTTAATGTTACATCTCTGTTTTGGATGCTCTCTGAGTCCACAGTCAGGCCAGTAGCATATTCCTGAGGTTGCATATTTCCTGTTGTAATACCCTGTTTTGAGCTTCTCACAACTCTTCCAAACTATCTCCATTTCAAATGAAATTTTCCACACAAATTCTTTTTTATTTCTTCCAAAGAATATTTCAGCTAAAGATGTACTGCTGGTTTTGAGCATGAGATATGGGATAAAGAACATATTTCTACCTGCCTCAAAACGGCACAGCATTTTTTATTTTAAATAATGTAGTGTCTTCTCACATATGGAGCTTGGATATGAAGTTTCACAAAAGGATAAACCTTATATGAGCAGCTTATCTTTTACTGTCACTATGAAAATTCACCTTTGGCCAAGTGACATTCCTTTGAAGTACCATAGTTCAAAAACTCTCATGGAAAGTAGCTGGAATTCACCAGTTAAAGTCTCCAGAGATAAGACTTCTCCCTGTGCAAGCTCCCAGAGCACACCCAAGGACCTTGCAGCTCTAAGCATACATATGGTGTTTGACTTGACATTAGACATTCTGCACTGCATTTCCAAATCCAAAACATGGGAAAAATACAAAGTCTGTGCCTCAGAGAAGCTTTGTGAAACTAGGTCATGAATGGCAGTAAAGCACATACACGCTGTAGTGAAAGGCATTGTAAAGAGCTCTTGAGGATGTGAATAATCCTACTTTTACAGCACAGCTTCATCAGTGGAGAAAACAGACAGCTTACGCCGTGCACTCAACAAGGGAGAGAAAGTAAAATTGTGTGTTGTTACTCATTAATTGAGTACTGTCAGATTTTTGCACTAAGGAAGGACCTGTGGGAAGGAAAAAAGGACAAGAGCATGTGATGAAAGATGGCATCCTAGGGCACATGCACTACCTTGTTGCTTAAAAATCGTGTGGGCATTAGGTCATGCGTTTTCTAACTCCTGAGCGCTTAATAATGGTCTTTAACCTAATCTCTGTTACCCATCTCACAACTGATAGGTGAAGAAGAATGTCTTTGTAGTTAAAGTGCTGACCTGGGACATAGGGACAGCAGGGTCCTTTATAGATTCCACCACATACTTTTTCTGTAGAAACTAAATCTGTAAAATGAGTACAATTTTTAAAAATGCAGTTTATTTTCCCATTGTCTATCACATCTATTTGTTCAGAAGGGCTAAAAAACACACGAAGGTGAGAAGCTGGCCTTTTGATCTTGAGGTGTATTTAAGAGGTTCAAAGCAAGTGAGACGTGCAGTCATCAGTGGATTGATTACATCTCCCACAAGGCAAAATGCATTCAGGACATTTGCAAGGGACAGCCAGGTTTGGCTGCGAGCCCCCAGGAGCCTGCATTCCCCAGCGTGAGAGACAGGTGAAGTACCAGGTGGGACAGCGTAGGACATGCAGGTGGCACTAGGGGCCTATGTTCAGGCAGCTGGATTGGGTTCTGTGCTTCTAAGATAGGACTGAAAACATTTAATATGGATCACTTTGTACATTGCTGATGCACTAATGTAGAGTCTGCTGTGGCTTCGTGGTGTAGGAGTAAGTGCAGCCTTAAACCTTTGCCCCAGGGTGTAACTCTTTGTACAGGTGCAAAACTCTTTTGCCAGTGAAAAACCACTGCAGTCTCAGAGAAAAAAATGTTTATTATACCTCTTAAATTTAATGTTGTAGACCTAAAGGAAGTAATAGTTTCGTCCAGTTTAATGAGTATTTTTCTGATGTTTAGGAAGAGCATCCTCCCAAATCCCAACGTCAGCAGTTCTAGTTGTAAGAATTAGAGCAAAAAGCAGAAAAAAAAGCATGTGAACAAGGCAAAAACAGTTATACAGAGATCCACATTACACTGTCTGACTTCAAGCAAAATTTCCCATTAACTTCAGCTTGTGCTTAGAAATCAGACTTCTGACAGATACATCAGAAAGGGATTCTTGTAACTTGCAGCACAGCAGTATTTTGGAGAATGTTTTGTACCCCAAAGCAATGGTATTAAATCCCTGAGCCAAGAGAAGGAGCTATGTTTTGATTAGGTACACAGCCTTCCCCTGGCAGATTTCAAGACCTGCAGCCTAGCAGATGGCACCCTAACAAACACGACTGTATTTCTCTTAGGTTGCCTGAGGAATTATCTGCCCTTGGTTTTGGCCATGTGACATTTTAATGAACCACTATTTATTTACTTTGTCTCAGGTTTTTGCTTAACTTCTTTCACAAGCATTTCTATATTCTTCCTCAGGTGCGCTGTTTGTGTGAGAAGCACAGCCAGGAAGCCACCGTCACCTTTCCTGGCGAGGCGGAGATGGAGCAGGCACCAGGTTATGCTGAGGTGTGTGGCAAGGCCACCCCTGCCCAGGGCTGAACTCCTGGGTGGACCTCCTCTAGCCCCAGCCCTAGTGCTGAGCCCTGTGCTGCCAGGCACGACTCCAAACTCCCATTTTGGTGTGCTCGGATGGCAGCACCTGCACGTTTAGTGTGGTGGGGGAATTGCCGATGGATGGCTGATTCCTTGGTGTTCTCTGGGTTTTGTTAAATGTTCTCTGAATGGTAAGAGAAAACTTTTGGGTCAACACAGGGGAAAATGCCATCTCCATCTCTCACTGTTTTGATTTGTTTTTTGCGACTAATACATAAGTTTAAGATTCAGCTGGTGCCAAGAAGGCCTTAGACTGATTCCTACAAAAGGTAGAGAAAACTTGTGTGACCCCCTTTAAAAAGTAGTAGACCCTTCTCAAAATGTTGAGAGGGTGAAAATGCAGAAACACACCTATAGCAAGGAAAGCTGATAGACACAAATCTTCTCCATGATCTGGAATATAAGCAAAAAGGCAAGTTCAGCCTGACATTCCAGTACAAAGGAATCTAATTTCAAGCAAATAATGTCATTTGTCTTATTGCAGAAGTATTGTTTTATTATGATTTTATTGGGAAAATGTTTTTTAAAAAAAAAAAAAAAATTAGAAGCAGGACACCCTTTTCAGGAGGTACACAACACAGAAAGGAGAATGATTCATAGGAAGAGAGAAGCAGATAAACAGCCAGTCTAACTACATCTGTCACATACGCTATAAAAACGTTCCCTTGGGTGGTGTCACAGCAGCCCTGTGAGTTACAGGACAAAGAAATATTAGGTCATATCTTATCCTGAAATTTTAGTATACAGTTCAGCACTGATGACAGGAGTTTTCTTTTCTTAAATAGATGAGCCAATAAAAATACATGTCCTCTGTTATTCATAGACTATATATTGCAGCAGCAATGTAGTGTAATTCATTGATAAGAAGAAAAAGTTTCTCATGAGAAAAATTTCCCCACTGCTCCATTTGGAAAGAGCAGCAGGAGCGTGATGCTGGATGGACGTGCAAAAGTACGGTCCTCTTGATTTCAGCACAAGCCGGCTCACACCTCCATGTCAGCCCGTTTTCTGCCTTGACTTGATGGTGCTGAGACACCTCTGGTAAGCCGTTCTGAGGACTTCTCATGCTGTAATCCTCCACACACACCTCCTCCTTCTGCACACTCTTTCTACTTTACCTAAGCAGCTTTTGTAGGAGCCAAATGCGCAAAAAGGAGGAGGTATGCCAGCACAGACAGCAGCATGTCTTTCATCTTTGGGGGCACAGCCTTGTCCGGGCACAGTGGGGAGGTGTGCCATGCCAGGAAAGACCCCGGAGGCATTACATTTTGGGGAGAAATCACGCTTCTGTACTTCCCCGATGTGAAGGGGGGTCACACAGGCTTCCCTTGATCCTAGGGGCAGCCTGGCCTGCCTGCTGCCTGCGATGCACAGCTGATTTTCCACTTGCACATCTGCCCCGAGGACATGCTGAGGCAGCCCTCCCGAGCCTGTGAAGGCTTCTGACAGGGAGGGCACAAAGGACTCTTTTTTCTGTCTACCTTCACCCAAAGGGCAGGAGCACGTCAGGCTGGTGTTTCTGAATACCTCATTGAAATCCTGTTTTAAATCTCCTAGAAACTAAGAAGCCCAGACTTGCTCCCAAGAAAATCAATGGCAAATCCCTACAGATGACAAAAGGGAAAAGAGCAACGCCTAAACAGATGTCCATTTTGATTTCCCCAACGAAATGAAAGGTGCACACTGCATTTGACAGTTTTTCAACTAACACTAATACTCACTTCAGCTTATGTCTAGAATCTGTAAAACGTGGTAACATTATTTTGCTCTATTGTATTCAGACATTCAGAATCCCTGCAAAATATTTATTTTGGATAGCCCCTGTATCCAATTCCTCTTTTTATCAATAGAACAATATTTATGGAGAGCAGGCTGCCAACTTTGCCAGACAGACGCCCTTTGCATTCAAAAGAAAACATGATTCATCAGAGGATCAGGATTTCACCTACAGATTAAACTTTTCTTTGATAGGCTGAAAGATACAAGTCAATAAAGGAAAATTCTTGATAGCTGGAAAGGAATGTCATCTTTAAGACTGCCAATATTCAGTTCTGATCACTAATATCTTAACTGATGGAAGAGATCTTTTTTTCGTTATCTAATTATATCCTGGGGCAATGTTTAAAAGAAATGGAAAGATATAACCAATGGCGCGGTGCAAAGATGTCAGCTTATTTTTGCTATCTCTTTGAGACCATGAAGATCTTTTAATGTACTTGGGCAGTGCACAGGACAAAAGTTCTCTAATCCAAACCTAGGGTTCTCTACATAATACATATAATTAGCATTAAGCATAGTAAGAACAATAACTGCAACAACAAAAGTAGAGATAAGCTTACAGACTTGAGGCTTGTTATCTTTCAGGGCACAAGGCTATCACAAATATGAAAATAGACTTACTCTAACAGCCACAGTGCCCAACACAGTAGGCAAAATAAGTTGTATGCTGGGAGAAAAAAATCAGAAGATTTAGTGATCCTCGTTTTTCAGAGTTGTTACTCCCCGTCTTTACTGCAGATATCCCACAAAGTTATTTTTCCTCTCTCTCTAAGTAGTACCATTGAAAATACGTAATGTATTTTTCACCATGTACCCTGTTAATGATAATTAAGTGTCACAACTCTACCTTTCAACTAATTGCATCGGCCTTGTTGTTTTTGGTTTTGCCTGACTATGATTTCAAACTAATGATCATTAGTAACAATAATAGTCCTCTACCCTTTTATCATGCCTTACATCTGCAGGACTCTATGTTAAGCATTACTAGGTACATTACACCAGTGCTTGCACTGAGTCACAGAGGTTAATTAACTTATTAAAATCTCAGAGCACGTCAGTGGCAGAATCAGGAAGAACAACAGTCAGCCCCGAGCTCTGCTCTCCCTGGCCTTGATCACAGAATCACAGAATCACAGAATAGTAGGGGTTGGAAGGGACCTCTGTGGGTCATCTAGTCCAACCCCCCCGCCGAAGCAGGGTCACCTACAGCAGGCTG
>Ga0065711_1045752_pt1 | contig 13283 bp, 7 predicted proteins | sample Hoacrofraction12_FD_59098 | JGI IMG/M metagenome (GOLD analysis project Ga0065711, IMG submission 59098) | Hoatzin crop microbial communities from Cojedes, Venezuela - Epithelial fraction 12 v2 (version 2) | ecosystem: Host-associated > Birds > Digestive system > Esophagus > Crop | place...
AAAAAAAAAAAAAAAAAAAAAGTTTTCCTGTACATACAATCTATCTCTACATATACACACAGTCTTCTAAATACTCCACCTGAATGTCTATTTAATAGTTTTACACATATTCATCTTGACAGACAGTCCTCCTTCCTAAACACCTACTAGTGAATCCTTCCCCATTGAGACATCTTAACTTTCTGAAGTCCTGATACATCACCTATGGCTGGGAAATGTCCCTTTCATTGGAGATCCTGTTTTTCTCCAAAAGAGATAAAAGCAGCAGGGAAAAATAGCCCTTAAGTCCTCAAGTGCCAGGCATCAAAGAATATGCTATGAGACAGACAATAAGGCAGAGACAAAGAAAAGAAGCTGGGTTTGCTCATAGAATCCTAGGTTTGTGCGGCTCGAAATGTCTGCAAATAGCACGCTTAGAGACTTCAAATATTTCTGTCTAATCTGAACACTAAGCGAGAAAGGGCATCAGGTATGACACCATGCAGAAGAGATACATTTCTTTTATAAACACCCACACAAAGGACCCCAAACCCCTGTGTGTGATAGGTGTTCATGCTTAACTCTAACATGCAGTTCGACATGCTTGACCTGGCTTCTCGTGACGCCAATGAAAATTCTGCCACCAGCTTTTGGGTGGGTGGTGGTGGTGGTGTTACCAAAAACAATGATCAGCATGCCAAGAAGAAATCCTTGCAGCTTTGCCAAAATTACTTCATTTACCATCTCCCATCTCCTGGAAGTTTCCTCTGCCACTTCCCATAGGAAATGGTTTTGTATCCCTGACACTGGAACGGTACTGAGAACGACCTTCGTACCCTGTCACTGTAAGAGCGTATGATTTCACACGCCCAGGGCAAGGCAGGGGGAGGGATACCGAAAGAACTGGAGAAGGTGTGCCTGAGAGAAACTGAAAATCTAAGGTAAAAGCAAAAACCCATGGTAGCCTAACATTAGCAGAAGTGCCATGAAAACCTATCAGTCACAAAGTTTTCTTCATTGCTTTAGAATCAGTGGTATAACATCAAAACTACTTTATTTTACTAAAGAAAATACTTGCCCCAAACAAGTGAATTAATTTCATCTAACCAGATGCGATAGTCACTTATTAGATAAAATAGTTTCCTTAAACTAGAAGAGAAAAAAGAAACAAAAATAAAATGAAATCTCCAAAAGATGGAACCCCTCTGAAGTGAAAGACCCAAGGCAAAAACCTGTTGTTCTTTTAGAGACAGAATAACATTTGCTTAACTCCCAGATTTCAAAATGTAAAATTTAAATTTTGCTGAACATGAGCAGTCATCACTAAGAACTGTCAGGTAAAATTCTCCTTCTCAATTAAGTTTGGTGGTAGGAAAAAAAGAAAATCACAAGATCACATGGATAAAATTTGACAAGTTTTGAATAATCTTACAACGGTTTGATGTCACTGAAAGGTTTCAGTGCCACAAATTCAGCATGTTTTAGAACTGAATGTACTGAGGCTTTAGAAACAGCCAATGTGCAGCAACATATCATGTAGATTTTGGGGTGTTGAAGAAGCTTTTGTAATTATGACTATGATCATATACATGGTCAAATACATTTACTGATAATATAAACTACATAACCAAAATAAAGCAAAACCTTGAGATGGGATTGTTCCCTTATGAAGAAAACTTAATGGTGAAATAAAAGCAAAATTTTAAGTAGTAATATCAATAATTTCTTTGAAGATACTCTCTTCTATTGGTAGTACCAGGGATCACAAGGTAGGTAATGTAATATTGTCAGTAAATAATACTAATTCCATTAAATAATCTTAGTTTTGGAGAAAGGGAATGTAAAATTGAAGAACAGTGTATCTAGACAGCAAAGCAGCAACTCCTTGCCTCCGCTGCATCATTTTTTCCCCCCAGATAGTTAAAGCCCTAGCCTACTACCAATAAGATCAGATGACATCTCTGCTAAATCACCCAGGAAAAGACTTCTCAGGTGTTACCACGAGCTCAGGCAGCATATACTCAACGGTGGCGTATATGTACAGATACTCACTGCAGTAGCTAAGAAACTATGTCACCAGAAGTAACTGGTTCCCAAATCATCATCTCTCAAGCCAAAGTGTTACTCAAGGATCAAGTTAACCAAGAAATAACAAGATAACAAAATAATACACATCAGCTGTGGTAATACACATCATATACCATTTTTCTCTTAGTAACTTTAACTCTAAATAGAGTTTGCTTTCTGAGAGTCTGGATTATCATTGGTGGAGACATGAAGTCATTCCTTACTTTCAGAAAAATAGGTAACACACAGAATATAAAGAAAACAAAAAAGTCAGCCTACCAAATACTTAGATCCAGAAAAAAACAATTCGTCTAAAATACTTTCAAGAGTTAAACTATGACTTTTGCAAAGGTAACAGAAGTATAGAAATACATCTTTTGTTAGCTAAAAGTGGTTGCTAGCTACGAAGGTAAAAATAGTCAATATTGGGGGTGGAGTGACACAACAAAATAAAGAGTCTTAGGACAGAAACAACACGGCTAAATAATAACGATTTTTCTCTGCAAATTTCTGTTTGCGTAGGAAGCAGCTTCTGTGATTTCCCTCTAGCATATCAGATCACATCAAACACAAGTCTCTTTTGTGTCAATCCCTACCAATATTATAAAAGGATCATTTTAAATTATCACAAAATAGAACGTCAACTGTTTTTCTAAAAGTTGGGGGAAATAGAACAAAACTCTTCCAAGTGTGTTAATATAATAATCCTTGTCTTTCAGTTACAAAATGTACATGGAAAAGTGTTTAAAGACATTGAGTGATACTATGTCAAATACCACAAACATACAAATAAACCAACATTTTCTTTTCCCAAGGAATTGCCATCATCAAAATCAGACAGCTATTTTGAAGACCCCTATTCATCATCAGAGATTTTCTCATCGCAAAAAGAAAAGTTATGGTAATTGTTACGGACACAAAAAGGCTCACTGGGTTTCTACACCAAGTATCTATCAGAAAAGGCTGGTAACGTCAAAATTTGGTTCAAAATTGTAGCTTCCTTGTGTGTTAGAGGGAATGGGACAGGCAGCCTCCAAACCTGCAGCACAGGAGCTACAGCAGGTGAAGCCACCAAAGCCTGGGCTGTCACAGCCCTAGCCTACTCCTTTTGTACAAACACCAGTACAATCTCTTCACACAACCAGATCAACAGATTTCAACACGTTCTTGCAGGGTTCATTTTCGACGGGATTACGTCTCTCTGTCCACACAGGCACCAGCAAAACAGCGAGCAGTGGGTTCAGCCAGCCTTAAACATCACCGAGTCAGTTCCCACCCAAGATAAAACCAGTGAGTTGCAATTACCAATTCTATTTCCTCCTCCTCCTGTTACTATGTGTCCTGCAAAACATTCAAACAATACAGTGCTTTATTTACAAAAGGCAGCATGCTAAAGGTGAAAGAGCTTTAATGAGCAGGAGCAGGTTGGGAATTTACCTTGGGACTGCGGTGTCCCCGCAGCACGAATGACATTTTCTTAAACCACTTCGCAGTTGTGTAACAAAAGTCATTGCCACCCTTCCTATCATCTCCTAATTTTAGTTCTAGGTAGATTATGCTATACTGTCACTTACGTCTCATCGGTTTTAGACTACACTAGTAAAATAGATCACAACTTCTTCCCCACAGCCGGAACAAACAGTCCAATGCCCCAGCTCTACAAGAGCTTACAAGCAGAAATAATTCATGTTAGTAAATCTATTCATATGTATTGGATCTAGTAAGAAGTATACAGGGTGTTTACAGGCAATGCTGTGTGGATGCACCTGTACGTAAAGCCTCTGTATTTTTCAGACAGGTGATGAATTTTGTTACCGTTTTCCACACACAATCTCTATATTATGAACCTGACCAACAAAAACATGAAACATGAAAGCTGGGGGATGACTAGGGAGAAACAAAGGAAAAAAAACAATCAAAGTCCAGAAAACAAGATTTTGGTCATGGCAAGATCAGACTGACACATGAATACCCACATCACATCAGAAAGACAAACCAAGATCTTGCTCGGATGAAAAGCAACATAATGGAAGCGGGGAAGAAGAGGAGGAGGCCTCAGCTTAGAGAAGGTAAGTACCTTAAAGCTTTGCTTTGGAATAACATTACCCATGAAAAATGCACAGAAACAAAAGGAAAGAACTCGGAAATGAAGACTCACAGGCCCTTCACCACAAGTAAGGACACCTCACAAGCAGGTGAGTCACAGAAGCCTAAAACAAGGCAGGATTTTAGGACGAAAAGAATGAAACAAGGGCAACAGTGAGAGGTAATACTTAAAAAAATAAAAAAAACAAACACAACAAGAACACCCCACCAACCTTCATTTTACACAGAAAAATTGCTCAGGTACCCTCCACTCTGAGAAAGAAGTACTTTCATGCTCCTGAGCTAAGACAACAGAGTCCTCTTCCAAGCCCAGACTTCTGAGACTGAAAAGAAAACAAATAAAAGAGCAACAAAGTGTTGCTGGCCTAATTCCACAATGTTTGAAGGAAATGTAATTACTGTTCTTAACATCTACGAATGCTTTTTCCCCCCCCCTCTCCTTTGTAGTACCACTCTAAACTCACCTGGTCTTTTTCTAGAAAAATAATTATCATAGATTTCTACTAAATTGCTGAACAAAATATATTTAAAAGGCTGGGTTTTTTTACTCAAACTGGCCTACAAAATACTGCAGTTCATAACATTTACAAGCTCCAGATCAAAAACTTTTCCAAAAGATGCAGAGAGAAGGTGCGTTAAGAAGCTGATCCCTAAGAATAAAAGAAACCTACAATACTGTGTAACAAAACTAATTCAAATCAAACTGGAAGTCTGGATACGGATAAGCGAGAATTATGAAACACAGAGTCTTAAGGGTCTGGATACACCTCATGTGGATTTTATCCATGGTGACCGCTAGTAAACCTAATTAGGCTGCCTTACCAGAAATAAAGCAAACTGACACGTCTGAATAGAAGATTTTTGCAGTTATTATTAAGCCTAATGTCACGTTTAAACTATTTGAAATAAAAATCCTGTAGTTAACAAAAGATTGCATATGACTGGCCTAAATCACTTGCATTTTTTAAAGATTTTAGTCGACATTAGTGGCATTCCCAAGCTTAATGAGGATTTTAGAAAAATAATGTGTTAAGGTAAGTTAGACCAGAGTAGAACAAAATATTCCAGTTGTTCAGCCAGAAAAAGAAAATCAAATTAAACAAGTACAAATGCTTATGGAAGGAATGCCTGCTTTGCCAAAAGATAAAACTTCAGAGTCTAGGAGTTGGCCTTTTAATTCTGTCTCAGCTATCCACTGTACCTTTTTTAAGTCAGGTTTTAGAGCATGGCAACAGGATCCAAGTGCTTCCAGAATTTTTCTGTCCAAATGGAGATGATGAATTTTTTACAGCATACAAGTAATTAGGGGTGCTATGAATGGGTTAATATTTTGCAAAGACACATCCAGGATACTTTACATAGTCCACTTTCAGAAAATAATATGGGAAAAATAATATCCAGGATAGTAGCCTGCATCCACTTTGTATTCAGAAATTCTGTATTTGCAATTTATTTGCAACAAAGTTTCAAAACAACATTGGCACTTGACTATCCAGCTACAAGTACGACTCAGAAGTGGAATTACTTTCATTTCGTGCTGCTGTTCAGAATTCAAGAAATGATCTATGGGCATAAGATAGAGCTTCAAGAAGAAAGGTAGTATCTCTCAATCCTTAAAAAAAAAAAAAGCCCCCCAAAACCCCACAAAACCCACAAAGAAAGTATTACACTACATTGGGGCACATAAGCTTATTGTTCTTATAGCACAATATCCTTCTTTCAGTCAACTGTGAACTAATATGCTACAGGTTATAAAGGAGCGCGTCAGTAAAGTTCAGGAGAAAAGGGCCAAAAGGAAGGAGTTTAATCAGGTACACACACGCACAGTGTCATATGCTACACAGAGGTCAGCAATTCAAACACACCTTCAGCAGTACATTTTATAGTTATGATCGTCCCACATATAAACTATTGGATTAACCCTTTAACATTATATGTCTCAGTAACAGGGAATTTATTGTGCTGTTATGAGGTTTATGATGAAATGTATTTCTCCATTTGTCCCCATTAGACCAAAGCATACTAGGAATTTCTGTACAGAATAAAAGCATTCCTAAAATTCCTGAAAATGAAGTATTAGTTAGCGTTCTATTTAAGCAAGCCATACTTCTTTGCAATAAAAAGGATATCACTGACAGCAGTCAGTCAACCTACATACACAAGCCCCAAAGCCTGTCAGGCAGCCTCTGAACACCTCCAAAGTTCCCCAGCCCAAAAGAACAAAAACAACCGAAAAAAACATCCTTAAAAACCCTTAATTTCAAGTAAAAATAAGTTCAGAAACTTGGTGTACTGCAAATGTGTTAAGAAACAAACCTGTTACAATGGGCTAATGCCTCACTCTACCGGAAACCAGCTTTAATCCTAATACAAAACAAGCAGAATTAACTGGATGGTCTCGCAGCTCATTTGATCACATCAGAACTGTTAATAAACTTACAGTAACTAGTATCCTCTGTTGAAGACAAGAATCAAAACTGAAATAAATGTGGAAGAGGTCATAATTCAAAAGATACAGAGGTTAAACACAAAGTTACTGTACAGTAAGGTCTGCACAGGCAACTGTTCTCCTACTTATTTTCCTGCAATTTTTTTTTTCTCCGCCTTTTTCACCTAGGTTGGTACAAAACTGCATCTATAAAAGCTGTTTACACAATATTCTGAAACATGGAGATTTGAAGGTCGTTTCTATTTTACAGCGTTGAAGAACCTCCTTCTCTCACCTTAATCAATAAAAAGCATGTTAGCTGCAGCTATGTAACAGAAACAACAGTTTATAAAAAATAAGCAGTAAAGCTCTGTCATAAACAAATGACAGAAATGAATGCCACAATAACTCCTCTACAGATGAATCCCTATACCTCCATATACCTCAGCTGCAGGCAACAAAACAACTCACATTTAATATTAGACATACGATTAAGCACATTAAGTGGCCTTGACAAGCAGGATGTTGCTTCTTTCCCAAAAAGAATTTAACAACTGTTTTCGCTTATATCAATCAGACCAAGAGGTATTCCCAGTTTTATGACTATAAAAAGAAAAAAAAAACCCAATGAAAATTCCTAAAGTATAAATTGTTTTTGAAAAATATTTTTCTAATGGGTTAGATGGCACTAAGGTTACAGAGCACTAAGCACCAAAGTCTACTTTAAAAAAAATTAGGAATACTTAAAGAAGTTGAGTGCCATGCCTTTTACTGCTGTCTCTTCTAAGAATAGGATCTAAATGAAGGATTAATTTTTAAGTCTGTTTTAAAAACAAAATATAAGCAACTCACAGCTGAAAATGTTTGTAGATCATAAAAGAAATCACAAGCGGATGAATAACACAGAAGAGGTGCAGCAGTCTAGAGGCAAGATTTTGTTTTCTTTTGTTACTAATATTTAAAAGCAAACCTTGCTCAGAAATGGACATACCATTTTTTCCTTAAGAAAAAAAGATGAGAGATAGGGAGACCACCAGGAAGAAAACAGAGACAACCTCTCCACAACTCTGTCTTGAAAAAATGGTTTTATGATGATAAAACCATTTTTAATGGCCAGCAGAGATGCTGCACATCTGAATGACAGAATTCTGACAGCAATGATCACAGCCTAGTCTATGACTGTATCAGCACTGCATAAACATCACAACACTTCAGTTCTACTAGAGGTGAAATGAGAACAGTTTAATCCATCTTCCAAAGCCTCCTTTGGTAGGGAGAAAAGGAAAAAAAAAAACAACATCAACACACAACATAAAAGCTACTAAAGGACTGTTTACGCTTTTCCTACAAGAGAATGGATTCAACCAAGTCACTGAGCTCACCGTGCCATTGGTAATGCCCTCCATCTTCCCTCCCTCATATCTCCACACATTTTGAAGTTCATTCTCATTTTCTTTCAAGGCATCCTAAATAACATTGTTCTAGTTTCCTTTTAAAACTAATTCAAATTGGTGTCACTGTGGAGGAAATTTTCCCAGAACAAAAACATATCTAAAAGTTTCCTTCTACCACTATATTTTTATTTCAAGTTCACCTTACCAGCTTTCATTACCTCCCTCATAGTCTTGAGTCATTGTGGCAACTCATACACATGTGGAAAAGAAAAAGCAAAATGCCTGGAATTCTGAGTAGCTTTCTTTGGTAGGTGCCAGTTGCTATAGTTATACAATCCCTTTTCTAAATCACAAATACAACTATCAATAGAGACAAAAATGAAAACTAGCATCAAATACATAGAAGAAGCCAAATCTAAATGTTCCGTTTCCTTCCCGTCATCCCAAAACATGCCCCGATTTAACCTTCAGAAGTCAAATACAATGGTTGTCTTTGCATATAAAATACCAATGTAAAATAAACAAAAAAATCAAATCGTCTCATTCACAGGTCACAAAAATAATAATGTATAGCAATGGGAAAAGTGATTATGTTTTCATTTTATGCCAAAAATTATTTTAGAAGGAATGCAGATTCTAAATCACAAAGCAATTAACCTCACACTTCAAATCAGTCTAATGTCATTTCAAGCACCTCAGAAATACTGAAAACCTACAAAAACTTAAAACTCAACTTCACACTGCAGAGACCTTACTTTCTCCACATGTTGAGTTAAATTTGTAACATCAAACCACGACAAAAGATGAATAATCAGTTCAGATGCTCAACTGTTTCACTCTGCTTCATTTTTTAATAAATTACAGATCTAGACAAGTTCATAAAATAGTCCTAAAAGATCCAAGGACTAGAACGTGAAGCTTCTTAGTTCTCCTAAATATAGCCTCAGTCACATGGCTATCACTAAGACCACACTAGCTTTTCCATGCTAGAATACCTTCTAAATCTTTCCCCCCCAAAATTTAGACTGTGCTATGAATATTCAGTCTTACATGAAATATAGCACGTAATATCTCAGGCCTAGAATAGCTTGAATAAAAAGGCACAGCCACCTACGCCCCCCATGAAAAACCCCACCCCAAGACCAAAGAGTAGCACCTCAAAACTGCACCACTGAAAAGCAAGAAAAAAATATTTGCTGTTGTACTCAATGGGAGTCTGTGATCACCAAAAAGCTATTTGTTAGCTTTTTCTTAAAAATAACTAATTATATAAATAAATCTTCTTTGCTTCTAGAAAGAATAATTTAAAAAAGCAGTTTAAGCTTAAGATGATGAACAGTTCTCAGGAGTAAATTTGTACTTTGCAATTTGTAAATGCACAAACGTACCAGTCCATATCATTCCAAGCCCAGTTCCAAAAATTTCAGATTGCACTCTTCACAGTAATAAAGCAAATTCGTGAATGCTTAGCATAAAACCACAAAATGTCTTTCCAAGACAGCAACCAACTGACAGCCATCAGTAGACATACTATGCACTGAGCTTTATTTCACTGATGGGAAAAATAAATTCATACTCACTATTCTATGCAGTACATTCAAAACTGAGAGTGCTTCACACATAGCAGCTTTCAGAACTCCCTGGTGTAAAACTGGTGGCATTTTCCCTACTGTTCAAATAGGGAAGCTGAAAAAAAACTGAGCTGAAAGCACTTCAACATTGAGTCACTGAGAGAGGCAAGAGCAGAGCCTATGATTCCTGGCTGCCAGCCTTCAGCTTCTGCCACCACTCGGCACGTCTCTGACTTTGGAAAAAGGTTCTACATGATTTTAATCAACCACCTACACCATTACACCAACAGATACATGAGGTCACCGTTCCACCAAAGCTCAGGGTACCCTCAGTAACTCCACTGCACCCGCACGCTGGAGGTTACACTACCTCTACAACAACCTCATTTTGCCAACCCCCAGATCTCAGCAGAAATGCCAGAGACCGCTCATTTCACGAGGAGGGCTGGCTTTCAGGAGAGACAACTCGTGGGAGCATTTGCAGGATAAAGACATCATTCACACGGACACTTCCAACGGCAGGTACTAGAAACCGTTGCCCTTGTATTTCACCTCACAAACCCTCTTGAAAAAACTCTCAGGGTAGAAATCCTGATAGCAGAGCTGGGAGGAGACAGAGGACTCTGGCAACTCAGCCTTCAAAATGGGAGGAACTGGTCTTGTCTGAAGCTCAAGAGTCCTACTAAGGCACAGCTGGCACACGAGAGTGGAAAAGTAGCAGGAAAAACAGGCCAGCAAGAAGCCTTATTCCAGCCTTTCCAAAACAGTGTATTATTTCCATCAGCAGCCTGTAAAGTTTATTACAGAAATCTTCGGGTACTGACAGAGTCTTGTAATGACACATTTATCCATCAAACAACTACCATTGAACACACCAGCACCCAACGCAATGGGTCCCGAACACACCATTACTCTGATCGTACTGATACAGTTAACCTTTTTTTAATTATTATTTACAAGATATCAGCTGGCTAGAACTGCTGCAGACTACACTAAATCCTCGCATACAAAATACCCTTGGAGCCACCATATTTTCTCAGTCTTTCACAGCTTCTGTATGGCACAGTGACAGTTTTAGAGGGAAGATTCTTCAGAAGTACTTTTGATTACTACTTCCTCCTTAGCTAGAACACATTAATTATAGCCTGTTCCTCCAGATAATAAGAAAACAAAGACCAGTGCAATATGAACAGTACAAGAAACTTAATTACTGAGTCAGATGTCCTTTAGATGTCAGTATAACTACAGTGAGGAGCAGGAAAATAAAACACACACATATCAGCCCCAAGTTGTCAGATCAGTTATCAAAACAATGTCTTTCCTCAGTGACTTCATTATGAAAAGCTCAACCAGCTAATTAATCAAACGCCTGTTACATGTTTTGAAAATTTGCCTTTTTTTTTTTAATAAAGGAGGCCTGCTGATATATTTATTAGAAAGCAAACATGGTTAAAGGTTCTGCATGTAAATGCAGAAGTGCAGCATGACTTTGAAGTTTGAAGGTCAGATACAGTAACCGTTCTCATCAAGGTTCTTATGTCAGACGGCATCTTCTGGTTTGCATCTATGTTTAGGAGGAGGAAGAAGAAAACGAATTTAACAGAAACACAGAGAGTCACCCAGTTCTGTGACAACTTAAGCAGAACTGGAATGCTAGCATTCCCCTGTTTTCATTTTAAAATCTGCAAATATCCTATCTCCCCAAAACAAAGAAAGAAAATAGAAGGGATGCTGGCGGGACACACAATTTCATTCTGCTTTTCAACTCTGTTTTCCTCATCAGGAAAAATCAATCTAATTAAGTCAAGCAATAATTTTATGTTAAAGAAGAGAATGTAATTTTCTCAAATTTCACAGACATTTCAAACCCATATTGTTTAAGAGATGGAGGATTTTATTGTCGATCAACATCTTTTATTTTGAAGAAGTATAGATTTGACTGTGGATGCAAACCAGAGGATTGTGTAGTGATCTTTTTCACAGGCATAAGAGAATTTATCCCTCACCCTTCTATATTCCCAGCAACTTTAGGATACAAAACTCAACAGCTGGGCCTGAAGGTAAACAAATATGCTTCATGTACCAGAGTCTGATCCACGTGAAAAAAAAGAAAAAAAAGAATAATGTATGTTTTACACGCATACCTCAAAGACAAATAACCTATATGGTTTTCTTTTTAGCATCACCACCATGTTTAAATACAGTAAAACTGATAACACTTCCCAGTAAAAACACTGAGTTATAAACAATCCCCTCTTACACATAAATAACAGAGACATTATACAAAGCAGACAGGAACATGGACGGATGTACACAAAATAAACACATTCAAACTTACCCCACTCTAGATACTCAAGGATGTTCTTCTCTCTTCTCAGAGGGGAATTATTACATTCATCATAAAGGCAGATGAGTATATCCAGCAAGGTTTCCACACTGAAGCATTGCCCATTAGTCTGAGTTGGCCCATCCAAAATAAACTGCTCCAACTGCTTCAAACGCACCTCTCCAGACATGGTTGTTTCAGTTTGCATTGGGGTTTCCTTTTTAACGATTATTATTACTTTGCCCAAAAACAACAACCAAAAAAAAAAAAACCAACAAAATCTTTTGAGGGTTTTGTTCTTTAAAAAGAAGTCAACAGTATTTTTAACAAGTGTCAAACTGTGGCGGTGTTTAATTTCCACCCCACCTCGCTGTCCCCAGCCTGCAACTAAACCCGTGTGAGCTTCTGACACACACACGCGTAGCGTGTATCCGTGTCTGCATCATTTCCAGAGTAGAAAATAGTTGTCCTTAAAAAAAAAACCCAAAAATCGTTTAACACGCCTAATGAGAAGGAAGAAAAATATATGGCCGCTTCTGATGCTTTAATAACAACTGCCCTCGAATTCAGCCGAGGCTGCCCGGCACCGACCGCACCGTGCGTGCCCAGGCACACGCACTGATAGATTTTAAAAAGGTCTTCTCCTTCACTCAGCATGCGGATCATGCAACGCGCTCCGGAGAGCGGCCCCACCGCAGCCTTGGAGCGCAGCGGCCCCCGCTCGGCTCGCACCAGCCCTTCGCTTCCCACCGCGGACGGGGACGGGAAAAATACACCTAGTCATAGATCTATATGCACGAAAGGAAGAAAACCGGGCGCACACCGGCGGGCAGGGCGTGAGGGGGCCGCGCAGCCCGGCCGCCCCCGCCGCCGCCTCTCCCGGCCCCGGGGGTGGGGCGCAGGCCCCCCCGGCCTCCCCTCCTCAGGGCGCAGCCACGTCCTGCCCCGGGGAGCCTTTCCCTTCCTCCTCCTTACCGAGTCTCCTTTTAAGGCTTTTCAGTGAATCAAAAAAACTAAAGTCTTCATCGTCGCCCCTTCCTCCTCCGCTGCGCCAAGGGGCGGCGGGCGGGACGCGCGCCCCGACACGCCGGCACCGCGCTCCGAGCCCTGTCAAATCCTCCCCATGGCTGCTGCTGCTGCTGCTGCTGCGGAGACGGCGCCCTCCTCCTCCTCCTCCTCCGGGTGCGCGTCCTGGGCCGGAGGGAAAGCGCCGGCGTCCCCGCTCCGGCCGCACGCTGCGGGCCGGGAGGCCCCGGCGGAGGCGGCTTCACTCCCGGCGGCGGGATGCTCTCCCGGCTTCGCCTCCCCGGGCGAAGGGCATCCTCCCGCCGCGCCTGTGCGGGCTGTGCGTGCGTGCGCGGGCCGGCGGGGAGGGGGAACGGCGCCCTCCCTCCTCCCTCCCTCCCTCCGCT
>Ga0065711_1045753_pt1 | contig 13283 bp, 3 predicted proteins | sample Hoacrofraction12_FD_59098 | JGI IMG/M metagenome (GOLD analysis project Ga0065711, IMG submission 59098) | Hoatzin crop microbial communities from Cojedes, Venezuela - Epithelial fraction 12 v2 (version 2) | ecosystem: Host-associated > Birds > Digestive system > Esophagus > Crop | place...
TTTTTTTTTTTTTTTTTTTTTTTTATTAAATTACACTGATTTTACTGTGATGCAGATTGAGATAGAGACCCAGATTCTCGCTGGTGCCAGGCATGCCCTTAATGCTTCCAGGGAGGGGCAGGCAGCACTGGATTTAGGTGAGTACCTTTGCTGTTCACCAGATACAAGCAGTGCTGCTCTAGCCTTCGTGACTGTGCGCTAATCCCGTCGAGGCGGGGACATCCCCGGTGTCAGCATGTGATGCTGCAGTGCGTCAGCGCCTCCTCACATTCTCGCTTTCCTTCATTCCGAGTCCTATGCAGGCAGGACAGGAAGAGGCGGCCAAAAAGCTGCGCGTGCTCCTCTCAGTTGGTGATGCCTCCCACGAGGGACATCTGCAGTTGCGTCTTTAGGATAGCTTTGCTATGTGTTTGTGTTGCTAGAGACAATGGCAGGTTCTTATTTGTCACACTGCATTAGCTGTTTAATCTTTAGTCCATCTTGCTGGATTGGGAGGACAGCTATGTTTATGTCTGTTTGGAGGACAGGTATAAGGGGAGTTGCCGAAGGGTGCAGAGCAAATATGTAAGGAAGCCAGAATGTGAACTTGAGGCTTGTGAGTGCCCCAAGACTCTGGTGTTCCAATCCATCCTCCTTCTTGTCTGACAATCCCAAAGATGGTGGCGACGGAGGGAATGCTACATTGAAGGTTCTCAGATGCCTTCCCAGTGTCAGATTTGTTGGGTCTCACTAATGGTTTCTGTATATCTGCTGGTATCTAGAAATACATGCGAGAGACGAAGGGCAAACCCATATGCTGTTGCTCAGAAACAGGGATGCGTCCTGGAAGCTCTGACTTTACGGTGGCAGGTGTTTTGGGAGGGTTTGCTTTGCTTAGTGAAATCCACAGCGTTATCCCAAATTTGGAAGGAGCAATAGCAGATCCAGCCGATGAGGGCAGCACTGTTGTAAATGGCATAAGGATCACTGCCCTGGGTTGTTTTGGTTTGTTTGGGTTTAATCTGCAGTTCAGGACTATCTTATTCAACTGTGCTTCATTCGTCTGGATGAACGACTCGCGCTCCAAAGGACCCCATTGCCTTACGAGTCATAAAAGCTACGAGGTTGCCTAGGCAATTAAATCAGTGTCTTTTTTCTCTTGTTGAGGTAACGTTATCAACAGTAATGCTAAGGAGGTCGGATAGGTTTTACTGGCCTGGCAACAGCTGAGCGTTTTCTTGTTAGGTAGCTCCTGCCAATCCCTTTTTAGTTATTTTCAAGAAGTAAAGTAGCTTTATTTCTTAGTCTCATATTGAGTGAGAGGTTGAAATGTTAAGCTCTGTGGATTAACGGTGTATCCTTTGAGAAAAAGGAAAGCTTGCGTTTTTCTCGGTCCCCTGAGTGCTGGATGCAATTGTTTGAGAAATCTTGAATTTCATCAGCTAGATACAAGGAAGCATGCAAGTAAGCCTTGAATGATCTGTCAAAAGAGGTTGACTCTATCGCAGCCAACAGGTTTTGGAAACTTGTTTGAACTGCTGGTTGTTCCCCAGGCATCTCTTTACTTGAATTTAGTGCATTTCACGTCAGGCAGTGAAAAATGATCACCACAGGATTACTAGTTATTCAGAGCTTCTTGGAGAACTATATTCCAACTATAAATTTGCTGAAATAATGGCTGGAACATGAATTGCTGCGCTTTTATGATATGGAGTATTTATTTATTGTTTAAATACATCGCTTGTCTTATCCAGTCCCAACATATGTGTTTGTACTGGAAAGTTTACATAGTGAGCGAAAATAATAATACAGTCTCACTGAACGAGGTTAATTGCAGTTCAGTTATACTGAAATCAAGGAATAAGAAGTGGGACAGAACAGCAAGCGAGACTAATTCTGTTCTCTTGTGCATTGGATTTACCTACACTGACTGCAGCGCAGGTAATTACTGGGAGTAAATCAGAGTACAGACGTGCACACTGCCTTAGTCTGAATTAATTTGCTCTTTCATTAATGTATCTCCTAGTTTTGCTGGTTGCTCATGGAGTTAGCACAGGTGTATTCCTCTCACCTTTCGCTGCAACATCGACAGCTTCGTGTGTCTGCCTGGTTACTCTGCAGCTCTACCCATAAAAACAGATGAGCGGCCGTGACTAGCAGTGAATAGCTGGGGCTAACAGGGTAGCAGTGAGGTGTCCAGACTGAAATTTCGGGTGGCCTGCAGTCAGATGAGACTATAGAGAAACCTCTGCTGCTCCAGCCTTTATTTTAGGATTAGGACAAAACTCAGTGGTGCTTTCAACTAGGAGGAGATAAAGTTTCTCCTATCAAATTCAGTCACTTCAGATCTGAAAATCAGAGTTGACTGTGGAAACTAGAAGTCTGTTGGGTTAAGGGATGGGGCTGTAATTAAATGGTGAAGAATGTGCCCTTGTACCAGTGTCGTTCACTGAAAATCTTGCTGAATTGGCTCATGAAATACTAGTATTCCTTGCTCTAAGCTTTTTGGCCCCAAAGCTGCACTAGTTTTTGGCAAGTCATCATCTCCATTACAAATTCCTTTCATGCAGATGTTGCAAACGTAGCTTTAGGGACTTCCTTTCTGCTTCCTCACCGGTTTCTGAAGGTGAGGGTAACTTTTCTGGTCTCTTGCTCAGATAAAATGCAGCAGTCTTCTTATGCAGCACATCTCCGCTGGCAAGAATGTGAGAGCTGGCTTTCCTTCTCTTCCTCACGTAAGATAGCTGTGCTGTAGCAAAAAGCAAGTTCCTAATTTCTTAGTTCCCAAGTAACTAGAAAGTTTGTTGCTAGACAGTTCAGTACTGGGACATGTCAGTTTACTATCAGTTTCCTTTTGTTTTTTTTTAAATCCCTAGTGCTTATACCAAGGATAGACTTAGACTATAGAAGGCCAGGTTATGACCACCAGCAAATATAGCTCCATTAATTTCAAAGCCAGCAGACGTCAGGAGCCGATCTGGGTCTGTGTTCATAATATGTTGACGCAGTAGAGTGGGGCTCTAGCATAGACATTGACCTCACCTTTTTTGCTGGCAATTTTTTTTTTTGTGTTATTTTTTTTTTTAAGCTCAATAGTTCAAATAATGTTGTGGCTTACTATTTCCCTTGCATGTAGCGATGTGGTCCTTTCCTGGAGAGAGAGGAACACAGTGCCTCGCTTGGCGAGATTCTTCCAGGTAGATGTTTTTTCTCTTGGGTTTTGTCACGTTATTTGAGATAAGAACACTGACAGCCAAATGTCACCAACTGTAGGCAGATATCCACATAAATACCTATTACACATGAGTGCGTGGCAATTCCCTGCCTCAGCAATCAGTTGTTTTTGAACTCAAGACCTCTACTGCTAAAAGCATGGGCTTCGAAGGCTTGAGTTAGAAATGAAACCTGGTAGCTGGTAACAAAAGCAGTTGTCTTGGTTTAGGCAGTAGAATGAGAAGTGCCATATGCCTTTCACGAGCACTGGAACAGCAAAATTGTTCAGCTCCTGCTAGCTTTTGTCCTTTGCTTGTCCTGCACTATTTGTGTATGGATCTTTTTCTTTTTCTTTTTTTTTTTTTTTTTCTAAATGTTATATATTAGTTCTTCGTAGTAAACACAGCTATTAGATAAAACCTTCCAAATCTTAAAGAAAAAAGTCCTAATTTACTTTCTTGCTTTGTAAACATTTTCATCATTTTGTAGTCTCGAGAGAGAAGTCTTAAATTTGCATTTATAAGAAACATTTGCAAAGAAAACTGAATTAAAATGACAAAGTGACTTTGTGTGGACTATTCATCTGCTTTTTTTTTACTGATAAGCTTATTTTATGTTTCATTACAAAGATCCTTTTTCTTAGGGGAATCAATTGATGGCAGTACCTTGACCAAATTTTGCTTGCAGTCCGATTAGTTTTACTGGGTTGCTTGGAATTTACTTGCAGAAGCAAGACAAGGCAAATTCAGTCTTTTGTCCTGAAAGTTTTATATCCACTGGTACCAATGCAGAACACACATTTTGCTTGTGGAGGCCGGGCTGAGGTTAAGTTGGTTTTAAAGATAACAGTAGATTCCAGTGTCCTTGCATTTGTTTTCTGTTTGGTGACAGTCACTAAATCAGAGGAAGGAATGTTCAAACAACACACTTGAGGAAAAGTGATTTTTATAGAAAGGTCCCATTCCTGGTAATAGCCAGTAACTGCACATAACCCCACTGACATTAAAAGTCCATTAGCTAAGCCCAGTTTAAACAGCAGCTGATGCTATGTCAGCTAAATGTACATTGGAATTTTTCATCTAACACAGCACTAGCACTTCTGTAATTTTTCTAAAACTATGTACATTAAGGAAAGCAAATGTCATCTGATAGTAATAAGATGGAGAGTTCACATTAAAGTAGGGAGAATTGTAATCAAACTGAAGTTACCATCTGGTTGCATTAACAAGAAACAAAAATGGGTATGAGAAAAGCAGAGAGTGTCAAGTTTCTAAATTAAAGCTAGACTAACAAATCTAGCATACAGGCTTCTGTAACACAGGATAAGCACAGAGCTTCGTTCTTTATTGTTGAATATATTATGACCTTGTTTGAGAAGAGTTTCTAGTGAAGTCAGTAAGATCTGTTGTCATGTGGAGCACTGGGTTGCCATGAAAAAAAAGGGATATTTGCTGGCTGTTTAGGAAATATGTCTTGTTACAGCAGTGTCAAAACATTTAAACTTGTCAAGATAGTGTTTGTATGCCTGTGGCCTTAAATTCTGGTTAACTATTGGTGCAGCAAATAGCATCTACCCATCTCAGTGTGTCAAAAAGAGGGTTGAGAGGCGTGTTGATAAAATGGTGCCTGTGTGGTAAAGAGAAGCGTGGCAGGTGATGAACTTGTTACTCGTCTTGAAAGGCAACCAGCAGGCTGAGGTCCTAGTGCTGTGGTCTTGGGACGCACCGAGGCACAGTTCAGCACTCGGTTTGGCAATCGGTCTAATTCTGAGGAGTCACTTTGAAGTCTGCTTTGAAAATGGATCTTGTGCTATAAAGCCATTGTGGAGACAGGCGAAAGGTCTCTTAGGAAGTTAATGTGAGAGCTGGAAGCAGAGGGGTAATTAGTTGCTTACTGACATGCTCCCAAGTATGGTGAAGTATTACTGTAACCCCCCCCGCCTCCTCTTTGCTATTATCCGTCCATTAGTGAAACCTTGTACAAGTACTGACAGGAGTAGAGCTGAAATGCCTGACGCGGGTAGATGAACCCAGTGCACAAATCCCGTGAACGGATCTGGAGGGCTCACTTGAACCCGCAACAAACTGTGTTACTAGTGCAAAACTCTCGAGAGTGTCAGGAGGCTGAACCTGAAGGTTTTGTCTTCCCAGGCTGGAGGAGTTGACACCTGTAGTGTGCCCAGAGCAGATTGTGTGTTTGCGAACCACAGGGTTTAAGGAGAGTAATTCAATTGCATTTTCCCCCTCCCCCTTCTGGAACGTAGCATGTAAACATATTACTGAACTAAAGCCTGGTTTTAATTACAAGCAGTAACTTTTTCATGTTGACAGATTTTCACATGGAAAGCTTTATTAAAAATGAGAGAAGACCTTTTTGCCATCATTAATTCTTGCTGCTTACTGCTTTTATCAAGTACAGTAAAATACTGTTTGTAATTAATTCCAAGCTTATATGGACATGTTTAATATAATTACCAAACAAAATCCTGTTTACCAACGTATTGCTTGTGAAACCAGTCTGAATAATCTGGTCTCTAGCACACATAAATCAGGCAGTAATAGCAGCTGTAAATATTTCACAATATACTTGGAGTGCTTTGATTTTAATACTGTATCCACTTTTGGATTTTAAGGATAAAACATAGGTCAAGAGTGACTTTTCCCATATGTTCTTTCCGAATCTCTTGCACTACTTTGCCTGAAAGTTATTTAAAAAATCATTATTGTATTTGATTATAAAAAAGTAAATACATAAAACGTTCATGAGCTGGGAGAATTATGTAATTGAATTATGCTGGAGCTAACAAAAAGATGCTGTTCACGTTGGCACGGGACAATTGCTGTAATACAGCCGTGAATATTTTTCACTGGAAAAGACACTGCAGTGCCAATATTTTTTCTGTTTCTTGAAGTTTTACTATTTTTATCTGTCTGGATGTTGATCTATTGCATAGTAAGCCAGAAACACGTGCATAAAGCTGTTAGAATGAGCTGGTTATGCAGCCAATTCAGGCGCCCAAAGGGCTGTGGAAGCCAAAGGTGACCAGGAGCCAGGTTTGCAGTGGAGTGCTGGGGGACCTGCGAGCCTGTGTTCCGTACTGGGCCCCCTGTTTCTGGGGAGGCTTTGGGCCTGTGTTTAAATGAAAAGAGGAAAAGGAAATGGATAGCCTGTCTGCTGCAGAGCATTTGGGGTTGCATGAGGCTACTAAAATGTCTTTGAGAGTTAGGACTGTGCGTGTAGTCTGTCTGGTTCAGCGGAAGGCCTTGAAATTGCGGGAAACGATTTATAATCATCCCTCAAGTCATTTTCCCCTGCACCAAACAAAGACCTTGAAAAACAGTTGTGCAAAACAAAAGATTTTGCAATTTTTGTTTACTTGGCAATGTACTTTAACCTTTAAAATAAAATAAGAAATACAGTAACCAAAGTACTATTTTGAAAGACAAACTTGAAAAATGTTCATGTGGGCCATTTTTTTACCCTTGTTCTGCAGTTGGATTGCCTCACTGAAGTTGACATAAATTTTCAAATGTTTTGGCCATTGCGCTTTCTGAAAAAATTATTAGTCTCCAAAACTGTGCCAGGCTCCTTCATGAATGCTGTCTCCTCTGAGCCATGAGCCTCCTGAGCTTAGGACCCCAGCCCCCAAAATAAAAAGCACAACTAAAAATTGTTATCAGATAGGTGATAGCTTTGGGAAATGTTTTTTCCCCCGCTATTTCCTTGAGGGGGTAAACAAAGCCTGTGGGTGTGTTCAGCTCCCCAGGGAGGAGGATGAGGAGGTGCTGCAGGCGCTGGAGCTGAGATGCCCCTGGAGAGCCCAGGCTGGAGCAAGTTTATCCTGAGGGACTGCAGCCCATGAGAAGAACCCTTGCCACAGCGGGAGGAAAGCAGTTCAAGTGGCTTGGCAGAGGAGTTTTTTTATAGGAGGCAGATGAAGATCCGTGGCGTGACTGGCACACTGAGCTGCCATTAATATTTTCTGCGGTTAGTTAAGGATAATAAATGATTGCATGCGCTCATTTATGGAAGCAAAAACCTGTATCAAGCAAAACTTTTGGGATGTCTGATTGTGTGAGCTCTCAGTGATATGACTGGCTTTAACATTATTTTCCCAAGATTTCTGCTGTTATAGTATCTAGGTGTTTTGGAATTTGGTGGGCTTATACAAATGCATTTCTCACTCCCAAGTTATGGAAAGGGTTCTTATTTGACAAAAAAAAAAAATGTAAGGACTTTCTAGTGTATTTGCCTCTCTTTCTGTTTCTTCTCTGTGTACATCTAAAGAAAGATAGTCTGGTTGCTCATGTCGAATTCCTTGTTTTAAGCTGTGGACTTTAGTACTTCCATGGAAGTACATTAGTGGGGAATTGTATTTGCCGCATGATCTGTAAGGTCAAAATTAATCGTAAAACACTATTGATTACTTCTTATCAACTACTGAAGTTTAGCTTGTTTGAGCAAAGTAACTCTTACCCACAGTGCAGGGTAAAAACTGTTGTAGTGCTTGTTTCTGAAATGACATTTGAAAAATAAATACAAATACTGGCCTATTTGTTATCACTTGTGCATATTGGAAAATAAATGTACAAGGGAAGGTTTTGCTTAACGAAGTCCTTAAAAAAAATTAAAAAATCACTCTTCAGTGATCAGATTTCATCTAACTTTGCCGTGTCAGATGATCAGTGCTTTAAGATACATCAATGTATTTTGTTCAGTATATTAACGTGTGGCATCATCATCTTGTGATCAGCATCAAGTGTCCCTATCAACATCCTGTGGGCAGCTACAAATACATAGCTATGATTTGCAAAGGTGTTACTATAAAGTACGTAGCAGGTCGTAGTCTCTAGAGAAATCACAGGGGTTCCTGAATGCAGTACTTGGATTTTGGAAAGGTGAAGTCCCAATTCTTAGTTTTCTATAGTATGAGAACTTGCACTGAAATGCGAGTCATTGCTTGAGAACATTGCAGTGCATGAACAATATTAAATTACTTTGTTATGTGTATGTGCAGGCTGCATCCAGACACTGTCATTGGGAAGTTATTAGTATATATAATTACCTAATCACAAGGAATTTCTGGACTGAAATAGCTTATGTAAGCCTACGTGTTTCCTTCCCACAAACCCAGATCAAAGGCTCACGCAAGTCTCTTGCCAAGGAAGTGTCTTACTGACTGTGAAACATGATTTGGGAAGGTGCACTTACCTGCAAGGCTAAAAAGCTTACCTGACAATAGCCCTAGCTTTAAAATTCAGTTCTGGCTTGTGCTCTGGATAGTTTACCAAATGCTGGGTTGTTTCCTATTAGGTGATGTGACCTTGAGATTTCAGCTGCCGCCATTATCTAATTGGCAGCATGAGTCTTCCTATAGGAGCCGAAATTATTCACGAGAATTTGTGCAACACCGAGTTTTCATGTCTTGAGGGCCACCAGGTATGACTTGTGTGTATGAAAACCAAGTGTGTGTATGAAAACCAGGTGTTTTGATTAGCGAGGAAATAGATATCAGCTGGTTTATTTGTGCTTATGAATATATATAACGGTATTTAGGTGCACAGGTAAATTGTGTATGCCACTTAGCCCCATCTGTTCCTAATAAATTCCAGCCCATGGGCTCTAGGTTTTGAAACTTCCGATCATGCTCAGATAGGTGAACTTTCTAAGTGGAAGAGCCGGTCTTCACAAAATGTGTTTGCAGCTGAGCCTCTCATTTCGTGTAAACCAACACAGCTTCCCCGAGTTCAGTGAGTGTCTGAGTTCTGCACCAGCTGAGGGTTGTTAAGAGTTCCCATTTCTGTAAGACTGTATTCATGGTGGAGAGATTTGTATCTCATCTGTTTGGACAGGAAAAATTTCCATGAGCCTAAGAATGCTTTTGAAAAAAAAAGTGGAAAAAAAGGAGTAGGCACTGCAGAGTACATCAGAGAGTGATCGTGATGTTAACAAAGAGATTCTTTGCTACTAACATGAGGAGGAAAATGTTGGTATCTTTACAAGATCTTGTCCCTCTTAAGAGAACCTAAAGAAAAGATAGGCGTCTAGAATGGCAGTTACTGGGTAAAATGCTGGTTTATGACTGCAAATCAGTTTGGGCTTTTCCGAAGAAAATTTTCTTTTTAAAAAATAAAGTTTTTGCAGCCACCCACCACCCCACCAATGCAAAGCCTCTACGACGACGTAGTAATTAAAATGAAAAGGCTGCATGTTCATGTTGCCCCCACTCTCTGCAGTTGTTTGTTCTCAGAACACCACCCTGCTTCTGATCAAAACCCGAGATGAACTTTTCTCTGCAGGTCTCTGTACCATCGAGGCTGTCTTTCTAGCTACAGGAATGACCACTCACTTTTGATCATCTTAGAGGATATTTACAAAAACAAAAATAAAACTTGATTTTCCTCATTTTCTTCTCTCAAAGTAGGCAATAGAACATTAAAACATACAAAATCTACCTGTTAGGATTAGCAGTTTAATTAATTAGTAACAGTGGAAAAAATACGTTTATTTGAAGAATTAAGAGTTTTGAGTACACTACAGTATTTATTTTTATTTCCCTGGGTGGTAAGACAAATGCTGCACTGTATAAAGAAGTTAAAACATCCTCTTTCCCCCAAAACACGTGTTTATAGATACAAGGTATAGAGTAAACATTCTTTTACATGAAAACTTGGGAGGGGAACAAACTTATCTGTGAGATTTGAGGCTGGAGAATGGCAGTGTTTTGATCTTCTGCTAGCCACTTTGAAACCACAAATTAGATGCAAATGCACGCAGGCGGTCTGTTTAGAGGTTACCAAAGCATGTTATGTGTGATGCTACTTGAGGTAAGAAAGGGAAGATTGTGATGCAGGAACTGCTCCATTTTGTTAGGACACCAGCGTGCACAAACTAGCCTGGTCCTGCCGAATGGCCACGAGGAGATGCGTAGTTGTCTCCTCCATGTACCTGTTAGCAGCCGACTGGACTCAATGTGGCCCTGACATAAAACAGGGGAAGCTTTTAGGAGACAGGCCAGGAATTACCAGCAGCAGGTGCCCATAAAGAAGTGCCGGAGAAACCTTTGAAGCGGCAAATGCTGCTTTGGGAAAGATGTCAGAATCCTCAGTTCAGGCTGGGAGACGATTCGGTATGAGCTGAGGCAAGCAGGGAGGAAGAACTCCTTGAAAACAGAAAGAAAATTTACATGAACTTAGGTTTTGGGAGTTTTTTAAGTAAACGTGTCATTATCTGTACGAGCTATCTATCATATTGTGGCTATGAGGCATATTAAGTAACAGAAGTACTTTAAAAACAAGACAAAAATAAATATTGCCACCAGGCTATCTCTTGATGATGATGTTATTTGTTTGGTGTGTTTTGGTTTTCGTTTTAATGCCAGTCTGTTCCTTATCTACCTGAGAGATTTTGCAGAGGTGGAAGGAGAGCGTTTAGAACAATTTTCTGAATTGGTCCATCTAGCCACTAAAAAGATATCAGAGGGTTGTTATTATCTTTGAATGCAAGAGGAAACTGCAAACCCCAAAGGCAACATAAAATGGGATTCCACAAGCTGTCTGAGTAAGAAATTTGGAGCAAAATAGGTGGAAAGTCTCAGTGAAAAGGCTATGGATCAGGCCCTTGTTTTTGAGTGCCGACCCTGCGTCCAGGGCAGAGCCATTTCTGATCCATGACTCTCCTGTTGGGATGCTGAGATAGGTGTCGTTTTGGCGTGCTTGCTGGGTACGCCAAGCTGTAAATTATGTAAAAAGAACCAACAAAGTCAATTTAAACATTGTGCAGTTTCATACCCTTGGAAAAATGTCAAAGGAAAATGCAAAGCATAAATGGCAGTAAAGGCACAGTTCTGTAAAAATCCTTTCTCTCGTGAGTGGTCCCGTTAACCTTTGAAGTGTGACGACACTTTTGCAAGCATCTGTGTTTCGGTGTGTGAGTAATCGCACGCTTCTAATACACAGCTTTGCAAGGTTGTGGCCTAAAATGAGTAGTCCCACCAAAGCTTCCCAATCGGATCAGAAACGGTCCCTTAGGAAGGGGTTCAGACCGTGAGCATAACTTCTCCGAAGAATTATTAATCTAAACTCTCTGTTGCAGGAGCTCTCATCAGAGAAGTTTTGATGAGGTCTATTGATTAAGTTTCTTTTTTTTTTATCTTAAAGACTAAATCGAAAGGTCATTTTTTGTATCGGCGTGCAAAGAGTTTTATTGATTCTCCTTTATGAGGCGTTAATGAAATCTATAGGAGCCTAACAAGATTGTACAGTTAACCTTGGCAAGATTGCCTGCTCTTTTTACATGTGCAGAAAAGGGAAAATACAATGTTCCATTTTGGCGGTTTAAATTATGTTGGAGCGAGTGAGTTTCAGAGAGTCAAATACCTCTTAGCACAGAAAGAGAGCATGATGTATCCATACTACCCTATTAACTCCAAAATGTGCTTAGCAGAGATTTTTTGGGAACACTCTGTTTTCCTCCCTAATGGTACCACATATTTATCACTATGAAAACAAGCAGGGAAGTCAATCACTTATTACGTGTGCCAGAAACGCCTTCCACAGTTACAATGGTGGTAAGTCAAGAGTCTGTCCCACTTTAAAAGAACAGGCAGGATTTATTCTGGAAATGCACCAAAATGGACCAATCTTTCTCAAGAATATGAAGCTGGGATCAATTTTGCAAAGGTAAAATAAACAGTAGTCACACTTGACCCAGTATGTTATGCTAACGGAGAAAGAAATGTAACAAGTTGGTGATATCTATGGATTTGGCTTGGTAGAACATTAAACATGAAACATCAGATTAAAAAATTATCCACTAACTTAAAAACTATTCATAATAAAATTTGGGAAGAATTTTCAGTGTATTATTTCATTAGACACTATTTTCTTAAACATATTTTCTTTTTATACCACTTAAATTAATCAAGACCATCTTGGCTATGAAGCACAAAGCTAATGCCCCCTGAGAAAGGATGCCTTTTCATAGTGAAAGCTCAGATCACACTCTTCAGAAGCTCAGAAGCCTTTGAATGAATGTCACGCATTTTTATTTGCAGTAGGAAAAATATGTCGGAGAGAGGCAAGTATAATTATCTCCATTTTTAGATAGAAACCAGAGGAGTGGGAGGCAGGACTGGGGAGTGAGCAGACACAGGAATTCCCCTCTCTGATGGACTCATGGAAAACATGGAAGTAATTTGTGGTATGAAAATGGCTGGTGTTGCTTGTTTCTATCAAAAAGCCATGGAGAATATAGGAAGCGGGAGCTGGGTTTTTACACCACAGTCTGATCTGAGACCAGCCTAACTGCTACTGGCCCACCTCATCTTTGCCACTTGTCCTCATCGAGTGGTCAGCAAGTTGCTGGTACTGACAAAATTAGGAGTGGGGCTCCGAATCCCGATTTTTGGCCCCGCAGACCTGTGGTGGGAACAGTGGCTGGCTGCGAAAGCCCGGCTGGAGGAACCCTGTCCCGCAGAGCCGTTGGTCCTGCTTTGCCTCCAAGGACCAGGCAGTGCTGCTTTGCCTCTGAGGACCAGCCCTCCCGGTTTGCTCGTGATGTGGTTTTTTCCAGCTGCCTCTCCTAAGTGCACGAGTTTGTGTGACTCTTACGACACCCCTCACATGGCTTGTCTGTTACTCGCTGCTCTCATACAAGCCTTCTTTCCTCGCCACCAGATGGACAGTCTTCCCAGAGCAGTTCTGGGCACCTTGTAGCAGTGAAGGTGAGGGGATGCAGCTCAACCACTGTCCCTGTGCCCTGTGTGGGTTGCAGTCCGGTGGGCAGCTGTGCTGGGCTTCACACGAAGGAGCCGCACTGCAGTGCTGCACGCTTCAGATCGTTACAGCTGGAAGTCCCTTGGGGTCTTGGTGCAGCTCAAGAGAAACGCCCTTGTTTCACCCCTGTGTTGGGCACCAGTTGTGTTTGAAGAGGGAGGAATGGGCAAGAGACGCTGGTCTGGAGCTGCAGGAGGGGCATCAAACTGAAGCAGAGGAAGTTCCGTCTGAACATGAGGAAGAACTTCTTCCCTCTGAGGGTGACGGAGCACTGGAACAGGCTGCCCAGGGAGGTTGTGGAGTCTCCTTCTCTGG
>Ga0065711_1012344_pt1 | contig 13282 bp, 17 predicted proteins | sample Hoacrofraction12_FD_59098 | JGI IMG/M metagenome (GOLD analysis project Ga0065711, IMG submission 59098) | Hoatzin crop microbial communities from Cojedes, Venezuela - Epithelial fraction 12 v2 (version 2) | ecosystem: Host-associated > Birds > Digestive system > Esophagus > Crop | place...
CTGGCCCAGGCTGCCCAGGGAGGTTGTGGAGTCTCCTTCTCTGGAGATATTCAAGACCTGCCTGGACGAGGTCCTGTGCAGCCTGCTCTGGGTGACCCTGCTTTGGCAGAGGGGTTGGACCAGATGACCCACAGAGGTCACTTCCAACCCCTAACATTCTGTGATTCTGTGACCAAACCAAAAACCTACCTGTAAAAGGTAAAAATAAAAATAATAAATGAATCTGGCTTCCTTGCCATAAAAGCTACGATGCCCAAAACCATCTTTAGCTTTCAGAAGGCTGTGTATCTCCCAACCTTGAAACTCCTTAACCATCCCTGCCAGGTCATACATCCACAGAAACCGCTCTGCAAAGATTCTGAGAAAGTTTTTAGGAAGAAAGGGTTTGCTTGCTTGCTACTGCAGTTTTGCTTCCTTATCCACACTTACAGAATTCAGAAATCAAGATCAGTCTCTGCAGCTGCATAAAGACACATGCTTTGGGGGAAGGGAAGAATATAACACACCCTCTCTTCTTCACATTAGGGTGTAAAGTCCCAAAACAGTAACTTGCCATGGAAGAAAAGCAGGCAATCATATCAATAGAGAAGAAACAGTAAGTGAATCTGAGGATCTCTCTTCCTGCATTCTGGGTGCTGGTAAGTGGTACTCTTCAGTCCCTCTCCTCCTCATCTTAGTTTGAAGATGGAAGACAAAGTCCCTGAGGATGGGTAGCAGAATGAAACGCTATGCCAAGTTAACACCTACTTACTGAAAGTACAATTCATGTTGCTGCTTGGAAAGTGTCTACAAGAAGAATCAATTTTATATAAGCTACAGTCTTTGTGGAGTATGCAAATAATCCTGAGAAAGATACCACTGAAGTACAATATACATAGCTAACACAATGGAAAAGAGTAGGCTTAAACCAGTTATGTATGATACCTTTGAAAGTTCCTGATTAAGGTAAATATTTTTTGTAGGCTTCTTCTTACACAAGGTGTTCAAAACGCTTTAAGTTTCAGGAAAGGACACAATTAGTCAACCTAAGTGAAAGGTTGAGGGATTACTCACATTAGTTGTACAGTTCCCTCATGAAAAGCATCTGCCCATACATTCTCTTCTGTATTTTCATTTCTGGCATTTCAATGCACAACTATCTCCCAAGTAGCACAGCATAAAATTCGTTAGAAGATGCAGTTAAGTTTGTTAAAACCAAAACAAAAATTAGATTGCTTCTTGTCCTTTCTCTTCCCATTGCTACAGGTAAGTGATACAGCCAATGTACGCAAGTTTATTGCTGCTGCTCAGAAGTTAGAATTAAAGAAACAAACTACACATCTTGACAGAGATGAAACTTGGGTAAACTGATGGCAGGAGGAAGTGTAGGAAGGAAATTAAATTCTCAATGATCAGACAGAAGGGGAACAGACAGAAATCTTCATCAGTCAGGATTTAGTCTGCAGAAGTCAATTATACATACCCTGAAAGAGTCAATACTCGAGTCAGCTTCAGAAAATAAGAAATACAACTCTTACCACTGAAGGGGGAGTATTTGCAACTAAAGCCTATGTATGGGACTGAAAGATGCTAGCACCTCTCCCCATTTTGTCCTGCCATTGTCAGTTTTAATGAAGCTATGATTCATGACCACAGGGGCAGGGGAAAGAACACCACCAATAATTATATTCTTCTGATGTGGTCACTTCCCACGAACATCTGCAGTAGCACCCATGCCAGCAGTAGTAATTGCAGCATCTAAGACACCTGGTGGCAGCAATGTCATAGACTTAACCTAAGCTTGAAGGGACATTCTCAGCCAGAGTCCCCTAATAACAGAAAAGGCAACAAAACTGAAGTTCATACTTGCTTGCACCAAGTTCTAGCATCATTAAACACAACTGTCCTACAACTAGCCCCTGTTATATGGTCCTTCCAGGTCTTCATCTCGAAAAAATAAAGCTGGCTAAATTCCCAAATTTCCAGAACCCCATAATTCACAAGAACACTCAGAACAAGTCTACTGCTAATATTGTTTTGCTGTACAGGAAGCAGGCAGTAAGGAATAACTCAAACATACAAAAACAAAGATGCTGTAAAAAAAAAATAAAAATAAAAAGGAAGTTAGGAACACCGCAGAGATGAGCTCACTGACTTGGTGAGATACAAAGCCATCCTGCCTCAGTTCCTCACACTGAACACATGGCAGAAGTGGGATCAGAAGTGTAAGGAGCACGCAAATACAACATGTACCATGAACACATCAGCAGAAAAACACTTTTGTTTCTCTGCAGGACAACAGTGGGTCAGAATATTTCCTCTTTATGTAAAGTCACAAGAAATTTTAAAGTATGACTCCCAATAACAAAGTTTATCTTTTGTTGCAGTAGCACTGGGGGAATTTTTCTTTTCAGCAGTGCCAAAGATGACTACATGGCTACACTCGTGCACTTCAATACCATGCGCAACACTGGATGGAAGGCTCATGCCCAGTGCTCCCCAGAGACTAAGCATGCTGCTGAGAGACTGGGGCAGCCAGCTACACCTCAAGTCCCTCTTGAAAAGATAGTGACAGAGACGAGAAGCTGTACAACTCCAAAAGGGCTAGAGTGGTCTGTCTGGCTGACAGGCTTCCAAAGCATTCAGCCAGTGTGGTTTTTTAGATTTCCACTTAAATCTTAAGCAGCATGAATAGGACATATATGGCAGTAAAGCAGTTCACTTTTCCCAGGAAAATCAAACATCAGCAAAATTGTACTATCTGTGAGTACTGGATCACTAGCTTGTTTTCCAGAGCTGTGTTGTGTGTGAATGTACACATTGATATAGGTCTATACTCCTCCTCTCCCTACTCCCTCACATCAGCAGAAACATTCATAGGCAAAGCAAGTGGGCCAAACTGGAGAACTGAACCAAATTCCACTCCTGCAAAAAGCAATGACTAAGGCTAATCAGTACATTGCCTGATCCCACAATTTCCTTTGGGAAACCTGGACTCCTCAGAATACAGCCATAAAAACTACACGGCAGCTTCAGAGTAAATTAAAGAACTATACTCACACTTTATCAAACAAGTTATATATTTTCCTTTGCTCTCCACACAAGCAATAAGAGAAAAATTTTAAACAGCAGATATGAAACCTGTGGCTTAGACATAACCTCTGGAATCCCCCAGGTCCTCAGGAATCTGGTCTAAGAATGGCAAGCAACTGTTTAGCCTTCAGTCACTACTATTCTAGGGTTGCTCTAGGCAGCATTTGTGTTTCCTTACACAGAAGTCTGGAAAAAAAGATGGCTAAAAGTTTTATTCAATTTATTCATCATAAGAGGCTGAACGTAAGGGACAGTAATCAAAATACTGGGCTATACACAAAATATAACAATATTAGAACAGAGAGCTCATCTATTTGTTTTCACTTTAAAATTGCTATTTGATCCATGGAAGATAAAGGGTAAGTTTGCTATCTGACACCAGTTCACAATAAGGCTTATGTTTATTACATACAGCTTATTAGAGAATTGAAGCATTAGCTGCATTGAATTCTTGATGAGCTATTAACCAGCTGGACCATCTTGTCACTTGGCTCAGATGCCTCATTAAAAGTTTTGAAGCTCACATCAATTCTCATTTTGCACTGAATTGATTGCTTTGTCAGTGAGAGGGAAGGTACATCCAATCATCTCAGATTAATTTTACTATGAAAATCCAATTCTCCTCTCAGGGGGGGACAATATTGCAGAAAAAAAGCCTCCTTCACAATCCATTTTGGTTACCTTACAGATTTATTAACTCAGTGCACCAAAAGAGCAACTGTAGCTCTTTGTCTCAAATCTCTGTATGACCGTAAGAGTCCTTTTATGAGCAGGTACATGTCTAGAACATTGGGGTGAACACTTAATGGATTCTGATAAAAGCAAATCAATTTAGAGCATCGAAAATGTACTAGAATTCTTCATCCTATATACTTCATAAAACTATTGGCAAAAGTTAGCCATATCTACTTTTCAGTATGCTGAAAAGTTGCATTAATATGCTGGCTGGAAACCACGCAGAAGTGTGAAGATTACTTCAAAAATTTACTAGTAACAATCAAAGGAGGTGGTACACAAGAACTAGTAATGTTCCTGTGCCTCTGACTAGTTTCCTTACAAAAATCCAAGCATAAAACCTAGAGTCAATAAACTCAAATTGTCTACACAAGTATTTAAGCAGCAGTCCCTGCAAGGCTGCCTCCTGCACTCCTCCAACTGTAAAATGACCTCACATCAGCCTACAGTACACATTAGCTTCAAGTTTACATACAACATCCATACACACATTGCATGTGCAGCCTGATTACACTAGAACAGTTACTCTTCCCAGCTATCCTCCTTTTTCTGCAAAACACATCCAAGGAAGTACTTCATTGCATTCAGAAGCGTGGATCACTATCAGTTATGACAGGATGACATATGAAGTGTAGGCCAAGTACTGGCACCCAACAGAAAATCCTTACAATAGTCACTAGAGAACTCCATGCCAGGCATCCCTCATCCAGAGGTAGAATAGATCTGTCATTCAGTGATCCTTCAGGGATTCATTATAAACCACTCAAATAATTGCCAGGTGTTCTGCATGTTCTTGTAAGACAGATGAAATCAAGCAGGGACCTCATGTAGGGGAAGACTAAAGAGTCCCAGAAACAGTAAGCTTTATGGGGTAACTAAAATTTGTGTTCTAGATGAAGTCTCAGGAATACCTCGCAGAAATACCAGTAGTAGTGCTAGCATTTCAAGAACATGAAACTCCTAAAACACATCGGAGGACCACTTTTTTATTTTTTTTGTAAACTTCACTGCATCAATGATGCAGTCTTCCTGTGATCTACCAGAAAGCCCATCCATCTCGGGCATCTCAAAGGGAAGCAGTAATAATTTTTCCATGCTTACCTGACAGATTGACTTATGAAATCAAGTTCTTATATCCTTTGCATATTTATTGTAGACTTTCACAGTGCTACCATATACATTAGATATACCAGTGTTCACAATGCACCACTGTACATCTTCCTTGGCAAACATCATTCAAGATGTAGATCTAAAAAGCTACTCACAACATCAGAAATATTTCAGACAATATCAAATGTACCACTAATACGTAACTTTTAAAATATGCACATTATCTCTGAAAGCGCAAGGACATGGAGGATAGCTGAGTCAGGAGAAAGAAAACACTCAAATATTTAATAGTAGGCAAGTGGTAGGATGAACTACTAAGAATACTGGCATGATGAAGCATACTCTGCATCCAGAAGCGTAATTGGCTTTACAGTTAAACCCTGAATAATTTTAAAATTAGTTAAAATATAAGAGGAAAACAGTGTAATTGAAATGCAGAAGGAGGGACAGAGTCAGCTCCACTTATCTAAAGCAACACAGGATACAATACATACAACAGCACGTGTTTTGCTGTATGGTCCATCAAGGTGATCATATGCACACCTTGAACATAAAAGGATAATCTTTATAAAAACTGAAAAGAAAAACCCAAACCCTTAAGTGTTGGATTCACCTGCAAGGAAAGGCTTTGACAACTAAAATTAAGTTTTGGAAAACAGCTGAGATGGAAGATTATCAACAGAGTAGCCTCCAAGATGATTCAAAGCAGACAGCTAGTGAAAAGTGCAAGAGGAAGTTTAAGATGAATATTCAGGATTTTTTTCTTGGAATTTGGGGACTGCATATGGTAGTATTGCCATTGGGAAGGCTATTCTGTATTAAACGAAGGTTTCTTCTGAAGAATACTTCTGGGAATATCCTGCACTGCCAGAAGACCAAACATGACCTAGAAGACCTCAGATACTCACCATAACCTATCTATGAATCAGCTATTCAAACTGTTACAAGCTTATCCAAAATGTCTGTTTCTCATTACATTGTGCTTTAGTCACATACTGTCTGTCCTCGGTCTGGTGCCCCTTTATTTCAATTGTTTGAACAGGAACACTGAAGGAATTTCTTGAAGACTAGCTGTAACATCTGAGGATATCATGGTCCAAAAAGTCTACCTTAAATCATAGAATCATAGGTTGGAAAAGACCTCTAAGATCATCAAGTCCAACCGTCCACCCAACACCACCACGCCTACTAAACCAGATCCAGAAGTGCCACATCTACACGTTTTTTGAACACCTCCAGGGATGGTGACTCTACAGGCTCCCTGGGCAGCTTGTTCCAGTGTCTGACCACTCTTTCAGTAAAGAGATTTTTTCCTAATATCCAATCTAAACCTCCCCTGATGCAACTTGAGGCCACTGCCTCTCATCCTATNGCTAGTTANNTGGGAGAAGAGACCAACACCTGCCTCACTACACCCTCCTTTCAGGTAGCTGTAGAGAGCAATAAGGTCCCCCCTCAGCTTCCTCTGCTCCAGGCTAAACAGCCCCAGTTCCTTCAGCCGCTCCTCACAGGACTTGTTCTCCAGACCCCTCCCCAGCCTCGCTGCCCTTCTCTGGACATACTCCAGTAATTCGATGTCCTTCTTGGAGTGAGGGGCCCAAAACTGAACACAGCACTCCAGGTGCAGCCTCACCAGTGCCAAGTACCGGGGCACCATCACCTCCCTACTCCTGCTGGCCACACTATTCCTGATCCAAGCCAGGATGCCCTTGGCCTTCTTGGCCACCTGGGCACACTGCTGGCTCATGTTCACCCAGGTGTCAATCAACACCCCAAGATCCTTTTCCGCCGGGCAGCTCTCCAGCCACTCCTCCCCAAGCCTGTAGTATTGCATGGGGTTGTTGTGACCAAAGTGCAGGACCTGCCATTTGGCCTTGTTGAAACTCATACAGTTGGCATCAGCCCATCAATCCAGCCTGTCCAGATCCCTCTACAGAGCCTTCCTACCCCCAAGCCAATCGACACTCCCACCCAGCTTGGTGTCATCCGCAAACTTCCTGAGGGAGCACTCAATCCCCTCATCCAGATCATTGATAAAGATACTAAACAAGACCTGACCCAAAACCGGGCCCGGGGGAACACCACTTGTAACCGGCCACCAGCTGGATTTAACTCCATTCACCACCACTCTCTGGGCTCAGCCATTCAGCCAGTTCTTTATCCAGCAAAGAGTACATCCATCCAAACAACGGGCAGCTAGTTTCTCCAGGAGGATGCTGTGTGGAACAGTGTCAAAGGCCTTACTAAAGTCCAGGTAGACAACATCCACAGCCTTTCCCTCGTCCACTACGTGGGTCACCTGGTCATAGAAGATCAGGTTGGTCAAGCAGGACCTGCCTTTCATGAACCCATGCTGGCTGGGCCTGATCCCCTGGTTGTCCTTCACACGCCCAGTGAGCACACTCTAGATGAACCACTCCATAATCTTCCCCGGCACTGAGGTCAGGCTGACAGGCCTGTAGCTCCTGAGAATCTCCTTCCAGCCCTTCTTGTAGATGGGTGTTACACTGGCTATCCTCCAGTCATCTGGGAACTCCCCTGCTAGCCAGGACTGCTGATAGATGGTGGAGAGTGGCTTGGCCAGCTCCTCCGCCAGTTCCCTCAGCACTCTTGGGGGGGATCTCATTCAGCCCCATAGACTTATAAGTGTCCAGGTGCCACAGCAGGTCACTAACTGCTTCCTCCTGGATTGCAGGAGGCTTATTCTGCTCTCCTTTCCTATCTTCCAGCACTGGGGGCTGAGTACCATGGGAATAACCAGTCTGACTATTAAAGACTGAGGCGAAGAAGGCATTAAGTACCTCAGCCTTTTCCTCATCCTCGTTGGCAATATTCCCCCTCATATCCAATAAGGGATGGAGACTCTCCTTGGCCCTCTTTGTTGTTGATGTATTTGTAAAAACATTTTTTGTTGTTTCTTACCACAGTGGCCACCCTGAGTTCTAGCTTGGCTTTTGCCTTTCTAATTTCCTCTCTGCACGACCTAACGAGACCCCTGCACTCCTCTTGAGTCATCTGCCCTTTCTTTCATAGGTGGTAGGCCCTCCTTTTTTCCCTGAGTCCCAGCAAGAGCTCCCTGTTCAGCCAGGCCAGTCATCTTTCCTGATGGTTCACCTTGCGGCACATGGGGACAGCCTGCTCCTGTGCCTTTAAGAGTTCCTCCTTGAACAATGTCCAGCCTGCCTGGACCCCTCTGCCTTTCAAGACTCTCTCCCAGGGGACCCTCTCAACCAGTGTCCTGAACATGCCAAAGTCTCCAAAAGTCCATTCTGGTAGTTTTGCTGGCCCCCCTCTTTACTTCGCCACGAACTGAGAACTCTTATCATTTCGTGGTTTCTAAGCCCAAGGCGGCCTCCGACCACCACATCTCTCACCAGTTCTTCCCTGTTAGTAAACAGCACATCTGGCAAGGCACCTCCCCTGGTAGGCTCCCTTACGAGCTGCGTCAGGAAGTTATCTTCCACACACTCCAGGAACCTCCTAGATTGTTTCCTGTCTGCTGTGTTGTATTTCCAGCAGATGTCTGATAAGTTAAAGTCCTCCACGAGAACAAGGGCTAGCAATTGCCAGACTTCTGCCAGCCTCTTGGAGACTTCATCTTCCTCTTCATCCTGTTTGGGTGGTCTATAACAGACCCCCAGCAGGATGTCTGCCTTGTTGGCTTTCCCCCTCATCTTCCACCATAAGCATTCAACCTTGTCACCACAATCGTCAAGCTCTACACACCTGAGGCAGTCCCTGACATAGAGAGCCACGCCATCAACTCTCTTTCCTCACGTGTCCCTTCTGAAGGGCTTACAGCCATCCAGCACTCCAGTCATGAGAATCATCCCACCACACTTCTGTGATGGCCACCAAGTCATAGCTGTCCTGCTGTACAATGGCTTCCAGCTCCTCCTGTTTATTACCCATGCTGCGTGCATTGGTGTAGAGGCACCTGAGCTGGGCTATCGATCTCACCCACAACCCTGGCACGCCACGCCTGGGCTCATCTCTGCTAAGCCTGGTTACATCCCCTTTCCCTTCGAACCTAGTTTAAAACCCTCTGGATGAGCCCCGCCTGGGTCATCACAACCTGCAACAGGCTTCCTTATTTTCAATTTACCTCCTACTTTGTCACACTGAAGAACTCAACCAAAATTAATTTTGAACTGCAGGTAATCAGCTAGAGAACATCATCCAAAAAAGTTTAAAACAAATCAAATATTCTTTCCACACAGTGAAATATCTGATGCTCTGTGCATCATATACTAAAATTATTAATGATTAATCATGTTTAACACTGAAAAAGTTTCCTTAGCCAAAAAGTCATTTGAAAAGACTTTTAGCACCATGGCTATGTCTTCAGCAAGTCTGCATACACAAGAAGCCACAGAAGCTGGAATTGAAATGAAAGTGGCTGTCAGAAAAGCTGCATGAGTGTTCTGGTACTGATCCCTTGCTTCAGCAGCTATAACTACATTTCTGTGGTGATAACAGTGGGTAAGTTCATTTGAGGCATTATGTATTTCTGTTTAAATGAAACTTCTTGCCCTACCACACAAAACCAAACAAAATCCCGCTAAAACAATTTTCACTGAGCTAAAGACAGTATCATAAAGATAATATACACTCAGGCCTGGTTTTAGTCTCAAATGCACTAGTTACTCTTTTAACAAGAACACAGACTTAGTCTTGCTAGAGCAGTCAGTCAAAAATTATCTTTCCTCACTCCTGAGACAACCAAGGCTACACAAGGCCCCTTTTTCACAGGCAGAGACAGGATCCATATAGATGTCTAACAGAGCAGCCATACTCATTTCCAGAATAAAAGCCTTCTGTCCAACTACCAGGCAACAGGATGTGAGTAGAAGCAAGGAGGAAGTCTGTATAAGCAGCAGTCTGGAAGCACTTCAGTTCCTTTGCCCATCCTCTGTTGCCATTCCCACACTTTCTTCAATTAACTCAGAAATAATTCAAGTGCTAAGATAAACTTTCCAATCAAAATTCTAATGTTTGAGTGCTTAGCATCCAGAAATACTGATGACAACCTTTCCAACTCCTTCTGAAAAATTTCAGGTAGCTTTGCTTCTTTTTCCCCCTCTTTAAGATCCTACCACTAGAACATAAAATATTTTTTTCCACAGGATGGCTACAAGCCAAATAGAGACCTCAGTACTTTCAGTGGACAGCTGTGTGAAAGTCTCTTGGGAGTCCAATTCTAAGACCTCTTTTGCTAGGGGATCAAAAGGTGGAAGTGGCATTAGATAGTTCTAAATCCTCAGAACATGGGAAAATTCTTCAGACAGTTTTCTTGTTACCACCACAGGGTTTTGTGCTTAGAGTTTCAAGTTCCTTAGTTTGCGCCACAACATTCAATTTTTACTAGAGGGAGAGGGGGAAGATAAGTCCTTTATCCATCCCACATTTTCTATTTGCTTAACAAAAATGAGGGTCAAGTGTAATCACCTGTTGCTGCAGCACCTCAGAAATATTTGAAATAAGCTTCAGTATCCAGGCATAATATTAGAGTACAGAGTAGCAAGTTTTAAAACTCAGAATTTATGATTAACTGCATCGATACTTCACAGCCTGCAATTGTGAAAGAGGAACAAGACCAAGAGACTGCCCAATAAGCAGGAGCTGGACAGATGAATCAGTGTCTCAGTTACGGTCCTATCTTCAAAGCTGTTAGCAGGCTGAAAAATTCATGAACAGGCTTCTTTAAAACGAGTTGCAACATATCTGCCCATCAGAAACAGACATTCCCCCTTGTGATTTCACTTTGCAAGTAATAAAATCCAGACTGCATTGCAAACAAAGAACTGCAGTTCTCCCTCCGCTTGCTCTTGCCCCGAGCACTTTGGCTACGGAGGCTGCTAGTCTTTTTGATGCTATTTTAATCTCTCCTGTGCTTCCAACACACGTTGACTCTCACAGAAACTTTCTGGTAATTTGCTATTTCAAAGTATGCTTTCTCAGATAGACTTGGTCCATACATAGTGACCTCCTGTTGAGGGTTCAGATAACTAATCTGTTTAGCTCTCCATCTGCAGAGCAAATTAATGCTCAATACAAACCCAACCGAGACAGCCTGAGCACTTTCAACATGCTAAATTGCTGACTCAGTCCAAACGACTTAATTTCAAAATTAGTCACACATATGAGGCTGTAAGGTAGAAACTGAAATTTGTGCCACTATGAACTCTTCTTATCTCAACCAACTTCAGTATGCTTGCATCTACATAAGGACTTCACAAGAGATCTATTGGCAGTGATCTATTCAGTGCTCCAGGCGTACTGCCCAAGTCACAGAAGGCAAAGGCAGAGACTGGGAGAATAAAGAACCACCCACTGTTAGCAAGATCAGTTTCGAGACCATCTAAGGAACCTGAAGGTGGGCAAGTTCATGGGATCTGATGAGATGCACCCGTAGTTCCTGATAGAACTGGTGGATGAAGTTCCCAAGCCACTATCCATTGTATTTGAGAAGTCGTGGCAGTCCAGTGAAGTTCCCAGTGATTGGAAAAGGGGGAATATAATCCACAATTTCAAAAAAAGGAAGAAAAAAGGCAGACCCAGGGAACTACAGGCCAGTCTCGTCTCTGTACGGCCAGTCAGTCTCACCTCTGTACCCAGCAAGCTCATGGAGCAGATCCTCCTGGAAACTATGCTAAGGCACATCAAAAATAAGGAGGTGATTGGTGACAGCCATGGTTTCACTAGGGGCATATCATGCCTGACAAATCTGGTGGCCTTCTACAACAGGGTTACTGCTTTGGTGGATAAGGGAAGAGCAAATGACATCATCTACCTGGACTTGTGCAAACCATTTGACACTGTCTCATATGACATCCTTGTCTCTAAAATGGAGAGACATGGATTTGATGGATGGACCGCTCTGTGGATAAGAAATTGACTGGATGGTTGCACTCAGATTTGTGGTCAACAGCTCGATGTCCAAATGGAGACCAGTGACGAGTGGCGTTCCTCAGGGGTCGGTATTGGGACCAGTGCTGTTTAACATCTTCGTCAGACACGGACAGTGGGGTTGAGTGCACCCTCAGCAAGTTTGCTGATGACACCAAGCTGTGTGGTGCAGTCAACACGCTGGAGGGAAGGGATGCCACCCAGAGACATCTTGACAGGCTTGGGAGGTGTGAACCTCATGAAGTACAACAAGGTCAAGTGCAAGGTCCTGCACATGGGTCAGTGCAATCCCAAGCACAAATACAGGCTGAGCGGAGAATGGATTGAGAGCAGCCCTGAGGAGGACTTGTGGGTACTGGTGGACGAGAAGCCCAGCATGACCTAGCAATGTGCACTCGCAGCCCAGAAAGCCAACAGTATCCTGGGCTGCATCAAAAGAAGCATGGCCAGCAGGCCAAGGGAAGTGATTCTGCCATTCTATGCCTCTCTGGTGAGACCACACCCGGCGTACTGTGTGCAGCTCTGGGGACCCCAACATAAGAAGGACATGGACCTGTTGGAGTGGGTCCAGAGGAGGGCCACAAAAATGATCTGAGGGCTGGAACACCTGTCCTGAGAGGGAAAGCTGAGAGAGTTGGGGCTGTTCAGCCTGGAGAAGAGAAGGCTCCGGGGTGACCTTAGAGCAGCTGCCAGTACCTGAAGGGGCCTACAGGAAGGATGGAGAGGGGCTTTTGACAAGGGTGTGTAGTGATAGGACAAGGGGGAATGGCTTTAAACGTAAAAAGGGTAGATTTAGATTAGATATTAGGAAGAAATTCTTCACCATGAGGGTGGTGAAACACTGGCCCAGGTTGCCAAGAGAAGCTGGGGCTGCCCCCTCCCTGGCAGGGTTCAAGGCCAGGCTGGATGGAGCTCTGAGCAACCTGGTCTAGTGGAAGATGTCCCTGCCCAAGGCAGGGGGTTTGGAACCAGATGGTCTTTAAGGTCCCTTCCAACCAAAACCATTCTATGATCAGCTTTGCAGAAACAGGATGCTTTTCTCCAAAATTCATGTTCTTTCCAGTAGACAGACAGTGGAATGGGATTGTATGGTAAGAACATCGTGAAATCTTAAGACCACAGAAGAGATCGTGGCTACAAGTATCCAGAATTTCATTTTTAAAAATGGGGGGAACAGTTTCCAGGCAGTCCAAGGGATAACTGCCTTTTGCTATTATAAGCTCCTGCCAACCCTTCCTTCCAAAGCACTTTCAAGTTTCCACTTCCCAGGAGGGGCAAACAACATTAGACATAGTACAGACCTGGCTCTGAGCTAATTAAAAAGGAATTCCCATACAACACGCTAGATACTAAACACTAGAACAAAACTAAAAGCAGTCAAGCACTACTCTGATTATAGCTATGTTTCAACTGTTTAGATTTTTTGCACTCATTTCATTTACATACATGTCTTTGT
>Ga0065711_1045750_pt1 | contig 13282 bp, 9 predicted proteins | sample Hoacrofraction12_FD_59098 | JGI IMG/M metagenome (GOLD analysis project Ga0065711, IMG submission 59098) | Hoatzin crop microbial communities from Cojedes, Venezuela - Epithelial fraction 12 v2 (version 2) | ecosystem: Host-associated > Birds > Digestive system > Esophagus > Crop | place...
TCCTCTACAGCCTGCTGTAGGTGACCCTGCTTCGGCAGGGGGGTTGGACTAGATGACCCACAGAGGTCCCTTCCAACCCCTACTATTCTGTGATTCTGCGCTCCTGCGCAGGAGCTAAGAGACGGAGGTCTGCAGCTCTCGGGTTGTTCCTGCCAGCACATCCCGAGCAGCACAGGCTGTGGTGCTCCCAACGCCCTCCTGCCGCCCGCGCTCGCTGCTGCGAAGGACGGCGATGTGCAAGGAGAGGCCAAGAGAAGCAGGTCTGTTCAGCTTGGAGGAGAGGAGGCTAAGGGGCAATCTAACTGCTGTCTGCAGCAGCCTAATGGGCAGTTAGAGAGAACCAAGATGGACGCTTCCTAGAGCTGCTCAGAGAAAGGACAAGAGGAAACAAAGAAAGTTATAGCCAAGGAAATTTCAGCTACAGACGAGGAAAAATTCTTCAGTGAGTGTGGTCAGCGTTGAACAGGTTGCCTGGGGAGGCTGTGCAATCTTCAGCTGTTGAGCTAGTTCAGAACCAAGTGGTAGAAGGTCCTGAGCTGCCTAACATGCTTTGAGCAGGGGGTTGCACCAGGTGTCCTCCGAAAGGACCTTACCACCAAAATCACGTGACAGATCTGCTTCTCACACCCCCGCTACTACATGGAAGATGGGAGCAGGTAGACAACAAAAAAGTAATCTCTGATAACAAATTATGTATGATACTGCAGACTGAAAAAAATACACCTTTAAGGCTCAAATACCCGTGTGTATTTAGATTGCACATGCTAATAGTTTCCAAATAAACAGTTAATGGCAGCATCAGAATTCGTCATGAGAATGACTTCTCCCAGATGCTTAAGCAGCCCTTGGGCACTTATGTTTCCAAGCCAGGAACTAACTTTTGTATTGAAGTCTTAGAAGTAGTATAGAAATTAATGCAGACTTATTCTGCACCCAGCACCTTCCAGTAGTCATCAGCTGGATGAGAATTTCTCCTTCCAAACTGCAGATGCAGCCACCCTGCAGTTTTCCCTTGCTCGATAAGAAAGCCACAAACGCTGAACCACTTACTATGGTTTCATTACATTACCCAAACAGAGGGGCTGTGTTGTATTATTTGTTTAATAATACACATGTCAAAAACACTACAAACAGGAACATCAAGGGAATAAAATAAAGTGTTTTCTGCACTAGAAGTGAGACTCAATTTCTAATGAGCTTATTTTGCTAATCATTTCTAATGAGTTCATTTTGCTAATCATTTCACATTGAAATTTCCTCTCCCAGTATCCACAAGTCTCTCTGTAATATGCCTTTTCTTTTTTAAAAAATGTCAGTTCATAAGATTGTCACTCACTGGCTGGAGAAGAATATCCATAGTGTTTGATCCTTCTCTCGTGAAACTTCACTTCAGTTCCAAAGTAAAAGGACAACAGTTTAGGCTAGCGGATACCCGTAAGGTAGAAGATCAGTCAAAGTGAATAAGAAGAGTTGTATAAATAGGAACAAATCGAGAAGTGGATATGAACTGAAAAATAAGTAAAAAATAGAAGAAAAACTATAGTAACACTGTTCTTTACTATAAGGATCAGCATCTGCTAGTGCTTGCAAAACTCCACACCAGTCCAGTTTCAGTGAAGTGAAGCTATGATTATCTAGCCTGAAAATAAAGCTAGCGTGTAATACGCACAATTCAAACTGTACTACAAGTCACAGGCAAGTTACAATCTATCTTCCAAAATTTGAAAGAAAAGCATTTCAGCTAGCAGGCAGAATAAACAATGACAGAGATGAGGATGCAAAAGGTGTGGGGGGGAAATCTACATACCTACCTATAAAAGTTTGAGGTGAATAAAACTGTTTCCTGCCCCATCTTTCACGCAGAATAGGAAAGACATTTATATCAAGAAAATCATATTCACATTCTTGACCAGTTTCTCAAAAAAAAAAAAAACAAACAAAAAACCCCAACAACAAACAAACTACCCAGCAACCAAAACACCCCCACCCCCCCAAAAAAAAACCACCAACCCAGCTCTCATTAAGACACTGAAAGAACAGCCAAATTTTTAGGCTCACTCGGCATACTGGATGCGTGTTGATTGCCAAGCTGCTTTGAAAATCTGTCCCAGTTACAGACCCCGAGCTTTTGAAGATGCAGCCACGTCCGTGTACTGCATCCCTGTTGCACGGTATCACCTCTTCTGTTTGTACACATACCAGCTACCAAAAAAGGCACCTGGGCTATCATACCTGATGAAAAGGAAGTACTAAATCTCTGTTCATGGGGTTCTTTGTTGAGAACACGGACAACGATTTGTGACCCCGCTTTCCTCAGCAGATGGGCATTTTTCACCGTATTTCCATTTTCAAGCACGCCTGTAATGTGCATAAACTTTGCAGTTTTTCCTGTGCAAAAAGCACCATGTTCTAAACTTGACATTTGTGAATGTAAATTACAAAGGAATTTCCAAGAATGCTTTCTCCATCTACTTTCCAGAGAGGAAAAAAAAAAATCCTAAGAAAGTCAGTGAATCCAAGTAGAGACTTCAGAAGTCCTTTCAGACAATCAAAAGCAGGATTTTCCAGCCAGGCAGCTGTAGTTCATTAGATCCGCCATGGACCGTGAAAGCCACTTGCCAATAGTGTCGAAAGACTATTACTCATTTCAATCTCTCTGAAGAGGACAGCTCTCTGACAAAGCATTAGTGAAAAACACAGAGTTTGGGGCTCTGACTGGAACAGCTAAGCATGCAGACGGAAGTTCAATACTGAACACGAAGCTGAGTGGCGAAGGCAGATTGATGTCCCAGCTTTTCACCTTCAGAGATCAGAGCTTCCGTCTAGATTATAAACGGAAAAAATGTTTTGGAAATAAAAATAAGCTGGCCACGTGGATGATAATCACACCATACAACCTGGCAGAAGCCTATTTCCAAATAGCAAGTTTTCTGCACCCCTTTGAGTCTTGCTAATCTGCAACTGACAGGAAAAAAAAAAGTAGTTCTGGAACTAGTCAAATCAGCTAAGAATCTCTCACAATCCAGCAGTCAAGGTAATCAGAAATACTAAAATGATTCCCTGAAATAAATACCAGATTAAGGCAAACAGGAGGCAAGAGTCTGGAAAACACTAATTTTGTTCCTTTTGTTAATTAAATTTCTGCATAAATAATAACAAAAATAAGGTCTTTTAATCATAATATATACCTGGATGGGCTTGGCCCACCTAAGCATTTGGCTGGCAGGTGTTACAGTGGTGGGTATAGCATCAGAATTCAAATAGAATGCCTTCCCCTTTAGCTGGTTGTAATTATCTAACCCATTCTAATCATTTTCCTCTTCTGTGTTAACTTGCCTCTTCACTTTTAATGCCTGTGGTAGCGCCCTGGGCATTTTAGTAACAGACCCCTCAGTTCCAGGCAGTACTACGCTGCGGTCAGACATCACACAGCAAGTTACACATCTCACACAGAAGACAAATATGCCCAGTGTTGAGGCCTTTAGTAGCATATACCATAACCTATAAATATTCCAGGTGCCATCCCCAAGTACATCAGCTCTGGTATCCTGTATGCAACACTGGCAAGGAAGAGTTGTCAGAAATCCAGCAGATGAACTGGAGATAAGTTGATTTCTCCATTAGTGTCTGTTACTTAAACATACGCCACTGCTGCTGCCCCCCAAGCCTCCAGATATTAGTATAAAATCTAAAGCAATGAAAAGGACTTAACAGAAAGCGTTCTCTCTTCATTCCTTAGAATCAATAATCCATTTCATACAGTTCACTTGGATTCTATTTTCAAAACTATGTTTTTAGAGATTACCAGTCAAAGAGAGACCCAATAGTTTTCATCCCTTACACCTTACTTTAGAGAAGAATATTTGCAGGAAGTTGTAAAAAAGCATGATGAATATACAGCAAACAGCACAAACTAATCAAATTATATACTTAAATATTTTCTTAGTATTCCAGAAAAGTAGCAGTTTATATTTTACAGAAGAGATGTACTGCAACACAAGCAATACTGTGCTCACAGCAGAGTCGGCTTTTCTACAATGTCTTGCTCTAACTGAAATATGTTCTACAAAAGGACTGGCCCCAGAGCCAGTATTTTCACAGCCTAGATAAGCATCAATGTCCTCCTTGCATGGCAAAGTATTTTAAGAAAAACCTTTACGAGTCTGATGTCATGTAAGCTACATTTAATGACCCTATATACACTTCATTAAAAAAACAAACTCTACAGTACAGAAACAAGTAGCAAACAGAGTGATTGCTCTTATAGTACGACTGCATATCAAAGAGAATCCTTTCCAAGAGGGTACCAGAAAAAAAGACATTCAGTAGTGAACGTTATGAAAGAAGGATAAAAAACCAGGTAGTTCAACAGATTCCTGAACTCCCAGTAGTGGTCAATAAATCGACTTCTGCCTCACATTATATGAAGAGGCTGTACTTAGCAAATCACTGTGTAAGCTGCCTCAATAACAGCACTCCTGCTATCAAGTTTACTTGCAATGATTCCAACAAAGAAATTAATTTCTTAGATGACAAGAAAAGGTTATCTAGAATGGGGAAAACACAGGAGACAAAAATTTCCACTAATAAAACAAATATCAGACTCTGAACTGAATTTGAAGCTATCTTTCTTCCTCAGAGATCTGAAATCCCTATAGCCCAAACACTAGAGCTACAAAGAAAACATCCTACAAACTGCATTTCTAAAAATACAAGGAAAGCATAATGAACTAGATCTTTTTTTCAATATGTGAGTCACTAAAGCATCCCCATACGTACTACTCCTCAGGCAAGGCCCATAACAAGCAAATACACTGCAATCGAAGTTCTAGACTTAAAAGTAAACCTTACTTTGAGCTACTAGGTGATTTACTCCTCTTCAAAAACTTTAGCACCATAGAGAGCCTTCCAGGTTTCAGAATATGTCCTTTGCACAAGTATAAAGGTGTTTCTCACAACTTCAGCAAGTAATGACACACATACCTTCCTAGTCGCATCTTACCAACTTGATTGATCTGTTTATTCCCAAGATACATTCAACAGGTATCAATCACCCATCTTATTTTCCAGCCGAGTTATCAATTTTTTCCATAACTATTTTGATGAAGGGGCACCATTTTACTCTATGACACTCTTTATTCCTCTTACTATAATACACAGCCTTCAGTTATTCTTCTCATTTTATTCTCTTCATACTTGTCTTATGCATATGAAGTTAGCAAAATTACATGTTTTATATACGTGCCAACAGGAAGTCAGCCATAAACAAAAGACAACATAGACATTTGATTTTGAAAGTCATTATACAAAAAGGTGGATTACCTTCCCATATTGCCCAAAGATCTACTCCCACCGGTTCTCTTACAGCAATTCAATCAATCTGACGTCTGAGAACTATATGATCTAGATATTGGCATCAAACAATTAGCCTCTATGCTAGATGGATTGATTACAATACTTTACTCGCATGATCAATTTCTACAGATTTGGTTTTAGCCGTAAAAATTCATTGAATCTCTGTATTTCACAGCTGCAAAGATTAACATCAAAATATTAATCAATTATAAACCAAAGCAATGTAGTTCACCTAAAATAATAACCCAAAGAGATTTAGACCCTCAGCTTCAATCCCACCTTCACCTAGCCACAGATGCCCAAACCAGTGACGAGGCCTTCAAGGTCAAATTCAACCGCTTAATGCTGTCGATCTGGCCTATTAAGCAGAGGACCTCTAGGAAACATCATACTGATAAAGGATTAATGCGAGATGAAGTCCCACAGGAAGCCATATGACTCTGCTAGGACATTTATAAATTAAGTGAGTAGCTTGAACTAGGTCAAATGGGAAAGAGTTAAGATCTAGGTTTCAATTTCCATGGTGATTAAAAGAAAAGAGCTTGTCTGAAGAGCTGTTTGGACCATTAATGCCCATTTTTAGTATCCTTTGGAAAACACACGATATTTGAGAGGACAGAGAGAAACAATAACAGGTTGGTTTTTTTTAAATCTGGTGACTTGAGTACCTATAATCTAGTCTGTCTGACACTGATCGCAAAGTAACAGAATAGCCAATACAAGTAACTAGCTAGAAAGAAAGAGAGAGGGTAATATAATATTAATAACACAAATTTTCAGAAAATATATTCTTAGATCAGCTTGATTTTTAATTATAGGTTTATCACTAATTAATAACACAGATATAGCAGATTTTTCTAAGGCAGTTGACTTGATGCAAAATGACATATGATTAAGAAACTCGAAATCAACATGACACATCAAGTGGGCTAGAGACTGATAGGCCTCAAAATGTAATTGCTGATGAGGCCAAACACTAAATAAATGTTTCCAGCTTACATCAATTAAATACCAACACAAAAGACAATGGTTTCTTTTATCCCACTTTCAAGAGCTTAACCCTATGTTATTCAGCAGTTATGTCTATGCCCTGAGAATAAACACAAGATGATTACTGAACAAATTTACAGATTAGAGTGATAAAAAACAAGGATTAGTGACAGAAAGGCATTTAGTTTGCCTTATAAAGAAGAGTCAAGCAAAGATCATAGTTTTTAATATAGCTAAATGTAAGAAAACATGCCAAAGCCACACTTCAGGTTGGAAGGCTATCCTGAAAGCAGGTATTCTAAAAGGTCATTGTAGAAAAACATTTGTAGGGAGCTTCAGTGAGATACTGTGGGTAAATAGGACTATGGAGATAATTTTCCTTTCAAATTTCCTCCAAAGCTAAAATTACACAAGTGAGGCTTAGCTGGAAAGCAGCAGACAACAGCTGGTGGCAGAAAGGGCCACATGCCATACGGAAGGCTAGAGGGGACCTGGGAGGCTGGCATAGGCAACAATCAGGAGTCTGATGGGCTCTCTGCCCTCCCTCCCTCTTCATCTGAGGCCAAGCCAGTACATGGTGGAACGCTGACTCTGTGAGGTTCCAATTTCTGCTACTTTTCCCCATAACATCTGGATGCAAATTGAAACCTCAGGAGAAAAAACAAAACGCACCACAGAAAACACAGAGTTAAAGAACATACTATTTTGTGTGGGTTGGGGACTGACCCAAACCATAAAGCGAAAGAATATGGAATGATTGAGCTAAAGGCATGAATGCACAGCTTCTCCTGAAGAAGGTGGCAGGAGTGCAGAAATAAGCAAGTAATCATCTAAGTAGCTACTGCCGGTAGCATATGCAGCGTATTTTCCTTTTCAAACACCAGGACTACTAAAGTGCCAATCGCTTCAATCTTGGCCTAAGATGGGAAAATAAGCTGGAACCATTGGTGGGAAACTATATGTTGCAGCATACAATAAATGGAAGAGAAAAACCCTTGTGTCCTTTCATATAATTGAAGTTCCTGTTAGCACCTCAGAGTAAGTTTCTCCAGTTAGCGAGCACCTACCATGTTCACATTCTCTGCCCTGTGACAGCCTTTGCTCTTGCTGATACTAACCTTGCTCCCACACCACTATAACAAAACTCAGGGTGGGGAAGATGACTCTAAAATTGCTTGACATCAGCTTTAGCAAGTTACAGCTGAACTTCAATATAAACTCACATATTTAAAACAAACAAACAAAACCCTCCCTTACAAAGCTACCAAAAGTTTAATTGAAGTAAGTATTTAGGCTTCTCATGCCTTCATTGAAGGGTAAATTGGACAAAACTCAAGCATCTAAAAGACAATTAGGAAGCAGTTATGATGGTATGCATCTAACCTCTAATAATATTCAAGATCTCCTGCTTCTTCCTTGTGTACCTTGCCTTTGTAGATAATGCAGAGTATTAATATTTCCTTTTCATGAATGTCGTGGTTTAACCTGGCAGCTGGCAAGGAAGCACCAGACAGCCGCTCGCTCACCCCTCCCCTTCCCCCTCAGCAGGACGGACATCCCCCCTCCATTCCAGGAGAATGGACAAAAGGGGAAACTTACGGGCTAAGATAAAGACAGTTTAATAAGACAAAGGCAATAATAATAATAATGATGAATATGCAAAACAAGCAATACACAATACAGTTTTTCTCACTGCCCGACGACCAATTGCATAGCCAGTCCCCAAGCAGCGACTGCGGAACCTGTGGGTTCCCCAGAGCTCATCGATTTCACCGAACTCACCAAACTCACAGAAGATCAAACTCCCAGAAAAGTTAAACCTCCCAGAAAAAGAGGTTTCCTGCTTCCCCAGCCAACCCCCGCTTATAAACTGAGCACGACACCTGTGGTATGGAATATTTCCACTGGCCAGCTTGGGCTAGCTGCCTGGCTGTGCTCCCTGGCAGCTCTTGTACACCTGCTTGTTAGCTGAATATGGGAGACTGGAAGAAGTCCTTGATACCTTAGCAACAACTAAAAACATCAGTGTATTATCAAAATTCTTATCCTACTAAATCCAAAACACAGCAGCTACTGGGAGGAAAACTAACACTATCCCAGCCAAACCCAGGACAGCGAAAGAAATCTCGTACCTTGAAAGGCTGTACTTAAGAGGAGCTACTTACATACGGTACAAATAAACATTTTGCTTTCTTCAGCAATGAAATTCTACCACTGTTTCACAGCTTTTTTTCATCTGATGTATAGAAATACCACTTAATGCTATGATCTTACTCACCTGCTAAAATCTCAACTCAGCAAGCACTCTTAGATCCCACCCAGTTGCTGACAATCCCATGACAGGACATGAAGCATACCCCATGCATCCAGAGCATCCACCTCTTTGGTTTGATCGTAAATATATAGAAAGGAGAGGAAGAAAAAGCCCTCAGAAATTTGCCTAGGATTTCTTTACATCAAAAAGCATCCCACCGTGCTCTTTCAGCTAACCTCTCCATCTTTATATAAAGTTGTATTGAGTACATCACACACAGCTAAACAGCTGAAGACCTGAAACACCAAAACTCAAGGAACATATGAAATGCATAAGGACACGTAAGGAGCATGACAAAGCTGAGGAATGACACCCCTGCCTCCTGATTCCTAAGCCGGGGCTTTAACACTTCTATTTAAACTGGGCAGACACAATGAAGTCTGTTACAAATTCTGAGAGGGGACAGAGATGTTACCTCCGTCAGCAGCCAGGCCCACCCCCGGGATTCCTCAGGTTCCCACCTGACAGTGGGTGTCAGCAACAGTCGCAGCTGAACCGTGCTGAGCAGTTCAGCTGTAATTCTAGCCACGATCAAGCCAGGTACAACATTACTTCAGCAGCTGTGATTAAACAATAGCTCTGATACAAGAACTTTTAATGACACTGAGGGGAGATTTCTGCTACAAAAAGTATTGCCACAACAGGACCACCTAGACATCTCCAGAACAAGTTTCTCTGAACACAGCTCACCTGCCTGTGAGCCAGGATCCAGCGACAATGAAGACATCTGTGGTTTTCCTGTCTGCCACCTGCCTCCCTCCAACATCAATATACAGCTTCAAAGTCCAAAGGGACACTCAAACAGAGCTGGAGGGACAGAGAGGAATCAATGGCAAAACAAAAACAAATAGCTTTCAAATGATTTTGGACTCTTTAAAAACGGGGAGTTCTTATTTTTAGACTGCATACAAGTAGCTCAAGGTGCTTTTTCTTTCGTCCCCATGACAGTAGTTAAGTGAGTACACCTGCCTCGCCTCGCTCCCTTCTGATGGTAAACAGAAGGTCTTGCATTTAAGTTACAACATGGAATACTTCAGAGCAGCCCTGTGCCAAAATAGCACATTTCTGAGGGATGCAAAGGTATTCAATAAAAAGCTTTTAAAGGCATATTTTTAAACTTGCAGCAGGAAAGCTTTTCTGTGTCAAGACAGTAATTCTTTTAACAGCATTGATCAAAATGTCATTCTTTTATGAGTGTACAATACCTTTTAATGGCATACAACAAGCCATTAGGGTTATACACCTCCGTACAGCAGACAGCTTACTGGAAAATCGGGAACACTGGCCAAGATACAGTCACTAGTTTTTATGCTTCTAATAAGGCAGAGTTTCTTCCATTTTCCCCAGCTGTACTTCACCCTAAAACCCACAAGTGATCCAAAAATCAAGCAGAACTTCTCATCACTTCCACCAGAGTTATTTTCACTGTAACCCACATATTTTCGCCAAGAAATACCTATTACAAATACAATGAATATTCTGGCTTTCTCAAATGGGATTCTATCACCAAGGTCAGATTCGCTTCTTTGTTTGCCTCATCAGTGATACTACTTACCCCCAGATCAGGACTGGCTGAGGAATCAAAGGTGGCTGAACTGCACATAGCCATTTCAATTTTCAGAAATGGGAAAAAAAACCACCTGCCCTTTCCCAGCACTCTGGGGCCTGGGACAGAATCTGTCTACAGATCATCCAATTCTTTTCAAGTGCTCCAACCCTTCAAAAAGGGCAAGAGCACTGGTGATTGCATTTGCTCTGCTTGAATGGAAGGCAAGCACGGACTCTCTGGATGCATGCAGCAGCACTTTATAGCCTTATTTTAGTTACAAATATCAGGAGGAAAGGGAATGATTTCTGTCAACCCACCGTCGAGAGTTTTCACATTACGGGTAAGAGAATATTTATGGAATTTAATCATCAGTGTTAAATGAGCAGTGGCAGCAGCAAAAGAACTTTATTTCACCCTCTGAAATACTTATGGATAGTATCAAGACCTTCTCATCTACTTTCGAAAGTGTATCTATGCCGTCAGTATAAGCAAACGAAAAATACAATTCCTGATTAAAACATAAGGCAAAAATGTAAATCAAAGAAAGGAAAACTGACTAGAAAGAGGAGACAGAAGAAATGTGAGGCTATAAAAATCAAAAGCTGGAGTGAAATTTATTACAGCTAAGGAAAGTTTAAAGAGGCTACTTGTCTCTTACCTATTCAGTTCTGTAACACAAAAGCAGCCGTTGTCCCTATGACTTCCAGTTATGAAATAGCTGCTATAAGTCTTCTCTGTCACAGCAGTCACATCTAGAATTTAAAAAAATCAAAATTAATATTTTTTTCTTTTACACAATCTTTAAACATACATAAACTGAACTCAATCAAAACAATTTACACGACAGAAGATGCCATTATCTCAGACAGAATACCACAAAGCCAACTGTGTTTATGTCTGCCCTGCATTCATTATTAAACATACAGTCAGATACAGAGAGGTCTACCCAGAGAATTACCGGGTCACCCACAAAGAGCATGACTTTGCTAGATGGTTCAACTGATAATTCAGACCAAAATCTAGTCAGAATGAGACACGACCCACGTACCCCAATCATGAAGTTAAGTATGCTGGGTTCAAATAACCAATATGTCACAGGCCGGTGAACGTTATTTTAGGAGCCAAGTTGCAAAATCTCAGGTAACATCTGAAGAAAAGGACTGCCTGGGACTGCAGATCTATGACACAGGGGATCCGACGCTCCACTGACGGCTGCGTAAGAGGAGTAGCAGGGCAGCAGCATGCAAGCTTTAAGCTTTTTAAGCCCTGCCCGGGCTCATCTCAGTTTGGGATTTCTAACCTAGTTTCAAGCCACGTAACTCATAAAAGTGAAATAAAGACTGGAATACTTTCTGGAAGGCAATATAACAGGAATATAAATTCTCTCTGAAGCAAGCTACACAAATTTCATAGTTAATAGGGATTGATTTCTCAACTATATACCAGAGTTCAGAGTTGCTCTTCCATGGTTGTTGTAGTCATGAGTAAATAAACATTCAAGTACATGTTTGGGGTTGTTTTTTTTCCAAACAAACAGATCATTTACTAGGTTATCTGATCTATATCAGCTAAAAAAAAATGTTTTGGAATAGCAACTAATTTCTTGTTGAGCTACACTAAATTCTGTGCAGTAAACATTGTGGCAGGGTAGGAGAGCTGCTGTTCCTGACCCCAGGGAGCACAGAATCAGACCATGAAGTCACCGGCCCCGCGCCTGGGACCAGGAGCTGCGCTCTGACCTGGCACGCAGAGCTTCGGGATGGAACGAACTTTTTGTTCTTGAACACAAGAACAACCACAACACATTTCCAAAGCACAACTGCATCGTGGTTTCCATTTAGAAACAAAACCAGTGTACATCCAACAGCATCCTGATCTACCCGACGCTGAAGACAGGACATCTTTCTCCTTGTTTCAATCCAGTGAAACACAACCAGTGGGGCTGGGAGCACTTTCTGTGCACAAGGAACGTGCTGAAAGTTAGTGAATTGTGCATTTAGTTTCCTGAGTAGTGAATGTCATGTTTTTCCAGCGCTTGAGTCAGGGAAAGCGCCTCCCTACTCCTGCATCTCTTCACTGATGTCAGAATAAACTCAGGTCTTCAATCAGAGAGGTCAGACGGAGCCAGCATGAACAGGAGCCCACCTCACCGAGCGCTCCAGCGTTTAACAGCTTGGCGTTCCAGTTTAAACCTCCATCCCCGACGGCTTTCCATAGCAGGCTTGGAAACTCCATGAACCCCTTCGATCCCCCTCTCCCGCACGGAACCCGGCCAGGGCGCGGCTCCCGCCAGCCCCGCAGCACAGCCCGCCCGGAGGAGCGGCCCCCCCACCGCGCCGCCGGGAACCGCGCTTTGCCCCCGCCAGCCAAGCCCCCCTTCCCTACAAACAGCCCAGCGAGCTCCCTGGCCGGCCGGCCGGCACCCTCCCCGGCATTAACCTGCTACGCGATGGGGCAAGGGCGAGACTTCCCGCGCCGCCGTCCTCGTCCCCGGGGGTAGCAGCGGCAGGGCCAAGGCTCCGGACCCTCAGCCGCGCGCCCCGCCATTCCAAAGAGACCGCCAAACCTGCCCCCGCCCCGCCCTGCCTCAAATTGACGGCGCTTCCGCCCAATCACGAGGCGGGAGAGGCAGAACCCCGCCCCGACGTGCCAGCTAGCCAATCGACACTCGGCAAGGATGGAGACGGTGCTGCCTGTGCGAACGCCTTCTCGCGCTGGAGGCTTCACGAGCCCGCTGAGCCCCGGAGGCGTTGATTAACGTAAGTGTCGTCCAACAGGAGCTCAGCCTGCCGCCCGTGCGTGTCGACGATTGGACAGCAGAGGAAGAGGGCGGGGCTTCCAAAGGAGCCCGGGGGACGCAGACGGAGCGTCGGGTTGCCATGGGGACGGGCGGGCGGTATCGCTCCAGCCGCGGGGGCCGGGCCGGGCCGCCCTCCCTAGGCCGCGGCCGCACCCACGGACCCGGCCCCCGCACCCCCGGGTCTGACGAGCACCGCACCCCACCGGCTGCTTCCCCTGAAGTCTCTCGGGGTTGCTGCGAGGCCCTGCCCGCCTGCCGGTGCGGCGGGGTGCGG
>Ga0065711_1045751_pt1 | contig 13282 bp, 3 predicted proteins | sample Hoacrofraction12_FD_59098 | JGI IMG/M metagenome (GOLD analysis project Ga0065711, IMG submission 59098) | Hoatzin crop microbial communities from Cojedes, Venezuela - Epithelial fraction 12 v2 (version 2) | ecosystem: Host-associated > Birds > Digestive system > Esophagus > Crop | place...
ATTGATCGGCATTTCTAAGGTCCCCTCTCAGCCTTCTCTTCTCCAGGCTGAACAAGCCCAGCTCCCTCAGCCTCTCCTCCTAGCAGAGATGCTCCAGTCCCCTCCTCATCCTCACAGCCCTGCACTGGACTCTCTCCAGCAGCTCCTCATCTTTCTTGAACTGGGGAGCCCAGCACTGGACACAGTACTCTAGATGGGGCCTCACTAGGGCAGAGTAGAGGGGAAGGAGAACTTCCTCGACATCAAACCTACAGTGAAGAGCTTTTAAAAGCCAGTCCTATCAGCAAAGCCACCAAAAAAACCCTTGGCAGTCCCTGAGGATGTTGCTGTTCAGACCAAATTTGTGTTGGCGACTCCAGTTTGCTATAGCTGCCCCATATTGTTCTTCTGAGCTCCCATCACTGTTGGCCTCTATGAAGATCAGCCTCTCTCCTGAGGGCTCAGGGCACAACAGCATATAAGCATAAATGAATATATAAGGCAAGCACCATCCTAACAAGATTGTGATCCAAACAGGGAAATGGCTACAGAAGTGGAGGGAAGAGAAATGAGAGGAGTTTTCCTTCCCTCCCTCTGCTCACTATTTTCTGAGGTTTTCAACTCTGACAAGCTAAGAAGCAATGCAAATTTTATTGAAAGCACAGTTAGTTCAAGGAGAACCTCAGAGCAATATTTAGAATTAGTCAAAGAGTAAGAGAAAGCCAGTGACACTTCAGTATTGCAAATGGTTTTGAAAGAGAAAAATCATTTGATATCAATCCCTGCTGGCAGCAGCCACGTCTCTGCTTAGCTCATTGAGACCCTCAGAGAAGGAGCCATGTCTCCGGCTGTTAAATGCAGGTGAACTGTCCTCCTGCTCAGTGAGGATATGATTTTATAGAAAGAAGGGAAACTCAGAGCCCTGAGATCCAGGAGACTGCAGCCCATAGCTGCTCAATGGATGCAAAATGAGCTGCTGGTGGATGCCATCCTTTGGTAGCTGATCTTCAATACCTGATAGTTACCCACAAGGATTCTTATCAGTTGGGAAAAAAGTGATGATGAGGGTTGACAAGGGTTTGCTGATCCGAAGAGTCAGCAAGCCACTGTCTAGAGCCTCAGAAAGTCTCAAAACAACATAACACAGCTTTCATCTCTACAGAGGTGAAATGGCCAAGGAGACAAGCCAAAACTGCCACTACAGAAATAAAAGAAAGAAAAATCACCCTGCCTCCCAAGAACAGAGCACCAGAAACATCCACCTACACAGCTAAATGCACACAGAGGGACTCACCTGGTGTCTCTGTTGGAAGAAGAGAAGAAGAAACCACTCAGGTTAAAGAGTCTCCTGAATGGGAGGCTTTTATACGCTTTCAGAAGTCAGCCCTGGGAAGTTGACGACAACAGATTAACTTGATGACCAGAATCTTTCACAACCAGAACCTGCTCCACTGACACCTCCATACACCTGGACTTCAGTCAAGGGCTGTGAGAGATACCTCCTCTTTCAGGTGCGGGGGATTTGTTGTTTTTAAAGCAAGGCACACCCAATCTGGTAATAACCGGCTAATTTATTAATAATTTATCTTGTCTCGACCCTGGGCAAAGATCCCACAACTGAACTCCGATTTGCAAGACAGCTCAGATCTGCTCCGGAATGAGCAGAACATGTTTGGGTAAAGTTTAGGTGTTTCCTGATAGTTTTGTAGGTGATCACCAGGACAGATCTCCAGCTGGCACAAATCTGAGCGGGGTGGGAGGGGTCTGTGTGCTGCATCCCAGCTCCTGGGAAGGGCAGCAGGTCAGTGTTTGGCAGTCTGTGTTTTCAGGGTTTGCTTCTGTCCTCCTCTGTTTTTCTCCCCCAAAAGGTGAATGAAACATCTTAGATTGCCAAGAAATTAGAAAGCTTTCCACTTCTATTTTCTTGCACTTTCATGTAACTTTTCACTGAAGCAACTAAAACTTCTTTTTTACTAACAGTGGGTTTGGTGTGCTGAAGTTGTGGCAGAATTTCTTTTTCTGGGGATGGATCCATGTTTCAGAAAAATGTCGATCCGCTTGAAATTTTTCCAAGGAAGGAACAGAGAAAAAGTTTCAACTGAAACCATTAGCTCTAAGGGAAAAGGTAGTTCAAGCCTCCCTTGAGTACTCCTCAATGCTGTGCCCTGTGGGGTCATATTCAGCCCTGTGAATTACAGCCCAGTCTTCATCACAGACGCATGATACACGGAGGGGTGATGGACATGGCTTCCACTGGGTGTAGGAGAGCAGAAGGTGCTAATGGAAACAACGTCATCCCATATCTTAACATCCTTCGCTCACGCCTGATTTACCAGGGGTCTTAATGACCCCGAGGCTGACACGGACTAAATGTCACTAATTTGTTCTAAATGTAGAGGGGAATCTTGGCAATGCGCAGAACGAACCACAGGTTCATAGGAGAGCCGTGAGTCAGGGCTTTTGTAACACTTCTTCCTACAGGTGCGGGAAGCGTGATGAGCACAAACCAAGAGGTCTCCTCTGCCACTTCCTCTGGGCTTCTCTGAGCTGCGTGCTCCCATCTATGATTACGGTGCCTGGTGCAATGCTCGTAGCAGAGAGGGAGAGAAGAAAAAAATTTAAATTACTAACACAGCTGATTGATAGAGCTGGATGAAGATGCCGTCATAGGTGACTAACCTACGGGATGGATCTCATTAGCAGCTGCATATGACTTCCCGACTAAGGCTTTTTCCATGCCTGGAAGTGGGCACTGACGCTACAAATGTGGTAGCAGCAAGCAGTTACTAACGAAAGCAGTTATTAGTTTATTGCTGAATCCCCAAAGGTTTACATTCAACAGTAGCAGTGTGCCTTCCTAGTCTCCCCCTCCATTTTCATGCTGTGGAGTATCTGGTCCACCTGCCCCTGCTTTGTCTGTCTGAACTGGAAGCTGTGTTCAGGGGTACAGAAACAAACAGCCGTGTTTTGCCTATCATTATTCCTGTTTGATGGTGTCACCTTTTGGTGCTGAAAGAAAGAACACAAAAAGGAACCTACTGTCAAACTCTCTACACCTGCACACAAAGTTTCATTAAAAGCTGATTTGGTAACAGTGTTTACACACACCTAAATATAACTCTTATCTAGATTAAATGTCCTCCACCCTTGCCATAATGATATGGTAGGTGGATAGCAATTCTCTCCATCCCAGACATGGAAATTGTGTGGCCATCACGGAGGCAGAGGTAAGCAGTCACACGCACAGCGTGGAAGACAATGGGAGCATTCTCTCTGAAACTCAGCATTGAAACGGGCATAACGTCCTGCCAGACAAGGGGCCTCCTCCAGCTTCAAAATTATGACTCCAGGTAAAGAAGATGCATTTATAAGTGAACTAAAATACTGTTGTACCTGCCAGACGTTAATGAACCTGAAATGCCAAACGCTCTACCCGTCAGGGATGTGACTTCTCCTCATTGCAGATGGGGAGCGGATAGATAACAAGAGTGAGACCTGCCCAAAGCCACACAAAGTATCTGCAGCAAACCTGAGAACAAAACTGCCATCTTGCACGGCTCGGACCTGCTCCTGAACCACAAAAAGATTCATCTCCTGAAGCCAAATCCCCTACCTTCTATATTTAGTCATTGAGGATCATGGGAAGAATTAATGAAAAATACAATTTTCATCTCCATCACAAAGTTTTCAAGAAATAATTAAAATCCCATCAAGAACATTTCGATTCCTTCTTTCCTGGCTTTGGGGCTTTCTTCCACTTAAATTTAGCTTTTAACAGTTTCCAAGATTTGCCTCCAAAATCCAGAGATATAAAGATTAAAATTCTATTATTAATACAGGTGAAAATTAAATTTCTATCATTATTTGCAAGTAGGATAAAACTAATTATTGTATAATTTTATATAAAACAAAGTATTGACCAGATGAGGTTTAGCTTACAGTATTACACGACATTGCTCCATGTTCTAATGCATGCTCTCTTTGTTTACAGCACTGCATTGCAGGCACAAATCCTCTGCAACCACAGCAGCTTTCTAAAATGAAAACTAAAGGAAGGTGTTCTTGGGTCCAAGGACGTGGAAATGGGGAGGTGAAAGAAAGACAGGAGACATATGATGCCATCGATGGTCAATTTTTATTGCTGCACATAGACATTAAAAGACGAGGACATATATTACAAGACAAGATGAGAATTAGAGAATAGAAGAGGAGGCATCTTCCAACATCAACTGCTTACAGCACAGCCATTGCTAAATAACTTCCCGAGATGCCTAGCTGTACAATACTGGCCAACAGCAGTTACCAAGAAAAAGGTGCTGAGATAGCAGTAGCATAAATATCATAGAAGCAAAGATATAGGCTGGAAATGTTCAGAAAAACATTTTCCAACAGAAAGAGAGCCTGGGGTAACCAGGTCAGCAGAGGTCTCTACATCGCAGGTGGGTCTGTAACCTGTTTTTCATTCCATGGATGCTCATGAGCCTACGGATATTGCAATGCACCGAAGCATCAGGGCTGCATGCAAGGCTCATGCATGAAGGCGATCAGCATGGGCGAGAGCAGACCGTGCCGCACGGCTCCAGGCACACGGTCTCGCATGAATCAACACACTTGGTGGCACACACCTCCACGCATGGGGCTGGGCAGGGCTCCACGCACTGGGGTGGGCACTGAGGGGGACATGACTGCGCGCAGACGTCGATGCACTTAGGGGGACAGAGATCCACACACTGGGTGCTGCAGGACGTGGTGCACTGGGTGGCACAAGGATCCACGCACTGGGGTGGGCACTGAGGGGCACACGACTGCGCGCAGACGTCGATGCACTTAGGGGGACAGAGCTCCACGCACTGGGTGCTGCAGGACGTGGTGCACTGGGTGGCACAAGGCTCCACGCACTGGGTGCTGCAGGACGTGGTGCACTGGGTGGCACAGGGCGTTGGGCAGACCTCCACACACGGTGCGGGGCACGGCTTCACGCAGACGCTGCCGCCGCAGGGCTCCACGCACACCGTCTTGCAGGGCTCCACGCACTTGGTGCACTTCTGCGCACAAATGGGAGGGGGCAGGCAGGGCTGCTTGCACTGCTCGTAGTAGGACATCCTCCTGAGGTGCTGCTAAAGCTAAAGGCAAAGAGAAGAAGAGAGATACAAAATCAGGACACTTGTTCTTTCTACCTGAGCCGCAATTCACAACCTGAGCTCTTGCAAAATACACAGCAGGGAGCTGTTGGACCGAGGAGAAAAAATTGCATCTGTGAATGATTTCTGGATTCAGACACATGCAGCTATCACTGCCGGATGATTCCTTTCTTTCTTGGGAACCTGCAAGCACCACTGTTAGGAAGACTAAAGACATAAACCCTGAATCTTACAGAATTGCCCACAATTAAACTTTCTAGAAGCTGTAACATGAAAATAGCTCATTTCCTTATTTTCTTAATCAAATCAGCAGACGTTCCAGGGCTCATCTTTTGCTTATCGCTTCTTCACTTCCTCGCACACAGCACAGTGCCTTCTCTCTTTGTGTAGACGTTGAACTGCTAATCTCCCAGGACAAAGCCCAAAGACCATGAATTCAGACCCCATCCCAACTCCTCCAGCTGTCTATCATGGTACATCATTGGAGTTGTGTCAGAATTAATAGGCTCATCCTTTCATAAAAGCAGCGTTGACCCAGAGGTTGCAGCTCCTATTTCCAGTTTATTTCCTCATCTTGACTTGGCCCAGATGGCTTCTGCAGCTTTGCCCTCAGGTATTCTGCAGCTTCCTTCTTCCAGATAATGTTTCTTGCCACACACCTCTTCTGAAGTCCAAGACTTGCTCTGCAGCATCCACTAATTTATTTAATTTCCAGACTTAATGAGGTATGAAAAAATTAATGAAGATAGAATTTGAAGTAAGATGAGAGACAGCCACAGTTTCTGAAGAGGTGACAGGATATTTGCAAGATACTTAAGGAAGAGCAAACTCGAAACAAGAGTCCAACATCCTCTCCTCCTTTCCAGGAGAAATCTCAGAACAGAAACACCAGAAGCAAAGCTCTCCTGTGATCAGAAATACATTCTCTTGACTGGAACAACCAAGAAACACAACCATCGCATTATTCTCTGATAAATCCAAGAAAGACTTACCAGTTCACCAGTGCAGGTGAGTGAGGGAGAAGTCAAATCAACTGATGTGAGCATCAAAATGCAAACCTTTTTATATGGCCTGCATGGCGTCATCTCCGGAAACAAGGGAGCCCAGGGGTATGGACACCTGACCACTAACTACCTGAACAGGTTCCACCTATACATGCTTTACATATTTGCTTACATCCTAATTTTTGATGGAAACCCTCCTGAAGGAAAAACATGTGATCCTGAGCAAATTCTGCTTCCACCTAAGACGCGAGTCATGTGGTTCCCAATGGGAATGACACACTAATTAAAAAAAATCAGGCATTGAATTACTTGCTTTTCAAAGAAGATTTAATACGCTTGGATATTCTCATCTCCTTATTTCCATAAATGTCGAAATGATACCTTAGGTTTATTTCAATGCAGTAAGAACAGATAGCTATTATTAGGGAAGATGGACAATTCATCTGATTTACTATGAGAAATATCATGTCCTAATTCTCATGGTAAGAAACAGCTAATCCTACAGTGGGCCATCAGCGCTTCCACAAACCTTTGAGGTATTTGTCTCTCTAATACCTTTTTAACTCTTAAATACACCCAACCCATTCCTCTCCACACTCTGTTAACAACATTCATGCTTGGCAACGCCAATGGGAACACCACTCCAGTTACCTTAGAATCACAGAATCATGAAGGTTGGAAAAGACCTCTAAGATCATGAAGTCCAACCGTCAACCCAACACCACCATGCCTGCTAAACGATGTCCTGAAGTGCCATATCTACATGTTTTTTGAATACCTCCAGGGATGGTGACTTCAGGGCAAAGTAAAAGGGCACAAGTTTTGAAGGCATTTTTCACTGTCGGAGCAGCTAAAGTGGAATTTAGGCCCAAGACTCCATATTAGCATATTGAAGCTTTTTCCTGATCATGTTATCTCGATCAACTCTGCAGCACAGAAAATCTTTATTTCTCTGAGATATTCCAATCATGGAGGTGGAATGTGATCATCAGATTACATTTGGGTGACCACATTCCCCAATGAGATCAGTTACACAAATACTATGTGGGCAAAAAAAAAAACCCCAACCTGTTCAGCATGAGCAGTGCATCCTGTTTACTCTGGAAACCAGGAGTTCTGCTGGAGAACTGCAGGCATCAGCACTGGTTCCTTTCTAGCGTTTACATGGGGAATCTGGAATTCCTGCCCTAAGCCCACGTGAGCTGATGGATTTGCGCTGCTTTTGACATCCTTCCAACACCACTTCTTGGTTCATTCAGTCTTTCCATTCCTCTTCCTTTGCTTCCTTTGGTGCATCATGTGCAGTTTCTCCCCCCGAGACTCGTACTGCTGCACTGGTGGCTTTTCTAGATGATAGGAAGAAATAAGGACTTGTACAATGTGGTTTGCTTGTGTTGCCTGCTTCAGGGTGAGGAGAAACACGCACGACTGCATCAAACAGAACCCACAGATTGCAAAACGAACAGAGAACAAGGAGTTCAGATTTAGGTGTCTAATATTTTGACAGATTAATCTCCCCCCATCTTCTCATCCTAGAGCTAACCCTGCTGGGTAATGCTGAGCCAGCAACTGTCCTCCACTACTTTTAGGTCCCCTTGCAGCAGCAGCCTCCAACACTTCTCTCGCTGAGGAGTTTTACATAGTCCAGTTTGTACAGTTCTTCATGCTTTCCCAGTGCTTTCCCAGTGCTCCAGGCTCACCTCCGAAACCAGCGCTGAGGACCGGTCCTACGTCTCCCTTTCCATAGTGGGTTATTGTACACCCTATTGTTACATTTGATTAGCAAGAAATTGTAACGGCTTCTAAGCAAAACAGACATTTTAGGAGATATAAATTGATCTGCGTTTGTAATATGTGGGAACATCAGAGGGATGGATTATTATTCTTAATTGACACTTCTCTGTGGATCTCTATTATATTTATGAGCAATTTGGTCATTTGACTAGTCACATTAACTTCAGTGAGTCACGACCCCACAGCAACGTCCTTTCGCGGCCACCCTCCTTTGGCAAAAGAGCTGAAAAGAAGGGACTTTTTCTTCCCAAATCTGACACTCTGGCATCGCTTTGATTAAACAGCACGTGTCAAGGTCTCTTGCAGAACCAGAGTGTGATGGGTAGCATTTTGATGAAAAGCCCACGACAGAGTGCAAAGCTGAACCAGAAGAAGTTGCTGGAGCCCAGGAGGAGACGGGCTCCCCTACCCAGAGGTTTGCTGCAGAAGAGGAGCCCCTGAGCAGTGCATTCTGGTGCTCAGGAGAATATTTCTGAAAAAGTTGGTAAAAAAAGAACACAGTCAACCCTTTTGGGTCCCAGTAATCCAAGAGAGACTTCGGATTCCACCACCAAGAGCTCCCAAAGATGGAGGTACAAGAAGATTGGAGCTATGCTCCTACAGCTATAAAAAATTTGCCTGCAGACATGAAACACCGCATGGTCGTGGGGACATGATTGTTAACAGAAACACCAAACTTCAGGATGTGCAGATGTCGTGATTTTTGATGGAAACATCTCAAACTCAAATTTTCCCCCATGCAACTGTCTGGATATGCACCACTGTGGGCTGTTCAGCTGGATTTCTGCTAGAAATTTCATAAACTGCTGAACACTTCTCTGTAAAAATACGACACCCCTGGATTTCTTTGCATCCCTTGGTTTACCTAAAAGCCTCCTAAGTAAATGTTCTTCCTCTGTAGCATCCAGCACTGATCAGCATCAGGCACTTCATTTTGCTTATATGCAGCATCCCATATAGCATACTACCTACATTTTGGTGGACAAAGAATTTTCATAGAAATCAAGGATTCTCCCCATATTTTCAGCTTGGCAAGGCCTTCCCAGCCCACTCTCCCGCACTTTGTTGCAATTAAATCTTAAAATCTGGGGTTTCATTACATCTGACTTTCCCCTCTCATCATCCCCTCCCACAGCCACCCAGGAAAGACGCGAGGGTGGGATCCAGCGTGGTCCGAGGGCAGCTTCCAGCTGGGGCTGGTCTCCAGGTTGCTGGTCCAGCGCCGGCTTCGGAAATGTCTCATAGCTGAAATGCCAGGAGGCTGAGTACAGAATGCAATTAGCCTCACATGACAAGTGGCTTGTCTAGTCCATGCCCTAGAGACTATTTAATCAAGTAATTAGATCATTAGTTCTGGGGCTGAGAGGAACCCCAGCATGGCACTATCCGCCTCTTTTCCTGTTTACTCAGGAAGGTGAGTGCTCCGTGAAGAATGAGAAGTGAGCATCTGAGTGCAATTACGTCTGAAAAAGAGGAACTAGCTGTGGTTATGAAAAAAAGCCTCATCTGTTTTATCTTTTGCCTTCTGACTATTGCGGATATTTGCTTTGATTTCCCAGTATTTTAGAATGGGAATCGAGCTTTCCTTAGGTTTTTTCACATCACCGAAAGAACTGTGTCCTGATCTCTGAGGAATACTTTTCAGAGCTCAGAGCACACTGCCTGGCAGAGCAACAACTGTGGGCCAACATTTGCTTAAGCTGAACATCAATTTTCTCCTAAACTATTAGAACCATTTCATAGATGTAGTGTAAACGTCCAGGTGTTCAGGGAGGAAGGATGACTGTTTCTCTTCCTACAGCACAATCTTGCGACGCTCACCTGGAAATGAGGTTTCTGCTTTCTACTGATGGTCTCAGCCTTTTAAAATCTGAGTTTCTATGTTCATAGGAAGGATTAAAGACAGCACAAGCATCACGCCATCGTAAGGATGCTACAGAGCAATAGTTTAAGGAAAAATGTTATCTGAATGACTTCTTTTCCACCTACAGTTTCTTATTTCCCAGAAGATTGTTCCATTTGATTCGGGAGCAGAAGCCAAGGAAATCATTGCCTGCACAGAATCTTTTTTGAGGAGTTTTGGAGTCAAATCAGCCCTCCACAGAGAGGTGATTAGGAAGCCTCATTTGTTTTTTTATTTCTATTATGTAGCATTTGTGCCTTGAGCACTTGCCAAAGTCCAGACGCCCGCCGTGGCAAGAGCTGCACAACCAGCAGCGAGAGCCAGGCTCTGCCGCAACCCGGTGTGAGAGGAGGGTGGAAACAGCAGACCGGTGAGGGCGGAACGATTTGCGCGAGGCCGGATCTCCACAGCCCACACGCAACGCCGCATCCATGGGGTATGATTTATCACGTCCCACTATCGGCTGGACTCCTCTACCAGAAAAAGTGAGACGGCGGTAATTGCAGGTTAGTCACCAGCCACGTGCCCTGGGGCATCTTTAAAGCAGGAGCCAGTGGGTGCTTGCAGACAGAGCTGCGCCCACGTCTGCTGCTTCAGCAGCCGGGCTGGCTTCCCCCGCGTCTGCCTCCCTGTGTCTCCTCCCGTCAGCGGCTGCTGCTAGGCCAGGTACCACTCTGCACGATCTCTGCTCGGGAAACCTGCCGGGCACTCCCTTTGGCATGTGGACTTTGGGTCCCTGAGGACGTTCCTCACTCCTGGGTGAGCAATTTGCAGACAAATTTGGTGCTAAGGAGGACGCACTGGGGTGCTGTTAGCAGATGTTCATGGAGGGTTCCCAGAATTGTCCGAGACACCCTGCTAATACTAGTAACACTTCTGCTGAGTTCAGTGGGGAGTGAATCCGTGTAGATCTCCCTGACTGATGAGGCTTGCCCAACTGCCCCCAGAGACAAGGAAACAGAAGATTGCAAAAGGCTGAGACAGGACCTCTTACAAATGGGTGACAAAGTCACAAGGCACAATCTCCCAGACCTGTTCATCTTCCCCTCTTTAGTGCTGTATTTACCCACTGCTCTTCATGCGACATTTCATTGCTGCATGCAGGATGCAGACACAGCCGGCCCTGAGCTGGAGCTCCAAAGCTGGAGGAGCTCTTCAGCAAATGGTTGTGTTTTCAAAGTCTTTTCAAAACCATGAGAACACGGCGCGTCCTCATGACATACACCATTCCCTCTCCCAGCCATGATCAGGGAAATCCCAGTTGAGTCCCAGGTCTCCAGCTACTGCCTTAGACCTTCCCACCCATTCTAGCAGGAGCTTCCACTCTACAGTGATCAGGCTTTTAGGAAGAAATTAAAAGAAGAAAGTGCAGGTCTGGGGGAGTGTGAAAGTGAAGGAAACACAGGCAGCTGATGACAAGGTCATATTTTTTTATTGCTTCATACAAGAAAAGAAGAACATGGCAAGAAAGAACAAACAGGGAAATTCTTCCAGCCACATCAGTGCAAAGAAGAGTTACAGGATCTCTCTCCCAGGCACCATTCCTGGGGGCACAAAATCAATCTGTTACATGTTACAGGGAAAGGCGTTGTTCTTGAGGTAAATATAGCAGAAACGGTGCAGAACGTAAGAAAAACCGTTTGAGGATTTACGCTTCCCAGGACAGGAAGGGCACTAGTAAAGCAAAGACGTGAGGAAGACGTTGGCAGGTTGAGGGATCTGCAAAGCGTTTTCGTTCCTTAGCCTTTGGAGACCCCACAAGGCAACGGCACTGCAGGGTGGGGTTCCCTTGCGGGTCCCACCACAGGAGCCCTCACACGCAGCCCCTCAGGGAGCCCTGCACTTACGACGGCAGACATCTGCGCAAGTGATGGCGTAGCGCCGGCCACAGGCAGAGCACACGCACACGCACTGCGGGCTGGCTTGTGTAACGCAGGCGGTGGGACAGGATTCCACACACTTCGTAACAGCCTGAACGCCCCCACAGCAGGGATCCACGCACGTGGTGGTGCACTTGGTCACCTCACTGCAGCAGGGATCTACACACGTGGTCGTGCACTTGGTCACCTCACTACAGCAGGGATCCACACACGTGGTCGTGCACTTGGTCACCTCACTACAGCAGGGATCTACACACGTGGTAGTGCACTTGGTCACCTCCTTGCAGCAGGGATCTACACACGTGGTGGTACACTTGGTCACCTCAGTACAGCAGGGATCAACACACGTGGTGGTGCACTTGGTCACTTCCTTGCAGCAGGGATCCACGCAAGTGGTCGTGCACTTGGTCACCTCCTCACAGCATGGATTCACACATGTGGTGGTGCACTTGGTCACCTCCTTGCAGCAGGGTTCCACACAGGTGGTGGTGCACTTGGTCACCTCCTTGCAGCAGGGATCCACGCACGTGGTGGTGCACTTGGTCACCTCCTCACAGCATGGATTCACGCACGTGGTGGTGCACTTGGTCACTCCACAACAGCAGGGATCCACGCACCTCGTGGTGCACTTGGTCACCCTCCCACAGCATGGCTCCACACACTTAGTAGTGCATCTGGTCACAGCTCCACAGCAGGGATCCACACACCGGGTAGCACACTTGGTCACTCCTCCACAGCATGGAGCCACACACCTGGTCGCGCACCTTGTCACTCCTCCACAGCATGGATCTACGCATCTGGTGGTGCATTTGGTCACTCTGCTGCAGCACGGATCCACACACTGAGTGGTGTATCTGGTGATACCTCCACAGCATGGATCTATGCACCTGGTGGTGCATCTGGTCACAGCTTCACAGCATGGATCCACACACTTTGTAGTGCATTTGGTCACCTCTCTACAGCATGGTTCCACACACCTGGTCGTGCACTTGGTCACTCTGTCACAGCATGGATCCACACACTTTGTGGTGTATCTGGTGACACCTCCACAGCACGGATCCACACACGTGGTGGTACACTTGGTCACCTCTCTACAGCATGGATCCACACACCTGGTTGTGCACTTGGTCACTCTGTCACAGCATGGATCCACACACTTAGTGGTGCATCTGGCGACACCTCCACAGCAAGGATCCACACATCTGGTGGTGCATTTTGTCACTTCTCCACAACACGGATCAATGCATGTGGTGGTGCACTTGGTCACTTCCTTGCAGCAGGGTTCCACGCATGTGGTGGTGCACTTGGTCACCTCCTTGCAGCAGGGATCTACACACGTGGTGGTACACTTGGTCACTTCCTCACAGCACGGGTTAACACACGTGGTGGTACACTTGGTCACTTCCTTGCAGCAGGGATCCACACACGTGGTGGTACACTTGGTCACTTCCTCACAGCACGGGTTAACACATGTGGTGGTACACTTGGTCACTTCCTTGCAGCAGGGATCTACACACGTGGTGGTACACTTGGTCACTTCCTTGCAGCAGGGATCTACACACGTGGTGGTACACTTGGTCA
>Ga0065711_1008680_pt1 | contig 13281 bp, 9 predicted proteins | sample Hoacrofraction12_FD_59098 | JGI IMG/M metagenome (GOLD analysis project Ga0065711, IMG submission 59098) | Hoatzin crop microbial communities from Cojedes, Venezuela - Epithelial fraction 12 v2 (version 2) | ecosystem: Host-associated > Birds > Digestive system > Esophagus > Crop | place...
GCCCTGGTGAGGCCTCATCTGGAGTACTCTGTCCAGTTCTGGGCTCCCCAGTTCAAGAAAGATGAGGAGCTACTGGAGAGAGTCCAGCGGAGGGCTACAAGGATGATGAGGGAACTGGAACATCTCCCCTACGAGGAGAGGCTGAGGGAGCTGGGCTTGTTCAGCCTGAAGAGAAGTCTGCGAGGGGACCTAATAAATGCTTATAAATATCTGAAGGGTGGGTGTCAGGAGGATGGGGCCAAGCTCTTTTCAGTGGTGCCCTGTGACAGGACGAGGGGCAATGGGCACAAACTGAAGCACAGGACGTTCTGTCTGAACATGAGGAAGAACCTCTTCCCTCTGAGGGTGACAGAGCCCTGGAACAGGCTGCCCAGGGAGGTTGTGGAGTCTCCTTCTCTGGAGATATGCAAGACCCTCCTGGATGAGGTCCTGTGCAGCCTGCTGTAGGTGACCCTGCTTTGGCAGGAGGGTTGGACTAGATGACCCACAGAGGTCCCTTTCAACCCCTACTATTCTGTGATTCTGTGATTCTGTAACTGGAAGGCACGAATCCTGGGCTGGTCTGTGAGCTCTGCTGCTGTCTGACTGTAGGCAAAAAACATTCTATTCCTAAACCACCACTCTTCCCTTTCTAAAAATAGAACATTGATTCCTCACTCTCTTTTTTATAAAATGTTTTGATATTTGTAGTGAAAAAGCATTGCACAGGCTGGATTCTACAAACCTTCAGTATATAAATCTGATTCTCTATGTATGCTTTATTGGAAAAAAAATCTGATTCACAGAAACTGATTGCTTTTGTTGAAATACATCAATTGGACAAAAGTTCCCTCAAGGTAGATGGAATTTCAGACAAGACAGCACAACTGAGATTTCGTTCACTGTTTTTCACTGCCAGAGCTACTCCTCTTCATTTGAATAACNGATTGCAAGAGGCTGACTTGACAGTCACCTGGTTGAGACAATCAGGTAGGTGTCCAGAACAAAGTTCTCCTTCGAATAAGGACAGAAAGGGATTAGGTCTTGCATCTCCCCACTGTTAGCTGTGCATATTAACTTAAGTGTCTTGGGATGGTTTGCTCTTATAGTGTTCCCAGCCTTGAGCAGATGAACTCTCACCAACTTTTATTTCATCTGCAGAGTCAAAGGTATGGTTGAGTGTATTTCTGGGCTGAGTGCTCTCTGAAGGATGCCCTGCTCACCCTGCCAGTTTACTGTTGCTCATCTTATTAATAGGAATACGTATTTCTACTTTGGTGTGTCTAGGAGGTTCTAAGAAGAAACAATACCCTCCTCTAGTGAGCAGAAGTACTGAAGGAATGCCTGTAAATATAGAGATTTATAGAGAAATTTTGCTCTGGGATGGAGCTTCTTTGAAGTTATTGGAGAGTTTAGTACAGACAGCCCTACAGAGTGTTTTGTTATCATTGACATTTCGATGGCATCAATATGAGGCAAGACTATTAATTCACTATAAAATTCATTATAAAATAAGATTATTTTTTTCATAAAGGTCTGTCAAGTTCAGAGGAAGTTTAGGAATCAGAACTTAATCTTTTGATGTTGTTTTGATCATCTCTAGTTGAAATTACTTGTCTGATGTTCTTCTAACACAGGATGATGTTACAAAGAACCAACTCAGTTACAGTGACTCAACCAGCAGATAAATTTCCTTCCAACTGTAGAGCAAAACAAGATTCTGTTCTTGGAAAGTGACCATTCAAAAAAATCCTGGTCACTGCTGAGAGTAGTATTGTTCACTTTTTAAGCACCAGTTTTCTCTCCAGAGCACTATTAAATCTTTCCCTCAGTTACAAACCCTTTCCTTTCTGAGGCAATGTAACAGGTTTTGTCCCAGAACTTTGTAAATATTACCCTCACAGGAATTAATTTTTCCAAAGGGAAAGTTCAGAGAATACCTAATCAATTATTTTCTGCCATGAAATAATAAACACTTTAAAAGGAAATGCTTTTTGACTGAAAGTAAATTTCTCTAGGGAAAAGTTTTAATTTATAACTTGAGATTTTCAGTGATAAGTAAATTGAAATAATACTTTTTTTCCCTCCAAAAATTAAAGAAAAAGCACCTATCCTTTAAAAAGATCACATTTTTTTCATATAATCCTTTTGGAACTACAAGAATTTTCTGGCTGGTTTATAAAATATTTTTTTCCACTGAGGTTGTGTCACAGAACTAATTAAAACATATGGTTAAAATTTCTTGGATGTAAACTAGTACTGTGAACTCCTTTCACAAGTGAATAATATTGCTGCTTAAAGTGAATATTTCTTGCTAAGTTTTTCTTACTTACTGTTCCAACTTTTACAGCTAGTTAATAATGACTATGTTAAGATTTATTAGAAAGATTGATAGTTATTTTGATGAGTGTTCCTCTGTGAATATCTTTTTTCCTTCTAATAATAACTGAGATGTGTAAAATATCCAACTGAGATAAAGAGAGAAGAAAAAAAAGCCACACATCATCAAACAGTTTATCACCATGGAAAATATCACAAAATAGCCCATAATTATAGAAAATCAAATATAAGTGAACCCATAAAGCTAACGTCTTTCTTTCCACATGCAGTCGGGGGAAGAAGAAAAAAAACAACAACCCACACGAACATGAGCTGAAAAATACATTAATGTTGTAATTCAACCAAACTAAACTTTGTATGGCACAGAATTAAAACATTTTTTTGAGTCCAAACAAAGCTATAATTTTTTCCATACTGGATAAAATTCTGTAATAAAAGCTGCATAAAATAAGAAAGCCCTAGTTTTGATACACTAGTGAGCCCACAAATATATCTATATGTGTTCCTTTATTAACAATTCACGTTTCTTTTAGTAGTTGAAGAATACATTTGGTTTCAGATTAAAAGCACGATTCAAAGGAAAATCATCACTGTAAGCTACAAATGCAACAATTTCTAACATGGATGAGGGAATCATTTTGACTTGCAACCCTCTACACCTACCATTTTCAGCCTTAACGGCTAAGGGGACCATCTTTTCAGTATGCAAATTCAGCCAGGCCAAATATGGGGTTTTGATACAAAAATGCAGCCCTCCCCAATGTAGGATTTATCTGCATAGTATGAAGTGTTAAAGCACTGTGTTCTTTTCATCTTTGTCTTTCGTGATGCATGTATAAACCATGGATAAAGAGAGAAAGCTCTCTACTCCTTACTTCAGAAGTAACTTCATCTTAACTATGAACTTTTATTGTCCTCTTGTCAAAAGGCGCTTTCTTCAAAGAAGGTGTTCTCAGCCATCTGTTCACAAGGGACATTGTCATCTGGCAAATCTGGTTGTTTTTTTGTAGCTTTAATTCAGTTTCAAAACCTTCAGACTTTTCAAATCTGGCAGCAGATGCAGAGTAACAAATGTGTGTTTGTCAGCCCACTATTCCCTGATGAGATGCCTGTGAGCATGCTGATTACACATACGCAACTAATTAGGACCATGGTTAGGATAAGTTAATGAATTGATTTACCTCCAGATCCAGCTAAGTGGCAACCTCATGCACACACATAGTAACAGACACCGCCTCACAATTTCCTGCTGTCTGCGTCTTGCCAGCCAACATGGTGAGGCCAGGCCTCCTGTCTCCTAAGTCACAGATTGCCTTCTAGAAGCTGTGAAAGTGGGAAGATACTTCAGCAAGGGCAGTGGGGGTAAACAGCAGTCTTTTTTGACAGGAAGAGATGGCTGTTTCTGAGCATAAAAACTGTTATGCTGCTTTGTTTCCTTTTCATGAAGTGTTAAATACCTCTGGCACTGTTTTAATGGCCTGTCTGGTTGAACACAAGCAGCAAAATTCTGGCAGAATGTAGAAGCCAGCTCTCCATTTATAAAGCCCCTTGCCTCTGTGGTGTCAATTGTCCCTCACACACAGTCCTCCTTGCTTCAGCCTAAAGATGGCTGAGGTCCCTGCAGAGGGCTGTGGCCAGAGAGGCTTGGTCAAGTCCAAGCGCAGCAGCCACCTTTTTGTGAGGCAGCAAAGTGGGGATGTGTCGCGTTAAAGGGGGGGGGTAAGGGGAGTCTGATATTCTACTTGCCTGCCAGAGCCCTTCCAAGGACTTTCACTGAAACAGTTTCACAAAGTTGAAACAATAGGTAATTTATTCAAGCGACAGTTATCACAGATTCGGAATTGCCGTTGGTAAATTCACTGTCTACAAAAGCTGAGCTCTAAGTAATAGTTCAGCGCTTTAGTTAACAATCTGTTCCCGGGGATACATCTGACAAAGTCAGAGGTGCGACTCTTACCAAAAAGGCGTCCCTTCTTGGGGGGGGAAGAGAGGTTCAGGCCCGTCGACCAGTCCGTCAGGTGAAGTTCTCGCTTGGCTGCTCCTCTCAAAGAGAGTTTTCAAGTGCCAATTTTTATATGTTTGGAAATCTTTTTGCTAGGTGGGACTAAGTCAATTATTGTGTATCGATTGGCTCTTGGCATGGAATGTCGTGTCGTCAGAAGCGGGACTCAGCAGTGTGACACACCTTCAGAGCGGGCATCTTGGTATGTGTATTCGGGGACCATTTGTGCTTTATCCAAAGCAATCTCTGAAGCAATCTCTGGCTACGCAGCCTCCGCGGAGCCCCAAAGATCACTGAGTTTACAGTGATGGGCTATCTCCCCTTACTTTTGTCTGATAAGATAAGCACCAGTTATTTACTTCCTTTGTTAGCTCTTTGGCTCTTGACACCTCAGTCGAGACGCCTCAGTCCGTTTGTCTTTTGTCTTGCATTCGACAAGTCCCGCAAGGCCATCGATTACAGGATGGAAGAAACATGACCAGGAAGAACAGTGTGTCTAGTGCTCCTGGTATTCGTTGTTAAAGTCCAAAGTGCTACTTGAAAAACTGGGGCAAGAGAGATGTTCCCTGTGTAGGACAGTAGTGCACGTAAAAGGCACTTCTGTGTTGCTTCCATCTCACGGCCAAAACGCAGCTTCCCTGGCTGAGATTCAACACTCTGCAAATGTGGTCTGTACACATGGGGACTTCAACAGATTCCCCTTGGCAAAATTCCTCCCAGACTGAAGGAAACGTTAATGTAGGTCAGATCAGCCATACAGAAAGTGGGTCTATTTCTTTCCATCAACTGGGTTCTAGAGGGACCTTCATGGATAAGTGCAACTGCAGACATTCAGGCTTCCTCCCCTCTTGGCTCAGTGCCACAGAACTGAAGTCCCACAGAGAAGGGACCACCGTGGGAGTTAATTCAGGAAAATAATTTTACTGACCTCTAGATGGCTGGCAGGGAGACCCCCAACTATGTTCCCATAAACTATATCATGAAGCAGAGAACAAATATTCTTCCTATATACTCAAGAGTGGAAAATTCAGCTATGACATCTTCCACATACACTCAGCTTTTCTCTCAACATACTGTTCTAGTAGGGAAATGAGGAATCAAATGTATTTTTTTGTGTATTATCCAATGTGTATACCCACACGCACAGCTGCATGTGCACACATACAGGGGTCATACCCTGCTAACTTGGTTATCCATTCTCACCAATAACTTTCTAATATACAGACCAACTCCATTCAAATTTGACAGAAAGATAGTGATCTCACTGCCAAATCACAAATGACAAAGAAATTTTGTAGAAAAACATCTCTCAGGTCTCTGTTTATTCAATAAACTGACATATCAGTCAGTAAGCCAAGTGGTACAAAGTCATGGTGACCCAGTCTTTGTTCCACTCATCATGAAAGCATTTCTTTCTGATGGTCTGGAATTGCTCACCATTAGATGGCAAATTCAATGACCAGACAGCCAATGGCTTTGTCTAATTTGGTATCGAGTATGGGTTTTTCAAACATTATCTCCCATAATCTCAGTTCTGAGTTCCTTTTGCTTTGAGTGTGGGAGAACGGTGTTTGCAAAAGATCCATAGCACTGTGATTTCATAAATCGTGTTTGGTCTCTAATGAGCAAACTCCTTCTGCAAATGATGAAACCATTATCATACCACGCAGGCTATAGAAGTGCATCAGTCTTTTGGCCCAAGACATTGGCAGTTTCCACTCTATATTTCTTCTGAGCGATGTGACGGACAAAGCCTGACAAGGAGCAGGATTCTGGGTCCTTCATAGCTGGGTGCTTCTGAGCAAAGTATTTCTGAAGCTAAAGCACAAGAATAAAAACACAATCTCAGAAGATGTGGTGCACATTAAAGGCTTCACTAAATTTGTACTGAAAGAATAAAATTACTGTTTCCATCTTTACTATAGAACAGTGCTTACATATATATTTAGTGGACACATTGTCCTGCACCATTCTACATGATCTCTTTATTGGGGATGGAGTTGTTCATGTGTTAAAAATCATGTCAGTATTCAAGTGTTGCACTGAAATGTCACATCTTAACAACATATTTTAAAGGATTTAAAGCACTAGAAGGGCTGCAGGGTGATTAGTAGATCGGCTTGCAGAACGATTTAGGAAAATATCTTCATCAAAGAATTTCTTAACTGCAGGCCTAAGATATATCCTTAACTGCTTTATTCAACAAGGTCTTCTACAGAAATACTTGCCTATCTCAAAGTGTATAAGACACAACACAGAGTTAATTGAATTATTTGTTGGCTTCACAATAAATTTATGCTAAAGAACATTGCTGAATCAGGGTTTTAACAGGCAAACAGTTAAGCAAAAGAATCATGTGCATGGCTTGAGCCAGGCAGCAGGAGGCAAGAATCCAGAGGTTTTTTCACAGCTCTGCCTTTGGGAAAGTGAGATTAATCTTTATGCTTGTAATAGATTTTGAGCTTTCCTTACGTACTGTTGTACCTCAGGCATCCTAGATATAATTAGAAATAGTAATCAAATGTCAGCCTCTTGCTTATTGTACTTCGTAATTGTGAGATTTAGTTAATTAGTACATTTCATGTTCTTTGGTGTCCTAGGACAATGAAGGTCATGTATCTACTTAGATAGATGTTTAGAAAAATGTAGACCATTATTATGCAAATGTACTTGAAGTCTGAAGTATTATTAGTCAGTCATAGATAGATGAGGAGGACTGAGGCTGTGATAACGACTCCAGCTGTTAGTGTGGCCATCAGTTCTTAGAGAAGATGGATTCAACCTTTCCACTATCAAAATTACAATAAATACCAAAACAAAAAAAAAGAGGGAAAACAATTGCTAATTTAAAAATTCCATTTAAAAATCAGGACAAACTGTGCTGAAGACAGTAGAGGAAAGACAGCCAGGTCACTTGTGACAGGTCCTGGACGTAGATGCTTTGGTGCTTTGCGAGTACAACCAAAGCTCTTCCTACTATTTTGGACATACATAAGGTTTATCTTTTAAGTTATCTCTCTAGCTTCTGAAATATGCAGGCAAACTTTCCCACCTTTAGCACAGTGGGATACTGTGGAAGAATCTCTGTCTCACATGTGGCCACTTATCTTGAGATTTCTCTTTGAGACTTTTCAGTCAAAAGTTAGTATTAGCCAACGTATTCAATAAAGTCAGTGAGGGGAGAGATGGGAACAGGCAGACAGGCACACTGGAGACACCTCCTTTCTCTCAAAGAAAGCAGTGAAAGAAATCTGTTAACTTTTCTCTTCTTTATCCATCAGTGTTTCAAATCTCTTTGTCCTTTGAGTGATTAGTTAGCTTTACAAAAAAAAAAGTCATACGCACTTGGTTTAGTTCCAAAATTCAGATTGTACCTTAAAATCAACAGCAAAAATGACCAAAAAGCTTGCAGGGAGACAGAAACATTTTCAGCATTTCCTTTCCCAGATAGTGTGCAACACCGGTTGCAAAGTCAAATAGTGAAACAGCTCAGCAAAAAATATGTAACCAGTCAGCGCCATTTTCTCCTCTAGGACTAACATCTATAATGACAATCAAAAGTGTGCAGAAGTTCATATGGGTCCAGTCTTAATTTTGGTGAAAAAGGCAAGGATTGCGAGATGCAAAACAGATGAAGGAACCAGATATCTATAGGCAGGTAGCAGCAAATTCAATTCCGATTTTTTTTCCATTATTTGCTGCTTTCATCCTTGGTCCGGAGGAGGCTTATGCATATTATTAGTCTACTTAAGCTCATCAATTTCTAGATTTTAGGATTGGAATGGTCCATTATTATCATCCAGTGTGACCTGCAAAACACAAACCAGAGAGTTACAGCTGATAATTTCTGCAGTTCAATAAGCTGCTTATTGACTTGATCCTTCAAAATGCTCAGCTTTCAGGCCTCAGTTGAGCCAAGCATTTGAAAGTGATCCACTTTACGTGGGAGACAAGATGACTACCCACAGCTTAAAATTACCCACAAATATGTCTTACCTGAATTAAGTCCAAAATAGTTTCCTAATGAAGGACTTAATCCTTCATGGCAGTAAAAAGGCGATTTAGGCCTGCAGTGCTGGACCCATAACTAAGGCAGTTGAGAGTGCACACATATTCACTCAGCTTACACAGAAAGGATCACTTACATGGCTGTTCAGAACATAAACTCAAAATTTGTCACTTCTCACAGGTTAGTTTGTTAGAATCAAACCAGGTTTTGCAAATGTGTCAACCAATGCCACTGTTGACAGAAATATTCCTAAGACCTGGAGAAGTCACCTTGGATGACTCCAAGGACCTCGAAACTCACATAAACCCCAACCTTCTTACTTTGGAAAGGGGCATTTTAACAAAATTCCATTTCATTAAAGCTTTGAATTTAATTATATTGCAGAAATAGAACAACGGTGAAATCTCTCAGGTCATTTTAGAAGGGAGTCACCAGACTCCTGAGAAAGCAGATTCCTTGTTTTCTTTATCCTCTGCTCTTATAAATTGTTTGTTATATTCACTTACTGTTCTCTGGGACTGTGTGTCTTGTTTTCTTCGAGCACATTTACGAAAATGAGGAAGGAAAAAATACTTGTCTTTTTTAAATCCTTGAGTTCAACAGACAATCTGGGATTCCAGTCTGAAATGTCAAACTGCTTACTTCCACCCGCAGACAAATTTGGATTTTCAACTCTTTTATTTATTTATCTATTTGGATGGGTTAAAGTTATCCTAGTACCTGTCACATTCCCTGTTGAAGCCTTTTGGTGAAAGGACTTTGAAGCACTATTCATAAATCTCATTCTTAAATAGCATTCCTTTGAGGTAAAAAAAAAAGACAAATATCTATATTTTCCACTGCCATTAGATTTTCGTATCTGGAATGAGTAAGGGTCTTTAAAAGGAACAAGAGGAAAGCAGCAACTCCAGTTGCCTGCAATATCTCAAGCACTGTCCTTATGTATGCATTCAGTTCCCATCCTAACAATCCACACTCGTGTGTTCAGTGCAAAAGAAGTGAGTAATCCTTATGAATCAATTGTGAGTTTTGTCCATCAGAAGTGTCATGGTATACATATGTAGTGGGCTGAATTCAGCTTCTTCACTTGTTATTGTCCGAAGGCCAGTAGACCCTCCCAGAAGGTCCCTGTGCAACTTATACAGGATCCCTGTATAACTGAGTGTCTCCAATTCATTAGAAAACCGCACACACCACCTTTTGAAGATCTGATCTCAGTTTGGACTCCAGAGGAAAGTCAAAGCCACACTCAAGACATAAATGCTCCAGAGAACTGAAGGTAATGACTTTATTTCTGTTTCATTTCAAAAACCTCACAATTGCCTTCAGTTTCAGTTGAAGAAAAACAACAAGAAAAAAAGAAACCACGGCAACAAATCTGCAATGAATTGTTTTCCTTTTTCTCCACTATTTTTAAAGATGGATGCTCACTTGACGTGAAACTTGATCCAGTTTGTATTTCTGAACATGAAAAATCTCCTGTGATAAAGTTTGAAGAAATAAAAAGTTATTTTAACACTCCTATTTTAAATAATTTGAAGAAGTTTCATTTTAAACAGGTAAAAACATTTTATGTAATCTTCATAGTGTAGTCGTAAATTCATTTTACTAGAGTATGTATTTTTTAAATTTTTCAAAATTATACACCAATATCTAATTTCAAGATTAAAAGTTCAGCATTTAAAAAAATACAGAAAAAAATAAATCATGAGAAATACCCACATTTCAGTTTTTCATTTTGAACAGAATAGCAGAAATTGATGGAGAAAAGAAATACAGTTTTCAGACCAGACTGTATATGTTGTGGGTAGCACTGCTCAGAATTCAGAGACCAGCATAAAAATTGGTTCTCGTCATGTTAGCATCTATGCACTTAGCAATCAACTCTTTGCTTAGCCTCATAACAAGTCAGGGATAGGGTTATTTCCACAGTGCTCTGAGAGTACATCTTCTTTAGCAGCGGCAGTGAGTTAACAGTGCTGTAGCATAACAAGTTATGGCTCATCAGTGAGTGTCAATAACTGTGTGTAGTCAGTATGCAATCGGGATGAAAGGCCTGCTTAGCAGATAGAAAAGTGTCAGTTCCTTTTTACTAAACTGCTTTTTCACATCATTGATCCTTCAAGGCATTCCTTTTTTTAAAAATCTAACTGCTTCAATAAAATCACAGGGTAAGTCAGATAGGAACCATTTTTCAAAGTATTTGTTGACTCCTATTGTAAAAGCCAATTGTTCCTGAGAGGATGGCCTCCTGGTCAGGAGCTCAGCATCTCCTAATATCCTGCCTAACTTGAATTCCAGAAACAGAGAGTAAAAAGTAAAAAGTCCATCCCTTGAAACTCCAGACCAGTGGGAATTTAACTTTGTGAGTTTTATAGAATATTTATTTCCCTTGTCACTGTAATGGTCGGTGGGCTTGTATAACTGTACAAGGAAAAAAAAATCCTGGAAGAGAAGGTCCCTCAGTTCTGCTCAGTTTTCAGGACTAGTTCATCTCTCCTCAACCAGAGCAGGCTCTTTATTTACTGGTGTGCAGCTGAGCCGAGGAAGTCAAAGATGGACATGGCAAGAAGATGGAGGGAACCAGCCAGTAATGTTGTCTCAGGTGTGTTTTTTGCATTATCTAAAGTATAAAGTAGCCTTCTCCACATGTCCACGTTGTAGAGGGAAGACTCATCCAAAATGATTTTAAAGTAAAACTGATAGCAAAACCAAGGACTTCCTGAACACTTCCTGAGTACTCATGCGAATGCTAAGGCAAATGCTGAGCTGTGTCCTTTTACAGCTATACTGCTAACACTACCCTCAGCTAGATAGGTTAAAACTAGCTGAAATACTTCTGACTTAAACATCAATTTCAAGAACAACTGGTTACTTGCAATATATCACTACAGCTGCATTGTAGCTGGACCCAGCTGTTTGACTGCCACTCCACCCTCCCTCCTCACAGAAGCTGGTCACCACTTTCTCCTGTAACTGCTCTCTTCCACCCCAGACCCTTTCGTTACTCTTCAGCCTAAGCTAGGTTATCCACTGGCGTACAGCAAGCAAAAATCATACAATGTCCGCAATGCAGGTCTTGACTCAGATTTCATTTGCGATGGAGTCCTTGGCCAATATCTAAGTCTCAGCCTCCATGCTCTGGTAAGGATCGTGCTTGGCAAGGTGGTGACACATCTCAGGATGATCCAAAGAGGGAGGACAATGGGTACAAAGTGAGACTTTTCTCTGTCCACCTTTTTGGGTGGATAAAAAAAGAGCTTCTTCATTTGGCATCCCAACATAGGAGCAAAAATGTCAAGGTCTGCTTCAGGAAAGACACGCAGCAGCAGGGTATGCTATGAGGCACTGCTAAGGAGTCAGCTGCCTCTGATACGTTAGGAATAATAGCAGGAGACCCACCACATTCCCAACAAGGCATCACCTGGATGAGTTCATTCTGCTGCATCCTTCTTATTACAGCGGTAATAACAACAGTGTTGCTCTGATGGATTGTCAGAGTTAATTTCTTGATGAGACAGAGAAGACAGCTCTCATGTCAGGCTCCCTGTAGAGCCTGGCAGACCTCTGTACACTTTATATCTGTGGATCATATTTCACGTTTTTCTTTGTTTTCTTAAAGAGGTAGTCTGTATTTCTTTTTATCAGCAAGTCTCACAGCATTTTATCGGGAAAAAAAAAATTCACTGCTATGAATGTAGAAAGTGAGTTACATGATGTGTCCCACATCACTGGACAGGCAATCGGAACAGAAGAAGAAGGATTCCTCCTCGACCAAGAGCTTGTTGTGTGCAGCTGCCTGACCAAACCTGGGATTTTGTCATGTAATCAACCCTGTGACTCCAGGAAATAAATCATGAACGTATAATGTCTGTGGCTTTATGGAGTTTTGCTACCAAAGTCCGTTTTCATCTCAGGGTACTTTTCCAGAACCTCTTCAAACGCAGCATGGCGCAGGCTGCCATCAGAAGAGGTGATTTTCACTCACAGCTGCTTGTTCTCTCCTTGTGTTGGCCACACATGTGTCACAAAATTAGTGGTTAGGTCACTTAAATGATCACTCAAATATGTTGCAAGAAAAGATTTTACTGAAAATTTAGAAGATGTGATCTTACCATGTTTGTTGGCAAGGTTCACTCTATTACTTATTAAATACATGGAATACAAAATCAAAGGGGATTTTGAGTAGAAAATAATTTATAGAGAGTAAAAGAGAAGTGTAAGGGGTAAGGCAGACCCTCCTGTTGAGTCACTAGGTTCGAACTGGACCCCCTTGTTTTCTAAACTCCTTCTCAGAGAGGAACCTAGGTGTGACTGGATCCAGAACCGTCCTTAGACCACAACAGTTTACGTCTAAGGAATATGTTCGTGTGTTCACAGTTTAAAGAGAGCAAGAGAGTCACAGGAATTTAGTAGCTATTAATCTCTGCTTAACATAGCATTTACAGAGTAATTAGAAAGAATTTGGTGTTACAATCACAGTAATAGAATATTATGTTTTGAATTGATTCACACACACACACACACAATCATAAAAATTCCCCTCGAGTTCAGTGAAATACTCACTTCAAATCAAATGATTTCTCAACGGGCAAAGGTTGAGTCTGAAGATCAGCCCAGGTAGTCCACAAGTTACTCTGAGAAGCGTCCCACCCACAGGGAGTTATTGGGCACAGCCCGCTGCGGACCAGAAGAGCTCAGAGGGCCTTTCTTGGTACCACTGTTTATAGGTTCTCAAGATGATTGACTTTAGGCATCAGTAATCTTCCATCCTGGTTACAATCCACATGAAGCAATCCTGATATTTAGACAGAAACTATACAATCCTGATATTTGTGGAGTCTCCTTCTCTGGAGATATTCAAGACCCACCTGGACAAGGTCCTCTGCAGCCTACTGTAGGTGACCCTGCTTCGGCAGGAGGGTTGGACTAGATGACCCACAGAGGTCCC
>Ga0065711_1045754_pt1 | contig 13281 bp, 7 predicted proteins | sample Hoacrofraction12_FD_59098 | JGI IMG/M metagenome (GOLD analysis project Ga0065711, IMG submission 59098) | Hoatzin crop microbial communities from Cojedes, Venezuela - Epithelial fraction 12 v2 (version 2) | ecosystem: Host-associated > Birds > Digestive system > Esophagus > Crop | place...
CCGAAGCAGGGTCACCTACAGCAGGCTGCACAGGACCTTGTCCAGGCAGGTCTTGAATATCTCCAGAGAAGGAGACTCCACAACCTCCCTGGGCAGCCTGTTCCAGTGCTCTGTCACCCTCAGAGTGAAGTTCTTCCTCATGTTCAGACGAAACTTCCTATGCTTCAGTTTGTGCCCGTTGCCCCTTGTCCTGTCGCTGTGCACCACTGAAAAGAGCTTGGCCCCATCCTCCTGACACCCACCCTTGAGATATTTATAAACATTTATTAGGTCCCCTCTCAGCCTTCTCTTCTTCAGGCTAAACAAGCCCAGCTCCCTCAGCCTTTCCTCGTAGGAGAGATGCTCCAGTCCCCTCACCATCATCGCAGCCCTCTGCTGGACACTCTCCAGTAGGTCCTCATCTTTCTTTAACTGGGGAGTGCAGAACTAGACATACTACTCCAGATGGGACCTCACTAGGGCAGTGTAAAAGGGAAGGAGAACCTCCCTCGACCTACTGGCCACACTCCTCTTCATGCACCCCTGGATCCCATTGGCTTTCTTGGCAGCCAGACTCCCTCAAGAGTCAACAGCACCTCACAGTTTGATGTCATCAGCAGACTTGCTAATGGTGCGTTCAACTCCTGCATCCAGATTGTTGATAAATATATTAAACAGGACTGGTCCTAGAATTGAACCCTGGGAACACCACTCGTGACTACTCGCCAGCCAAATGTAGCCCCATTCACTACAACCCTTTGAGCTCTTCGCTTCAGCCAGTTCTTCACCCAGTGCACCATGAACCTGCTCATCCCACAGCTGGACAACTCATCCAGAAGGATGCTGTGAGTGACAGTATCAAAAGCCGTCGTAAAATCCAGAAAAACTACATCCACAGCCTTCCCTTCATCCACTAGGCAGGTGACCTTACCATAGAAGGGTATCAAATTAGTGAAACAACTTTTTGTTTGTGAACCCATGATGGCTGTGCCTGATGACTGCATTATTCTTTAAATGCACTTCAATAGTACCCAGTGTGATCTTCTCCATAATTGTTCCACAACTGAGGTTAGATGAACAGGTCTGTAGTTCCCCGAGTCTTCCCTCACGCTCTTTTTGTAAATTGGAATAACATTGGCTGGCTTGCAGTCATCAGAGGGCCTCGTGATCTTCCCAGGACCTTTGGTAGTTAATCAAGAGGGATCCTACCATAACATCTGATAGCTCTTTCGGTACTCTGGGATGAATCCCCCTGAATGTAAGCATTCAACTGATACAGCTGGTCCGTTACAATTTCAGTGTCCACAAATGGAAAGTCACTGTTCCCACACTCATGGCCCTCCAACAGGGGACCAGGCAGCTCAAAGTCTATCAGTATTAAAGACAAGCAAAAAAAGCATTGAATGCCTCTGCTTTTTCTTCATCCCTGTTAGTCACATGAGCATCTTCAACAAGTATTGGTCTGAGTTTTCTTTAGATCTCTTGCTATTAACATACTTTAATAAAAGCATTTCTTGTTGTCTGACAGCACTGGCCAGTTTCAACTCTGAGCTTTGGCTTTTCATGTCTTCTCCCTGCATATACGAACCACAGCTTTGTAATCTTTGTGTGAAGCCTGACCTTGCTTCCAGAGATCATATAATGTCTTTTTCCTCTTGAGGTCCCTGATGAGTTCCCTGTTCAGCCAAGCTGATCTTCTGCCCTGCTTGCTTGACTTCTGACACAGTGGAAGTGCCTGCTCCTATGCTTCTGAAAGATGGTTCTTAAAAAAATGCCCAGCGCTCATGGACATGACAATTCAGAGCAGAATACTCTCCAAAACTGTTGAATTACTATGCTATAAATTGGAATTAGGTGATTTTTTTTCTTTGTTCTGTGTTAATTGGTACTACTCGTTTTCCTTTTAGATCAGTGTATTGTTACTCGGACGTACCTCTTTCTTCATAAATTTTGGTTCTTCAGTGCTGCCTATTACTTCGGGAACTGGGCATTCATTGCAGTAAGTACTTTGGTTGTAGAGCTTGCTGAATCAAGTTGGATAATTTACTGTAGTTGTTATTGAATCATTTGCATCACCACACTGCCACTCAGTTTTACATATATTGCTCTTGTATGCCCCTTAATTGAATAATGGTAACTTCTACTACTTATTTTTAATTTACAGGTCTTTTTAATTGGATTAATTGTTTCATGCTGCAAAGGCAAGAAATCAGTCATTGAAGGTGAAGTGGATGAAGATGAGTCAGACATGAGTGATGATGAACTGTCTGTTTATTACCGTTGGTAGCCTTTTGCCTTCAAGATAAAAAAATGCAATTTAAAGTTATGTTGAAAATCGTACCCGTTTGGAATTGGTATCCAAATAAGCAGCCTTGCACCTGTGAAAACAGGAAATAAGTGTACTCACTTAAAGGGGTAAAGAACTGAATATCACTTCTTGAGTGCCACTGTTAGAACAAATATTGAAGCTGGCTTTGAATAATATATAGAAAATACTGTTTTATGATTAAATGTATGTAACTTTCTGATGTATAATTTAATAAACTATTGTAACTATTTCATAATTCATAATGCTTTTCTGTTAACTTAGGTTTTCTTAAATACTTTCATGCCTAACTTGTAAGACTTTTTTATTTAAGCTTATAAATAAAACTAGCCGAAATCCTGCAAAATAGCCAGTGTAAACATTGCTAGAAAGATTTGGATGAGGTTTACACTTTCGGAGAAATGTGACTTAACTTTTGCATTAGTTTTGCTGGCATTTCTGGAATTCCCGTATAATACTATAGCTAACAAGAAACTGTCCTTAAAATATGCCGAAAACATCTACTTCAGTGGTGAGCTCCCAGTCTGAAGAATCAGTCACTGTTGTGCTGTTATCCACTGAGTTACTGTGGGAATCCTCAGGCAACTATGAGGTGGCTTTTGCTCTATCAAAGGAAATCGTTAGTGTAAATGACAATATTCAGCATTGTTAGTCTTTTAGAACAGTTCAGTTCTGAAACTGCCAGGTGCCTGACTTATAACTAATGGAATAATTAATGTGATTAATTTTTAACTTATTTTTCTCTATAATGCAAATTGTCTAATGTGAAGTTTTCTTTCAATATTTAATGTAAATGTTGTCAACTTGTTTACAAGCCAATATGTTTATATAAACACCGTTCCTAAATATTTTTATCATTCATGTTGTCTTTGTAAAGTAATGTTATTTTAGCTGTATAGTTACTGAGCTATATTTCTAAGACTGAAGAATATCTTCTGATATCGTTTGACAGACTCTGAAAGAAAAAATGTTTACAAGTACAGGTTTTTAAACTTCTAATGCTACTGGAGGAGAATTACACTCAGTGCAAGCACATGGACATGTAACTTGGGTAATCTTTTCATAAGACTAATTGTTAAATAATTGTTGAAATGTAGGGGAATTACTAATGTCTTGCTTACATGTTTGCAGACTCTTAAAACTGACAAGTTTCTGTTCAGTTATTTCAAAAACAGTCTGCCTCTTCCTGCAGTAATTCAGAACAGCAGGCTCTCAGAAACTGAATTTTAATTCAGTTTCAGTATTTCAGGAAGGCTTAGGTGAGTTGCTTAGTGCATGAACACAGGGGACTGATGTTTGGACTCTTACAGGAACAAACAAAACTGAAATATTTTAACAAGCCTTCTGTGCCAACTGCTTCAATAATATCCATGTTTCTGTGGCAACCTGGAAGAATGTCTGTTGTTGTAGCTTGATCATAAGCTGCAAATAGGTAGTCAAGTCTGTTCAACTAATAGCAATCAATCTGTTTGCTACGCATGAGACATTTGAAAGGACAGATATGTATTCAAACACTGATAGCAGATACTGAAACTTGACTGGCAGTCTGAGCTCCCTTTGACTAGAATTAGCTGAACACTATTTAAGTATGACCATTGGGGAAACTTGCAAGGAATTATAAATAGTTCAAGTAACTCAAATGGAAGGTGGAACCTGATGTTGACTGTCTGGAAGCTTCATCCAGAGGACATCAAGAGGTTAGGACATCCAAACAAGTATACTCTGGTGGAGAACTTCCATAAGCTAATTTAAACCAAGTTAACTGCTCAGTGTTCTCGGTGTTGTGGGTTTTATTCATATTTTATCTTCAGCTTTAACCAATGGTAATTACTACTTCCTTCTTCGGCTGTGTCTTGTGCAGTTTTGTTTGTTAATCTTTCTGGGTGTAAGAATGGGCTCCAATACCCAGTTCTGCAGAGCTGTATCCATTCGGTCTTAACTTATCACTGGGAGATCGCTGCTTGTCTGGGGAAGATTAGCAGGAGGATGTTGGTTTCATGCCTTGTAGCTGCTTGCATGTTTCTTGCAGGCTTAGGGGTCACTGGCCGAGATGTCTGGCCAGACCCTAGGTGTATGTTGCTACGTACCTAGCAGGTTCTAGGCATTTCTTCATTTCCAGGTGCTTCCCAGTCCAGTCCTGTTTCTTCTTTAAATAGTCTATGTGCAGAAATACAACAATCTGCCTTTGAATTGGTGGCTTTGTCTCTTTTTAATTGGATGATTCAGTAAGTACCACTTGTTTAATCCAGTTGTTAAGCAGATTTACAACCAGCCCATTGCTAGTTGTAGCTAGCAAGAACCAGGTTTCTGCATGAGAGTTCAAAAGTTGTTTCAGATATCTGCTGTCACTCTGTTGTATAAGTAGTAAATAACTGTCACCATTTATAAGAAGAATTATTCTTCACCTGCTACATCCTCGCTGAAGTTTCTCAGGAGTTCAGTGAACTGTTTGACAAGTTTTAAAAGATTTTGTATGCGCTAATGTAATTTGTAATGAATATGCACTCAAGAATTCATCTCTAATCAACTCTTCATGTGATGGAAACTTGACTTTTCTAACTGTACTGTGCCTTTAAAATGAGATGTTTTAGAAGTCTACTGTGTGAACTCACCAACTGGATTTGTATGTCCAGTACCACCCAGTGAAGAAAACTAGCAGTGAAATTCAAGATAATCCTGACTTAAAATACTTGGCTTTGATCAATACTTGCAGGAACTTTAAGAAACGGAACTTCCAGTATATTATTTCATACTTGTCTCTTGTGCTGTCTTTGATAAAATATTCGCAGGTAAAACAATTAATTACTTTTCTTCCACAAAGTTCTCTGCTGTAACAGCGCTTGCAGTTTGATTGAAATAGTTTACTCATTTGGCTGTTAGCTGTGGAGTGGTAGTCCAGAGTTCTCTGCAGGTTTTTGAAGAAAACTTGAACTTTCCAGTCATGTTATAATACAGTATTCTACCTTGTAAGCAAACATTCAACATCCTCAGCTGAGTCTTCAGAGATCTCAATTTTCTGCACTAAAGTCACTTAAAAGGCATCAGAATTGTTTTACTACCTTGATTATATGAATGATATTACAAATGCATCTCTAGTGTGAGCTTTCAGAACTTCTGAATATGTGTAGTGCTATTGTTAGACCTGGCTTAAGTTAGATTTTTTTGTTGTTGTTGAACTTCTCTAGTCAGCTTCTACTATGCTGGGGGTGGACCAGATAACCTTTAAAGGTCCCTTCCAACCCAAACCATTTTATGATTCTGTGCTGGAAGCTCATGAACACTTAGAAACTAGTTAGCCTTAAATCTTGCTGACACATCAAGCATGAGCTGTGGTCACCAGGAATATACTTAAGAGAATTCAGCATCAGCATGTGCCAAATGGGTCCTTGTCTTGCTGCTTGTTCTATAGTGATTGATACTTTTTCTGGAGTTACAAATCATAAATACAATAAAGCCTGTAATAGTCTGTTTTGTTTCTTAGCTGAAAGCTGTCAGTGTGCTGCATATTTCCTGCTGATTGTCAGAAACAAGTGAAAAGGCTTTCCTGGTAAAGAGTGCCAAGAAACATCTGCTGCCTTTTTATGTTTTCTGCTTTGACTTCAGGAAAGGATTTCAGGGTGGACGTGAAATTCTGCTTTGAAAACAGTAATCTACTTCTAGGTAGAGTGTGCCTGTGCTGGAGTCACACCAGATAGAATGGTGCTTTCATGCTCAGATAACGTGACAGTTGAAATACTGATGAACCCTTTCACTACTCATGTTTTGCTTCTGAATAATCAGTGTAGACATAACTCTTCAGGTTGAGATGTCTACTACTGCTTAGAAATTGTGTATCTTGGGCTCACAGCTGGTTTATTATTTGACTTTCTCAACACGAGTTCCCAAACTGGACAGTGGCCTACAACAGCATTTTGAAAAACATTGCCCCCTTGTAGAAACTATTATGTGGTTCATCCTAAAATACTGGTAGCTACTGGTGTATAGAGCAGTGTTACAGTTGATGTGTTCAAGAAAACAGATTAAATGTAGAAGATAACTTGTCTCCATGTAAGTAAGTAGATATTCAACCCAGTATGACAACACTGAGACAGTTCTGGGTATAGATAGGGAAATAAAGCACTTCTTGTGAGATTAAGCAAAGGAAAAAGATTAATCCCTTTCTACAATCGCTTAAAATGGTTCAAAGTACTCAAGCTGTAACATTTTTTGGGCTCTTAGGTTGAAGATTATCATTCATATTGATAATGTCTTCTTACATTAGTGTAGATCTGTTCTCTTGCAACCTTCTGCCAAGTCAGATTTCTTGCAGATCAAAGAAATGAAACTGAGAATCAGTATTTTTTTTCCTGTAAACGTGTATTTTGACTATACTTTTCAAAAGAAATAAAAGCCTTGTTTTGACTGTGGTAAGATATAATTTTCTGTTAATATCTAAATTTTAAAACAAATTCTGCTTCTGAATTAAGACACTTGCCAATTCTGGATAATTAATCAGAAATACTACTGTTCTTGACCAGCTTCAGTGAGATGTGGTAGTTACAGAAATTATCTGGAAGTTGGACTAATTTTAACATCTTCCTATTTGGAGAGATCGTGTGAGTGATAGCACTTCAATCATATTTATAGCTATAAAGAGGATTATTTCTTTGAAACAGACAATTTAAGCGCACTTAACAATATTTATAGCTTTCTTCCAGATTAATTTCTAGGATAAGTGATATATTTAGGGGGTCAAACAGAAGAATTTTAATTTCTGGAGGACTGATCTTAGAGGTAAGCCACACAGATCTGTTGAGCGTTCACCACCCAGGAAGATGTGTGAGGACCTCCCTTATGACAGCGATTAATGTCGAGTTTTAATTTTTCTTGTTATAAACTTACCTGCTTTTTTCCCTCAGAAGATATGCAGGTTTCGTGTAAGACATACAACTTAATTATTTTCTTTTAGCAATTTTAAAGAATGATGTCAAAATCCTTATCATGAGAATTCAAACATCTTGCATAAAGGCAGAGACTGAGAATATCGAAAGCAAATGTGAAGCTGAACATGTGTATAGTTCATACTGAAACTACAGTCTGGATATGGGGCTTTTCACCACCATATATCAAACCCTGTGAGGAAGAAAAAAGGTAAGTGGATTTCATAGTGCCTCTGCTAAGCTGCTTAAACATAAATCATGATGTTACTGTGAGCTATATAGAGTTTGAAAATTCTGTCACATGCAGTAAGTTGTGCTTCAACTGAGTGTACTTCAGAGTCAGGATAGCAAGAAGAATTTCTAGTAATACGAATGTATATGATGTTTTTCTCCTCCCCCAAAGAATTTGCAGCTTATGGATTATTACTGTATTAAGCACTTGAAGGAATGTCATGGGACTTAAATGTTGGATTCTGACACTTAATAGTATAATTTAAAGGTAGCAGTTATGTGCTAAACTTAGAATCATAGAATCATTTAGTTTGGAAAAGACCTTTAAGATCAAATCCAGCCAGTCCTAACGCTGCCAAGTCCACCACTAGACCATGTCCCTAAGCACCACATCTACATATCTTTAACTTCTCTGAGTTGTACTACTTCGTTAAACTTCTAATTTAGAACAGTGCAAATAGGCATCCTTATTGCCTGCTGACTTTACATCCTTAACAAATAGAAATGATCAAGACGCGGATGGCAGGTGTATCTGATTTGCAAGGAATATTCTTTTGGAATGGGGCAGTGAAGAAAACCTCAATTTATTTTAAAGAGAAGTGTGTTCCTCTGTTTTGATGTGCATAGTCCTGAATGTAGCATAGCTTATTTGAGCTTGAAAGTTGAGTTCTGAACAATGGGCATATCTTTCTAGTGCATGGAGAAAAAAAAAAATTATAAAATATGAACCCCTGAAGAAGCCTCATTTTTCCAACTGCCAAGCAGGTTACCCTGGTTTTGCCTGGGATGGAGTTAATTTTCTTCCTAGTAAATGGTACAGTGCTGTGTTTCGGATTTGGGGTAAGAATAATGTTGATAACAACAACTGAAACATCAGTGTGTTAAGTGATGCTTACAGTAAGTCAAAGACTTTTTATTTTCTCTTACTGCCCTGCCAGTGAGGAGGCTGGGGGGATGCATAAGAAGCTGGGAGGGGATGCAGCAAGGACAGCTGACCCAAACTGGCCAGGCTATTCCATACCATATGACATCATACTGAACATATAAAGTGGAGGGAGTTTGCTGGGGGGAGGGGGAGGTGGCTGCTTCTTGGGGGCTGGCAGGGCATTGGTCTGTGGGGTGGTGAGCAATTGCATTGTGCATCACTTGTTTTGTATATTCTTTTATTATCATTATTATTCCCTTCTGCCTTATTAAACTGTATTTATCTCAACTCACGAGAACCCATGAGTTTTACCTTTTTTCCAATTCTCTCTCCATCCCATGGTGGGGATCACGGTATTCAGTTGAACGGCTATGTGGTGTTTAGCTGCCTGCCAGGTTAAACCACAACACAGGTACTTTATTTTTTTCAGAAACTGATCTCGAAGAAATAATGATAGTTTTATTAATATCCTTGACTAGAAAAATATGCCTTGTAAGTTAAGCAGGCACAGAGAACAGGATTGTTCTAGGGTAGGATTTTCAGAAACGAGGGGTGCAGCTCCAGATGCAAACCTCTGAGAGTTCAGATCATAGATGATTTGGAACATGCTGCTTTGTGCTTGAAGTACTTAATGGAAAATATAAACCAAACTGTTTTCCTTCCCAGTTCATGAAGGAATTTAAAAAAAAAAATAATCTTTTTAATGAATAGTTGAACATGCCAGCAGTTTCTGTGTGTCTGAAAATACATTCCTGAATAATTATTACTTGGCTAATGCACTTGTAGAATAATTTTCAGGCTTAACTAGTCCTGTCCCCAGTTCTGATAGGAAGCAGAAGGGTACTGTCAGAAGCTGGATTCTGTCTTTTACAAGCTAGCTCTGAGCACAGTTTTAGGATACTTGATGACAGAGAACATTTCTAGTAGATACTGGTTTTAATATGTGACTCCTAGCCCTATGCTATTTAAAGCCTGTCCCCTTGCTACCTGGCAACACGCTGGAAGATGCTGACATCTCTAGGAAAAGGGTGTGTTTGAAGAAGCAGCTTTTCATAGACAAGACAAAGGTTGAGAGAAAAGACCCTTCCATGTGCTAGATCCACAGAAGAACTTACAGCTTGCACTGCTCAACACTACCTAAATTTTAAATGATCTGATGTCTGAAAGTTGCTTCACTCGAGACTGATTCTCATTGTGGGAAGAGTTAGTGATGCAGGATGGTGTATGCAAAACTAGAGTGCTAAGAAAGGAGCTTGCTGGTTGCAGGTGCACGGGATCTAAACCTGGTGTGTAAGTTCCAAAGATTTGATCTATGAAGAGACTTTCATTACTGACAGGGAGTCAGATTTTTTTACTACATAAGCAGACAGCTGATCTAGTTGAAGATGTCCCTGCTCATTACAGAGGAGGTTGGGCTGGATGACCCTTAAAGGTCCTCTCCAACCCAAACCGTTCTGTGATTCTCTTCACAGAATCATAGAATCATTCTGATGAGTTAGATCTGAAGACCTATATTGCCTGTTTGGAAATGTGGCAGAGATGAACATTTGGTGGAAGCTGGGTGGGGTCTGAACCTTGATTTTTAGGCCTGGCACTGGAATTTGTTTGCATTCATAGCAAATGTTGGTTAAAATAGGTGGGCAGAACTTAGTTTGAGCAACTCCTATCTAAATCCTGAGATATCTAATTCTAAACAGAACTTGTCCCAGGTGTTTTTTAAAACTACTAGTGTGTGTTTTGGGCTACCAGGCTTCCTAGATATCTCTAAGGTCCCTTGTGTGTTCAGAGATGTCCTTCTCTGCAGATGTGCCTACCATTTGACTTAGTGTACTGTTTGAAATACAGCTGGGACTACCCACTTCATGCAGACAGACAGCTGGCTGCAATACCTGCCTGGTACTAGTAGATCATGACACTATCCTCAATTTGAATGGAACAAACTTGATTTCACACCTGGAAAAGAATCCTCATCACCATGCTCTGAGAGAGAAGGCTATATCCCTGCTGTTGAGCGTGATGTATTGCAGACTTCTAAACATCTATTGACATGAAAGAGAAAAGCAGAAAAACCAGCTTCTATAGCCAATTGCTCTACAGTGTGTCCACAAGCCAAGAGTGGTGGTGGTGGTGTTCTGACTAGAGAGTGGTGTGCCTGGCTGGCAGCAAATTCTAATTTTAGTGGTCTTGCAGATATTCCAAGGGTAGCTAGATTGGTCCTACAGGCTTGAAAAATCTGTATGGTAACATAATCAAGCAATAGAGCACTCATTCATCCCTCATCCTGCCACATTGCCCTGCTGAACAAAAGGTTTATCATGCTGTGAAACCAGTGCTAACCATGCGATGTGTGTGGAACCAGCACTGATGTGCAAGACTTGCTGAGCAGCCAAATGGTGCCAGCTCTAAACGGTAACAGTAGAAATGCACATCCCACCAACAGGAATGCTGCCTTCTTTCAGAGATTAAGCAGGTCTACTTCTTGCTTTAGAAATAGCTGAAGATCAGCATCCTGACAAGCTGGCATCCTCCTACAGTGGAGCAAGGAGCTATTTCAGTGCCTGTCAACTGTTTCCACAGATTTCCAGTGCAACTGCAGAAGTCGTGTGAGGATGGCTCTGTCTCATCCTCTTAGCCATGTGTGAACAGTCCCTGTTTTGACAGGCTTGCTGCATGTGTCTTCACAGTTCCCAGTAAGGCTCCTGGGTCCCCTGCCAAAGTTGCAGCGATAAGTACGTCATTCAGACTTGGCAAATCTACCATTGGGCTGGATGAGTAATGTGGAGAAGGGCTGCTCTTCGCACACGTGAATTTCTGTCTTAAGGAACGTATGCTAAATAGAAATGTTCCCAAATTTGTGTCCTGTTTTAGGCTATTGCCTGACCAAGTCTTTGTAGCAGCAACTCTGAGTTGTCTGATACGATGGGGATGTTTTGAACTGAAGAGCTCATCTCATAAAAAAGCCTAGCATATCAATCCCAGTAGTGTTACTTTTCATCTTGCTCCATCTGTTTCTGAAGGACCTTATGTAGACTTAACCTGTTCATTTTAAATTAAACATAGGAGTTAACTCACTGTTGTTCTCCCATGACAGTTTTTTAGGCTTCATGATTTTTGCCTTGGTTTTTCAACTTATGTTTTAAAATGTTTTTTCAGATTGTCATCCAGTCCTGTGGGAAAATGATCTTGAAGTACTTTGAGGAGTCCACTCGGTTTGTACAATAATGTTGCAAAATTTATCCTGAAGTAGCATTGGAGTTGCATTTAAGTAATATGGTTGCGTAGTTGAGTTCTTCTAAGTCATGATAATCTCATGAATAAGAGAAACTATATGCTCTTGCTGTACCTAGTGCCCCATTGTTGCACCCTGGCGTGGGTGTCTTGTTTGGACTTTCCAAAACAGTTCTCAGTGATTCTTTTGCGAATCCCCAGCAAATCCTTTTGCTGCAAAGATTATGCTGCTAGTTGGCAGATGTACTTTTTTTTATTTCACTTACATTTTATTGCAGCTCATACAGCATCATTATTTTTTTAAATGTGCTAGTACTCCCCAAGCTGTAATGCTCCTCTGTGAACATTTGCAGTTATAAAACTTTACGTATTGGACTTGACTGTTAAATTGCATGCTGGTTGGGAGCTATTCTCCATACTGTAATGGATTCAGCTAGCTGCTCCTGTTCACACTGTTCTGAAGAGGATCCTGCTCTGTAGTCACCTACAGTAACTGTCATGAGGAAAAAACTCTCAAACCTGTCTAATGTGCTTCGGTGTGGAGTTTGGCAGAGTATCTCCAGAGCTGCCCAGCCCCAGCAAGCCATATCCAGTTTAACTATCCTTAAAGCACTTCTAGTTGCTTGTTTGCTGTGTTGTTAGTCTCTTAAGAGCTAGTAATGAGTCATATTGTTTGCATTTCATGTGTTCATGTGATTGTTTTTAGTTATGAAAAATGCCCTTTTACAGCAATGATACAAGTTTGACTTTTAAAAAGTTCCTAGGGTGGAAACTGTTGCTCCAAAGTATTAGAATGGCTTCTGTTATGGCTCATCTTGCCCCAGAGATAGAAATGTTAAGCCTAATTGTCATAAAGTAGACACTTCTGTAACATTTTATTAGTGTATGGTTTGATAGAGCATATAAAGTTTAGTGTAAATTATTTTGCATTTAAGCATGCTTTGAGTTATTAGAAGTGGAAGTTATCAAAAACAGGGAGAGGTCTCATTGTTGAATCAGATTTATTTTTTGGTTTTTTACTAGTGAAATGCAAATATATATATTTACAGAAGTGAAACAGTGCCCATTTGATTTAAGAACAATCACACATTGTCCCTTAGGTAAGGGAGGAACAGGATGATGAAACTGAATCATGCTGAACTGCTGCGTTAGCTTGGTGCGAAAAGGGGCCCTCTCTGCGTGTTCCTGTGATATCTGGTGCTCGCCCCATCTGTTTGGGAGCTGATTCGGTTTGCTACTGTAATAGCAAAAATAAACAGAGGTGAGGAGGTGCAAGGATGTGGGGAGGACTGCAGGACTGGAGTGGGAGGAAATGAGCTGGGGAAGGATGGTGTGACTGACCTTCTCAGGACAGCCAGCAAGTTGCTTGTAGGATCACATCGGAGGTCTCTGGAAGAAAGGTTGTCTATCCTTGGAAGACTCCAGAAAGACAGCTGTAAGAACTAACGTGCTCTACCAGAAATGAGGAAGGTCCATGTCAGGGCTGCAGACTTGGCTACTAAGGTGGGTATGATGCTCTCTTAGCCACCGTGGAGGTTGCTTATCTAGCTAAGGGCTTCCCTATGTTCTAGGAAGTCTGGTCGCCAAGGGCTCCTTTTCTTGTCCTTTCCCTTTTTCTACCTCTGGCTCTTATCATGCCCTAACCTTACTTAGTCTTTACTTCTGAACTGGTA
>Ga0065711_1045755_pt1 | contig 13281 bp, 16 predicted proteins | sample Hoacrofraction12_FD_59098 | JGI IMG/M metagenome (GOLD analysis project Ga0065711, IMG submission 59098) | Hoatzin crop microbial communities from Cojedes, Venezuela - Epithelial fraction 12 v2 (version 2) | ecosystem: Host-associated > Birds > Digestive system > Esophagus > Crop | place...
CTGGCAGGCGGCGGACCCAGCCGCGGGCCTCTCGGCCGCCCGCCCCGCGGGGCTGTCAGCCCGGTGCCACGGCCCGGGGCAGCACGGCCCCGGACGAGTCAGTCCCTCGCAGCCCAGCGCAGCTTGGGCGGTAAAACCAAGCTGAGGAGGACGCAGACCTCCACGCTGCGTGGGTGGGTGTCCGCTCAGGCCTGGAAGCGCTAAAAATACCCGACCGCGAAGCAAGTAGGCACGAGTGGCATCACGTAAACACGACGGGCACATCCGCGGTGCTCAGCGTGCCGGGCCACGGGTCTGAGCTCTGTGGCGCGGTGGGGACAGGGGAGCAGGAGTGGTGAGCCTACAGAGCTGGCGCGTGTTTAGGATTGTCTTATTTTACAACTGGTTTTGTTGCTTAGAAAATCCTTTCTTCTCTTTGCAATAACAGCAAGCTTCTGCCAGCGATGCGTCTGATGGTAAGGAAGCTCTTCCAAATGCTGCTTGTAGACAAAATTTAAGTGGGGCCTTTCTCCTGTCTTTGTGCTTCTAGGTTGCCAGTAAGATAAGGACCTTCCCTCAGCAGCAAGGCTCATCCTATCATACATGAGCCCTTCCCTTGGGAGGGGTGTTAAGTGGGAAAACAGAGGTCCTTTGGTTTGCCTATAGCGCTGTGGCACGGGTGCTAGAAGTGAGGTAGCGGGAGTTGACGGCACGTGATTTTGCGCTGCTGGCTTGATCGCCAACGTGCCTTGGGATAATTCTCCCAGATTAGCACCACGTGGATGTTAGGCGAAGTCCTTTGAGAGAGCTTGGTCAGGGCTGTTACTGTGCACCCAGTTGCTTTTGCTTCTCTTGTCAATAGATCTGTGCTGCTAATTTTTACTGTGACCCGCTATGTTGGCACACGAGAGATTTAAGGCTCCCAGTTCTCTTATCAGCAGCTGGCCTGCGCTTCTTATTTCTTCTGCCAGCCGGAGAGGTCCCCAGGTGATAAAAGTAGACTTTCTCCTAAAGGGATTTGCTTGATTGGCAACTCTGTGTAAACAGTAAAGGATGAGTTCAAAGTCTTTTTGGATGACCTAAACCCACAGAGCTTATGATAAGTACAAAGTGTGCAGTAGTTCATGTAACCATTTCCTCAAAAACAGGCTCCCGACATTATGTCAGGGATGGCCTGATCTGAGGAGATTCTTCACTTTTTTTTTCTGACAGAGGAATAGTTTGTGCATTCCTGTGTACCTGCCCCATTAGCACTTGCTCTCCTACTTACACTGTAAAGAAGCACTGCCTTTTGGGAACAAACAAAATGGAAACAGTCCAAGAAGCAGCTGCTGTAGGAAAAAAATCTGCTGGCATGTCCAGCCCAAGGCCACAAGATCAAAGACGCCCTCACCTGATGCACATGGGTATCATGACTTGCCAAGTTGCAGTCAGGGCAAAAGTCATGTTGACCTGACTCTTTTGATAGCCAGGTTTGACCCAGCAAGCACCGAAGAGCTGCATCAGAGTGGCATGAAGCCATCTACTGTGTTATTTCTAGTTAAACTATGTAAGAAGTTTTTATCTTTATCATATTCTCATCAGATCCCCTACTATACCTTATAGCGAGGGCTGGCAAAAGGGACTCCTTGATAATGATCAATGTCGGGTCTTGGGATAGGCTTCCTTTTTATCATCTGCTGCCCACCCCAGCAGTAACTGCTCCCTGTTGAGATCTGTGTCCTGTCTTGTACCCACTGTGTTCCTTCTGTTGTCCTCCTCCAGAGAGCTCACCATGGTCAATGAGACCCAGCATACCTGCAGTGCCAGTTCCAGCTCCAAGTCCGATGGTGGCAGCAGTAGTGGGAGCGAGAGCTCCAAGGACAGCTCACGCTGCTCCACTCCTGTCCTCGATGCTGACCGTCATGAGAGACTGCGGGAGAAGATGCGTCGACGGCAGGACTCTGGAGACAAGTGGTTCTCCTTGGAGTTCTTCCCTCCACGCACAGCCAATGCTGCTGTCAATCTCATCTCCAGGTGAGGGCTGCAGGGTGGGAGAGGCGAGAGATGAAGTGTCTTTGGTGGAGGGCTGGGAAATAGCTAATGAGGCAGGCTCTGCCCCATGCTCTGTCTCCCCTTCCAGGTGACGAAGCAGGTAGTGGGGCTGTGCTTTCGTGCTGAGGAGGGTAATGGACATCAGGTAACTTGTCTTCCTTGAAGGCCCCGAATAGTTAAGTGTCATGGTGGGGTTACTCAGGGGGCCAGACTGTTTCCCCTCTCCTATGCTCTGTGAAGATGGAACAACCCCACTGTTATGCTCTGGGGCTGAAGCAGAGTGCTGGGGGACAATAGAGCAGAAAAGTACCTAAAAACTGCTTAGTACCTGCTTAAAAGCAAAGAATATTAATTGATGGACAGTGTGTCCAAGTCTCTGGAACAGAGATTCCCATTTGTTTTCAGAATCATCCAGCCACTATGGCTTGTGCCTCTGTTACCAAGGACTACAGTTTTAGCTTCCGAGATAGGTGTTCCCAGAGCTAAAGGCTATCCTGGAGCCCAGTGGGGAGCCCCAGGAGCCACCATGTACTCACCTGGAGGAGAAGAGGGAGTTTCATAACTCTTTTTGTAATGCTGTGTGCCAGTGCCAGGTTTACTTTAAACAGAAGGGCCTGTTCCAACCCAGAGCAGGATGGGAGACAAGTTAGGGGAGCCTTTGTTTCTTCTGTTAGGCACAGTTGGGAACACAGCAGAGATCTGGTCCATCTTTTCATGTTTGTGGCCTCTACAGTTAAAGCTGGGAACAGGGGGTTGCAACATAGTCTCACACCTCAAAAGGAATGGGACTTGCCTTGCTGTCTATCAGAAGACATATCAGTCTAATAGAGCATGCTGGGAAGAAGTTTATTCTACAGAGAACACTTAAGTTGCCTCTTTCTCAAAGAGATTATAAGCTCCTCCTCATACAGCCTTACAGGACGACATTCCTTATTTACATTGGCCACTTGCTAAACTCCTAGTTCAACACTTTTCTTGGTCTCTCCTGCTGCTGTCATCCATGCTGTCTGTCTGTTGCTGGCATTCCAGCAGTGAGCAAAATATCCCAGGCAAAGAGAGGGGAGTTGGCTACATGGTAGGCTAACACAGCTCCGAAATCCACAGGTTTGACCGCATGGGAGCGGGTGGTCCACTCTTCATTGATGTGACATGGCACCCTGCTGGGGACCCAGGATCTGACAAGGAGACGTCTTCCATGATTATTGCCAACACTGCAGTCAACTACTGTGGCCTGGAGACCATCCTGCACATGACATGCTGCAATCAGACCAAGGATGACATCACAGGGCATCTGCAGAAGGCCAAGCGGCTTGGGTTGAAGAACATCATGGCATTGCGTGGAGGTGAATCCTTTTATCCTGTGATGCATAGGGTTAAGACTGTATTGCTATTGTGTTCAATTCCAGGGTAAAAATGGAAAAATATGATTTAGAGGCTCCTTCTGCTGTGGGAATTAAAAGTTGAGACTGCATTTCACCTGATCCCTTTGTTAGCAGCCCTTCCAGCTCAAGAAGGGTAGACAAAAGCAGTCCATGGGTTAAACTGCAAACTTGGAGGTTTCATCTTCTATTCCTTTTGATAGCATGAGTTTTTTACAGCACTAAATCCAGCAAACAGTTGGAGAGAGCTGTGGATTTTGTTCTCTTTTCAGATCCTGTTGGTGAGGAGTGGGAGGAAGAAGTAGATGGCTTCAACTATGCTGCTGACCTGGTTAAGCACATTCGCAATGAATTTGATGATTATTTTGACATCTGTGTGGCAGGTAAATGTCTTTCATTGCAGAGTGTGGGGTAGGGACTGAGACAGGGAAATCAGCTCAGCAGTCCCTGTCTAGACCTGTGCTGTAAGCGACAGTACAATCAAGATAGGCTGCTCTCTAATTTCTAGTCTGTTGTCCTGACCACCAGGGTTTAACTTTTTTTTTCTTTTTCTTCCCCCTTCCCTGCCAAAGGCTACCCCAAGGGTCATCCTGAAGCAGAGAGCTATGAGGCAGACCTGAGGCACCTGAAGGAGAAAGTCTTTGCTGGGGCAGACTTCATCATTACGCAGCTTTTCTTCCGATCAGAAACCTTTCTCAAATTCATGAAGGACTGTCAAGCCATTGGCATCACCTGCCCCATTATTCCTGGCATCTTCCCCATACAGGTGAAATCCAGTAATTCTGGTTCGGGGAGGGAGTAAGGCAGGGAATAAGAGGGAATTCTAAATCTCCTGCCACAAAATTGAGATCAAGTACCTGTGTTAGTGGGATGTCAGAAAAGGGCCTTGGAAAAATGAAAATTCCCTGCATCCTCATCCAGGGTTACCACTCGCTGCGCCAGCTGGTGAAGCTCTCCAAGCTGGAAGTGCCTCAAGAAATCAAAGACGTGATTGAACCCATCAAGGACAATGACGCAGCTATCCGGAACTATGGGGTGGAGCTGGCAGTGTCCATGTGCCGGGAGCTGTTGGATAGTGGCATGGTGCATGGGCTCCATTTTTACACCCTGAATCGGGAAGTGGCTACTACCGAAGTCCTTAAGCGCCTGGGCATATGGAAGGAGGACCCCAGGTGAGCAGAATATGCTGGCTTCTGTTAATTTCTTTCACATCCATCCACCCTGAAGGACAGCTGAAGGAGGAATTTGTTTTAGTCACGTAGCTTTAAAGTAGCCTGTTCTGGAACTTCAAAAACCTAGACTCAGAGCTGCCACTTGAAAGAAACATGTTTTTTGAGGTCTGTCACAACCCCTCTTACAGGCTAGGTGCTATGTAAGCTCCTGCTGTGGATTTCTAGGGTTCTCTGCAGCTGATAAAGGGAATGCGGGCTTCTATCCAAGTCCACAGGCTTCAGCATAGACAAGAGGAAGCAAAGGAAAATGGATAGCTGGATTTTCTTCCTGTTAAAAATAGCTTCACACAGTGCTTTCCCCTTGCCTCATGCAAGTTCAGGTGTCAGTCCTGTACTTAACCATTTAATAGACACCTCCTGAGCACCCTGTGAGGGAACTGAGTGGGAAAATATTTTCCATAAAGGAAGCAGAGTTTTCTGTCCTACTTTTTGACAAATGGAAGGCTTCTTGGCCCCTGTTACTTGCTCTCCTCAGAGGCAAAGTTCTCCAGGGGAAGGTGTTCCAGCCTCTAGTGGAAAGTCATCAGAGGAACTGTGTTAACATCTGCTCCTCCCATGCAGGCGGCCTCTGCCCTGGGCAGTCAGCGCTCACCCAAAGAGAAGAGTTGAAGATGTTCGGCCAATCTTCTGGGCCTCTAGGCCAAAGAGTTACATCTATCGAACTCAAGAATGGGACGATTTCCCCAATGGCCGATGGTAAGCTGTCAGCCTGCAATGGCAGTGAGGTAGAGGTGTGGTATGAAAGCCTGCTCCATAGCTGGTCTCTGTTGTTAGCGGGCGTCCTGGGCATGCTTTGGGCTTCACAGAAAAGGTGGCTTCTTAATAAAGTGGTCCTCAGTGATGTGGATTTGAATGAGGTGAGGAGAATGGCACCAAGATATTGAGGCTTTTGGTCTCCAGGTGGATTTTGTTGGATACTTCTCTTGCTGGGCGGCTGTCTTCCTGCATCCCCCAGATCAGCTCATCTTCCTCAGTGGCCTGTTAATCCTGTGTCTGCTCCCCTTACAGGGGCAACTCCTCCTCTCCAGCCTTTGGGGAACTGAAGGACTATTACCTCTTCTATCTTAAGAGCAAGTCTCCTCGAGAGGAGCTCTTGAAGATGTGGGGAGAAGAGCTGACTGGCGAGGAAAGCGTCTTTGAGGTGTTCACGTGTTACATCAGTGGAGAACCCAACAAGAATGGGCACAAGGTGAGTGATGGCCCAGGAAGGGATGGTCAGTGTGGCACAGACAATAGTGCATATTTCCTCTTGCTTCTGGTACCAGATTGTTCTTCTAAACAAGAATAGGCACTTCCCTATCCTAAAGGACTTGCTAAGATAGGGAATCCAACAGCCAGAGCTAGGGCTCAACATAAAAGGAAAGCTGCTACAATATGACAGAACCAGTAGGGATAGACTTCCGCAGTCATTCTTAGCCTTGAGAATATCCTGCCCCTCAAACCAAACCTGTGAATTCTGTCCTGAAGCAGGTGTGTTTGAGACCATTAAGACACTTCTGAGTTCCATCAACATCCAGATGGTAACCAAAGGATTGTTACATCCATTGTGAGCCATCCTTTCTCCTCACGGTAGGTTACGTGTATGCCTTGGAATGACGACCCTCTTGCTACTGAAACCAGCCTTCTGAAGGAGCAGCTGGAGAAGGTTAACAGACGAGGAATCCTGACCATCAACTCCCAGCCAAACATCAATGGCAAGCCATCCACAGACCCCATTGTAGGCTGGGGGCCCAGTGGGGGTTATGTCTTCCAAAAGGTACTGCACTACTTGGGCCTAGGCAGCAGAGAGTTATGACCCAGTTTGGTCTCGGTTAGTTAGGGAGGTCCTAGGCTTTCACCCAGATAATCCTTCTGCCTGCTCCTTATCTTAATACCTTCTTGCTGAGATGAGGCAAAGCTCCTTTAGTGTCTTGAGAAACAAACTATGTCATCTCTATGGCTTACTTCATAGCTGTTTTCCCCCACCTCAAAACAGAGTTTCTTGTTTTTACTCTCAGTAAGTAATTATTGATAACCTCTTTATAGAGCAGGGCTAGGAAGTTTTAGATACAAACACAAAAAGATGCCTGCTCACTGCATCTGATCCCATTCAGTGATGCAGTAAGCACTCAGGTTTTTCATAAAATAGGAATTAATGAGGTAGTATCTCTACCATCCAGCTTCTCATGGTAATAACTGGGCATTTAAAAAAATCCTCTATCTGTCCTTCTCTAAGGCAGACTTCTCCACCAACTGCCCCCACCCCACAGCACTACTGCCGTGCTGTTCAGACAGCTGCCAGGTTCCTTCTCCGACCTGGAAGCAGTCTTACCTGCCATGCCTGCCGCCTACTGTCATGCATTTTCAGGCCCTAGAGCCTTGCCACTAATGGCTGTGATAGGAATCTCCCATTAAGGTAAATGCCAGGCAAGTGGCTCATACTAGGAAACAAAGCAGCCTTGTTCAAAAGGGATACAAACAGCTAAAGCCATGAGACCAGCAGATGGCAAATGCAGTTATGTTTTCAAAGGAAAAAAATTCCCCCGAGGTGAGGGGAAATCCATCATCTCACACAATAGCCAGGAAATGGGGGAGGGCAGGCAGTTGTTGGGAGCAGCCAAGCACAGAGCAGTGGTAGATGGAGCAAATACAGAATTAGGTTGTATAAGCACACAGGGAGAACTGTGAACAAAAGATGAGGACAGGGAGTGGCAGGGTGCTTGGGAGAGCCCAGCTGAGACCCCTGACTTCTGCTCCTGCCAGACTGGGCTGCCTTGGCAGGACACTGCTGTTCATAGGGTACCATGCAGAACAGAGTCAAGCTCAGGCCTCTTCTAAACACTCTCCTCTATCTGGCACAGATGACTTCCCAGGGACATCAGTTGTAGTTACACTGTCTGAAGCTTATTCCAGCCTGTCTGCTTATGTGGGGCCAAAACAGGAAGCTTGTAGCTTTCCTGTGCCGTTACCTCTGCTCTCCCCAGTATTTTTTTTTCTTTTTCCCCCCAGCCCTCTTACTAATTCATTCTGCCTTTTGCTCAGTCCTCTGCAGTACAGTTTTCTGGGAATGGACATACAAGTCTTAGGCTGCCTGGTTTCCAAGCAGCCCAGACTCTACAACCATTCTCTTGGTTGCCTGTATTTATCCCAGCCCTGCCACGAGTTAAGGCTCTTACTCTTTCCCCTTCCCCATCCCTCCCTGTAGGCATACCTAGAGTTCTTCACCTCCAGCGAGATCGTCACGGCACTGCTCAAAGTGCTGAAGAAGTATGAGTTGCGCGTGAACTACCACATTGTCAATGTCAAGGTAGGCTGTTGTTTACAGGACACTTTTTTGTTTCGCCACCTTGGGAGAGAGGCAAATATCAAAGAATCAGATATCACTATGAATAAAATGGAACAAAATGGGGCTGGTGAAGGGCAGGGGAAGTGAAACAAGTCAGCTGTGATGGGCAGCAGTTGTCTGATCTCTTAATAAGGAGAGGGTAAATGCACTTGTTCCAACTCACTCAGTGCTTCCTCCAGCAGTTGCTTTAGAAAGGTTTTCCTTCCTTTGGCAGGGCCAGAATATCACCAATGCTCCAGATCTGCAACCCAATGCTGTCACCTGGGGCATCTTCCCAGGCAGAGAGATCATCCAGCCCACTGTAGTGGATCCTGTAAGCTTCCTCTCCTGGAAGGTGAGTCTGCCCTCCTGTGGGACACATTGCTGTGATGTCCTGGAAGTTCAGAGTGTCTGGTCTGGTTTTAGTCTGTGTCACTTCTCACAGTTGAGTACTGTTGTGATATTAATCAGGCTGCAGAGGTCCAGGTATCGCTCCTCCTGCTCCCTCAGTGCAAGGAGAACTTTGCTTCGGCAAGAGCTCTCCACAGACACCAAGTGCCTGGAAACAGAAGGCTTGGGAGCTACCACTGTCACTGCTGGCCCTGGAGCTCTGGGCAGTAGCTCTCCCTCCCCTCTTACACGCACTGGGGCAGTATTGAGCCATTTTATTGCAAACATGTCTCCTCTCTGCTCTGAACAGTTGTGTTCAGGGCACTTCCTACAGACTGGAAAGCACGAGGCTCCTTGCTCAGCTCTTGCAATTTTTGCTGAGAGGAAACGAGCCACAGGCTGGCCTGCCACTGGTTGTCCTAAATGAGTTAATATGAAAATGCAGCTCTGTAACACCTTTATTACACCACTACCAACATGTTTTTTTCCTTGGCAGGATGAGGCCTTTGCACTGTGGATCGAGCAGTGGGCCAAGCTCTATGAAGAGGAGTCACCCTCTCGCATGATCATCCAGTACATCCATGACAACTACTACCTGGTCAACCTGGTGGACAATGACTTTCCACTTGAAAACTGCCTCTGGCAGGTTGTGGATGATACTTTTGAGCTGTTGAACTCTCCACTCAGCAGTGAAAATTCCTCTTCTAATCCCTTACTTCCTCCTGTCCACTGACTGCAGGGAAAGAAAAAGCAGCTCCTGTGCTGATGGTGGACCACACACTCCTAAACCCAGTGACCAGGCTAGCTCTCTGATCTACTCACACTACATGCTCTTCTCTCCCTAGCACAAAGGCTCCCTGACTCCTTATTGCTGAATAATAGCCAGAAGTACCTGAACCTCTAAGCTGAGGCTGTAGACTGAGCTTGAAGGCCAGCTCTGCAGGATGAAGAGGTGCTAATCATGGCTATGTTGGGCACAGTAACAGAACTCTTGTGCATCAATGTGATAAAATTCAGGGGGATTCTGGTAACTTTCTCATGCCAGAAATGCTGCCTTGGGGGCAGAAACACTCCTGTCAGCAGTGCCTATGCAAGGAGATGATTTCAGCAGTTACCAGCCCTGAAAAGAAGCTCAAGTTGCTCTTACATTGCACTCCTACGATGTATTTCTTCATAACTGATCACATCAGGCTCTTTTGTACTCTCTCCAGAAGAAGGTTCAGATTTTCTCCCTAATTTTTCTTCTTTTATTGTATATCCTGTTTACTTTTTAACAGGAATATTTGAATTTCACTTCTGGATGAAACTGACTAGGAATCATACTGTTTCTTAGATCAAGTACAATAAAATACACAAATACAAATGTCTCTTGTACTAGGCCATACTCTTGCAAGTAGCAAAGACTCATGTTATTTGCAAACTAATCAGCCTGGCACAAGGGAAAATTATGACAATCAATTGTTTATGGGGCAGTGCTGCCTTCCCTTTCAACATGTGCCCTAAGTAAAGCATGGACAAAGCTCCATAGTAGAGCAGAGAAAGTTTAAATGCTAGAATTTACCAAAAGCAGCCAGCTACCACCTTTGGCTCAGTTCTGTGAGGACACAGGAGTTGTCATGGTCCTTTTCCGGTTCCTGACCTAATGACTCTTAACAGGCATAGGGCCCACAGCATTGAAATAAGGGGTTGGGGGAGCTACACAGAGGCTGCTTTGTGTACTTAACAATCCTGCAAAGCTACTACAGGCTAGGAAAACAAGGCCTTGGGGCAGTTCACAGTGTGATTTTGAGATCCCTGCCATGCCATGAGCATCTTTCAAACAAGCAAGGAAGAAAAGCCTCTTCCAAACTCTTCAGACCCTCTCATTACAGCTGTCTGAGTCTGGGCTCATATATCCAGGGTAATTACAGGGCATCAATCACAGAAGCAAGTAATGGGAAGGTTGGGGGTCAGACACGCCTGTCTTGCCTCAGCAATGCTTTTGGTGCTCAGCTGTTCCCAGCAGGTTTCCTCATCCCTAGCCCATTCAGCACAGAAAAGAACGAGCAGGAAGCAGTCAAGAGGTTGGCCACCCACTGAAAGGCTTAATGAAGAGCTGATGGACCTAGACAGGGGCAGGAGGTGGGAGCCATGTGGGAATCCCCCCCAGGGGAAAAGCCAAATCTAAAAATAAAGACCTGTGTTTGCACCTACCGACAACAGTCCAGACTTTGGAATCAACAGGATCTAGCGTTTGCACAGGCAGACTCCTGCTCATCTCTTAAGACTGATGCGTTTACCTACTCCCCTGCATGACAATAAACTCCTGTCCAGGAAAAAAACACTGAGTAAAGGGAGAGCCTTTAAGGTGTTTTTTTGACCTTTAATCAGAAGAAAATCAGAGCAAAATCAGGGTCCACAGGAGAAGGGAATGCAACCTCACAATAATAGCTTCTCAATTTGTGCCTCTAGTGAGGCAGGATATCAGTCCTTTAAAGAGAACCTTTCACTAGGTACCGTCTCTTCCTGGTTGTCCTTTGGCTGTCATGCTTCTGGCCTGTAGCACCTCTTTTCCCATGTCAGCAGAGCACTCGCTTTCTTGATTGTGCAGGACCAGCTCTCTGTTGTGACAGCCAGCTGTATCCTCCACACCTCCCGAAATGAGGAGCAGCTGCAGGCAGGCCCCACCACTCAGCAGCGTCCTTTGTCCTTGAGCTGGAATGCTGTGAGCTGGCGCCACCTTCCAAAGGCCTGAAATAGTAAAGTGGACAAATAAATACTCGGGTTACCTTGGAGGGGTTGCAGCCACCCTCACAGTACCCGTAAACAACGCTTTTCCTCTAGCAATGGCTAAGCCAACTGCCTCACCATTCACTCAGAACCCTTCCCTGTCTCCTCTGTGTTCCTGCAGCCAGTAAGCGAAGTGCGGAGTACAAATCAACGTGAGAAAGGGAAGACCAACGCTCCCTCCGCCACCCTCTAATTTCAGTACTTGCTCTCATCTCGTTAAAGGAGCACCAAATCCTGCATGGATCTTTGGGAGGCAGGCAGAGGAGCAAACTGGCTATTTGAGCTCTAAGGCTTTGCCTGCTCACTCAAATTTATAGCAATTTGCCTGCCCTCGGCTGCAAGTCAGCAGAGTCCTCCTACACCGACGTGGAGCCTGTTTCTTCCCCGGGTGGGCTCCTGAGAGGCAGAGGATTAGTGGATTAACATCTCTGATAACAGTGGGGAAGGGCGCACATGTCAGAGAAATTGACTGCTGACACAAAGCTTTGAAAAACACCCAAAGATGAACCCATATAAAGCTGGAAGCTATTTGCCTTTGTTACGGGCAAGTCCTATGCCTTGATGTATTCAACTTCTCCCTAGGCAAGTGCTTTGTGCAGGGAGAGAGATACAGGGAACACCCATTGTCCCTCTGGGGTGCTTTTTTGGTCCACTGAGGTCCACAGAATTAAAGCAGTCATAAATGCTTACCTGAGACAGCAGGCTCCTGGCTTCCTCGTCCAAAAATTTCTGCACCACACAGTTTTGCAAATGCCGTCGTCTCCACACTCTCCAGGCCTTGTCTATCAGCCGATGCTGGTCCTGACAAGAAAAGAGGCAGTGCACAGGTTAGTTGGGCTCTAGCAGGCAAACTACCTCACTTCCCTCTAGGCCCACCTTGCTTTCAGTTGCTTTCCTGGGTCCCTCTTGGATGACTTTGCATTGGTAATGAACAAAGCTGACTACTACCAAAGCTCTTGCTGAACTACTGTCTCCTGCAAATATTGTGGCTAATTTAGCCACAGTACCCTGGGAAAAGGACAGTGCCCCATCAGTGCTCCAGCACAGTGCCTCAGTGATGATGGATGCGCTCGCTATACGTGCGTCGTCTTGTCCCACGGGCAGGTCAGAGCACATCTCACACAGCTAATGCCCAGGAAGCCACACAGACCATGGGTCTGTTCCACAGATGACAAAGGCCTGAGCAGAAGGGGAGGCCAAATGACAGCCCTTGGTAGGCTGCGGACACCAGAAGGACGTATCAGGAACACAAGACGAGGACACAGATTGTGTGAACTCTTTGCACAGGCTACAATCTATACAAATCATCCTGTCTCAGCTTCCCATCTTTAAGATGGGACAAAGCGCAACTAAATATGTGGGTATGCCAGCCTGCCATGCTGGCATTTCAAAGAGAAAGATGGGAAAAGCAGCCCCAGCAGCAAACCAGGATTTCTGGTGCACACTGGTACTTGTTAAATCCCCACGTCTCATCTCCCAGGACGTATGTGAGGCTGCAAGCAGAGCAGGCTTGCCCAGTAGCACCCATCATTGCCACCAGACACTCACCAACACCTTAGCCATTGTCACCACCCTGCTGGCTTCTTTCCACTGATGCCATCCCTTTGCCAGACAGCGCAGTCTCCTGTCACACTGGCACCGGCGAAGTATCGCCGTGTGATGCCACAACTTCAGATACTTCCTCCTATAGGCAAGAGGGGAAAATAAGCTTTGTCAGCCCGACAGCCCTATAAGGGAGTCCTTCCCTGACGGCAGCAACAGGAGGAGGCCCAGAGACCTCCACTCCACTTACCCAAGCCACTTCTCATCCCACTCCTCCAAGTCCACCTCTGCTTTGTTCTCCTGGATCCTTGCATGTGCAGGAGAGGGTCCTACCACACCAGGTCTCTCTACCAAGTGAGGGAGCAGCAGCCTTTCAGCCCTGTTTTGGGTTCTGTAGATCACCAGCCAGCGGTGAATGGCACTGGGAAAAAGCCCAAGGGGGACAGCTGGTGCTGAACCCTTTTCTCTGCCTTTTCTGCTTTCTAGGAAAGAAAAGAGGAATCACACAGAAGCTGACCTCGGAGCTAGAGAGGGAGAGATCAGAGCTGCCATGAGCCCTTAGTCACAGAATCACAGAATGGTAGGGGTTGGAAGGGACCTCTGTGGGTCATCTAGTCCAACCCTCCTGCCGAAGCAGGGTCACCCACAGCAG